>Ga0187867_10004704_pt1 | contig 10492 bp, 12 predicted proteins | sample June2016WEW_13_1_FD_132976 | JGI IMG/M metagenome (GOLD analysis project Ga0187867, IMG submission 132976) | Peatland microbial communities from SPRUCE experiment site at the Marcell Experimental Forest, Minnesota, USA - June2016WEW_13_10 | ecosystem: Environmental > Terrestrial > Soil >... | reverse complement strand
TGCAACGCCTGGGACGCCAACGAACGCCCGCCATGTCGGCGGGCTTGGCCGACCATGTATGGCCTTTACACGAATGGATCACATTTCCGGCCGTTCAATCGGAATAGGCCACTAGGCGAATTTTGAATTTCGAATTTCCGCGCAGCGGCAATCTCCGTTTTATTTTCCGCCTGGCCACGGTAGATTTACTGATCCATGGAAGCCGCCCTCGTTGACATGCTTTCGCTGGCCTGCGGAGTCGCGGGGTGGTTTTAGTTGTTGTATTCGAAAGCCTCGTCGCGGCTGTCGCCGATGGAATCGGTGCGGCGCAATGCCCTGCGCATCGTGATGCGGCGCGTCTGCGGCGTGGCGATGGTCCTGCTTGGAATCGCGTTCTTCGCCGGGTTCAACTCGATCGACGATCGACGCTATCCCGTGGCATATCTGGCGGTGTGGCTGGCGGCGATGCTGCTGCTTGCGCTGATCGTCGCCCTGGTGGCGGCGGACATCCATCTCACCGGCAAACTCCGTCGCCGCGGCGGGGGGAAATCGACGGATCACCCGTGAAACGCCGCGCCGCCGTGATTCTCGCCCTTTTCCTCCTGCTGCTGGCGCCGGCCGGGTGCGATTGGAAATCGGCCGATTCTTCGCTTCCGGTCACCCGGATGAAGATCGGGCCGGAAAACTTCAACTTGGAAATCGCCACGTCGGAGCACGATCAGGAACTCGGCCTGATGCATCGCGACGGCATGGATTCGGACCACGGGATGATCTTTCCGTTCCCGGACGAACAGGTGCGATCATTCTGGAACCACGACGTGCGATTCGACCTCGATCTGATTTTCCTGGACGCCGGCGGAGCGGTCGTGAGCATCAAGAGTCTGGAAGCGTACAACGAAAAGGCCGTGTCGAGCGACGTTATTGCCAAGTACGCCATTGAACTCAACGCCGGCACGGTGAAACGGATTCATCTGAGCGTGGGGGACCGGCTGGAGGTGCCGAAAGAGGCTCTGGGTCAGCCACGTTCATAATTTGACAACCCATTTTCTGTGACGAGAATTTGCTCGCCGGATGAATCCTAAGGCGTATATCGCGTTTCTTTTCGCATTCTGGTTGCTTGTCGCTTCGGCCTACGCTCAAACCGCAGCGGAATATTTTAGCAAGGGCTGCGAAGCACTCGATAGAAACGATTTGTATGCCGCCATCGCCGACTTCAGCCGAGCCATCGAACTCGAACCGAATTATACTCAGGCGTTCAGTAGCCGAGGCGTCGCGAAGTTTCACGAGCGTGATCTGGACGGCGCCATCTCGGATGAAACCCGTGCGATCGAGCTTACTCCCGACTTCTACGAAGCGTTCGAAGCCCGTGGCTTTGTGAAGTACGTCAAGGGTGATCTGGACGGCGCCATCGCCGACTCGAATGAGGCTATTGAGTTCAAGCCCGATGACTACAAGGCGTTCGATTGCCGAAGCCTTGCGAAACGTGGCAAGGGAGATTTGGATGGTGCTATCGCAGACGACACCCGCGCGATCGAGTTGAAACCGGATTACTATGCGGCATTCAACAGCCGCGGCACTGCCAAGCTTTACAAGGGGGACTTGGACGGCGCCATTAGTGATTTCGATAAGGTTATTGAGCTCAATCCCGAAAACAATCTTGCGCTCTATAGCCGAGGTATTGCGAAGGAGAAGAAGGGCGACCTGGATGGCGCCATCGCTGACTTCAACTGCGTCATCGAACTCAAACCCGATGAACCCGGTGCGTTCTACAGCCGCAGTATTGCGAAGCGGAAGAAAGGCGATTTGGACGGCGCCATCGCTGACCTCAACAGCGCAATTGAACGCAAACCAGATTTCTATTTAGCGTTCGAAAACCGCGGCTTTGCGAGACAGAAGAAAGGCGACTTGGATGGCGCCATCGCTGACTTCAACCGCGCCATCGAACTCAAGCCCGATTTCTATCAAGCGTTCGACAGCCGCGGTGTTGCGAAGCGCGCCAAGGGTGACATGGACGGCGCCATGGCGGACTACAACCGAGCCATCCAACTTAAACCCGATTACTCCCCAGCGTTTGACAACCGGGGCAATTTGAAGCGGGATGAGGGCGATCTAGCCGGCGCGATTGCGGATTACAACAAAGCTATTGACCTGAATCCGAAGAACGCACATGCGTACCATTGTCTGGGTTGCCTTCACTATGACGCACACGAATTTGCAGGTGCGCTAACGGATTTTCGCAAGGCCGTGGCAGTGGATAATTCCGGTGAATCAGCGGATTACGCCAGCTTCCGTATCTTGCTGGTGCGCGCCCGCCTTGGCGAGCAGGACGCGGCAGCCAAGGAATTGCGAACTTATCTCAACCATCGAACCACCGGCAAGCCCGACGATTGGCCTTCCAACATCGGCCGCTTCCTAGGCGGACAATTGGCCGAGTCGGACTTTCTCAAAGCCGCCGAAAACGCCGATGGAAAGAAACAAGGGGAGCAACAGTGCGAGGCCTACTTCTATGCCGGATCTGAGCGCCTGATCGCAGGCGACAAGACGGCCGCTGCCGACTACTTCAAGAAGTGTGTTGCGACGAACAAAGCGACTTTCTTCGAATATCACAGTGCCGTCGCGGAATTGAAGTTTCTGGCGGCGAAGTAACGCAACATACCAACCGAAATGCCCCTACGCTAACTTCAGATAATTCGCTCGTATTCTTCGTGGGAGCCGATCCAATGCCAATAGATAGCTCCGCTTCGTAGTACGCCTACGGCGCAATAGTTCAAGAGTTCAAGGATATGCGTACGCTCCATATTTCCGCGCGAATCGACTTGAAGTGGAGGGAGGGATGGCGGGGATCAGTCAGCCAGAGGCGATAAGCCTTGCGAGCGGCGTCCTGAATTTCAGCGGGGAGCTCGACGAATAGCTGTTTGAACTTATGGGTTCGGAACGATTTCACAGTTCGTCCGGATTCAACTCCGCCACTTTTCCCGCGCGAATAGCTTCATCCACTTCGGCCGCGAATCGATCGAGCGTGGAGGAAGAGCGGGAAAAAAGCTGCTCCCATCGTGCTTCGTCCAGCACGTCGTCGAAATGAGCGGACAGATATTTGGCCAGCAGTTCCTGCTCGCCGGGGGGCAGCGAATCAATCTTATGAACCACGTCAAGCGCCTGTTTTACCATCTCGTCACCTTGGTGTTAGCTCGGCATTATATCATCGGCGATCCCAAATCTCGCCCCGATGCCGACAACTCGAAGTGAAAATAGCCTCCCCCGGCGTTGGGAATCGGGATTGCCGCTCGATTTTCGGTGAGAAACGCCGCACAAGTGCGGCCGCCAAAAAGAATGCGGCTTCCCGGCCCGACAGCGTTATTCAAGTTTCCATCGCACTAAGCCGACATGATGTTGGGAGACGTGGTGCGCGCTGAATCAACGGAAAATAATCCAGTCGTAACGGGCGCCGTGGAGGCGTTGGAGAAGATCGAAAGTCTCCAGGCGGAGCTGGCGACGCTGCGGAATGAATTGAATTTCATGAGCCGGCGGGATGAGACGCTGAACTTTTACATGCACCGGCTGGACGAGGAGCTTCGGCTGGCGGCGCGGCTTCAACAGGATTTCCTTCCCAAAACGCTTCCGCAAATCGGCCCCGTTCATTTTCATACGCTGTTCCGTCCGGCGGGGTACGTCAGCGGGGACCTTTACGACGTGGCCCGGCTCGACGAGGCGCACGTGGGGTTTTACATCGCGGATGCCGTTGGACATGGCATGCCCGCGGCGCTGCTGACCATGTTCATCAAAAATGCGTTGGTGACCAAGCAGATTTCCCCGCAAGGGTATCGGCTGCTGGACCCCGGCGAGGCGATGGGCCGGCTGAACGATTCGCTGGTGCAGCAGAAGCTGACGCAGGCAACGTTTGCGACCGCCATTTATGGAACCGTGAACGCCAACACGCTGGTATGCCGATACGCCGGCGCCGGGCATCCGCCGCCGCTGCTGATCCGCGGCGATGGGAGCATTCTGAACCTGCACGGAGAAGGCTCGTTGTTGGGCATATTTCCGGACGAAAAATATGGTAATTCTCAAGTCCAGCTTCGGATGGGCGATCGGCTGTTCATTTACACGGACGGAATCGAAGTGGCATTCGCGGACGACATGTTGACCAACACGCAGCAGTGGCGGGCGGAGCTTCAACGGCGCCGCGATATGCCGACGGAGCAGTTATTGAAGGAATTGTCCGATGGCCTCGACAAGGAGAGCGGTAGCCTGATGCCGAAGGATGACGTGTCGATTATCGTGCTGGAAGTGAAATGACGGCCGCGTCATTGGTCATTTGTCATTGGTCATTTGTCATTGCAACGGATTGCCATAGACGATTTGGCTGAGCTTGAATCCGTCAGCCTCCTTCTTTCCCTCGACCAGGACAAACAGCGGCCGATGAGGGCCGTCGGCGTCCGGGCGCGTGTCCCATAAAATGATGATGCCGACCAACGTGCCGTCCTGGGCACCCAGCGCCTGGGCCAACCACTGCATGGCCACCGTCTGGGCGGATTTGTCGTCCAGGGCCAGCACCTTCTTGTCGAAGTCGGAAACCTCGGCGGATGAATCCACGTCGTGGGCGATATCCGCGGCCAACGTCGAAGGCGGATATAGATACGCATGATCTCCCAGCACGGCCCCGGCAGTGGCGAAATCGACGAAATCACTGACGTCGGAATCAGCGGAAGCGTTGAATCGGCGATATCGGCAATCCGGGCCGACGAGGGATTGCAGGGTCTGCCCATCATGCGCCGCGGCCGCGGCGGCAAGCGAACTGACCTGGCGCTCCCAGGAGGTTGGAACATCGGTCTGCGGCCGAGTGGTCTGCCCGGCGGCTACGCCGGCGAAGAGGGCCAGCACCGAGATGAAGATGGACAGCCGCATCTTTGATCTATCGGCAGATTCCGACCGGAGTGCGCCATCTGACGGAGTTATCGGGCCTCGGTCCCGTCGCCCGGTAATCCGGGAGAGGAGGTCAATGCCAAAAGCGATTGCCGTGAAGTCGGTTTGGGAGATTGAGGATTCCTCCAAGCCGATCGCTACGGCGCGGTACAATTACTGCCAATGAAACGCTTCCGCCGACGGTTATTCCATGGGGTCGGGATACTGTTGCCGCTGTCTTTGTTTGTTTGCCTACAACTCCAATGTTGGATAGTTCCAGGTGGCTACCAAACACTGCGAGCGGATGGTGGCGCCTGGCGCGTCATATCCCGTGATGGCGCTTTGTGGATCGACTTTACTTCTGATTACGCGCGAGTTCGCTGGATGCGGGTTCAAGGATGGCAATTCGACCTTTACTTTGGCGATCCCATAATTGTGCCCCAGCATCCAACGTTTTGGGAGCGGTTTGGCTTCGCACATTACCACGGCAACGGCCCCTATTTCAAATCGCGGTGGATCGTTCCGTATTGGCCCCTCGCCGCAACGGGAATCGCATTCTCATTACCGCTGATCCCGAGCTTTCTACTCGGTCGCAAGGCCGCTTCAGCTTCAGTGCTGTGCCTAGTGGCGATAGTTCTGTGGGTACAGAGCGACTGTTATCCCTACGATTACCAGAAGTCACTAATCCTGTTCGCACATTACGGGCCCAACGGCGGAATAGAAACTGGCGAAGATTTGGATTTGCGAATCTCCTCGTCTGGCGGAGCGTTTCACATTGCGGACAGTTACTCGTTCTACTCTTGGGATATACCCTACTGGAAGATTCTTTTGCTCGGACTCGCAATCCTTCTCTGGCGTTTTCGTCTGTGGCGCTTGATGGACATTCGCCAGAGGCGAATCGAGCGAGGGTTGTGTCCCGCGTGCGGCTACGACCTCCGCGCCACGCCCGACCGATGCCCCGAATGCGGAACGGTTCCGCCGAAAAAGGAAACGATTTCTAAATGAATCAGGGCCGGCTCTGCGGCTGGCCGAAAGCGTAGGAAGGCATGAATCCGCTCGATTATCAAACGCCGCAAGCCCGCCGGCCGAAAAAACCGATTCCGACGTGGGCAAAACTTACGATGATTGCAGTACTGGCCATTCTCGTAACGGGCATTTTTTTCGTGGTGTATATGCTTTTTTATCTCCGGCACCTCGGACCTATGGCGGGTTGAGGGCGGAACCATTCCGCCGCTGGCAGTACAGCACTTCCTGATGTGTGGACCAGATTACCCGAGCGGAAAACCCTGAAAGACCAAGAAAAAACAAATGACGACGTTGGTCAGCCAAACGCGACTTGGGAGATTGTGGATTTGCCGAAGCTGATCGACTGAAGCGCGGTATAATTTCCGCAATGAGGCGTGTAGTCGAAATTGTCCTCGGGCGGCTCATTCCTATCGCTATATTTACATGGGTTTTATCGCTTTTAGCCTTCTGGTTGTTTGCGGGCGATCTATATTTTTTGAACCCCAAGTGGAGCCGTAAAAACCTCATCGGATTGACTTCGGCCCAGGTCATACAGCGGCTGGGACAACCAAGCGACGATCCCCGCGTGCCCCATATCTTTAACAGTCCGCCGAGCGTTGGGAAGGGTTGGAAAAACGAGAAAACCGATGGTCCGCTGTATCTCTCTTGGGATTATCAAGGCGATTCCTGCGTGATCGAATTCAGCAACGATAAAGTCGTCGACGTTCACAAGTATCGCAAGTGACTCATGACAAAGAAGCGCTTCCGCCGATGGCTGTTAAACGGGCTTGCGGCGATGTCGCTGCTGTTGCTAGTTATCGCACTCATTTTATGGCCGCTGAGCTACACATCGCATTGGGCCAGGTCTGTTGAATGGGATGGTCCAAGGGGCCCGAATGGCGGGATTCTAAACGGGGTCCAATATGGATTGGGAGTCGGATCGGCTGACGGAGTCTTTGTCGTTTCCAGAAGATTTGTTTCCGACGACTGGGAGATACCATATTGGAAGCTTGTCGTATTGCTTTCTGTTCTTCCAGCGCGCTTCTATTGGAATCGTCCAAGCGTTCGCTCGCGCCGCATGTCTCGCGGCCTCTGCCCTGTTTGTGGTTACGACCTTCGCGCCACGCCCGACCGTTGCCCCGAATACGGAACGATTCCGCCCATCTCCCCCGTTCCGGTGGTCCCCGTCAAAAAATAATTCGAAAACATTCGCGATTTCCCAAAAATGCGTCCAAAACTTTCACCTCCGGGCCTTAAGGGTAGAGGGAGATGTTTTTCTATGTTGATCCGACATCCGGCATCCGCGCCCGAATGCACCCCTCATCAAACCGCGACAAAACGGCCGACATGCGGGAATTTCAACTATGTTCCCCCGTCAACGTCAACAAAACCCCCCGTGGCGCTGTCGAAAACAGGGTTTTTGTTGACGCCCCACCCAGGCGAGAACTTCAACCGTAGTTTTATGATGACAATCGGGGTCGGATGGACGCGGATGGCAAGTTGGCTTTGCCCACAACCTCGTTTTCAAAAGAATAGGTTCGCGCGGAGGCGCGGTGGCGCGGAGAATTGAAGGGGGCAGTTTGACCCCTCCTTTCTCTTCTCCGCGCCACCGCGCCTCCGCGCGATATCTCTTCTTGGTTGCGGCTACGCCGCGCTGGGAAATCCGCGGTTCGATTTCCTTTCAAACCGCGGCCAACAGCTGACATGCGGGAATTTCAACTATCCCCCGTGTGACAGTGACAAAACCCCGCGCCACGCCATCGAAAACGGGGTTTTGTCACCATTGCACCAAGGCCGAATCTGCAACCGTAGTATTGTGATGACCGCTCAAAACGCATTGCCGCCATCGGGCAGCGGGTTACTTATCGGCAAACGGCGACTTCAATCCGATCCCATCAAACAAGCGGCGATATTCGCACGGCGTGGTTTCCAGAAATGCCTCGGCGTAGCCCTGGCCGTGGAGATGGCGCATCGATCGGTACTGGTTCAAGCCCAGGATCGTGCGGGAATAGTCCAGCAGGCGAGTCTGCGAAACGAAGGCCTCGATGGCCTTGTGCTTGGCATCGGCCGTCTGGGTGATATCGGCCATCCGATTGGCGGGCAGCGGAGTCCAGACCTCGTAGCCGCGAATGAGGAGGTTGCGGCAAAGGTCGGCGGGCAATGCGTCGATCGACTTTCGCAGGATTCGATTGGTGGCCCAGTGATCGGCATGGTGATCGGTCAGCGCGGGGGCGTAGATAATGGCCGGCTTGCGCTCGGCGAGGATTTTCACCAGGGCGGCGACGATTGCGGGGGAATCGTCGAGCGAGCCATCCGGTCCGTCGAGAAAGACTAGATCGCGCACGCCGACGATTTCGGCGGCCTTGCGGCTCTCGGCTTTGCGGACTTCGTTCAGCGGCGGATTGGTCGGCGGGCCGCCGCTCATTCCGTCGGTCATGTACACGAACGCGACGGGCGCACCGGCCTGGACGTGGCGGAGGATTGTCCCGCCGGGTCCGATGATCTCGTCATCCATGTGGGGGGCGAGGACGACGATCGGGCCGGCGTCGAACTGCTCGATGAGGCGGGGCGAAAAATCGGGCGTGTCGAGCATGAGCCAAAGGCGAAGCGAATTGCGGGCGTGCTTCGGCATTAGCTTTCGCCAGGCTGAACGAACGAGATTTTTGATCAGTCGCTTCATCGAGCGGAAAGACGGGAGGGCGCCATGTAATTCTATCATGCGCCGACGAGCATGGCATCGCGAAGGCGGGCGAGGGCCTCGTGCTCGATCTGGCGCACCCGCTCGCGCGTGAGGCCGACGCGCTGGCCGATCTCCTTCAGCGTCAGCGGGTCGTCGCCTTCCAATCCGTAGCGGAGCTTGAGAATCCTGGCGGCGCGCGGGTCCATGTCGGCCATCAACTCGTCGAGATGGCGAAGCTCATCCTCGTCGCGAACGACTTGGTCGGGGGAAGGATTGTGGGTGTCGGCGACGAGTTCGTTGATGGTCAACTCTCCGTCGGCGCTTCCCGACTGGGTCGGCGAATGGTACGCCTTGACCGCCTTGCGAATGATCCTCAGTTTCTTGGCCGGCATCTTCAGGTGCGCGGAAAGCTCATCGATATTGGGAAGCCGGCCAAGACGTTCCTCCAGTTCGCGCATGGCATATTTGAGCTTGGAAATCATCTCGATCATGTACGCCGGGATGTGGATGGGCTGAACGCTGTTAATCAAGGCGCGTTTGATGGACTGCTTGATCCACCAACTGGCATAGGTGCTGAAGCGGGCGCCGTTTTCGGGATCGAATCCTTCGACGGCCTTGAGCAGGCCGATGTTGCCTTCCTCGATCAAATCGGGGAGCGAAAGGCCGCGGTTGACGTAATGCTTGGCGATGTTGACGACGAGGCGGAGATTGGATCGGACCATGGTCTCGCGTGCGGCGGGGTCGTTGTCGCGAATGATCCGCCGGCCAAGGTCCTTCTCCTCATCCGCGGTCAACAGCGGGGAGCGGTTGATCTGACGCAGATAGAGTTGCAGGCCCGATTGAACGGCGGTGGCAGACATAGGTTCGGCACTGTTCAGTACGCTTATCGGACCCGCTCAGTTCTGGGCAAATCGCGAAAGCGATGCGCCAGTTGCCGATCTTCAAAGTCTTTGGGCGACAGTGCCTTGGGACATATCGGTTGGCGGTTGGACCGACTTTGGGTTATCGGGGGATTTGGAGAGTCAAGGGGAAGGGGTCATTGGTCATTTGTCATTTGGAAGGTATTTCGCAATCGGCGGTACTAATGACAAGTGACCAATGACAAGTGACCAATGAGAATGCCCTCATTCCAGGTCGATATCGCCAAGTCCGCGGGTATGCTCGCCGCCTTCGAGGCCGCCGCGGAGGCCGCGCTTTTCGGCGCGCTGGGCTCGGGCGGTCTCGCGGGCTTCCTCTTCCTGCGCCCACTGGGCACGCTTCAGGGATAGTCCGATCTTCCGCTCCTCGCTGTCCACGCGCAGGATCTTCACTTCCAATTCCTGGCCCACCTTCAGCATGTCCTCCGGCTTCTCCACCTTCTGGTCGGAGATTTCCGAAATGTGCAGCAGCCCCTCCAGCCCCGGCTCCAGCTCGACGAATACGCCGAAGTTGGCGATCTTGGTGACGTGACCCTTCACGACCATGCCGGGCTGGTAATTGGCGGGGATTACGGTCGTCCAGGGGTCTTCCTGCATCTGTTTCAGGCCCAGGGCGATGCGCTGCTTGTCCTGATCGACGGAGAGCACGACGGCCTTGACCGTCTCGCTCTTCTTCAGCACTTCGCTGGGATGCCCGATCTTCTTGGTCCAGGACAAATCCGAAACGTGCAGCAGGCCGTCGATCCCTTCCTCGATCTCGACGAACGCGCCGTAGTTGGCGATGTTGCGGACCTTGCCTTCGACCACGGAGCCGGGCGGATACTTCTCGGCAACGCGTTCCCAGGGGTTCTCCTCCACCTGCTTCATGCCCAGGGAGATTTCCTGCTTGTCCTTGTTGATCTCCAGCACCTTCACCTTCACGTGCTGGCTCTGGGTGACGACTTCGCTGGGATGATTGATCCGCTTGGTCCAGGACATCTCGCTGATGTGGACCAGGCCCTCGACGCCC
>Ga0187867_10004703_pt1 | contig 10494 bp, 7 predicted proteins | sample June2016WEW_13_1_FD_132976 | JGI IMG/M metagenome (GOLD analysis project Ga0187867, IMG submission 132976) | Peatland microbial communities from SPRUCE experiment site at the Marcell Experimental Forest, Minnesota, USA - June2016WEW_13_10 | ecosystem: Environmental > Terrestrial > Soil >... | reverse complement strand
GAGGGATCGCACTCGATGGGAACGTTGATCATGAAGTTGATCTGGTTCATGTAGCGGATGGAAAGAGTGAAGCTGAAGAAAGCAAAAAAGAAATGCACCATCAACACCATGAGTTTGACCATGAATAGGGTCTTCATCCGGGAAAATATCAGGGTGGGATCGAAGGGCATTTCGGAGATGTGATCGGGTCTGAAAAGAAAGCTCAGGAGCCCCAACCCGATGATCATGGCCGTAGATGCCAAAAAACTGGAGGCCATGATCCAATTGCGCAACGTCTGCACCGAGAGCATGTCCCGCTTCTCAGTAATGACTGATTCCACCCACACACGCCGCAGATGCTTTGTAACGCCTTTATATGTTTGAAGGGGTGTCCGGCGCACCTTGTAAATCCAGTATATATGATATGTCGTTAAGATAACGAAGGTCGCCGCACCGAAGACGATCTCTGTCCAGTGGATCTCACCCATTTTTCTGTCCCTGCTTCCATGAAGGCATCCAATCTCTCCGTTTTATTTGCATAATTCTAGCTACCGGCAATAATGAGAAGATCCTCTTCGGAAAGAAATCGATATCGCGCGATTTGAGGGGGAGGACACATTTGGGTGAGGGGACTTTTAAATCAACCGGCTTGGATTGATCAATCACTCCCCTCGTACTTGAAGGAGAGTTTTACGCGCGCCCGATATTCTACAATCTTCCCGTTCTCGATCCGCATGTCCAGTTGGCCCACTTCAGCAATTCTCAGGTCCCTCAGACTCTTGGTTGAAGTTTCAATGACATCTCTTGCCGCTTCCTCCCAGGAATTTGGACTGGTTCCAACAAGTTCGACGATCTTGTAAACGGACATGGCGATCCTCCTTCGGTTATAGCCACCGCAGAAAACAGAGAAAGATGGTTTGTCCTCTCCCCTTACCAATCACCAGCTTGATTCACCACAGCATAACTGCGGAACCAAGCTGGTCGAAGTGCACGCTTTGCTATCCCGTGAGTGTCAGAATAATCATCAAGCCGCATATTTCAAGTGAAGTTGAAGGGGCCATCCTTCAGATTGATTGGATCGTACCTGATTCCCAAATGGAGATCACGGCGAACAGGCTGCCCCTTCTCAGGGTATTCAGTATGCAGACGCACTGGACCGGACATTTGCGGCCGCCGTTGGTGATGAAGTTGACGCACCATTCAGGATTAAGGAGATATTTCGATATTTCCATAAGGTTCGGAAAGCGGAGAACGGATTACGCCACTACGCAAAGAAATAAGAATCCGCAATATTTTCAGCGGCGCGGGTAGAGACTATTATTGTTTGACCTGCACGCTGGGATTGATTAGAGACTCTATAATTTTGATAGACTTTATGAAGTTTTCGCTTGCCCAGTCTTGGCAAAGTAATGCGGAAGATCGTCGGTAGATTTTGAAATCTGCAACCTTGGGGTATGTAACATTAGGCTTTCCACGAAAGGTCGCCATGGTGAGCGTTGGATGTTTGATCTGACTTTTCACTACGGCGAAGGGGCTCTCTCTTGCCTGCGCGGATTTCGTTTCCCGACTCCGGATGTCGATCCCCAAAATTATGGCGGGCAGCGGCTCGATTTTTTGTAAGAACTAGTTTTGCCAAAGGCCCCTTTAGTTTCGGCATCGGTGGCGGCATACCAGTTTATGAGAAACTTAACGGGCTGCAGTTGAAAACCGATTGGAATGATCACGGAGGGAGGGTAGATTGTGCTCTAGGCCATTATCACAAGACACTATGCTACTCCTCCAGGCTCCTCTTCTGACTGGGTCGAGACACCTGGAAGTTCGGGAGGAAGATGGGGAAAGCGCAATTGTAGCAAGATTTATGTGGAAGTTGGAATAAAACGCTCTAGAATCAACTCATTGGTGCCGTATTCCACAAGGATCCCATGGAGACAAAACTGCTCGCTCCCGCCACGGGAGGATATAGAAGCCTGTCCTGAGGTACCGGAAGGGGTGAACACTGTGCGGCCGTTCAAGCCTCGATACTTGAGCACAATAAACAATTCACGAGATGCGGCGCCAGCTCTCTGCCCCCGATGGGTGAGGCTGGAGGGGAAAGCTCCTGACTAATACGCCGGTTGCATTGGTATAGGTAACCGGTCGGGGCTGAACCCCGCCCCACGAAACCTTAAATCACCGCCACCGTATCTTAGGAAGAAGGGGCTGTTCGGTTGTCCGGTTTCATCTCTTTGACAGCGATCTCCGATTATGGTCGTTGGCCGGAAAAGGATAAGTGATCCGGAGAGAGCTTACCCTGATCTGCCTTTTGTCCTGGCCGGCCCTGTTCGCCATCAGTGCGTGGGGGATTTTGTTTTCAAATCTCCGGATGGATTGAGTTGAATGACCTGAGTGATATCAAGCCTGCCAAACAAGGTCAGTATTGCCAGATGCAATTCTGAGAAATTCAGAAACGTGGAGTGGTGTGTCGCAACTTCAATACTCCTGCTACCGTGCGCGATCTATCCGCAGCTTCTCGAGTTGCGCCTTGAAATTGACGGCAAAATGGTGGGGGTTGAACAGGAATTGAACGCTGTGATTGCGCTATGATTGTCCCCCCCCCAATCGGAAGCAAACGCGGGCCTGTTCTCATCAGGAAAAAGTGGTGCGCTTGATCCAGTTTTGAGCGCTCATTGTTTCGACAGCGTCCTGACGAACGCGACCAAGTCGCTAACCTCGCGGTCGGTAAGGACCCGTCCCCATGGCGGCATGTCAGTCGACCGCCCGAGTGCTGGACCCCCACCTTTGATTGCTTTTGCAACGTCTACATCTGAAAAGGTCGACATGAACGTGGCATCGTCATGCTTTGCCGGCGGAGTGGACAGTTGAGACGAATTGAAGCCATCCCCTTCGCCATTTTTCCCATGACACACCGCGCAATAGTATGCGTACAGGTTAGCACCCCTTTGCTCTGAAGCCGTCAAAGTGCTCTCGGGCTTATGCGGAACCTCAAATAGTGGTAGTTGTGCCCTTTCTTCACTCGAAGCGGCCACTGCTATGCTGCTCCCTGTAGCGGTCAAAAAAAAGAGTGAAAGGGCGGCAAACAGTGTGAGTGTCGGACCCAATCTCAACAGCATGGATGTTTCCTTCGTCAATGCGTAACAGAGGACCTAGAGCTGAGCACAAAAGCCGTCAAAGCTTGGATCTCTTTGTCCGTTAATGCGTAGACAGGCTCGACGGAGCGCTTAACGAAAGCCTTCGGATCATGCAGATAATAAACCACCCATTCGGGCCTGAGCCGCTTTCCCGTCTCAGTAAGATCAGGTCCCACGAGTCCCCCTTTTTGGTTTATTTGATGGCAGGCATTGCAGCCATATTTTTCAAAGTAGAGTTTTTCTCCGTCGCGGATAATTTGGGGGTCGCCCAGGGCCATCTTATCTACAGGCCCGGTAAGATCCTCCACTTTGTCGGTCACCAGCGTTGTCCTGCAATATGCGAAGATGGCATCGTTTTCAGGGTCCAGGATTTTGAAGGGCGGCATTCTTTCTTCCAGCATCGGCCGGATAGTATCGGGTGCCTTCATAAATTTCTTGATCCAAGCTTCCTGGACCCGGCTGCCCTCTTGGGAAAGATCATTTGCAACCTCGCCTCCCTTTCCGTTGATTTTATGGCAAACCAGGCAACGGTACTTGTCCACTATTTTGCCGAATGCCCCCTGAGGAGCATAATCCGAAGGCCGCTCGCCAAGGGGTAGAGTATAAGATGCGGGGACTTCCTTTCCTTTTAAGCTGAGCGTGTAGGTCGTTATTGCTGTAGCTTCCTCTGCGCTGAAATAGTAATCGGGCATCTTCAATCCTTCCTTGAAGAGCCTTGGCGATTTGATCTTGTTATAGATCCAATTGGGCACAGTACGTTCCTTGAACGGCACTTTTATATCACCGAAATCCAACAAGCTGATATGAACTACACCGAACGTCGCCATGTCGGGTCCGAGTTCGCCAATTTCCTTCACTCCCTCGATCTTGGAATGACATCCCACACAGCCTTGTTTAACCGCCAATTCCTTACCGCGCTCTTTGCTGCCGCTTGCGACAAGCTGGGCCTGCCTGGCGGCCTCATTCTCGTTCAGGTCCAGATCCATATATTCTTGGGACATAAAGGTCACGATGTCATTAATGTCCTTATCTGCAAAGCCAAAGATCGGCATTTTGCTGTCAGACCACAATGCATGCGGGTCCTTGACGACCTTGAAGAGTCTTTCCGGGTATGCCTTGGAGGCGACCTTGGAAAGCTCGGGCCCGGTCTTTCCACCCTTGCCCTCAATCGTATGGCAGGTTGTGCAGCGTGATTCAAGCAGAGTTGTCTTCCCGGGACCGGCATCGCCGGATATGGCCTGACCTTCCGGTCCCGGTCCTTGCAGCAGAAACGCGGAGACGTCAGCAGCCTCCTGTGAGGTGAATTTGGCGTCTGGCATCTTCGTCTGCGGCCAGTAGTCCTTAGGACCCATCAACCATCTATATAGCCAGTCGGACTTGACTCTTTTGCTCATTTCGTCAAGCGGCGGTCCGGTCACGGTTCGCGCTTTCCCATCTGCTTTGTGGCAGCCCCGGCACCCATACTCGAAAAACATGGTCTGTCCCCGGAAAAGAACCGGAGCTTGGGCTTGGAGATACTCGCCATGGCAGAGGGAGCATGAATTTTCCATGAAGTTGTCATGGTAGAGTGCTTTATTCCAGTTCTCGGTCGGCCCATGCGCATCTTCCACGGTGGTTGCCATGCCTTGCCCGCCGTGACATTCCGTGCAACCAAACTTTTCATAGGCGTGTTCGGCTATAACCGGATGAGTCGTAAAGGGTTGTGGCGCATCTTTGAATCTTGGATCGTCAAGACCCAAATGGCAGGTTTCGCATCGGTCTACGCGGCCCAGTTCCTTACTCCATCTTTGCCGATATCCGAATCCGAATTCAACCGGTTTGGATGATCCGGTAGATTTCTGATCGAGGAGCGCCTTGAATTTTCGCTGGTATTCGAGGTAGGGACGATCGTAATCTTTCCACACCAGCCCTATGAGCAGGAGAAAGCTTAGCAGGGCAAGAATAGGAAATATTCTTTGGAAGAAACTCATTTAACCATCTGCTCCATTCGACACCAATTCGACTCAGTGGAGGGGCCAGGACTCCCACGGCCAGTAAAATCGCCACCCCGGTCCCCTAAAGAACGCCCCGAGGATGATTAGACCAATGGCCACGGTGACAAAGGCAGTGAACAGTATATTTTGAAGTCGCCGGCTGGGGTGCAACCATACGCCGCCACCGGTCTGTCCGCGTTCGATGTATGGGACTATAATAGCGAAGAGCAGCACCATGTTGGGAATAACGATAGCAAACCAGAAAGGGGCACCCCAGGACAGCAGCTCTTGAAGACCCAGAAAAAACCAGGGTGCTTTAGCAGGAATAGGGGTGACCGAAGGGTTGGCCTCCTCCTCCAGGGGCGCTCCAAAAAGAATCGCTGCCACCATGATTATTATCAGAATAATAAAAAACTTCGACAACTCCCGGCAGATAATATCGGGCCACACGCTGACCTCTGCATCACCGTGCAGCTGGGGATTTGCGATCAGGTCATCCGTGCGGTTCCTGATAACATGTAACGCAATCAAAAAACTCATTATCAAAGGCATTACCTTGACGTGCAGATCAAAGGCACGGCTCAAGGCATTCTGGCCGATTTCGTTTCCTCCCAGTACAACATACTTCAGTTTTTCTCCGATGATCGGCGCCGAAGCCATCACGTTCGACATTATGGTCATACCCCAATAGGCTTTCTGGTCCCATGGCAGCAGATAACCAGTCAAAGACGCGATCAGAGTACAGAGGAAAAGACACCATCCGATCACCCAGTTGAGTTGCCTCGGTCTGCGGTACTCTGCCATGTAAAACACCCGCGACATGTGTAGAAATACCAATGCTATCATTGCATAAGCGGACCAGCGGTGCATGTTGCGGAAAATGGCCCCAAAGGTTATCACGAACTGGAGGTCCTTTATGTCCTGATAAGCCCTGTCGGTATCGGCCGCGTAATAAAACATCAGCAAAATGCCGGTTACGTTCAAAATTACAAACAGTGAAATGTTGATCAGGCCAAGCCCGAATGTTTTGTCCTCAAGCCATTTGCTGACAACGGGAATCCCACTTGTGGCCGAACCGTTCTCAAACGTTTCGTTACGCGTATGTAACGCCATGTCAGTTTCCTTCAAAGATCCCGCAAGTGACCCTTGCACTTAAACAGTAAGTGCTTGCTGGAATGGGACGATCTGACGCTCGTTCACAAGGAGTCTGCCGTCGGGGGCCAAACTTACCTCATACCAGGGCAGCGGTTTGGGAGCAGGCCCCGCCGTAACAGCCCCGTTTGCGCTGAACATAGTTCCATGACATGGACATTCAAACCGGTTGCGCTCGTCGGACCAGCGTATCGTGCACCCGATGTGCGTGCACACTCCGGACACGACCTTGATCAAGTTCTGCTCCCGAATCACGAAGATTCGTTTGGCGGCGACGAAAGTCACGCCTTCCGGATATTCCTCGGGGAGGGCAATCTTGAACTCCAAGGGCGGCTCATAGAGGACGTTGGGAAACAGGTAACGCGCAGAAGCCGCAGTCAGCCCGCCAAATGTGCCTAAAGTGGCAAGCCATCCCACACCGGCAAGAAAGTTTCGTCTTGTGAATTTATCTGCGGACAAATCGAATTCCCTCCCATTCTAAACAGCAGGAAGCAAGGGTCTAGGTGGGAAGCAGAAAGAATAGAAAAATACCCTCGCTCGCGGTTCTTGCTCCCTGCTTCCAATTCCCCGCCCGCCGGCTCATTTCTTGAGATACTCTACCACGGCTATTGCGACAACCAGCACGACCAGTCCCAGTGAGCCGCCTCCAATGAAAGCAATCAGCATCTCTTTGATTAAACTGTACTCTTCCTGACCCTCAGCCATATGAGCCGTCCTACATCCGCTTCTTCTTCTCGGGAATATTAAGAACTACAAGCTTGCCCGGCGCAACTTCAAAATCGGGCTTCTCTCGAATGCGCCTTACCCAGCACCTTCACTTTAGCATTCTGTAGTGGCTGCCATTCCACAAAATGACGCCCTCCACACTTCCCATCTCATCCTGGAGAACGCTTCATGGGTCGAACCCCTGAACGGCGGTCCGGGGCCTTTTCAATAGTCTCGATCTTCTTCTCAAGCCGATCTACCTTTTCTTCAGTTGAGAATCGGCAGGGGCTGGAGGCGCCGGTTGCCCAGCGACTTTGATCCCGGGCGAGGCAGCTTCAATCTACCGACACGGAATCTTAAAAGTTATGTGCGCCCCGTTGTTGCATGAAGAAGACTTACAGAACGCAAAGAACCATGTAGCTGCTTGGCGACCGCTGAAAATCTATCCGAGCGGCGTTTCCGGCTGCGATTGTTGTGACCGGAGAGGAGTTCTTTCCTCCGGCCTCGCCGTTTTATCGTTTCTTTAAGTCTTTAAACTCTACGCTGGCAGTCTTTCCGGCTTCCACAGCCACGCTCTGCGAGCCCGTCTGGAGCTTCTCGTTCCACACCTTTAGCTGATAGCTTCCCGGAGGGACATCCTTAATCTCGAAGTTTCCAGCTTTGTCCGTGACCGCAAAGTAAGGGTTCTGCAACACGAGTATAAATGCCGACATCTCCGGATGAACACTGCAAAGCAGAGGGACCTCGCCAAGATTGTCAAACGTTACTGTCTTGGTGACACCCGCCCCATACAACCCCAGATTGAAAACCTTGGCCGAGCCGTGGGGGGACGACACGTTGTGGGCGACATTGTCGTCATTAGTGAAATCAACCGTTGCGCCCTTCACGACACCCATCACATGCGGCTTAAAAACAAGACCTTTTTGGCCCATAAAGGGGTTTTCCTTCGGAGGAGCAAATGTGCCCGGCACTTGGTCTACGTACACAATAGCTTCGTTGCGCGAGACCCAAGGCGAATCTACCTTGCCCTTTATCACCCCTCCGCTCTGGGCTGCCGCATCTTGCGGGTCTGCCAATACCCCCACCACAAGAAGCGCGAAGACAGCGGCACAGACTGCAAATAATCGAAAGTTGATTAAAGAATGATTCATGATTCCATCTCCTTTTGGTCAAAGACTAACTAGCACATCCGTTAGAGTCAACTACTGCCGGTTAAATTTTCCGAAATGTCCAGCTTAAGGTAGTGGCATGTTTCAAGCCATTGTCGCCTGCATCTTTTTTAACCTTTAAACCAAAATAAAAAAAAATGAAAGGGAAAGTTGACGGCAGAGATTTACTGCTTGCAAATGCGGTATCTTTTGATGCATTCTGTGCCTTGCACATAGTTGGTGACCGCGCGGGTTGCCGTTCGGGCGAGGAATCTTGCTGAGGAGGAGAAAGATGAAGAGGCGGAAAGCAGGCGAGGTTATCTTGTCTCTGGTAATAGCCGGGCTGCTGACGGCTTTGGCCGCAACGCAAGCCCGGGCCGTCCCGAGTTTTGCTCGGCAGACGGGCCAGGACTGTTATCGCTGTCACACGATGTTTCCCGAATTGACGCCGACCGGGCGTGTTTTCAAGATGACGGGGTACGTGATAAACAAAACGATGTCGAAGTATCCAAGCTCTCCTCCGCTTGCGGGGATGGCTCAAATCTCTTATGCGCACACCAATGCTTCCCAGCCTCCAGGGACCTTGCCGCCGGATATCTGGTCTCTTCACTCCCTGTCTTCAGGGAATGATATAGTCGGATCGCCTCAGCAGCTCAGCGTGTTCTACGCAGGCCAGATTTACGATAAATTTGGTGCCTTCATTCAGGCGACCTACGCGAACGACGCCAACAACATGGCCATGGACACGGTGGATGTCCGATATGCCAATAACATTACGCTATGCGACAGTGACCTTGTTTTCGGGGCCACTTTGAACAACAACCCGACTGTGGAGGATGTCTGGAACTCTACCCCGGCCTTCAGCTTTCCTTACGCCACGTCCAATCTCGCCCCTACTCCCGCTGCAGCCACTTTGATCGATAACACCCTGGCTGCGCAGGTAGGAGGCGCCGGTCTTTACGGTTACTGGAACAACTTAATCTATGCAGCGGTAACGGTCTATCGCACCGCGGAAAACGGCATAACATTTCCTTTTGGCGCCGGGAACCACCCGCTGGGCGTGCAGGTGGACGGAGCCCTTCCTTACTGGCGGATCGCCTTTACGCGCCAATATGGCGCTCATTCCTTCGAACTCGGAACTTATGGACTGGTGGGCGACACTTTTGTTGGGGCCGTACGAGGAGGACCAACCGATCATCTTACTGATTTTGCTTTCGACGCACAATATCAATACATTCGAGACAAGCATTCCTTTTCTGTGCAAAGTACCTGGATTCATGAAAATCAGGATCTGGCCGGCGGCAGCTTTGCCACAGGCATTGCTGCGAATCCGTCTGATTGGCTTAACACATTCAGAATCAACGGGAACTACTACTACAGGACCGATAAATGTGGAACTATTGGCGGATCTGTGGGGTTTTTCTCGACAACGGGAACCAACGACCGTGAACTCTATGCTCCAGCTCCGGTCACCGGGAGCCTTAGCGGAAGCCCAGACAGCAACGGCGTCATCCTGGAACTGGATTACTTTGCGCCCTGGAAGTGCATATTTACCAAATTGTCCGCGCAATATATAATCTACAACAAGTTTAACGGCGCAGGCACGAACTACGATGGATTTGGCACAAACGCGTCAGATAACAACACATTGTATGTTCTGCTGTGGACTGCGTTCTAACGAGGAGGAAGGGACCTGTTTGATTCGTTATATGAATTTCTTGCCCAAATTGGCTACAACCACCCGCTCCACCCCATGTTCGTCCACACATCCGCCGGCGTTCCGACGGCAGCGCTGCTGCTTGCACTGGCTGCGCTGGTTTCCAAACGCTCGGAGCTCGCAAGGTCCGCACGTCACTGTATAATAATTGCCTTTATTTCACCTTTCCGGCTATTTTCTTAGGGTTTACGGACTGGGAGTATTATTACCAGGGGGCCTGGCTCGAACCCATTACCATAAAGATTTGGCTGTCCGGCGCATTGCTGATCTTTCTCGGTTTGGCCATTTTTTTTCGGGCGCGGAGGCAGATTCGCCTCCAAGGTAGTCCTTGCGTGCTATGCGCTGGCCTTCCTCACGGTTGTAGCCCTTGGCTATTTCGGGGCACAACTGGCCTTCGGGGCCAAAGTGCCCGCTGCGCCTCCGGAATACCAGGCGGGAGAAAAGATCTACGTAAGGGATTGCAGCGCCTGCCATCCATATGGCGGTAACATCGTGAACGCCAGGCTCTCGGTGACCGGAGCGCCGCAGCTTGTTGATTTCAAAATTTTTCTCCTTTACCTGCGTGACCCCAAGCAGCCAAAGCCGGCCATAGCTATAATGCCCATAGTTCCACCAACGAAGATCTCCGACGAGCAGGCCGAACAGTTATACGACTACATCACCAAGGTGCTCGAAAGACCGAGAAGGCCACT
>Ga0187867_10004702_pt1 | contig 10494 bp, 8 predicted proteins | sample June2016WEW_13_1_FD_132976 | JGI IMG/M metagenome (GOLD analysis project Ga0187867, IMG submission 132976) | Peatland microbial communities from SPRUCE experiment site at the Marcell Experimental Forest, Minnesota, USA - June2016WEW_13_10 | ecosystem: Environmental > Terrestrial > Soil >... | reverse complement strand
GGTCGCAATTTTACCGCCAGCGAGGAGGCGCACCGTGAGCCGGTGGCAATCCTAAGCAACCGTTTCTGGAAGGGACGTTTTCTCAGCGATCCGCACATCATCGGTCGCACGATCAGGATCGATTCCAAGATGTACACCATTGTCGGCGTGATGCCGCCGGTCTTGGACGATCCGTTGGTAACGGTAGCGCTGATCGATACGTGGACGTTAGATTCTCCGGCTGAAACCAGTTCCGTCCGAGATGAGGGCCGGTATCTTGTCGTTGGTCGCCTCAAGCCAAGCGTGCCCTTGGGTCAAGTTCAGGCGGAACTTCAGGCGATCGCATCGAGGCTTGAAATGGACTATCCAAAGGAAAACGCGAAGCGGACGCTGAATGCGGAGCCTTACTCGATAGTCATGGTCGATAAGACAACCAGCCGCATCACCTGGATTGTGATGGCTGTGACTTCGGTGGTGCTCGTGATCGTGTGCGTCAATCTAGCCAATCTGCAGTTGGTCCGCAGCACGAGCCGGGGACGCGAATACGCCCTTCGGATAGCGCTTGGCTCATCGCGAGGCCGGATTGTCCGGCAAGTACTGATAGAAAGTGCTTTGCTCTCTATCGCGGGGGGTACGCTTGGACTTCTGGTGGCTAAGTGGGGCAACGGAATCCAAGAAAAATTCGTTGCCGATTTCCTACAAGGGGTTGATTTCCCTATCGACGGTAGGGTAATCGGGTACGCGTTTGCCGTTTCCGCAATGACTGGCATGGCATTCGGGGTGATTCCAGCATGGATTGCCACCGGCGCGGATCTCAATTCGTCCCTAAAGCAGAATGCGCGTGTGTTCAGTAGCGACCGCTCCCGACATCGCCTGCGGCAAGTCCTCATCGTGTCGGAACTGGCGCTTTCTCTAACCCTGCTTGCCGGTGCCGGCTATTTTGTGACAGGAATGTCCCGTCTGTTGCATCGCGACCTGGGATGGCAACCGGACAATCTGCTAGTTGGGTCTATCTCGGCCCCTAAAAAGTACGGTGAGAGCAATGATCTCCGGCTCGGAATATTTCAGAATAACCTTTTGGCCCAGTTGCAAGCAGTCCCCGGGGTCGAGAACGCTGCTGTTTCGATGTTTGCCCCAATGTGGGAAAGTGATGGGCCAAATTGCGAATTCGCGCTCGAAGGCCGCCCGGTTCCGCAGAAGGGCCACGCGCCGGAGGCGTATTCTGCCGACGTCGCGCCGAGTTGGTTTGGCACGTTGGGTATGCGAATACTGCGAGGAAGGAACTTCACCGATGCCGATCGGCTGGGTGCTCCCAGGGTGGCCATCATCAGTCAATCCATGGCCAGGCAATTTTGGCCTGACGAGGATCCCATCGGCAAACGGTTCGGCAGCCTTGACCCAAAGAACCCCAACTGGGCTGAAATAGTCGGCGTGGTGAACGACATCACGGGTGGAAGCGACTTTCAACCTGGTCGAGTTCATTATAATTTCTACCGCCCGATTGCGCAGAATCTCAATAACTGGTTCTTTGTGTCAGTGCGCACCGCGGCGGGATCCCCGCCCATACAGGATGCGGTGCGCCGCGCCGTCGCGAAGGTGGAGCCGGACTTGGCCATTGCCCTTCTGACGACGGCGCGAGACGCTATTAGCGGTCGCTTGGCGCGATTTATCATGGCAAGCCGACTCCTGATGGAAATAGCCGTGCTCGGACTGATCCTCTCAGCCATTGGAATCTACGGGGTAATTGCGAGCCTAGCCGCCGAGCGCACTCAGGAGATTGGCATCCGTATGGCCCTCGGAGCCCAAGCACGCGATGTGCTCAGGCTGGTCCTAGGTAACGCTGTCCGCCTGACGACTATCGGCACGATAATAGGCCTAGCATTCGCGTTCGTTTTGGCGAACGTACTCGGCAGGACATTGCCAGACGTGCCCGGAAGGAACGCGCTGGCTGTATTCATCGTCGCTGGATTGCTTGTGGCCGTCGCGCTGCTTGCGAGCTGGCTTCCCGCAAGAAAAGCGACGACGCTAAATCCGGTTGACGCTCTCAGAGCCGAATAAGAAGCAGGCAAGCTCCCGTTCGAATAGGGACCCTTTAAGAAACACCTACCGCCATCCGAGCGTCGTGTCCTTCTTTCTCAAGCACGGCCGCAGGCCGATCACGATCAAGTCAACTAGCCCCCCTGTTTTTGGCGAACGAGTTCGAGAATATCTGGTTGCGGTGGTGTCGGAGGAGCCATCTGGTATTGAACAACCTGTTGCGCCTGTATCTGTTGCAACACCGCTAATTGCGCGGGCGTCAACACGCTCTTGGCGTCTGCGATTGCGGCGTCGCTCACAGGTGCCTGCCAATCGAGCGATGGCATCATTATATCACCATTAACAATGTTCGATTCACCTTTGGCATTGTCGAGGATCGAGTTTGAAATGAAAGTGCCATTCAGGGTATTTGCCGATGACGGGGTAGGTGCTGCGCTGAATGGATTCGCCTTCAGAACTTGGATCATCTGATCAGCCTGTTGAGCCGTGAGCGGGTTGTCGGTAGTGGAAAGCTGGCTCGCGAGTTGGTCAGTCAAATTTAGAATCAGCAGGTCTTCAACGATTCCGACACCTGAGCGCCAATCTTCCGACAGTTGCGGCAACGCGACGCCACGATTAATTGGCTTTGCAATGCCTCTCGGAGATCGTCTGCTGTTTTGGATGACACGGTCGCACGATCGCTCCGGCCAACAGCCTGACCTTTGGGATTTCCGTGCTGCTGGGATTTCGGAACCGGAACGGCGATGAGCGCCCGAGTTCCCGGCCTCGATTTGCTCCGTGCGATGGCCATCTCCCTGGTCTTGTTCCAGCACCAGGGGCTGATTTCGGGCCAGGAGATCAATACCGGGGTATTCGGAGTGGATCTTTTCTTCGTGCTGAGCGGCTTCCTCATCGGCGGAATCCTTTACGAGACCGGCGAAAACCTGGCGAACCCGCGCATCGTCGCGGGTTTCTGGCTCCGGCGCTGGCTGCGCACGCTCCCGAACTACTACCTGTTCCTGGGAATTAACATCCTCGTGTGGCTCCCGTTCTATCGTCCCCATGTGGTGCGGCATGTCGTGCCTCCGTACCTGGTGTTCGCGCAGAGCTTCACCCACAGGCCAGCTTGGTTTTTCATAGAGTCCTGGTCGCTGTGCGTGGAGGAGTGGTTTTATGTTTTCTTCCCTCTGGCGCTTTTCCTCGGCCTTGTGATCGGCGTCCGGTTTGTCCGGGCCTACTGGGCAACCGTGATCGCCATGATGCTTACCTCGATAGTCATGCGCTCCACGATGCAGCCGCCCGAGGACTGGGGCCTCGACGTGAACATGGTGGTCGTGCACAAGTTCGATTCCCTTGGTGCGGGTGCCTTGGCGGCAGCCGCGATGCGCGCCTGGCCCGGAATCTGGAGCCGGCTTCGCGTACTCGGGCTTTTTGCGGGACTTGTCCTTGTTTGCGAATGCTACGTCTACCAGGCGCGCCACAACATGAGCGGGATATTCTTCGCCCGCTCCCTCTACCCGACCCTGCTTTCGCTCGGATGGGCCCTGCTCCTTCCCTGGGCTTCAACCTGTTCGCGGATAAGGGGAGCCTGGCTTGACGCCGGCGTCGCGGCGGTCGCCAGGTGGTCCTACTCAATCTATCTGGTCAACTTCATGGCGAGTGCGCTCCTGGTCATCTATCTCAGGCCAAAGCTCAGCTTGGGCGCAGCAGGTGTGGTTGAGGCGGAGATTGTCTACTTCGCCGGTGTCTTCGCGGTGAGCGCCGCGCTCTACCGCTGGTTTGAGGGCCCGATCATCAGGCTGAGGTCACGTGTCCAGCTTTGCCGCGAAGCCGCCGCCGCCCAGCATCAGGGGTCCTGACCCGGCGCACGAGAGAGGACGCGGCGCCTAAAGCGCGCCGGCCAGCCAGTCCCCTCAGAGGTTAATTATTGTGCGCCAGCGTCCTATCATCTCGGTCCGGAGCGTCTCCGCGTTGTCGACCAACCCGCCCACCGCGCGGGCCAACAGCGGCGAATTGGTCTCGTCCACCAGGGATTCAAATCCGGCCACGCGATCATTTCTCCATCGGGTGATCATGAACGAAAACACCGGCTCGGAAGGAACGACCCTATGGTCGGTCAATCCGGCATGTGCGCCTATGCCCGCGAGCAGTTTGCCGATATCGGCGTTTCGAAGGGAAAGCACCCAGCAAAGCATGTGATCGTTCAGATAGGAAACGCCGGGCCGGGAAAATCGCTCAAATTCCCTCATGTCGGGGCACCGCTGAAACGAGTGCAAGACAATGGTGGGGAAAGCCTTGTACTGCAGGTATAGGTAGGTGACCTTGATCTGGTAGCTGGCGTAACCGCCGGTCTCGCGCTCGATGAAATGTGAAAAGGGCGGCAATTTGGCCATGGCTAGTCCTGCTTGTCCGGGCACATGGGAAACCCGTTGCCGTCCGTGTGGGCCTTATCGAAAAGCCCGAGGGCCTCGGTCATCCCCGCACTCGGAGCCGATGCGGCCGTGGGCGGGCTGATCTTGCCGTTCTTCCCCTTCTGTTGCTCGAAGGTCCACCGCACGCAATCCAGGAAGGTCTTGGTGTCGAGGCAATAGGCGCAGCTTTCAAACTCGATATTGATGGTCGAATCATCCTTCGGGAAATTGCTCGCAGGTTGGTTCGGCGCATCGCTCATTCGGGAGAACTTTCCCTCGGTCGTCGAGCCCGCCTGCCCGGTCGATTGGTTGTCGTATCCGCCGTTCATGTAGGGGTACCGCTGGCACGGCAGGTGGTCGATGACAGAGCCATCGCCGGTCACCTCGGCGTCGAAGCCGCGGAATTTGTCGCCCCCGTTTGGCTTCTTCGAGAATTTCTTGGTGACCGTTCCGTCGACCTTCTCGACGAGCTTCTGGATCATGAGAATCTTCTCGCATGCCACCTTTTTCTTGTCCGCGGTGTACTTGATCACGATCTCGTCCCGTCCCGAACCCGACTCCGGCCGGACTTCCACCTCGAAGGAGCCGTTGTCCGCGCTCAGCGTCGTGGAGCCCATGGCTTCCCGGTGTCTCGTCCCGCTTGCGGCAGCCGTAGTACAATCTGGACCACGAATTCAGTTCCTATGTTCTCTCCATTGAATTGGGAAGCCCAAAAGCCCCGCGAATCCCCGGATCCGGGGCCGGCCCGGACGATGCTGGAAAACGAGGGACCGGACCCGAGCGCGCGCGGCAAGGCGGGGAAGTCGCCTCCCCTGCGGCCGCGGAGGCGTCCCGGTGCCCGGGATGCGCACCGACCGCTTATGATGTTATTTGACATGATGTCTTTTTACATCACGCTTTTCTGCATCATGCCATGCCCCTCCCCCCATGCCTTCCAACCCCTTCCACTTTGAAATCGCCGCCGGCAGGTGGTCCTTCACCGACAGGGAGGATCTTCTGCCTCGCCTGGAGAGGCTGCGCGAGGAGCGCGGGCGGAGGCTGCTCATGTTCGGCCGGCGACGAATGGGGAAAACCTCCCTTATTCACGAGGCCGCCCGCCGCGGCCGCGTCGCGCTGATCGGCGAGGATCTCTCGGGCGCAGGCGACCTTGTCACGGTCGCCAACAGGCTGCTCGCTCTGATTCCTCCGCCCGGGGAGAGCATCCTGGCCAAATTGCTGAAGAAGGTGGGCGAGGTCAGCTTCGGCAGCGGCAGGTTCTCCGTGACGGTGCGGACGGCGTCCAAGGAGCAGCCGCGGCCCGGGATCGAGGCGCTCCGGCAGGCCCTTGACCTGCTGGAAAACTACGCGGCGCTCGAGGACAACGGCCTGACGGTCTATCTGGACGAGTTTCAGGAAATCCGCGGGCTCGCAGGCGATCGCGCCGAGTGGATGCTGCGCAGCTTCATGCAGCACCACAGGAACCTGAATTACATCTTCTGCGGGAGCGACCACCGCATCGTCCGCTGGCTCACGGAGCCGAGCGCCGCGTTCTACAAGCAGCTCGAGCTCATCAGGGTCGATCCGATCGAGCCGAAGCGAATGGCCAGCTGGATTGACCAGCGCGCCCAGGCGGGCGGCCTCGCGAGGGCCGGCTTCGGCCACGAGGTGGTTGCGGCGATCGGTCCGTGCACCGGCGACATCATCCGGCTCGCGCGAACCGTCTTTGACCTCCACGTGGCCCGTCAGTCGAAAGACGCAATCCGCGCGGGCATCGACGCGATTGCGCTCCGCGAATGGCACGATGAATTCGCCGCGAGGTGGCGCCCGCTGACCTCGGTCCAGCGCGGGGTCCTGCGGGCGCTGGCCAAGGGGCTTCCGCCGCAGGCCGGCGACACGGTCCGCCGGTACAACCTCAACTCCGCCGCCACGGCACAGACCGCCCTCGAGGCGCTGGAGGAGGACCGACTCGTCATCCGCGATGAGAGTGGCAAGCCGATCGTCGACAATCCGTTCTTTCGCCGCTGGGTCGACGCATTCGATTCGACAACGTCGGCGTGATGTCAGGCAGGCCCAAGTGGCACCCGAGAGCGGAATCGAACCCAGACGACTTTCGTCCGTGGGTTCTTGAAGGACATCAGTCCACGCGCCGCAGCACGCGCACCCGCTCGCGTCCCACGCGCGTGTCAAAGGTCACAACAGGCACATAATCCTCCACGACCGCGTAGCCGTCCACAAAGAGCGCCGTCAGGCCAGCCACGCTCAAAGGGAAGGGAGGCCCCTCGTCGCCCGGATCGAGCGCCGGATTTATGAACCACACCCCGACCAGCAAGCCCCCGCGTTTCAGCGTCAGGTCAATTCCGCGCCGGTAGCTGGCGCGCAGCGTCGGATGCAGCCCGCTCATGCAGGTGTGCTCCAGCACCACATCAAATGCGCCGCGCATCTCCTTCGGCGGATCAAACAGATCCCCGGTAATGAAGCGTTCCGCCAGATGCGGATAAAGCGCGCGCGCCTCAGCCACTCCGGTCGGTGCTATGTCCAGCCCCGTCGCATCCAACCCGTGCTCCACCGCCAACGCCACCTCATGCCCGTGGCCGCAGCCCGGCACCAGCGCACGCCCGCTCAACTTATGACGCCCGAGATACTCCCTCATGGGCGGCGACGCCGCGCCCTTGTCCCAGAATGTCTCGCCCCTTCGGTATTTCTCATCCCAGTCCATGGCCGCGATACAGTTCGTTGCTTGCGCGAAGTCAATCAGCCGGAGCGTCTTGCCAATGCCCCCCAATTTTCTAAGGCGACGTTGGAATTCTTACGGGAAGAGCAGCTGTCCGGCCGCTTGGTTTTGCAGCCCTTATTATCTGTCAAGCTCCGGCGCGAATGGGCATAGAAAACACCATCGGACACCCCCCGGAGGGGAGGAATAGAGCCACCATCAAATGGAATATCACCAATCGGCCCCTCGATCAATGAAGCGGCAATCCAATTTAGGGCGTGCGATACTCTTCACCTTCCTGGGGATTCTCGCCAGCGGGAACCTGGCGGCCACACCGAACTACGATCAATGGTTCCTTCGCGTGGTCAGCCATGGAGACACTGATGTCACCTTCGCGCTCCCTGAGGAATTTAACGTGACGGTGAGCGCGAGCCAAGCGGCACTCGCCAGCAAGTTCGTGCCCGCGAATCAGAAAATGCTGTCGCTCTTTTTGACGAGCAATCAGTATCGGTATGCCATGTTGGAGTCCAACAATGGCCTGGATAATTCGCCGTTCACCGAGGCAAGTCTTCAAGAAGCGTTTGCCCAATACACGACCTATCTCAATGACGACACGGAGCGACGGAAGCTTGCGACAGAGTTCACCACGACGGTGAACGATCGGATGAGTTCAGACAGCGCGATGAGTCGATTCTCGATGAGCATTGAAAAGCCGCTCCTGATGGAAGTGTTCAACAGGACGAAGAGCAGCTTCAGCTTTCTGGCACTGGTTGGAGTCAATGCCGTCATAAAGGGAGAAAAAAAGAGACTGGTTACTGTCGACTCCACGACGATTATCGGGTTCAAAGGGAAGTGGCTTTCCCTGTACCTTTATGAGCCGTATCTGGGTCCCGACAGTTACGAGAATATAAAACGGGAGACCGCAGCGATAGTTGCAAAGACCGTTCAGCAGAACGAGTGAGAGCATAACAGGTCCCCAATGTTCAAACCCACCAAGCGATCCTCTTTCAGCCGCACTTCACTTGGGGCGATGTTGCTGACCCTGGTTCTTGGGTTTAGTCTTGCGCCGCAGATCGGGGCCCAGTCACAGGACGTGGCCAGCAAACCAAATGTGACGACCAAAGCCCCGTTGGGCTGGTGGAAGAATGGAAGCAAACCGGCCGCATATGTGGTCGGGGTAGACAAGGAAAAGACGCATGACGGTCTGCCGAGTGCGTATGCGAAGTCGATCGAGCCGTCGATCGAAGGTTTCGGGGGAATGATGCAGATGTGTGACGCCCATGGTTTCCTCGGAAAGAGATTGCGGTTCAGCGCATGGGTGAAAACCGAAGACGCCAATGACGGGGGTGTCCATCTCTGGTTTCGCATCGATGCCAAAGAGGGCGGCGCGATGTTGGGATTTGACAACATGGATAGCCGGCCTGTGAAAGGCACCACCGATTGGAAGAATTATTCGATTGTCCTCGATGTTCCGTCAAACGCGGGAGCCCTCGCCTTCGGGTTCTTCATTGATGGGACGGGCCGTACCTGGGTCAGTGGCGTCAAACTTGAGGAAGTTGGTTTGGATGTGCCATGCACCGGCGCGCCAGAAAAAAAATGGCCCGCCGCCCCTGTAAACCTTAACTTCGCCGACTAATCGGACGGGACGGCAGGACCATTGAACAGGGAATGGGTTAGCCCATTCAGGGAATCAAAAACTCACCCGCCAGACAAAGTGTCAACCTGAGTCGGTTTGCCCATGTCAACTGGCTCAGAGCAGCCGAATTCTCTGTTGGAATGATGGAGCAAGCGCAAGTCGGCGATCCTCAACAGATGATGGATGCTGTTGAAACTCACATACGGGCTAAACAGGAAGCTGATCGAGTTCCGCCAACCGCAGAGGCGTGCGATTTCTTCCTCGCACAGGAGGGTCTCTCCGTGTCGTTGTCGAAGCAAAGAAAATGAACTCCGCCTGCCTCATTGCCGATGTTCAGGCCAAGGGATACGCCGTTAAGTACGGACTGCGCGACCTCATGGCGTTCTCGATTTCCCTGTTTTCCCGTGACCTTCGGTAACCTCTTCGGATCGAAGAGGACCGCGAACTTCGGATAAGTGCCCAGGGGGGGGATCGAACCCCCACGCCTTTCGGCGGCAGATTTTGAGTCTGCTGCGTCTGCCAATTCCGCCACCCGGGCGACGAAAAGCGAATCCGACCCGAAGGGGCGCCCGGAGGCAAGTCCCCAGTGATCCGTGCACCTCAGCCGCCGTTGACAAGGCTCCCGGCGCCACTCTGCTCTTAGCGAATGCCCCATTTTCGAGCGTACTGCCTGCCGCCCGTCACCGATCCCGCGGAAATCGCGCTTCCCGAGGCGGAATCCCACCACCTTGTCGCGGTGAGCCGGGCGAAGCCCGGCGACACCGTCGTCGTGTTCGACGGCAGGGGCTCGGAATGGATCTGCGAGCTGGCCGACGCGGACAAGCGCTCGGCTGTTCTCAAGGTCCGGTTCGCGCAGAAGGCGAAGCCCCTACCCTGGCGGATCACCCTCGGCCAGGCTCTCCCGCTGGGCGGGGCCATGGACTCCATCGTGCGCAAGGCGACCGAGATCGGCGTGTCCATGATCGTTCCGCTCGAAAGCGAGCGGACCCAGATGCACCTGGACGGAGAACGCTCGGACAGGAAGATAGGCAAATGGCAGACGGCCGCGCTCGAGGCCGCGAAGCAGTGCGGCAATCCCTGGCTGCCGGAGATCGGGCCGGTGACCCCCGCCTCGGCCTTCATGGAGTCGGCGAAGGGCTACGACCTGAAGCTGATCGCGAGCCTGCAGCCGGGCGCAAGGTCGCTGAAGTCGATGCTGGCCCAGTACAGGGCCGCCCACGACCGCGGCCCAATAAACGTGCTCTGGCTCGTCGGGCCCGAGGGCGACTTCACGCCGGCGGAGATGGGACGCTCGAGGGCCAGCGGCTTCGAGCCGATCTCGCTGGGCCCGCTTGTCCTGCGCTGCGAGACCGCGGCCGTCTACGCCCTCAGCATCCTCAGCTACGAGCTTTCCGGCTGAGCCGGGCGGTCACCAGACGAGCAGGCCGCCCGCGAAGGTGAGGCCGGCGCCGACGCTGCAGAAGATGATCCTGTCGCCCTTCTCGAAGATGCCCTCCTCGGCCGCCCACCCGAGGGCCATCGAGACGCTCGCCGCGCTCGTGTTGCCGTATTTCGCGATCGTCATCACGAACTTCTCGAAGGGGATCCCGACCCGTTTGCTGACCGCGTTCAGGATGCGGGCGTTGGCCTGGTGCGGCACGACCCAGGCGATGTCCTCGGGCCGGAGCCGCTCCCGCCGGAGCGTCTCCTCGATCTGCATCGCGAACCCCACGACCGCGTGCTTGAAGACCGCCACCCCGTCTATCTGGATGTAGAAGTTCTCG
>Ga0187867_10004692_pt1 | contig 10509 bp, 9 predicted proteins | sample June2016WEW_13_1_FD_132976 | JGI IMG/M metagenome (GOLD analysis project Ga0187867, IMG submission 132976) | Peatland microbial communities from SPRUCE experiment site at the Marcell Experimental Forest, Minnesota, USA - June2016WEW_13_10 | ecosystem: Environmental > Terrestrial > Soil >... | reverse complement strand
TCGTGCTGCCGGTCTTTGGGTTCTTCGTGTTCGGCACGTTCTCCGGGTTCGCGATTTACCTGCCGGAGATATTCCCTACTCATGTGCGCTCAACCGGGGTCGGGTTCACCACCGGCTCGGCCCGCGTGGTCACCAGCTTTGGTCCGCTGGTCGCCGGGCTCATGGTCGGCGCGTTCGGCGGCAGCTTCAACAATGTGACCGCGTTCATGACGTGCTTCGCGCTGTTGAGCATCATCGCGATGCTGTTCGCGCGCGAAACGAAGGATGCCGGTCTGCCACATTGAGACGCTGCTGCGTCAGGCGATGACTTTCGCCTGACGCAGCGCCGCCAGTTTGGCTGCGTCGAAGTTGAGAATTTCGCTGAGGAGTTCGTCGGTGTGCTGGCCGGGGGTGGGTACCGGGCCGACACGGCCTGGTGTGGCTGACAGCTTTATCGTTACGCCGGGGGCGTAGATTTCGCCGGCAACCGGGTCGGCCATTTTGACCATCATCTCGCGCTCCCACATGTGGGGATCTTTGACCACCTGCGGGATGGTTTTCACCGGGGCGACGGGGATGCCGAGTTCGAGGAGGGCGGCGACGATGTCGTCGGTTGGACGGGTGGCGCACCATTGTTCGATGGCGAGGCGGCGATCGCCGGCGGTGGAGGAGTTGATTGGGCTGGTGTCTCCGGCTGATCCGCTGACCAGGGTCATCAGGCGGGTGGCCATGTCTCGGCTGGTGGCGGAGATGACGACGTGGCCGTCTGCGGTCTTGTACGGGGGACGGCCGCCCTCACCGCCTTCCTCGCCGGTTTGCAGGTAGTAGGCGGCGGGGATTTCGACCATGGTCAGGGCGGAGTCGAGCAGGCAGACGTCGACCATCTGGCCCTCGCCGGTGCGGTCACGGTGGCGCAGGGCGGCGAGCGCGCCGATGGTGGCGTGCAGCGCGGTGTATCGGTCAACGACGGATGACGCGACGCCCAGTGGCTGGCCGACGGGCTTGCCGGTGAGGGACATGAGGCCGCTCATGGCCTGGCCGAGCGGATCGAAGGCGGGTCGATCCGTGTACGGACCGTATTGGCCGAAACCGGAGACGGAAACCAGGATGATCCGTTCGTTGATGGCTTTGAGCTGGTCGTAGGCGAAGCCCATGGCGGCCATGGTGCCGGGACGGAAATTCTCCAGCACGATGTCAGACTTTTTGACGAGGTCGGTGAAGATCTGCTTGCCTTCCTGGGTGCGCATGTCGAGGCAAAGGCTTTTCTTGCCGCGATTGTAGACGGTGAAGTAAATGCTCTGGCCGCGCACGACGGGGGGGTTTTTGCGGGTTTCCTCGCCGCCGAGGCGCTCGATTTTTATGACTTCGGCGCCGAGGTCGGACAGGATCATGCCGCCGCGCGGGCCGGCCTGGTAGCGGGCGAGTTCGAGGACGCGGACGCCGGAGAGGGCGAGGGACATGGGGGCTCCCTGGGTTGGTTGGGGGGATTAAGGGCCGGGGAAGCGAGGGTGGCAAGTGGAACTGCAGCAATACAATGGCGACAGTTTCCGTAGACCGCTATACGATCATTCCGGGTACATAAGGTCAACCCTGGGTCTGTGCACGGGCTGCCCGAACGCCCAGATTGATATCTGACTTATCGCTCTAACTGTACACATGCCACACATGCCCATTTCGTTGCCTGGCTGCGTGATAAACCCGAAGCCGGATGCAATTGCCATCCAAGGGCGCGGCCATACTAGCTTACGTCCAAAGTTCAGGGTTCCGACTGTTTGTAACTGGGGCACCTGAAGACTGGCGCCAGCTCTCCCAAATGGGATCAGCCTCAAGTCTACTTTCAAAATCTCCCTTCATTTCATGCAGAATTATTCCCAATGTCGCCTTCGCTTCGTGATCACCAGATTCAATATGCCTTCCGAGGACCATAGGTGCCCCTTTTAGATACCACGGCCTCGCGGAAGGAGATGCCGCCTTCACCGATACCAACCTGACCGATGGCAGCAGCGACTTCACTGCATCAATCAACCGGGGCGATGGCACAGTGACGACCGCCACCGTCATTGGGTCGAATGGCTTCTTCTCGGTAATCGGCGGTCACACCTATACCGATGAAGGCAGCGACCCGTTGAGCATCACGGTGACCGACACGCTCAACAGCGCAACCTTGCCGCGGAGCGGGTCGGTGACGGTGGCTGAAGGCGACACGTTGACCGCGCATACCGTCACCTTCGCGGCCACCACTGGCACTTTGTTCTCCGGCACCGTTGCCACCTTCACCGATGTCGATACCGCCAGCCCGGCGTCTGACTTCAGCGCGAACATCAACTGGGGCGACGGTAGCGTCACCAACGTCGGCACGGTCACGGGCGGGGCCGGAACATTCACGGTTTCCGGGGCCCACACCTAAAGCGTTGCCAATACCGACACGGTGACGGTGACGCTGACCGACGACCCGCCCGGCACCGCCGCTGCCACGGCGAAGAGCACGGCCGACGTGACCAACCCGGCCCCAAAGCTGACCGGATCGCTGGTGGCGATCTCGCCGGTCGAGGGCACCGCGCTGGCCGCCACCACGACACTTGCCACCCTAACGGACACCAACCTGAGCGATGTCCGCGGCGACTTCATTGCATCGATCAACTGGGGCGACGGTACGATCACGACCGGCACCGTCACCGGGTCGAATGGCTCCTTCTCGGTAGCCGGTGGTCACACCTATGCCGATGAAGGCAGGCGCCGCCCGGTCGTTTCCGACGTTGAGGCGGTGGCACTGGACCTGGAGCGCAAACGGCGATGATATCGCTGCCATGACCGAGCCAATCGCTTCGCACCGAGGCCGCTCCCTGGCGGCGATCATTTTCGACGTCGACGGGGTGATCGTCGCCTCGCCGCATGAGCAGGCCTGGCGGGAGGCGCTGGCCGGCATAACCGATCCGGCACGCCTGACCACCGCGATTTACCAGACCTACGTGGCCGGCAAGCCGCGCATGGATGGCGCGCGCGCAGTGTTGGCGGCACTCGGTATCGTTGATCCCGGCGGCCTCGCGGAGCGCTATGCGGATGCCAAGCAGCGGCGCATCGAGACGCTGATCGCCACCGGCCAGTTCGCCGCCTTTCCCGACGCATTGCGCTTAATTGCGGCGGTGAAGCGGCCTGGTTGGCGGCTTGCCCTGGCGTCGTCATCGAAAAATGCAGCTTCAATGTTGCGGCAGATCGTCATGCCGTCCGGCGAGAACCTGCTGACACTGTTCGACGCCGATCTCAGCGGCGTTGACCTGCAACATGGCAAGCCGGACCCGGAAATCTTCATCCGCGCCGCCAACGCGATCGGGATCAGCCCATTACATTGCCTCGTCGTGGAGGACGCACAAGCTGGAGTTGAGGCGGGTGTGGCAGGCGGTATGGCAACTTTGGGCGTGGCACGCCTGGATGATGCTGCCCTCTTGCAGCACGCCGGCGCGGATCTGGTGGTGACGAGCCTGGACGACGTCGACACCGACGCTTTGGCCGAGGGATCGCTGCGCGCCCGACCGACAGGGAGACGCTGACCAATGCGCGAGGCGTTTACGCCGACACCTGAGCCAGGATGGACCTTGGTCAGCGACGGCTACGACGTCCGGCGCGAGAGCAGCGTGGAAGCGCGTTTCGCCATCGGCAACGGGTTCCTTGGGGTACGCGCCGCTCGCTCGGTCAGCCGCGCTGCGGTCTGGCTGTCCTTCCTGCGTGGCCAGACCTGGACGTCGTGGCCGCGCACTTATGTGGCCGGCCTGTTCGACACACCGGATACCGACCCCGCGGTGCCGGCGCTCGTGCCGATGGCGGATTGGTTGCGGGTGCATGTGACCCTGGACGGTGAGCCGTTGTTGCTGCGGACCGGTGAGATCCTGCAACACACGCGCACACTGGACCTCCGGCGCGGCCTGCTGCTCGCCGACTGGCGCCAGCGCACGCCCGCCGGCGCAGTCGTCCGCGTGCAAACGCTGCGCCTGGTGTCGCTGGCCGATCGGGCCGTGGGGTTACAACTGTTACAGCTCGAGATCGACGGCAAGCCGTGTAAGGTGACGCTGGAAGCAACGTTCGAGGCCGCTGGTCTCGGTATGGCAACGCTGTGCCAGCAGCAGGATCTCGGCGTATGGCGCACCGCGCAGAGCGGCCGGACCGTGGCGATGGCTGGCGCCGCGGCGCTGTCGTCAGCCAAAGGCGAATTGGCACCCACAACCCCGGTCCCATTGACCTGGCGCTGGAACTGGAACTCGACGCCTGGCGAGCCGGTTTGTCTCACGCGCTTCGTCGCGGTGGCGCACGGCGACACAACGGACGACAATCCGGAAATCGCCGTTCGCGACGCCCTCGCCCGCACAACCTCCATCGGCTGGCGGGCGGCACTTTCCGCGCACGAAGCCGCCTGGGCTGCTCGTTGGTCGGACAGCGACATCGCCGTGGCGGGCGATACAGCGGCCGCACAGGCACTTCGCTTCGCCGTCTATCACCTGAACAGCGCGGCCAATCCCGACGACGAGCGTGTCTCGATCGGCGCGAGGGCGCTGACCGGCGACAGCTACCTCGGCCACGTCTTCTGGGACACCGAGATCTACCTGCTGCCGTTCTACACCCTGACCTGGCCCGAAGCGGCGCGTGCGCTGTTGCTGTATCGCTTTCACACGCTGCCGGGCGCGCGGGCGAAGGCGGCGGCAGCGGGCTGGCGCGGCGCGATGTACGCGTGGGAATCCGCCGACACCGGCGAGGAGACAACGCCGGACCAGGTGATGGCGCCGGACGGCAAGCTGGTCGACGTCCTCTCGGGCAAACTGGAGCAGCACATCACCGCAGACGTTGCGTATGCCGTCTGGCAATATTGGCAGGCCACCGGTGACGACGCGTTTCTGTGTGCCGCGGGTGCGGAAATCCTGCTCGATACGGCGCGCTTCTGGGCCAATCGTGCCACCTTGGAAGCGGACGGGCGCAGCCATATCCGCGACGTAATCGGCCCGGACGAGTATCACGAGCACGTCGACGACAACGCCTACACCAATGTAATGGCGCGCTGGAACATCAGGCGCGGCCTTGAGGTCGCGGCATGGCTGCGTACGCACGCCCAGGAGCGATGGGGGCAGCTCGCCGGGCAGCTCCATTTGGAGGAGTCCGAACTGGCAGCCTGGAGCAGGACTGCCGACACGCTGGTTACCGGCTTCGACGCAGGGACCGGCCTGTTCGAGCAGTTCGCGGGATATTTCGGCCTCGAGGACATCGACATTGCTCAGTACCGAGACCGGACCATGACGATCGACCTGGTGGTGGGCCGCGAGCGCACGAAACGGTCCCAGGTGGTCAAGCAGGCCGACGTCGTTGCCTTGCTGGCGTTGCAGGCGGAGCCGTTCACGCAAGCGATCCGGCAGGCGAACTTCGACTATTACGCGCCGCGCTGCGGGCACGGCAGTTCGCTCAGCCGCGCCATGCACGCGATTGCCGCCGCCCGGCTGGGTGATCCCTCGCTGGCGCTGGGTTATTTCCACGACAGCACAGCGGTCGACCTGTCGGATGCGACGGCGGGAGCCGCCGGCGGGGTGCATATCGCTGCCCTCGGCGGGTTGTGGCAGGTGGCGGTGTTCGGCTTTGCAGGCCTCTCGTTTGGTCCCGGCGGGCTGAGCTTCGACCCGCTGCTGCCCGACGCCTGGCAGCAACTGAGCTTTGCCGTGCAGTGGCGCGGGCGGAAAATCCACGTCAACATCGACGCCGCCAAGAGCCACTTCGATGCCGAGCTTCGGGATGGCGTCGCGATGTCCCTGACCATGCGCGGCGCCAGGCATGACCTTCACCCCGGGCAGTCCTTGCAGGTCAGCCTGAAATCTTAGTACCTCCCGACATCGATGTCGTGCGACGCCGCGGGCCATCGCGAGCGCAGCGTAGCAATCCCATCGTCAGTGCGCAGCTATCATGAGATCGCTTCGCTGCGCTCGCGATGACAGAATGGATGTATCGCGTTCCGACGGTTTTGGGTACCAGCGGCCCATGGCGCCGATCGATGTGCTGACGGATCGAGACTTACGGGACCGGACCGGACCGTTCCCAAACGGTCGCCTGATTGGCATCTGTCGATGGCATTCTCTGTTGCGCAACTCAACAATTTCATCCGACGGCGGGCGACCGCGAGTGGCCTGACAACCAGACAGGCGCGCATGGGGTTAGGGGCGCGCCTGTCGGCAGTCACGGAAAAGCGTGCCACAGGGAGTCCTGGCACCAAATGCATCGTAGGGCCGCTGCGGCGAGTCGTCCAAATATCGGTGCACGGATGCCGCGCGTTGCCCAGGCGCTGACACGGCGCCTGTCGAGACGGCAATCCGGACGTTCGGTGCGTTGCGGCCGGGAATCGCCCGGATGCGATCCGCATTTTCGTCACAAGTGCAGGAAGACCGCGCGACGCGCCCAACGACTGTGGCCAGCCGCTAGCTCGCCACCCGCGGCAGCCCGAAATGGTCACGTAATGTCGTTCCTTCATAGTCAAAACGAAACAGACCGCGGCGCTGCAATTCCGGCACCACGAGTTCGACGAAATCGTCAAACGCTCCGGGAAAATACGGCGGCAGAATGTTGAACCCGTCAGCCGCACCCTCGACGAACCACTGTTCCAGTGCGTCGGCGATGCGCTGCGGCGTGCCGCACAGCACCCAATGGCCGCGCGCCGCCGCTGTCAAATTATACAGGTCGCGCAATGTCATGTTCTCACGCCGCGCCGTTTCAAACAGCACCCGCGAGAAGGTTCGCGTCCCCTGCCCCAGCGGCGGCTCCGGCACCGGCCCGTCGAGCGGATGGCCCGACACATCGTAGCCGAGCCGGCTGCTGACCAGCACCAGCGCGTTGCTCGGCGAAAGGAAACTTTGCAACAACGACAGTTTGGCCTTCGCCTCGGCGTCGCTATCGCCGATGATCGGCATGACCCCGGGCAACACTGCCAACTGGTCAGGTGCCCGGCCGTACTTGACCATACGGCCCTTCAGATCGGCATACGCCAGTTTGGCGCCGGCCAGCTCCTGCACCACCGAAAACACCACATCGGCGGTCCGTGCTGCCAGTTCGAGGCCCGATGGAGAACCACCGGCCTGGATGATCACCGGATGGCCCTGCGGCGAGCGCGCCATGTTGATCGGGCCCCTGACCTGGAAGAACCTACCTTCATGGTTGAGTGGCCGCACCTTGGCAGCGTCGATGAACTGGCCGGTCGCCTTGTCGGCAACGATCGCGCCGTCCTCCCAACAATCCCACAATCCCTTGACGACGTCGACGAATTCGTTAGCGACCTCGTAGCGGTGTTCGTGCTCCATCTGCTCGTCGCGGCTGAAATTGCGCGCCGCCATGGGCTGTGTGCTGGTCACGATATTCCAGGCGGCGCGGCCGTTGCTGATATGGTCGATCGAGGCGAAAATCCGCGCGACGTTGTATGGCTCGCTGTAGCTGGACGAGACCGTGGCGCCCAGTCCGAGGCGCGTGGTGATGGCGCTGAGCACCGAGATCAGGGTGGTCGGCTCGAAGCGGCACAGAAACGAAGGATGGTCGCCCGGGTTCATGACCAGTCCGTCCGACACGAACAGCAGATCGAATTTGCCGCGCTCGGCGGTGCGGGCGATTTCCTGGATCACCGACAGCTGGTTGTTGCTGGTGGCGGCACCGTCATAGCGCCAACCGGCGGAATGGTTGCCGGTGCCGAGAACGAAAACGCCCAGATGCATCTGACGTTTGCCCATGCGACTCGCCTCCCGCCTGGTCCGCTGCTCCTCGTTGCGGAAACCGGTGATGGTAAGGATCATGCCGGTCCCGGAGCCAAAGCGAAAGCACTGCGGTTCGGTTGGGGTTTTCGGCGGGCCAAATCGGATCACACGAACCGCTGACAGCAGGACCGGAAGCGCCTCCGAAGGGTGCCGGCGAGCGTCCGGCAGCAGATCGACGCTGGACAGTCTCGTTCGCACCGGCGCCTGATCGCACCAGGCGCAAACGCAATAACCTTGGATCGCGCTTGCAAACCGACGGGTTTCGCCTGTCCACGACGCTCCACGGTCACAAGGGGTCGCTGCGACGTTGGAGAAGACGTATGATTGTTAGACACGAATTGCGGACGGGAATTCGCATGGTGCAGGTCGCGATGGTCAATGCGGATCCGAAGGTTCCGCGGGCAACAGAGGTCAATGACGTGATCGCAACATATTGCAACGCCGTCATCGGCCTGAACCCAGCGGCCGGCTGCAACGTGCAGGCCTCTGCATGAAACATCTGTCCACCGATGTCCTGGTCGTCGGAGCCGGTGGCGCTGGTCTTTATGCTGCGATCGAGGCGGCCCGCCGCGGCGCCAAGGTGCTATTGCTCGATCGCAGCCTGATTGGCCGCGGCGGGGCAACCGTCATGGCGCAGATGACCGTTGCCGCCGCAGTCGGACCGGAGGGCACCGACCACTGGCGACACCATTATGCCGACACCATCGCCGCGGGCCGCGGCCTCTGCGACCCTGCCCTCGCCCGCCTGCTGTGCGAAGCAGGCGTCGAAGTGATCCGCGAAATGGATCGCTGGCGGGTCGGCTGGGCGCGCCAGGGTGACCAGCTTGCAGCAGTGCAGGCTCCCGGTCACGATCGCGCACGTTGCGTTTATGTCGATTTCCTGGCAACCGGGTCGGCAGTCTCCAAAACGTTGCGCGGCGTGGCACAGCGCACACCAGGCATCACCCGTTTGGGTGATGCTTTGGTCACCGACCTCGTTACCCGCGATGGCGCGGTAACCGGTGCGGTGGCGCTGCACGTTGAAAGCGGGCAGCCGCTGATCGTCAGTGCCAATGCCACCGTTATCGCAACCGGCGGCCTGACGAGTCTCTACCGCCGCAGCAGCGCCAGCACCAACATGGCAGGAGACGGCTATGCTTTGGCGTTACGTGCCGGGGCCGAACTGATCGATATGGAATTCGTGCAGTTCTTTCCCATCGGCCATTTGGCGCCACGGCTGATCGGCATGGATCCCATCATGTGGGACCCGTTCCGCTACAAACTGGGCGGCCGTTTGCTGAACGGTCTGGGCCAGGAATTTGTCGAGCATTACGGCAGCACCGATTCCGGCCATTACGTGGTAACCCGGGACCTGGCGACCTATGCGATCACCAAGGAAGTCGCCGCCGGCCGCGGCTCGCCGAATGGCGGGGCCTGGCTGAGCTTTCGCCATGTTCCTGCAACGCAATTGCGGGCCGCCTTCGGCCCGGTGATCGACCGGCTTTCGACCAACGGGATCGATCTTGCTCGGGACGAGGTAGAGGTGTCGCCGATCGCGCACTATCACATGGGCGGCATCCGGGTGAACGCATACATGGCAACCTGCGTACCCGGCCTATTCGCCGCGGGCGAGGCGGTCGGCGGTGCCAATGGCGCCAATCGGCTGTCAGGAAATGCGATTACTGAGGCGCTGGCGTTTGGCCGCATGGCAGGCTGCAGCGCGGCGGAGCAACCTCGCGGCCTGGTCTTTGACGCATATGACGCGCAGGCAGCGGCGGAACTGGTCGTCGCGGAGGGACCGTTTTGCAACATCGCCAAACTGTTTGCCCGCCTGCAGTCGGTCATGTCTGACCATGTCGGGCCGTTCCGCTCGGCAGCGGGTCTCGCCGCCGCAAGCGATGCGGTGCGCGCACTAAGCGCCGAAGCCGGAACTGCACCTCCCGGCAAACCCCAACAGCACGATCTGGCGCGGGTTGAGTGGTTCAGCCTGCGCCACGCTTTGCTGGTGGCGGAAAGCGTAATCCTGGCCGCCACCGCCCGCACCGAGAGCCGCGGCGCCCATCAGCGCGAGGATTTTCCGCACCTCGACCCGGACTGGACCTGCAATCAGATGCTGCGCCTCACCACCTGTGGTTTGCAGCATTCCCGCGTCCCGGTGCCGGCAGCGACGTGACGCAAACCGCCATCCTGTTGGTCCGCCGCGGCGGACCGGACGATCCTGTCACTTACGGCCAGTTCGAGGTGCCGTTCGAACCTGGCCTGTCCGTGCTCGATGGTCTGCGGAATATCCGCGCCACAAGTGACCCGACCTTGGCATTTCGTTACGCGTGCCTGAACGCCAACGCCTGCAAGGAATGCCTGATGTTGCTGGATGGCAAAGTGATCTACGCCTGCACTGCCAGACTCGAACCGCGTGAGATGCGGCTGGACCCGCTGCCGAACAAGCCGTTGCTGCGTGATCTGAGCACCGCCATCGCGCCACCGGATGAACGGTTGCGCTGATCGCGCGCCCGACGGGATTGACCGGCATGCCGAGGCGCCCGACGATTGGCTTCGCTACGGGGCTGCCGGCAAGGCGTCCGCCGCAATGGTAAGGGAGGACGGGAGAATGCCCGGCAGCGTGTTTCGCGCGATTCTGGCGATGTGTGTGGCCGCGACCGGCATAGCCATGGCGCAACAATATGATCCCGGCGCATCCGCCACCGAGATTAAGCTTGGGCAAACCATGCCGTTCAGCGGTCCGGTTTCGGTTGCGGGTGCGGTCGGGCTCGCCTCGCTCGCCTATTTC
>Ga0187867_10004688_pt1 | contig 10510 bp, 5 predicted proteins | sample June2016WEW_13_1_FD_132976 | JGI IMG/M metagenome (GOLD analysis project Ga0187867, IMG submission 132976) | Peatland microbial communities from SPRUCE experiment site at the Marcell Experimental Forest, Minnesota, USA - June2016WEW_13_10 | ecosystem: Environmental > Terrestrial > Soil >... | reverse complement strand
CGCATCCCCTTCCATTCCGGCAGGCGGGCCGCGGCTGATTTGAAGGTGGCCGGCGCGCCTTGCAGCAGCTCCGGCAGGCACACGTTGGCCCGAATGGCCGCGTGCGGGCACATCGCCGCGCATTTGAGGCATTGAATGCATATCCCCTCGTTCCACACCGGGATTTCCAGCGCCAGATTGCGCTTTTCATACTGCGCGGTCGCGGTGGGAAAAGTCCCGTCCCGCGGGAAGGCGCTCACGGGCAGGTCATCGCCCCGTCCGGCGGCCAGTTTGCCCAGCACTTCCCGCACGAACTGCGGCGCGTCGGGCGTGATCGGCGGCAGGAAACCGCCCGCCCCGTTCACGTTGCCCGTCACCGGGACTTCAAACAGGTTGGCCAGCGTATTGTCCACCGCCTGGAGGTTCATCTTGACGACTTCCTCGCCCTTTTTGCCATACGTTTTCTTGATGGATTCCTTGATCGCCTCGATGGATTCTTCCTTCGGCAGCACACCCGATAGGGCGAAGAAACAGACCTGCATGATGGTGTTGATGCGTCCCCCCATGCCGCTGGCCCGCGCCACGCTCGTGGCGTCAATCACAAAAAACCGGGCGCGCCGCTCCTGCAGCGCCTGCTGCACGGGCGTCGGGAGCCGCCGCCAGATTTCCTCCCGCGAATGGGGCGAGTTGAGCAGGAACGTGCCTCCCGGTACCAGGTCCCGCAGCATGTCGAACCGCTCCAGGAAGATCGGCTGGTGGCACGCGATAAAATTCGCCCGCGTGATCAAATAACTCGAACGGATCGGGTCCTTGCCGAACCGCAGGTGCGAGACGGTCATCGAACCGGATTTTTTCGAGTCATAGACAAAATATCCTTGCGCGCAGTACGCGGTGTTCTCGCCGATGATTTTGATCGTGTTCTTGTTCGCCCCCACCGTGCCGTCGGAGCCTAGCCCGTAGAATTGCGCCCGGATCACCTCGTCCGGTTCGGTCGAGTATTGCCCATCCACCGGCAGGCTGGTGAATGAAACGTCGTCGGTGATCCCCACCGTGAAATGATTCTTCGGCGCGGCGGCCGCCAGGTTGTCAAACACCGCTTTGACCATCGCCGGGGTGAATTCCTTGGACGACAGGCCGTAGCGGCCGCCGAGGACTAGCGGCATCTGCCGCTTTTGGCCCGGGCTTCCAAGCGAATGTTCCATCAGCGCTGTCAAGCAATCCTGATAGAGCGGTTCCCCCGCCGCCCCAGGCTCCTTGGTGCGATCCAGCACCGCGATGGCTTTGACCGACGCCGGCAGGGTCCGCGCGAAGCAGGCGCTGTCAAAGGGCCGGTACAACCGCACCTTGACCAGCCCGACTTTCTCGCCGCGGCGGTTGAGGTGTTCGACCGCCTCGTCGGCCACTTCCGCGCCGGATCCCATCAGCACCAGCACGCGGCTGGCGTCGGGAGCTCCCACGTAGTCAAAAAGCTTGTAGTAGCGGCCCGTGTGGTTGGCGAACTCGTCCATCACGTGCTGCGTCACCTTCGGGCAGGCGGCGTAAACCAGATTGGTGGCCTCGCGCCCCTGGAAGAAGGCATCCGGGTTCTGCGCCGTGCCGCGCAAGACCGGATGGTCCGGCGTCATGGCCCGCGCCCGCTGTCCCTCGATGGTCGCCTCGTCAACCAGCGCCCGCATCACGTAGTCGGGGACCAGTTGAATCTTGGCCACCTCGTGCGACGTGCGGAACCCATCGAAGAAATGGACGAACGGCAGGCTGGCCCGCAGAGCCGCCGCCTGGGCGATCACCGCAAAGTCCATCGTCTCCTGCACCGACGCCGCGCCCAGCATGGCCCAACCCGTCGAGCGCGCCGCCATGATGTCGCTGTGATCGCCGAAGATGGAAAGCGCGTGCGTCGCCACGCTGCGCGCCGTCACGTGGAAGACCGTCGGCAGCAGTTCGCCGGCGATCTTGAACATGTTGGGGATCATCAGCAGCAGACCCTGCGACGCGGTGAAGGTGGTGCTCAGCGCCCCGGTTTGCAGCGCTCCGTGGATCGCTCCCGCCGCCCCCCCTTCGCTTTGCATTTCCACGATGGCCGGAATGGTCCCCCACAAGTTTCGTTTCCCTTCCGACGCCCACTGGTCGCACCATTCCGCGATGGGCGACGACGGGGTGATCGGGTAGATGGCCATCACCTCATTGGTGCGAAAGGCCGCGTAGGCGGCGGCTTCGTTGCCGTCTATGGTGGCATAAAGCGGCCCGTTGGATGTCTTGTTGGCTGGCATATATTATAGGGTGTATTCGGCCAGGAGATCGTGGGCGTCGGCGCCATGGCCCACTTTGAATCCCACCTTCTGGCAGGCTTGGCTCATCACATGGTTCTCTGGCAGGATGTGGCCGATGATCCGCTGCAGCTTTTCCTCCCGGCCAATCTTCACCACTCGCTTGAGCAGTTCGGTCCCCAGTCCCAGTCCCTGCCAGGCGTCGCAGACCAGGATGGCGAATTCGCCCTCGTTGACGCCCCGAAGCTTGCTCAAGCGCCCAACCCCAAGGATCTGCGGCTCCGCCTTGGGATTTTCCTTGTATTCCGCCACCAGCGCGATCTCGCGGTCGTAATCATTGAAGCAGATGCGCGTCAGCCGCTCGTGCGCGGTCCGTTGCGACAATTTCAGCACGCTGAAATAGCGTTGATATACCGTTTGTTCGGAGAGCGTCTGGTGAAACTTCACCATCAACGGTTCGTCTTCGGGACGGATCGGGCGGATGACGATCCGCTTCTTGTTCTTCGATTTCCACGCCCCGACGTATTGCACCGGATAGGGCCGGATGGCGGGCGCGGGGAGGGCGCTTTCCGCCGTCGCCGGGTCGTGCAGCACAACGCGCGCGTCCAGCGCCAGGAGCCGTTCGGGCGAGGCAATCAGCGGATTGATGTCAATTTCCTTGATCCAAGGCTGCGCCACCACCAGTTGGCTGAAGCGCACCAGCAATTGTTCCAGCGCGGGAATATCCACCGCCGCCCGCCCGCGCACGCCCTGCAACGCCGTGAAGATGCGCGTCCCCTCCATCATCCGCCGCGCCAGCGTCGCATTGAGCGGCGGCAGCGCCAGGGCGCGGTCCTTGAACACTTCCACCAACTGACCCCCGGTACCAAACAATAACACCGGCCCGAATTGCGGATCTATGCTGCTGCCGATGATCAACTCGTAACCCTCCAGCTTCACCATCGGCTACACCGTCACCCCCTGGAAATGTTCCTTCCCCGCCTTTTGCGTTACCGAGGCCTCAATCGCCCGCCAGGCGCGCCGCACCGCCGTCTCGTTGCGCAAATTCAACTGCACCCCTCCAACGTCCGTCTTGTGCGTGATGGTTTCCGAGTAGAGCTTGAGCACCACGGGAAAACCCAGCCGCGTCGCGTGCCGGATGGCCTCCGCCTCGGTGGACGCAACGTGGGTTTCCACCGTGGGGATGTCGTAAGCCGCCAGCAGTTGCTTGGATTCAAACTCCGTCAGAATAGTGCGTCCCTGCTTGCGGATCACCTTGAGCATCGCGTCGGCGCGGTTGTGCGCCGTCGCCACGTCGTCCGATTCAGGCCCCAGCGATGGTGTTTGGTAAAGGGCGCGCAGGTTTTCGGTGTAGCGCCACATGTAACAAAACGCCCGCGCCGCTCGGTCGGGATATTTAAACGTGGGAACTTTTGCCTCATTGAGTATGTCTTCCCCGGCCACCACCGCGTCCGCTCCCATCCAACTGGCCAGGATCGGTTTGCCCTCCAGGTGCGCGTAGGGCTTGAGTTGCTCTGCCGTCTTGGTGGCGTCGGTCATGGCTTGCGGCGTCAGTATCACCAGCAGGCCGTCGGTGTGCGGGTTCTTGGCGGCGATGTCCACCGCCTGGGCGTACAATTCCGGGCCGGCGTCGCCGATGATGTCCACCGGGTTGTTATGGCTCCAGGTCGGCGGCAGTATCTGGTTGTAGGCGGCCATGGTTTCGGGCGTCAGCTCCGCAAGCTGCCCGCCGCTGGTGATCAGCATGTCGGTCGCCAGCACCGCCGGTCCGCCCGCATTGGTAATTATCGCCAGGTGCGGTCCCCGCGGGCGCGGCTGTTTGGCCAGCACTTCCGCCATGTCGAAAAGTTCAGATATGTTTTCCACCCGCAACACCCCGGCCCGCTGGAACGCCGCCTGCAACACTTCGTCGCTCCCAGTCAAGGAGCCGGTGTGCGACGCCGCGGCCTTGGCGGCCGCTGAGGTCCGCCCGGGCTTGATCACGATGATCGGCTTGGTCAGCGCCACTTCCCGCGCCGCGGACAGGAACGCCCGCGCATCTCCGATGGTTTCCATGTAGATGACGATGCTGCGCGTGCCCGGATCGTCGCCCAGGTGATATATCAAGTCGCCCCAGCCCACATCCACCATCGAACCAATTGAGACAAACGCGCTGAAACCCACATTCTCTCGCAGGCTCCAATCCAGCACCGCCGTGCACAGCGCCCCGCTCTGGCTGATGAATCCCACCGTCCCGGGCCGCGCCATCCCGGCGGCAAAGGTCGCGTTGAACTTCGAGCCGGGCACCATCACCCCAAGGCAATTCGGACCCACCACCCGCATCTGCACCCGCCGCGCCTCGGCGATGATTTGCCGTTCCAGCTCCACACCCGCCGCCCCGATTTCCTTGAAGCCGGCGGAGATGATGATCGCCCCGCGCACGCCCGCCTGCGCGCAGTCATGGATGATGCCGGGGACCGACGGCGGCGGCGTCACGATCACCGCCACATCCACCTTGCCGGGTACGGCCAGGATGTTGGGGTAGGCCTTGACCCCCAGCACCGTCTCGCGCTTTGGGTTCACCGGGTAAATCGCCCCGGGGAATTTCCCTTGCTGCAGGTTCACCAGCACCGTTCGCCCTACGCTGTTGAGCGATTCGGTCGCCCCAATCAGCGCCACCGCTTTGGGCGAAAATATGCAGTCCAGCGGCTGCGGCTGGGCCTGGCGTAGGATGTCGTGGGCGGGTTCAAGCCGCTGGGGGTCAGAAGGTGCTGGGGTTGTGAGCATAAGATTCCTGGGCAAGGGGTGATTTGTCAGCCACTGATTTTAAATTTTTCATCTCTTTAAGCCAGGCACATAATCCGGGGCGTTTTCCGGGGCCGGGCACAAGCCTTCGAGACTTGTTTCTCTTCGCAACAAATTGACGATCAAGCGCCCCACAGGCTCCACGCCTTTTGGCAAACACTCGCCTTTTTTTGCAGCCCGCCAGCAAAATGCGCCCATTTCTCCGTTTTCCCCACGCCCGCGCACCCGGTCTGGCTTGCGCCCCGCAGCCGGAGATTTACATTTGCCCCCATGACTGACTTTGCCCAGGCGCGCAAACCCCTGCCGGTGGCCACCGCGGGAACGACCCTCGCCCAGCCGCCCATGCTCTTGCCCCCGGACGCCCCGCCCGGCGGCACGATCATCTCCCTGCTGGGGGTTGATTACGTTGATTTGAAGACCAGCGACGGAGGCGACCTCTACTTGACTCGTTTTGGCGTGCTCCTCTGGCGGCATTTGCTCCCGGAGAGCTGGTTCGCGCCCGATTGGTTCAAGGCCAAATCCGAACGCCTTCGCGGCACGGGCACCGTTTACAAGCTGCCCACACGCCCCATCAATGGCCGCAGCCTCAATCTGGTCGTCAAATGGTCCCGCGTCGGCGAAGACGTGCCCCTGGACACCCTCACCGTCAACAAGTTCATCCAGGCCGAGTTCAACAGCCCCTTTGAGGAGTTTTCCTTGTTGATGGAGTTGCGCCGCGGCGAGGCGGGGCCTGCCGGAATCCACATCCGCACCCAACTCCCTCTGGCCATCTACGTTCCGGGCGAGAGGCTCCAATTGTGGCAGACCGGCCGTTCGGAACATAAAATCCGCGCCAAAGTCGCCAGGCACCCCGGCGTGGAGGTGGACATCCTGCGCCAATACGTCGTCCTCTACGGATGGATCAAAGGCTTGGACGCCGTGGAAACCGCCCAGAGCTTCGGCCTGGGGGCGCGCAGCAGCGCCGAGTTCCTCGCCCAGGTCACCAGCCTCGTCACCCATGAATTGCGCCAGAAGGGCTACCGCGTCATTGACATGAAGCCCGCTCACGTCATTCTCCGCCAGGCGCGCGGCAGGGAGTTGGCCCGGGACCGGCACGGCCAGTTCACCTATGCCCTGGTGGATTACGAACTGCTGGAGCGCACGCCGGAGCATGAGGAGGCGGTGCGCGGCGCCAACCGCAAACTCTATTTGACTCACATGGCCCACCGCTTCGAGGCCGAGCCGGGCGGCCCCATGCCCGAGCATCTCCGGGCCTCCCGCCTCCTCGACGTGGATTATATTTTCGGCCGCGCCGAGAGCACCGGCGGTTTGTTGTGGGTCGTCGGCAGGGACCCCGACCTCTTCAATTATTTCCTCCCCGAACGCTGGCGCCGGACCCCCAAGAAGAAGCTTTCCTCCCGCCTCCAGGTCTTCCACACCTGCACCAAGGACAACATCCAACTCGTCTGGCGCGTTTCCCGCATGGGCGACCGGGTCGCCGTCAAGAACGCCCGCGCCAACCTCGACGCCCTCCGCGCTCACGGCTTCAACAGCCCCTTCGAGGAAATCGCCCTCGCCCTCCATCTGGCCCGTCATGGTGTCCGCACCATCTATCCCCGCGCCATTTACATGACCGGCAGCAAGCGCGAATCCGCCCGCCCCGCCGACGACCCACGCCGTTACTCCGCCCTGGCCCATCTCCTCACCCCGGATGGCGAGCCGGCCATCCGCAAGGATTACGACTACATCACCATCTGGGGATTTTGGAACGGGCCGGACGAAGTCCTCGCGGCCCGCGACGGCTCATTTTACTCCTCCCTCAACGCCCAGCACGCCTGCGCCCACGGCCTGATCACTCGCCGCATGATGGAGGAGTTGCTCGAGGCCAAGGCCGCCAAGCTCGCCCAATGCGGTCTCGAAGACCTCAATGTCAAGCCCGACCACCTCTTGATTTCCTTCGATGCCGAAGGAAAAGTCGTCTTCGACGCCATGGGCAAACCCGAAGTCCGCCTCTGCAACTTCGAGTTTGTCCGCCGCCGCAGCCTCTGAGCCTGCCCCGCGTCAAGCCTTGGAGCGGTTTCAATATCAAAGCAACTATATGCAACAACACACCTCACCGCGTTTCTGTGGTTCCTGTGTTGTCGCAGGGACACTCCTTTCCCTTATCGCCATGGTGGCGCTGCATCTCTTGCGACCCGGCTTCAACCCCTGGCGCAATTTCCTCAGTGAATACGCCGTCGGGCCATTCGGTTTCCTGGTCGCGGCTGGAGCCGGCATCATGGCTGCGACTTTTCTCATGCTTCTGCTCGGACTTCGCCTCAGCGTCCATCCTTCTGGTTTTCTCACGGCATCCTGCGTTCTATTGGGCGTGGTGATTCTTTCCCTCTGTGTGTGCGCTCTCTTTCCCTTAGACTTAATCACGTCGCCTGATGGCAGCCGCCCGACTCGCGCCGCTCTTCTTGCCGCTCTTACAAAAACAGACATCACACACATTGTGGCCTCGGTTCTGTTGTTTCTATCACTCATGGCGCTAATGTTGACACTGCCCGGCGCCTATAAGCGCGACGAGCAATGGCGGTCATTTTCACAAACGACACTTTTCCTTGGATTCTTGTTTCTCGCGTTTCTTCTGGGACTCATCCTTGCCCCCTTCCATTTGAAGGGTCTGATTCAACGGGGAATGTTCTTGGTTATTCTAATTTGGTTGCTTCTCACAGGCCTGCGCCTTCGACAGGCTGGCTCCTCTGCTTTTGGCACTTCCGCCTAATACCATTTCTAGTGTGGGGTCGTGGAAGTTCTTTGCATAATTCTCATGCGCGGGAAGCGCGGCGTCCCGCCCGCTTCCGTCGGCGTCCCGCCGACGGATTTACGAGCGATAATTCCGTGACACCACATTAGTTTGCTTTTGCACTGTTGCGGCGATCCTCTCCGCACCAGCCAAGCCCAAAGCCAAAGCACACCGGCCTCTGTGCGCGCCGGCCTTCCACCGTCAGAATCTCTTTGTCAGCGTCAGCGTGATCGTGTTCCCTTGCATGCGGTTCTCAGCAAAGAACTCATAGTTATACCGCAGCGAGGCCGTCAGGAATGAAAATTCCGCGTTGACCTCGGGGCCGACCGCCGCCACGCGGCTGTATGGAAACAACGCGCTCGCATCCATTGCCGGGTTCGGCATGTTCTCGTTTCCCGTGCTGGACGTGACTCTCTGCTGGTAATAACCCACCACGCCTAAATCCATCATCTTGACGGCCGGGCAGACATCCTTGAGAGTCTTGCTCACGGCCCATTCCAGTGTCCAAGCCTGCCCCGGCGTTGCGTCCGATGCGCGATCGTCCCGGTCCTCGCTATTGAACTCATACCGGTTCAGCGCCGAAACCGCCCAGGTCTTCGCCTCGTCGGCATACCAGGTGACTCCCAGCGTCAGTTGCGGCCCCCAATAGCCCAGTCCGATCGAGGTCGGTTTGCCCGAAGCCCCCGTGGGCATATTCAGACCCACCGCGGCCCCAATGTCGAATTGTCCCGGATGCCACGAAAGCGTGTCTTCCACGTAGATGTCGCCGAGTCCAAATGTGCTGCTCTTGAACGGACCCGCCTTTAAGCTGATGTACTCTATCGGCACCACCACATCGCCGCCGAAATAGCCGCCCAGCACTTTCATGTCCGTGATCCAGATCGCGCGCGGCACTTGGGCATACACCACCGCCTGGAAATTGCCCGGCAAGTCCTGCCCCAGCCCGTTCTCGCCGCGGTCGGCTGTATAGATCACGTTGTAGTCCCGGAAGTAAAAGCCCGGCGGCGGCAGCGTCGCGCCTTTGATTCCTTCAAGGCCGACAGCGTAATGCGCGTCGTTTTGGGCCTGGATTGCGCCGGGAACGGCCGCCAGCGCGACGGCGAGAAGACAGGAGCGGAACAGTGTTTTCATCGGATTATGTTTTGGTTGACTTTGGTTTGGGTCGGTTTTCATGGGTTTTGTTATTATTGACTTTGGATTGGCTTAAACGTCCTGGATTTTTCCCAGGAAATAGGTTTCGTAGGCGCTGAGGTCCAGCAGCCCGTGCCCCGAAAGATTGAAGAGGATCACCCGTTTACGCCCGGCCTCCCGGGCCTCCTCCGCCTCCGAGATCACCGCCGCGATCGCATGGGCCGATTCCGGCGCGGGCACGATCCCTTCGGTCCGGGCGAAGAGCGTGCCTGCCTCGAACACCCGCGTCTGGTGGATGGCCTGGGCCTCGATCAACCCCAGCTTGAACGCGTGGCTGACCATCGGCGACATCCCGTGATAGCGCAGGCCCCCGGCATGGATGGACGGCGGCATGAACTGGTGCCCCAGCGTGTACATCATCAGCAGCGGCGTCGTCCCCGCCGTGTCCCCGAAATCGTAGCGCAACTCGCCCCGCGTCAGCGAAGGGCAGGCCGAGGGTTCCACCGCCACCACCCGGTAATTCTTCTTCTCCTTGATCTTCTTTTGCAGGAACGGGAAGGCCAGCCCGGCGAAATTGCTCCCCCCTCCCGCGCAGGCATAGATGGATTCCGGCTCTTCCCCGGCCAATTCCATCTGCCGGATGGCTTCCTGCCCGATCACCGTCTGGTGCAGGCATACGTGGTTCAGCACGCTCCCCAGCGAATACTTGGTGTGCGGATGCGTCGCCGTGTCCTCCAGCGCCTCGCTGATGGCGATGCCCAGGCTGCCGGCGCACTGTGGGTCTTCGGCCAGCAGTTTGCGCCCAAAATTCGTCTGGTCGCTCGGGCTGGGATGCACCGTGCCGCCCCACGTGTGCATGAGCATCCGCCGATAGGGCTTCTGCTGGTAGCTCACCTTGACCATGTAAATGTTGCATTCCAGCCCAAAAAACTGGCAGGCCAGCGCCAGGGACGACCCCCATTGCCCGGCGCCCGTTTCAGTCGCCAGCCGCTTGGTGCCGGCGGCTTTGTTGAAGTAGGCCTGCGCCACCGCCGTGTTCACCTTGTGGCTCCCTGCGGGACTCGTGCCTTCATACTTGTAGTAGATGTGCGCCGGGGTCTTGAGCGCCCGCTCCAGCCGGAAGGCGCGCAACAGCGGCGTCGGCCGCCACAGCCCATAGACTTCCCGCACCGGTTCCGGGATTTCCACCCACCGGTCCGGGCACATTTCCTGTCTCACCAGGTTCTCGGGAAAAATCTGCGTCATCATCTCCAGCGACACCGGCTCCCGCGTCCCCGGATGCAGCGGCGGCGGCAGCGGCTCGGGGAAATCGGCCAGCAGATTGTACCATTGCTTGGGAATGTCCGCCTGCGACAACAAAAATCGGGTGGTTTGGCTCATAGTGTTTTGAATATGTGCGCAAGATTATGATGGCCTGTCAAGGCTGGACTTCACTTATCTTGCGAATTTCTTAGCGGTAATTGCGTGGGCCCCTCTGGGAAATCCCTGCGCCGCTGGCGCCACCCCGTTGACTCACGGGAAAAAGACACCGGCGGGGTCTGAGTAAGCCGGTCGTTTGGGACTCATGTTTGGGTCTCCGGGTCTT
>Ga0187867_10004684_pt1 | contig 10516 bp, 4 predicted proteins | sample June2016WEW_13_1_FD_132976 | JGI IMG/M metagenome (GOLD analysis project Ga0187867, IMG submission 132976) | Peatland microbial communities from SPRUCE experiment site at the Marcell Experimental Forest, Minnesota, USA - June2016WEW_13_10 | ecosystem: Environmental > Terrestrial > Soil >... | reverse complement strand
GCCGACGGTTGCGCGTAGCCGCAGTCCCAGGTGACAGTTTGGGCCACCTTTCGTCCCGCCAGGAGTCGGCGGCGTAACCACGCCAGGGCGGCCGCGAGCACCAGCATCGCGGCGCTGCCGGCGATTACGAAGCGCAGCAGGTCAGCAGCGCCGGCCAACTGCTCGGTGATCGTCTGCGGCGCCAGCCCGCAGACCAAGAGGAGCACGCCCGCCAATGGCCGCAGCGCCAACGGCGCGCACAAACCGATCAGCGCACATGCGGCGGCGAGCAGTACCATCGGCCAGCGCATCGCAGCGCCGGCCTCGTGGGCGTGCGCCGCGTGCTCGGTACGGGGCCGGCCGAGAAAGACAACTCCAAATGCTTTCGTGAAGCAAGCCGCCGCCAGGCCGCCGATCAGCGCCAAGCCGGCAATGGCCGCCAGCAGAGGCACGGCCACCCCCGCGTGTCGCGTGACGCCGTTGAACGCGCCGAGGTAAATCAGGAACTCGCTGATAAAACCGTTCAGGGGCGGCAGACCTGAAATGGCCACCGCGCCCACGAGAAACGTCGTGGCCGTCCACGGCATCCGTTTAGCCAGTCCGCCAAGATGATCGATTTCCAGCCTCCCGGCGCCATGCAGCACCGACCCGGCGCCGAGGAACAGCAGCCCCTTGAACAGAGCGTGGTTCAGCACGTGCAGCAACGCGCCGCCGAAGCCGAGGACCTCCAGCGCGGGTGAGCGACTGCTCACACCGAGAAGTCCAACGCCCAAACCCAACGCGATGATTCCGATGTTCTCCACGCTGTGGTAGGCGAGCAGGCGTTTCAGATCATGCTGTGCCAGGGCGAAAAGCACGCCGAGCACGCCCGATGTCAGCCCGACCGCGATGAGGACCCAACCCCACCACGGCGGCGGCGGGCCGAGAAAAGTCAGCGTGCGCAGCAACCCGTAAATTCCCATCTTGATCATCACGCCCGACATCAGCGCGGAGACATGACTCGGCGCGGCCGGGTGGGCTTCGGGCAGCCACACGTGCAGCGGCATGAAGCCGGCCTTGGTTCCGAATCCCACCATCGCCAGCAGGAACAATGCGCCGGCGTTGGCGGAAGAGTAATGGTCAAAATCGAGCGAGCCGCCGCCGTGGGCCAGCAACACGAACATGACCATTAGGAACGCCGTGCCGAGATGTGACGCCACGAGGTAGGTCCAACCGGCCTGGCGCACGGTCTCCTGTTCGTGCTCGAACGTCACCAGGAAGTACGAGGACAGCGTCATCGTCTCCCAGGCGAGAAGGAACAGCACGCCATTGTGGGCCAGGACCACCAGCACCATGCTGGCGACGAGAAAATTGTAGAAGAGCCACGCCGCACCGAGCGATTTGCGCCCGCGCCAGGGCAGCAGATACTCCGCGCCATAAACTGCCGCCAGGGCGGACAGAGCGAAGATCGGCAAGAGAAAGAATGCCGCCAGCGCGTCCACCTCAACGAAGAAGGAGCCGTAGGGCACGTTCCACGCAAGGTGCAACGACTCGGCCGGTGCGCCAAATAGAAAGGGCGCGGCAGCGATCAACCCCATGGCGCACGCCACCACCGCGCCGCCCGCGCCGATCGCCGTTGCAGCGCGCGGTGACGCCGCGGCCAACAGGGCGGCCAAACCACTGAAGACGAGAACCGCGACCGCCAGCAGCAACACCGTCATCATTGCACCCCCTTGGCGCCGGCAATGGCCAACTCCACGCGTTTCAGGGCCTCCAGTATTTGTTCGCGAGAAGCCTGTTGCGTCACGGCCGCTTTGAAGTCCGCATCGCGAAAGGCAAAACCGAGACGCGATAACAGATGCAGATGCGCCCGGACCGTCGGGCTGATGAGCGTAAAGAGGGTCGAAACCGCCCGGCCGTCCAGAGCGCCGAATTCCACGGGCCGCTCCAGGAAACACAGCGTCACCACGGGCTGCACAACGTGCAGGACGATGGGGTTGCGGACGTGAGGAATCGCGATGCCGTCGCCGATCCCCGTCGAGCCTAACGCCTCCCTCGCCAGCAGGACCTGATACAGGAATTTCCGGTCGACCTCCTCGGGCAACTTCATCACGTCGACCACGGCTTGAAGGACTGAAGCTTTGTCGGAACCGCCCATGCGGTAATAAATTCCACCCGTGGCCAGCGCCTCGCTAAGGCTCGGCGGAGGAATAGTGCCGCCCTCCGGCTCCGCGAAAATATCCGGTGAAACGTTGATCCGGCGCGAAGTCGCCCACTCCAGCAACTCGGCCCGATTGAACCGATACTGGTCATGGATCTGATAAGCCGGAATAATGCCCTGCTTGATCCAACGATAAACGCTTTTCTCGGAGACATTTAGAATATGAGCCGCATCACGTACGGTGAGCTTCATGGCTCGAAGTCCTTTCGTGGGTCTACGCCGCTTTATCGGCGGAATGTCCTAAAAAGACCAATGCGCGTCAATGTTGTATTGTCCGAGCAACCTCTGATGGCAGGAAGGCAAGATTGTCTTTATGATCTTTCGCGATGGCGGGACGGCGGGGATTCAGATGAGTTTGCGGAGAGCGGGGCTGCAGACCGGATGTCGATTCGACTGGGAACTGCCCGCCACTACCACCGTTGCCATTAAACACACTTCCATCGTTGCGACGATCTCTTACGCCGGTCGTCCGCCCTTGAAGGTTAGGCTGCTCACAAAGCGGTCCCGGCAAGTTCGAAGCAGCCCTGCGAATTCGATTTCCCCCATCGTGTAACTCGCCTAACCGTGGAAGGTCCCGCGCGCGGTGTGGGGTCGTTCGCCGGTCAACCAAGTGTCCTCTCGGACCGATGAATTTTTTGGCCAGGTCTGCTCGTATCGCTGGTGAGGTGGGTTCCGTGAAGGCAAACCGAATCGGTTTCAGGTTAGGCGTCGCGTTCGGCCTTTTGATCGCCGCACTCATTCTATTGGGGTTTTTCGCGCTGCGCCAGATGTCCAATACGAACGCCGCGGTTCAACAGGTGGTCGCTCGTCGCTGGCATAAGGTTCAATTGGCTCGGGATGCGCTGCACTACTCGACCCTGAATAACCTGATCACGATGCAACTATTCCTGGTGACGGATCGCAAGGAGATAGGCGTTCTGGAGGGCGCAAGGGCGAGGAATAGCGAGACGATTAGCGGGCTTATAAGGGGAATCGAAACCGCGGTCGAATCCGAGGACGAAAGATCGCTGCTGGTGAAGGTGGTCGCCACGCGCCAGGTATATATCACCAGCTACCTCACCGCGCTGGAACTGCTTCTGAATGAAGGCAAGCCGGACGAAGCGCGCCAGATGATGATCAACGTGGCGATTCCCAACCTATTGGCCTATCACAAAAGATGGGAGGCATTCGTCGACTTCGAGGGCTCGCGGATGGACGCGGCGGGCAACGAGATCGAAGCCGATTACCGCTCGGCGCATAAGACGGTTGTTTACCTGCTGGCGCTTGCGGCCATTCTGGCGACCGGCATCGCGGTCTTTGTGGTCCGAAGCATGACGAAGGAAATCTCCAACCGGCAACAGGCCGAACAGGAACTGTACGTGGCACATGAGGGGCTGAGCCGGGCAAAAGACGAGTTGGAGATTCGGGTGCATGAGCGCACCGCGGAATTGGCGAACACCAATGAGTTGCTGCGGGCCGAAGTGGTCATGCGCTCCAACGCGGAACTGGAGTTGACGCGGGCCAAGGAAGCCGCCGACGCCGCCAACAGGGCCAAGAGCGAGTTCCTGGCGAATATGAGCCATGAGATCCGCACGCCCATGACGGCCATCCTGGGCTTTGCCGACCTTATGCTCGAACATGAGCAGTCCACGAGTGACCGCCTTAATTCCCTCAGCACCATCCGCCACAACGGCGCACACCTGCTGAACGTCATCAACGACATTCTGGATCTGTCCAAGATCGAGGCCGGCGAGATGAGGATGGAGCGGATATCCTGCTCTCCTTGTCGGATCGTGGCGGAGGTCGCTTCGACGATGCGTGTGAGGGCCAAGGAAAGGAACCTGACTTTTGAGGTCAAGCTCGATGGAACGATCCCGCAAACGATCCAGAGCGATCCGACCCGGCTGCGGCAGATTCTGACGAATCTGATCGGCAACGCCGTCAAGTTCACCGAGACCGGCTGGGTGCGTCTGGCCGTTGGGCTGGTCGATCCGGCGGACAGCGCCAACCCGCGGCTGCGGTTCGACGTGCTGGACAGCGGGATCGGGATGACAACGGAGCAAATCGCGCGGCTGTTTCAGCCGTTCGTGCAGGGCGATAGCTCGACCACGCGGAGGTTCGGGGGAACCGGGCTGGGCTTGACCATCAGCCGACGGCTGGCGCGAGCGCTGGGCGGGGAGATCACGGTGGAAAGCGCTCCAGGGCAAGGCAGTCGTTTCACACTAGTGATGCCGACGGGCTCGCTGGCGGGGGTCAAATTGATCAGCCAGATCAGCGAAGTTATTGCCGGACGCGATGGGCCGCAGTCGCCGGAAACCGTGCCGCTCAATTGCCGCATCCTCCTTGCCGAAGACGGGCCGGACAACCAAATTCTGATCTCTCTTTTTCTGCGTGGCGCGGGGGCTCAGGTCACGGTTGCGGAAAATGGCCGAATCGCCTGCGAGAAAGTGGCCCAGGCGATGGGCGCCCCATGCGAAGGCGGGTTCGACCTCATCCTTATGGACATGCAGATGCCGGAACTGGACGGGTATAGCGCCACTGCCAAGCTTCGCAGCCTGGGGTACCTCGGACCGATCATCGCGCTGACCGCCAACGCCATGGCCGCCGATCGCGACAAGTGCATTCAGGCCGGCTGCACGGATTACCTCAGCAAGCCGGTCAGCCGCCCACTCCTGCTGGAAGCGGTGCGCCGGCATCTGCTTGGATCAACCGCATCTGGACCGGCGGAGTCAGACGGTTCGCCCACAAGCTCGCAGGAAAACGAGCTTCCTCTAGATGGTTCGCGCGGGGCTATCCTGACGCCGCGGCCGCATGAGGGACAGGCCGCTTAGCCCGAGCACGGCGATCAGGCCGTTGACCGGCTCGGGAACGGGAACCGTCGTGAATTGCGGATCGACCGAAATGGGGTAGGATCCTCCGGCTTTTAGAGTCACGCCCCATTCGAATGCCCATTCCCCATCTCCCGCGGTCGACTTGCTGGCATCCGACAAGGTGCAAGGCGTGGTGGAACTGGAAATGCTATTCAACAGGTTCGGATACACATTGGCCTCATATTCGGCCGATGCCGGGCTGACGACATCTTGAACCTGCAATCCATTTCCCACGTCTGTCGCCGTGTTGGCGCCGGAAATCGTCACCGTCTGGCCAGTAGTCGAGTCTCCAAGATTGTAGTTGGCGTACTCGAAGAAGTAATAAGTCTGCGTTGACGTTCCATCGTTGCTGATGTCGATAGTGTCGCTGAGGTCTGATTTATCCGATCCGAGCAGACCCCCGGCCAGCGAGTACGTCACCGAAATTTGCAGTCCATTGGACGAGCCATAGACCAGCCGCGCCCAATTGTCCTGCCCGTCACCGGTGGTGTCCTCGAGCGTGATCGTCGGGGCGCCGAGCGTGTCAATGCTGACCTGGCCGCCGGTGCTGCCGGTCCGAACCCAGAACCACTCCTGGTGGATCTGGTTCTGGCCGTTGATGGACCAATTCTCAAGGCCCGCGGAACTGGTGGGATCGATGGTAGCGGAGGAGTTGGCATACGAGAGCACGATGTTGGCGGCACTGCAATGCCGGGTGGCGCAAGGGCTGAACAGCCAGGCTGCCGCCAGCGCGGCGCCCACTCCAATCGAGTTGCCTCTGAAAAAGGACTGCCAGCGACGACGGACATGAGACGTATTCACGTTTTCCTCCAGACTCCGTTGCGATTTCTCCCGAACCACCGGCTTGGTAACTTCAGCCGGTGCGGCCTTTGTGGCGCCGCGAATCCGCGATGCCTGGGCTGCCTCCGGGCGCTTGAACTTGGCGGCCAGCACGCTAGCCACGACCTGTTCACCGCCCGACCGGTGTGCGAACCAGAAATCCTCGAAGTGCGAACCAAAAATGCTCGACGTGCGACCCCGGTCTTTCGTTCCGCATTTTCTTTGGTTGCCCTGGTTCCGCTCCGGTAAGGAATCACGCACCCACAAAGCCGCAGGAGGTCGCAACCTCAGACAGCACAAGGATTAACTTAGACCATAAGACCATGGATTCAAGGAAAATTACCATTATTTTTTTAGAATATTGCTGCTTATATTGCGTCAAATGTGTACCAATAAGCGACACAATCAGAGTGGCTGGACGGCATCGCAAATCCCGCGGTTGCAGAATGAACGTGGGTCAATAATGCGGATTTTTGCCAAGGTTGTCTGGACGAGGACAAATGGGGAGCGAGATTGCGTTTCCCAGCCAGCCAAATCTATAATCTGTTTTCTCCCAGGTGTCGGTTGGCTGGCGGCGCAATTGAAGGGGTGTTAAGCGGACACGTCGATTGTTCGGTTGCGGTGAAGAATGAAAAGGCGACTTATCCGCATCGCGATCTTGGCCGGGGCCGTGTTTGTTTTGCTGGGGATTACGCTCACCATCATTTTCCTCCACGAGGGGCCGGGATCGCTCCAGGACTGGATCGGTTCGCAGCTCCAGGACATCGCCAATTCCTATCTCAATCCCAGGCTCAGCTTCACGGACCTGGCTTACGAATATCCGCTGACGGTGTCTCTTAGAAATCTGCATTTGACCGCGGACGATCCCACCCATCCCGGGCACACCATCGACATCATCGCCTGCGCGCATGCGGTGGTGTCGTTGGCGGAGATACCGTCGGTCGGCAAGCCGATCGTGATCGAGAAGATCGCGCTCGATGAGCCGCTGATTTCCGCGATCGCGGTGAAGCCGCGATCGAAGAACTTTGTGGGGTTCTCGGACTTGATCCGCGGGGGAACCGGCGGCTCATCCAGCGCCAGCAGTTCGGGAACTTCAGGAAAGCTGAGCGACGTTTTCCGGATGCGCCTGGTTCAGATCGCCAACGGCAAGATCGTTTACGATCCGCGCATTGAGGGCACGGTGCCGATGACGCTGGATCAGATCAACACCCAGTTGAATATCTCGCCGGCGAATGCGGGCTGGTACAGGCTCGACACGGATATCGCCCGCAAGCCGGTCTTCGACCTTCAGGTGAACGGACTATTGAACCTGGATTCGTTCAGCGTGCGCGACGTGGACGTGAAAATGCTGGCCGACCTGGGCCAGGACAAGCGCGATTTTCTCCCGCCGGAATTGCAGGCGATGCTCAAGCAATATCAGGCCAGCGGCAAGTTGAACGTGGAACTGACCGGATCGATGCCGGTGATGGATCCCATGCATGGCCAGGTGCAGGCGCGCGTCAAGCTCGATCGCGCCAACCTGGTGATGAGCGGAATGCGCATCCCGGTGGACAATCTGGACCTTAAATCTCAATTTGCCGACGGCAACGTGACGATGTCCTGGCTGCGGATCAGGGCCCTGGGCGGATCGGCCGATCTGTCCGGATCGGTGGCCTTGAACGAGCGTCTGGATGCCGATCTGCATCTGAAGGTCGCGGGGATGGTGCCGGAAAAACTCCTGGCCGATCCATCGCTGACTTCCGCGTCGCCGGCGCGGCTCGATCTTGAATTCAACCTGGCGGCGTCGCTGATGAGCCTCCTGGGCAAGGCGCCGGCCAAACCGGGTGTGCCGCTGGCGACGGTCGGGTTGAAAGATTTCCGGCTGTCGGCGGACGATCCGGTCAACCCGGGACAGAAGATCGACGTCGTCGCGTGCAGGAAGCTCGACGTCGCGTTGACCGAGCCGGTCATTTCCGGCAAGCCGATTTCGATCGATCGCGTCGTCCTCGACCGGCCGGTGATCTCAGCCGTGTCGGTGACGCCCGGGTCGATGCGGTTCGTGGGGGTTCCAAATTTGCCGGCCCAGTCCTCGTCACCCGAGGCGGCCCAATCGCCGGCGGTACCCGCGCCATCGGCGGGGGCGCCCGCGACGCAGTCCTGGAAACTCGGCGACGTGCTTCGAGTGAAAGCCTTTCAACTGAACGACGCCAAAATCATTTACGATCCGCGCATTCCCGGCACGCAGCGAATGTGCCTGGATCCGATCAGCACGTCGCTCAACGTCGATCCTGACGATCCCGGGAGCTATCGCTTCGACGCGGCCATCAGCCGCCAGCCGGTTTTCAACCTCGCCGTCAACGGGGAAATCGACGTCGACAATCCGGGATTGCAGAACCTGAACGTCCATCTTCAGGCGGACCTGACGCGGGGCCAGCTCGATTTTCTCCCGCCGCAATTGCAGGTGGTCGTGAAGGACACGAATGCCAGGGGAAAGCTCGACCTGCGGGCGGAAACGTCGGTGGCGATGTCCAATCTGGCCAAGGGGAAAGCCAAAATCGATCTGGAAATTCAGAATATCGATCTCAACCAGGGCGGGATGCGGATCGCGGTTGACGATGCCTCGATTTCGGCGCGTCTTGAGGATCGAAGGATTTGGTCCAGGATCAGGATCAGCGCCCTGAAGAACGTGTTTGAGGTTTTCGGCTCGGTCGCGCTGAATGACCGGCTTGATTCAGACCTGACGTTGGAGCTCAAGGACGTGGCGCTTGAATCGCTGCTGTCGGCGTTAAAGCCGAACCAGTCCGCCCCGACCACCTCGACGAAATTGAATGCCGAGATCGAGGTCCAATCGCCGGTCATGGTGGCGATGGGAGCGATCGCGCCGGCGGCGAATGAGCCGGTGGCAGTAGTGAACGTTCGGAACTTTCGGCTGACGGGAGACGATCCGCTGTTGCCCGGCCAGCCGCTCGATTTCGTGAAGTGGGACAACGTGAACGTGGCGTTGGCGTCGCTGCCGACGGTTGGCGAGCCGGTGGCAATCGACCACGTCGTTATCGCGCACCCGGCGGTTCGGGCGATCGCGATGGAGCCGCAGTCGAAGGAACTTGCCGGGTTCAGTGCCTTGCGGAACATGGCGGCAAGCCTGATGCCGCCGAAGAGCGTGGAGCCTACGACCTTGCCCTCCACCCGGCGGGGGATGGCGACGTTTCGGCTGAGCGATTTGGTTCACCTGGGGAAACTGGAGATCGCGGAAGCGTCGATTGATTACAATCCGCGCATCGAACGCACGGTCCCGATGTCGCTGGAGCACGTCCATGCGAAAGTGGACATGGATTCGGAGGATGCCCAGGCGTATCGGTTCGACGTGCTGATTCCGTCGAAGCCGGATTTCAATCTGGAAATCGCCGGCCGGATCAACCTTGACACGATGGTCTTCAAGCCGCTGACGGTGGACCTGACGGCCCAGATGGGCAAGGACCCTGCGAGCTATCTGCCTCCGCAGGTTCAGCGAATGCTGGCGCCGTACGATCCCGTCGGCTCGCTGGGCTTGCACGTGGATGCGGCGTTGCCGCTGTTCGATCCGATGGCCGGCGATTTCACGACCGAGTTGAAACTGGACGACGTGAAGGCGACGGTTGGTCAATACAGAATTCCGGTCGATCACGTCAGGTTGCCGATGGTGATCAGAGGTAAACAGGTCGAGTTTATGGATTCCTCGTCGATGGGTGGACCGATGGTTTCGGCGCTGCAAGGCACGGCGAATCTGACGGGGACGGTCACGCTGAACGATCGGCTCGATTCAACGATCAAGCTGAACGAGGATGGGATGCTGCTTCAGGCCTTGATGGCCGACAAGATCACGGAGCCGAAGAGCCAACTGATCGGGGCGGTTCACCTGGACCTGAATCTGGTGAACGCGCCGGTGCTGGTGGTGATTGCCAAGGCAATGCCGCCATCGACCCGGCCGGCCGATCCGCCCTCGTCGCGGGCCTCGGCTGAGCTGCCGGAAAACTGGGGCTCGGCGCATATCGAACTGACGCAGGCCCGGCTGGTCGGACTTGAGCTGATTCAAGGCATGAGCAACTACGCAAAAACCGCGTTCACGGATCTTTTCAATCGCCAGAACAAGGATAAGCCGCGGAGCGTGGTCCCGAAGGAAAGCGCGCAAGTCACCTGCACGTTCGACCGGGACCACATCACCATTTCGCAGATGCACTACGAGGGCGAGGACATCGCCGCCGACGGCAAGGGCTACGTCACGCTCACCCAGCAGGTGGACCTGGACCTGACCGGCGGATTGATCTCAAAGCTCGGCGCCCTGGGCGGCGTGGGGACCTGGATCAAAAAGGCCAACGATTCGCTGCTGTACTATCACGTTTACGGCACGTTCAAGGATTTGCACTACGAAGTGAAGCGCGGCAACGGCGAGCCGATCATCCTGGGGGTCAAGAAGCTCGCCAAGGAAGGCGAGAACGCCGTGGACAAGGGCGCGAAAGTCGTCGGCAAGGGCATCAATAAGGGCTTGGACCAGGCCGGCTCGTTTTTCCACAAATTGATTCATCACAACGATAAGGACCAGAATCAGAGCCAGACGCAGCCGTCTTCGGAACCGGATCAGAATTAACATTGAGATCCTTTTCCTCTTCGCGGCCTTCTTGCCTTTGGGTCGTCTTCCGTAAAGATTACCGCG
>Ga0187867_10004683_pt1 | contig 10516 bp, 8 predicted proteins | sample June2016WEW_13_1_FD_132976 | JGI IMG/M metagenome (GOLD analysis project Ga0187867, IMG submission 132976) | Peatland microbial communities from SPRUCE experiment site at the Marcell Experimental Forest, Minnesota, USA - June2016WEW_13_10 | ecosystem: Environmental > Terrestrial > Soil >... | reverse complement strand
CTGGACGGCACCTTTATCAGCGAGGAGATAACGACCTACTTCCCCGAGGATGGCTGCAAGGCGCATGTGCTTGTCTACGACATCGACGAGAAGATCCATGCCGACATACAAAAGATTCGGGAAAATATCTACGATCTCGTTCAGTATCTTGGAGAAGCCGGAATTGTTCACATCCTGGCTCATCCGCTGTATTCGGTAAACGACAAACTCACTCTCTCTCACCTCGAAAAATTCATCCTGCTGTTCAAAAATTTCGAACTGAACGGAGCACGGGATGAGTTTCAAAACCAAACTATCAGGCTCATCGTGGAAAATCTCACACCCGAGTTTGTCGGTGACCTGATCGAAAAGCACGGGATAACACCCGCATTCCCCGAGCCGTGGCATAAAAACCTGACCGGCGGTTCCGACGATCATAGCTCGCTGAATATCGCCCGTCAGTATACTGAAGTTAAATTCGTTAAGGATTTGGAAGAATTTTTCCTTGGGCTACAAACTCATCAGGCGGAGGTTGCTGGCAAGGCGTCCAGCCCAGTGGTACTGTCTCACAACCTCTATGGTATCGCCTACCAGTTCTATAAACGAAAATTCAAATTTGAAAAAAGTGTGAACAGGGACCTTGTCTTGCGCTTTCTCGAGCGCTGCCTGCAATCCGACCCCGAAGAAGCGACAGGGCTGGTCAGCAGGGTTTTGTATTCCTTGAGGAAGAACAGGACTCCCAGGCAGCAGGAGGGAGCCAAGGTTGAAGACATGCTCCGATTTGAGGCAAACAAGCTTCTGCAGGGCGACCCTGTCCTCATGGACATTGTAAAAAACGGAAACGGCAACCTCGAAAACAGGGCCGAGAGGTGGTTCCACTTCGTAAACCAGGTATCGAATAAAGTTCTCCTCCATTTCTGGAACTCTCTTCTCGGCCACCTCTCCGGCGCCAATTTTTTCAATATTTTTCAGAGTCTCGGATCTGCAGGGGCGCTCTCGACCGTCTTAGCCCCATATTTTGTGACCTTTACAGTTTTTTCCAGAGACAGGGCATTCAGCAGGAGCGCTTTGTCGCACTTTAATCCGACGAGTTCGGACCTAAGAGATGGAAGGTCCGTCAAAATGGCTCATTTTACCGATACTTTCTACGAAATAAACGGGGTCGCCCTGACCCTCCAGCACCAGCTCAAGCTCGCAAGAAACAGCGGTAAGGATCTTACCGTAATAACCTGTGATGCTGAAAAGCGGCCTAGCATCGAAGGCGTCCTGAATTTTGAGCCCATCGGAGTTTTCGAATTTGCAGAGTACCCCGAACAAAAACTGTTTCTGACACCTTTCCTGGAGATGCTCAATTACTGCTATGAGAACCAGTTCACCCAAATTCATACCGCAACCCCTGGTCCTCTGGGCCTCGCTGCTCTTGCAATCGGAAAGTTTTTAAAGATCCCCGTCAGCGGCACCTATCACACGGCAATCCCGCAGTACGCTCACAGGCTTACCGGTGATGGAGCCATCGAGGATCTCGTCTGGAAATACATTATCTGGTTTTACGATCAACTCGATTTCATCCTGGTTCCCTCAAATAGTACAGGCGATGAACTGATCGGCAAAGGAATTAATCCCGAGAAAATTCGCCTCTTTCCAAGGGGTGTCGACACCCAGAAATTCAACCCGTCAAAGCGCAATACCGCGCGTCTCAGCGGATCTGTGGGCGCTGCTCAGGGTTTAAAAATCCTCTACGTCGGCAGGATATCAAAAGAGAAGGATCTTCTCCTCCTGGGACACGCTTTCAAGAGCTTGATAAAAAAGGTCGAAAATGTCGAGCTGATTCTGGTAGGCGACGGGCCTTACCTGAATGAGTTAAAGGAATTCATGGACGGTACGCCCTGCATATTTACCGGTTACAAAGAAGGCGAAGAACTCTCCGGCATCTATGCCAGTTGCGATGTATTCGCCTTCCCAAGCGCAACCGACACTTTCGGCAACGTGATTCTGGAAGCTCAGGCTTCGGGGCTGCCGGTAATTGTCACAGACTCCGGCGGGCCTCAGGAAAACGTCATCCCCAACAAAACAGGTCTGATAGTGAAGGCCGGAGATGCAGAGAGCCTGCTCCATGCCCTTGAAACACTCCTGTCCGATGCCGCATTGCGAAAGAAGATGGGCGTAGCGGCACGGCGCTACATGGAGAATCGGTCTTACGAAAAAGCTTTTGAGCAAACATGGGGGATGTACCAGGGAGACTCGGCGCCAACGGAGTCAGAACCAATACTTGTTGCGGAGACCAATAAAAGGAAGGCCGCCTGATATTGCCGGGGTATATGGCAAGGGAGGGATGACATGGACCAAAATACTCTGACGATTTTCAACGGTATTCTCGTTGCGCAGCTTCAAAAGCTTAAGCCCGGCGTGCGGGACCAGGTATCTGCCGTGGATAACAGAGGCTCTGCTGATCCGATGGATGATGCCGACTTGGCCTGCGAGCGTTCGCAAAAGGAGTATCACCTGACGATGCGGCAGCACAACAGCCGGACTGTTCGGGAGATTCTGGATGCACTCCAGCGATTGGAAGCAGGCCTGTATGGCATTTGTGACGAATGTGGAGGTCGTATTGATTTGGAAAGGCTGAAAGCACAACCTACTGCTTCCGTATGCATCGCTTGCAAAAAGGAGCTGGAAGCAGAAGAAAGAAAAAACTTTCAGGCCAGCTAATTCGTGCAACCCTTGGAAGATCTTGCTCTCCCATCTTTGGAGGCATTTCTTTCAAGGCGTTTTCATCTCTTGAAATGCCGGTGCAGGACCGCATTTCATCTGCGTTTATCGACCATGCCAAATGCCATGAGACAAAATATACCCGAACTAAAAATGTAACAATACGCAGGCAGGAGATGAATCACCAGTCCCGGCAACTGGTGCTGTCTCTCTTATGCAGGCTGCATCCTCGGACGGCAAACTATACCGGAGTCCGCCTCATACCAAGTTCAAGACCGGGCGGGGATAAACGGGCTGTTGCCCAAATACACCTTCTGGCCATAAGCACCGTACCCGACAGTTTTCGGCCGGCCGAGAGATTCCATAACCGTCACCCCGGCAGGGCTTTTGAGCCGGGGTCCAGCGTCTTTGGAGAAATTGCTCGTCAATCCGGCTACTTAATAAAAACACTGGATTCCAGCCCAAAAGCCCTGCCGGAATGACGAAATGTGAGATTCTCCCAGACCGGGATGTTTTTCAGAAATGCATGTTTTGGGCAACAGCCCCTAAAACCCGCCTCTACAGCATTGACGCGCGGCTTATTATAGGCACTCTCTAGCCCCCTGCCAATTCCTTGTGCTCCAGGAGCGGACGGGCTTTTTCCATTACCAGGTCGTACTGGGTTTTTGTGAAGTCGTTCCATACGGCATCGTTCGACGCCTGAACCCGCTTCACTTCCTCCACCATGTTCGGATCGACGAAGTCCATCTGACCAAGCGCCACGGCTTGTTCGGTCATAACCGTCATGCCGTAGGCGCACATCTTGATAGTTTCATTCATCGTCTGGCTAAGAGCGGCGAGAAGTTGCGCGCCCTTGAGTCCGCCGGCCTGGGCGTTGATGATGACGATGGCTCGCTGCTGAATGGGCCGCGTCACTTTTAGAAACGCATCCAGCATAATACCGATTGCATTTATAGCTTTATAAGTTACGGCCAGTTCGCCTATCTGGACTTCGGTGAGCTTATAGCCGTCTTTTGTAGCCCGGAATTCCTGAGTGGTTGTCTGCAGTGTGACTTCCCTTTCGTCGTCGGTGGCCATGAGTTCGGTCCGCCTCTGCAGCAGTTTGGAATATTCCTCGGAACCGAGCATGGATTGTCCTTCAGGCAAAGGTTTGCCTTCCCCCACAAGTTTTTCCAGCTCATCGTTTTCCTTGAGTTTCTGTTCGATCTCCGCCAGCTCTTTGCGGCAGGAATCGAAGGCTTCTCTTGCCTTTTGTGCTTCGTCCCGATAACGAATAATATCATCTCCGAGCTGGCGAAACTGTTGGTCGGCCTCTACTTTGGACTCGGCCAGCAAGGTTTTCTGCACCTGTATCCGGTCAGCCGCCTTCTGGGTTACATCCCACTGCTGGCGCAGAAGATCGGGCAGGATTTCAAGAATGTTCACTTCAATTTCATGATCGATTGATTTTTTGGCTCTGTCGCTGAAAAAGGGAATATGAGCCGAAGCCAGCTTTTGCTTGAAGTCGGCCGCACTGCCATCCTCGCGCGTGGCCAGAGCGGCCAGGACTTGCGTCCATTTCTTCTGGAGATCGTCATTTTCCGCCAGCAGTTCGTGAATGGCGATTCCCAGGCCTCGCGATATTTTCAAATAGTTCTGGCTGGCCTCGGTCATCTGGGTGGTGGCTTTGCGCGCTTCGACGTCAGCGGCGCTATCCTCATGGAAAACGGACTTTATTTCATCTACCGACATGTCTTTGGCCTTTTGCAACTGGCCGACAGAAATCGGGAGGAGGGTCAATGCCTTGCTTTCTGCAGGTTGGGTTTGATTATCCATTCTTCAAAACCTCCATCTATTGAGATCCTTCAACCCTGTTTGATAGCCTGGTCGTTACTGCTCACCGCCACTAATGTTTTCTCGATTGCCGTTGCCGTCGACGAAAGGGTGAGCTGAATTTGATCCATTATTTCCTTCTGCCGGCCAGGATCGGCTTCAGCTTCCGCGATGGAAGCGTCCAGCGATTCCAGCGTGGCCTGGATGGTCTCCAAACCGTTTCGTATGACAGGTTGATTGCCCACCATTCCTTCCAGCCGGTGAAGGGTGGACTTTTTTTCAGTCAGCATTTTCTCCAGCCCTTTTTCGCCGTCTGCTATACGTTTTTCGAGAGTCTGCACCTCCAGTGCCAGGGAATTAGGGTCCGTGCTTTTAATAAAGGCCTTTGCCCTGCGATATTTTTTGGCAAAATCGGCCGCCCCTTCCAGGTAATCCCGGACAAATCCGCTGTAGGCTTTGAGAATTTCGGCCACCACCGGACTGTTTTCGGCGTCGTAATGGATAAGCCGGTCGCCGGTATCCAAAATCGAGCGAAGCTTCATCGTCAGCTCATCGGCCATGCCTGTCTCGGCTCTGAGTTTTTTAAGCGGCCCTTCTTTAGCCGCTTCGGCTGCTGCTCCGGTCTCAGCCGCCGCTTTGCCCTCTTTTTCCATCCTGTTCTTCAAACCGGTGCGCACGGCCCAGTAAGCCAAAGCTGCTCCGGCGATCAGAACGGCTATGCTATATGGCGGCCGTTCCAAATCTATGGCTACAAACATTGCCGCAACCATGATAGCGGCCGGCACCCAATAAACCTGTTTCGGGATTTTCTTCGATTCCATCTTGTCAACTCCCTGAGTCAGATCCTGGAAAGAAGAATTTGCCGCAATACGTCGAGCGATTCCTGTATGCCCTGGTCACTCCAGTTTCTCCGGCGCATGGCCTCGCAATACTCCGAGGCAAGATCTTCAGACATAATGATGGCCTTGAGGCCGTCCCGGCTGGTCGCGTCCTTGCCGAACCAGTCGCCGAAAATGCCATGGGCCTTTCGAGACAGTTCATCAAGCGATGGCCCGATGTTTCCCAGAACATCCTGGAATTTCTTTCTGGCATCCGCTGTATGCTGTTTCACTTTCTCCATGATATCTTCCATCCGAACTTCTTCCATGCCCTGGAGAAGCTCGATGACCTTTTCTTTAAGCTCATCGATCTCACTGCGCAGCCCGGGGTCCGGCTCGGCGCTTTCCAATCGGGCGATCACGCGATCCAGGAGTTCGCGGATCTTTTTCGCCTCCTCAAGCAAAATGGACTTTCTTTCCTTAGGATCGGACATTTCCTTTTCCTCTTGTTTGAATCGCAGGCTACATGGAGTTGGCAATGAAAACAGCCACACTGATTTGTATGCAGGCCGCGAGAATGGCTACGGCCTCATTACGCTGCTTATCCATTTCGTCTGCATAAGAAACCCTGGGCATAAATATCTTTTGAGCCAGATACTTAAATATAAAAAGAGTCAAAAGACCAAGGGCCAGATACATTCCAAATCCTTCAAGTCCGGGTATCCATCCGGTAAATGGTCCGATAATACTGGCCCTCAAAATAATTGAGATGGCGATCAATACTCCGGCAACATCAACTCCTTCGGCAATGTTACCCTTTAACTCTATCTCCTCCTGAATATTGCGTCTTGAAATGGCCACGTCCAAATAGAAGGCAATTACCAGAGCTATTTGACCGAGAACAAAAAACACTCCTGCCGCCCAAAGGCCCCCGCCCTCGCCGCTAAAGGCGCCATTCATTATTATTCCTGTACCGACAAATATAGAAAACTCCACGGCCCCGACAGCCACATTACCTTTGGCCACCGCGTCATCGTTATTAACTTTGCGAAGGATTATCCATTTGTTGATCTCAAAAGTTATGAAAAGAAAAATCACGACCATAATCGTCGCTTTGAAAAAATTCAACAAATCAGCCAGGATGCTTGGCGATCTGCCCGAAAGAACGCCTGCAAGGGCCAGAAACAGACCGAGACATGTCCCGGCCTTTCTCAGCCCGACAGCCAGATTGCTTTCCAGGAGCATTGCCTTATCCTCGTCAAAAGGCGCACGCTTGTCGTCGGCCAGTTTGACGAGCCATACCACCAGAATGCCCAATAATGGATAGACGGTCATCTGAACTACTATATTCCAGAAATCCACTCCGATCTCCTTTCGTTCGTCAGTGTTGATTATTCGAATCTGTGCGGCACAAATGGGCTCAGGTTATTGGTGACAACGCTCTGCGATTCGCGAATGCCCATGCCGGCGCTGTGACCGCCGATCACCCAGCAGCCGAGTATCGGATAATTTCCATCCAGGCAGGGAATAGGAGCCAAGGCCTGGTAAATGTAGCCCTCTTCGCCGTAAGCGCCCGTGGTATGAAATCCTTCTTTGCCTTCGCTGTACACAGTGATGTTGGCGCCCTCACGGGAGAGCAGAGGTTTTCTTACGAATTCTTTCATCCCCCCCGGCCCGTCAAAATAGGCTTCGACAAGATTCGGATGTCCTGGATTAAGTTCCCAGAGAACAGGCAGGATTCCTTTGCTGGAGAGGATAAGTTTCCATATGGGCTCGATCCAGTTCATCCTGTCAAATGTTTCAACCAGGTATTCCCCGTACTTGTCGGCCAGGAGCCACTCCCAGGGATAGAGCTTGAAGATGTTTTCAATAGTGATGTCATCCAAAGTGGTGAATCGAGCGAACGGTTCAAGCCCGAGGCCAATATCACTGATGAAGATCATCTCGGCCTTGATTCCGGCGTCAATCGCCGTATCCATCAGATAAGTGGTGGTGACCAGATCTTCCATACTGTCTGCGACACAAGTCAGGTAGAGTTTACTGCCCTCTTCCCACGGCCGCGATATTTTAGGCCAGGTTTCCAGAAGTTTTTCATGAATGGAGTTGAACTGATCCGATGCGGAACCAAAGAGCTCCTGGAGCCAGAACCACTGAATAACACTGGCTTCAAGCAAGGCGGTGGGCGTGTCGGCATTGTATTCCAGCATCTTGGGCGGGTTCACCCCGTCATAGGCGAAGTCGAAACGTCCATAAAGCGTAGGTTCTTTTTTTGTCCATGACTTCTTTATGAGAGGAATGGCTTCTTCGGAAATGCCAAGTTCAGCGAAACGACCGTTGTCAATAACGTGCTGGACGGCTTTCATGGCCAGTTGATGAAGATCGTTGGCTGCATCGTCCAGAACGTCTATTTGTTGGGAATTAAACAGGTAATAGGCGCTTTCATTCCAGTAGGTCCCTTCGGGATTATGATGATAAAGCAATCCGGAGGCTTCCACCTTGTTTTGCCAGTTGTCGCGGGGCTGGATCTTTATTCTTTTCATGTTTTCTCCTTATCCTCCAATCCCGCCGCCGCCATGAGCGCTTGCACTGCCGCCAAAACCACCTCTGCTCACGGACCCGCCAACCGAGCCCGGACCGCTCGAAACGTTTCCACCTGAAGAGCCCACACCGGGGGAACCTGAAAAACGGCCACCCCCGGAATAGCCGCCGGGCGAGACGTAAGTGCCCCCACTGGCAAAACTCCCCGGACCATATCCACCCCAGCCGCCGAAGTACCAGAAGAACATAGGGGGACCACCGCCATAATAATATCTGGTTTCTGCTTGCCGGCACTGATCTTCAGCGACTACCTTCCCGGTGCTGTCTACACATCGCCGCCGTTGAGACGGGTCATCACAGCCGGTCACAGTCGCTACGAGGCTTAACATAGCCACGCCCAGCACAATTTCTTGTGACTTTCTTATTTTTCTCCTTTTTCTACCGGCCACTATTGACCTCCCTGCTATAGGAAACGATTGCGTAAACCGAGCATTCCGACTTCTTTAAGTACTTCCAAGGTAGCGGTATTGCCGATTATTTTCGCCGGAGAACCATATTCTGCTTATGCGAATTTGTCAAACAATTATATATTACATTTTAGTTACGACTATACTTATGATTGTTGGATTCCTTTACTGGCTTAATAGCAGTTTGCATATATAATCTGATTTCTAATCGATCATTTACGAAAGTTCATTTTATTCCATGAAACCTTAGAGCCGATAGAATTCCAGTATATAGAACACACATATATTGTCCTGAATACAAAGAGAGGATGGGGGCCTCACTGCAAGGCGTCCACAAGAACGCGAAGCGTGCGAACTATGATATCGGTTGAAGTGCGGCCGGTCATGAGAGCAAAGATGCCAGGCCGTCCGGCTGAGGATAACACAGCAACAGTTAACTGCATAGTATCGGTGCTCGCCACACGGCTGAAAAGTAAGGCCCCGGACATCCGCCAGGCACCAGTGCGCTCAGCCATCCCGTACGTCTTCCGTATACCGAGGCCGCAATGCCGCCAATAATGAGGACTTTAAGCCAACCGGCCGGGGCGGACAGCTCTTGGGCAAATAAAAGTCAAGGCGACGAGGATTTTATCCGATTAATAAAGCAAGGAGGTAGCCATCATGTTTGATGCATCCATCCAACTAAAAGATTTTGCCCACCGGTATTTCGGGATGCTCGCAGAATCCTGCAAAGTCCCAGCCGCCCCTGAGTTCGCGACCCCTCATCGCGTGATTCGCGAATCATCAGCTTACCGGCTCCTGGAGTTCGCATCTGATCCTTATAGCGTCCCAACTCTTATTCTACCGCCGCAGGCCGGCCATCATTCCGCCATTTGCGACCTCTCCAGGGAGAACTCGCTTGTCGGAACGCTGCTGGATAACGGCGTTAAATCGCTCCACGTGGTTGATTGGAAGCCGGCCACTCACGAACGTGCAAATGAATCCCTGGATGATCTCATTTCCCAGACAGACCAGTGCATTTCAGCCATCGGCAGGCCCGTGAACCTGATCGGCCTCTGCCAGGGAGGCTGGCAGGCGGTGATTTACGCGGCTTTATTCCCTGATAATATGAAGACTCTCACAGCCGCAGGGTCCCCGATAGATGCACATGCCGGGGGTGGGAAGATCCAGGAAGCGTTGAAGTTCACGCCCCTTTCATTTTTTGAGGCGCTCGTGGATGCGAACGGCGGGACCTATCCAGGGCAAATGCAGCTCCTGGGATTTAAGCTGCTGAATCCGCTCGAGAGGTTCTGGGGCGATTATCTCAAACTATTTTCGGCATACAGTGATTTCGGATTTGTTGCGCGCAACCATCTCTTCTCCAACTGGTATGAGTATGTTCAGGACCTTCCCGGGCGATGGTTCATGCAAATCGTGGAGGGCTTATTTTACAAAAACGGCCTTTGTAAAAATAAGCTGACGGTCTTAGGGCGCCAGGTAAATCTGTCTAAAATAGCGTGCCCCGTGATCATGATTGCCGGGACGAAAGACGACATTACCCTGCCCGAGCAGGTGTTCGCACTCGGTGGTTGCGTCTCGACCGCGGTGCGGTTCCAGCATCGTTTCGAGGTGGATTCGGGACATATTGGATTATTCATGGGGTCAAAGGCACTACGGGAGGTCTGGCCGGACGTGGCAAGATTACTCGTTGAGTATCATGAGACGTCGGATGTGCAGGCGGAGATGATGTGGTTGTAACCGGTGACTATCGCCGTAGACCACTATTAGTGACCGAGATCCTGGCAGTTGACAATTGCCGGCATAAGGAAACCTGGACTATTCAATAGAGTCATGTAGAGCTTACCTCTAACTGTAAACCGGGTAAGGCATCCTCTTATAATCTGCTCCAAGTAATTCAGGATTCCGCTCTCCAGGGCGAGAGCGTCAAGTCATCCATAAACTCGATAATCAGGCGGTTTGTAAAGGTTAGCGCAAGAGCAGTCTACCATACCTCCCGGCGCATGGAGTTCTTTCATGTTGCCCCGGTTTTTCCTCTCTCCCGTTACTATCGCTTCACTTTCGCATGAGCACTCGCAAGTTGCCGGGGCAACTGAACGCATCATCAACTGCGGAGATGGAGGCTTGTCCTGAAATTTCAAAAACAGGTCTTATTGGCATAACGCTCATTAACATATCACTTGCATGTTCGATTGG
>Ga0187867_10004682_pt1 | contig 10518 bp, 8 predicted proteins | sample June2016WEW_13_1_FD_132976 | JGI IMG/M metagenome (GOLD analysis project Ga0187867, IMG submission 132976) | Peatland microbial communities from SPRUCE experiment site at the Marcell Experimental Forest, Minnesota, USA - June2016WEW_13_10 | ecosystem: Environmental > Terrestrial > Soil >... | reverse complement strand
GTCCGTCAAGTTCTGTCATGCCACGAACATACCACATGTTCGCTAATTAATGAAGTTATTAGTAAGTACAGTCAATGCTCAATCTAAGTTCGCTCACGATCTCGGAAGGAGATAGGATTCGTAACCCGAACCGTTTCTCGATGCGTGTTGCGGGGCCGCTCCCCACTAGTTGGCGATCTGAGGTGACAAACATCTGCATTCCAGCGAGCAGTGCGTCGATATAGGCACCTCGATCTCTGATGTCATTCCCCGATTTGGCTAGAGATGATAACTCATTCTGCACTTGCTGGTTTCTGTGGGCATCCTGCCATGAACCAGCTAGCTGATTCCAAGCACCGACCTGATCCTTCCAGGCACCGATTGGGTAGTAGGGCAGTCTATGGATAGCGCTTCCGATCTCACGTGCTCGCATGGTAATTGGATCGTCTTTTGTGAGTTCAGAGAGGCTGTGCAAGCTGACAAAGAGTTCAATCCTGCCTTTCACCTCCGCTCCGAGCAGCTCCATGATCTCTCCATGAGCGAGAGAATTTACGTCCGCAGCGTCGAGAAGGCAATTCGTGTCAAGAGCAATCTTCCTTATTGCTTTGACATCTTTCTCACGCTCATTTTCTTTAGTTTCGTGCATAATGATTGGACGCCTTTATTTGGAGCAGGTCCGTTATCCGTACGCCCCTATCGAGAGCGTCCCTCTGCAGTTCAAGTACTATCCAACCCAAATTCCACCTCCTTTGCAGTCATAGATTCTTTCGTGTCAATCGGCCCGACCCCGACCCTGAGAAGTAACCCCTCTCCCTACAACAGTTGTTCAAACTCCAGTGCGAATTTTCCTTTTTTCTTCTTGCCCTGGAAGATTGTGGCGTTCGGAAAATTGCGTTTGCTTTCAAAAAGCAACTCATCCTTCACAAGATCATCAATACAGCAACCAAAATATATTGCGATAATTGCTCCATCAAGTAAATTACACTTTTCAACCTTAAGTCTTGTTTCGTCATTGCGCCACATAAGCCGCCATTCTCTTTCTTGTCGCCATACTATACTCTTTAAACAGAATCCTAACTGTAAATTCTTTGCTAGTTCTGTATTAATCCATATTTCCTCATTAGGAATTGGAGTGTCGTCGATAATGAATTTAAATACTTGTTCACATGTAATTTGCGGTAGTTCTTCCGCGTAAGTGATTTTGCACCATGCCTCGTCAATATCTATCTCTTCTCCGCTAAGTTTCTTGTTTTTTTCCGAAACTGATTCCAGCAAAACGCTGGCATCGAACTCAATAGCAACGCCCCTATGCTCATTTCCGTAATGGCTCAACATATATAGATTGTCTTTTGGATGGTCCTCATTGTCTGCTTCGATTGTCGAGAAAATAAAGGCACTGTTGCGAATATTTTTGAACATTTCTCTTAATTGTTCGAGAACACTCATCCAATTGCTTTCAGGCAAACGTTCTATAAATTTATCATAGTCCTGGTCATGGTTTTTTCTAACGTAGTCAACAAGCGCGTTATAATCATCATTGAAATTTGTTTCAAATCCGAAATTGGGATCAAAAGGGTCATTCAATTTATCTGGATGAATGAATGTAATCTGTTTGAATTTGAGAGTGTCCAACGCGTATTCAAGACCATAGAACCGCATAACGTGTTGTGGCGGAGCCATTTCTTTTATCCTACGCAGTAAGTAGAGAATCCAGCCAGCAAATATCAGTAGCGCCAAGATGATCCACAGCCAAATAATCCCGCCTCCATTTAGCTTTCTGAGAAGCAAAATACTACGAATTTCGGTTCGGAGTCCGGGGTCGACCACGCTAGACCCCTACAGCCAAAGATCGACATGCAAAAAACAGTCATTTGGCAAGCTTAAACCAGCATTTTCAAAACTAAAATCGTCGATCTAAGCACCGCTGTCGATTAACGAGAAACGCCGGGGCCAACTGAGGCTCAGGAGAATTGATGCACCGTCGGATTTCTACCGTTCACCTTTACGTTCCCGGCCGTATGTCGGGCATCTTCGTTCTCTTGGTTCCCCGGCACCTCATCCCTTCTGCATAATAGCGGATATCAATGCGGAATTATATCGAAAGATTGCCGGCGGAAACGCCGCACAGCTTGCCAACATTGAGAATTCTGCTCTGGCCGGGGTGCATAACGACTATGATACCAATATGTTAATCCGGCAACCGTCCCCCTCCATAACGCCACAAGGAGAGTTTTGATGACCTTTTTCACAGACTATTCATGGACACCACCGCCTCAGGTTGACGGTGAATTCACCGAACGGTGAGAGTCTGCCGTAGAAATAGCCCTGCGCATATTCAAATTTCTACTTTAATGAACTCCAAAACTGATCGACTTCGGGCCAGAGTTGCCCCATTAGATCCTGATATTCTTCCCATTCCTCATCGGGGATGCAGAGTTTTTGGCAATACAGTCGTGTGAAATCATCGTCCAGATACTCGGGATAAATTTTGGAATTTGCAAGAATGTTTGCCAGGGCAATCATCCTTACCTCCTGTTTAAATAAAGGGCTTTTCTCAGGCTCATGATGAAATTCCATAACTGCCTGGAAAAGTGCGGGAAACGACCAGCGTATCGAAATCCATTTCCCGACTAGCGTGTGGTATATTCCAAATTGGGATTCTACATATCTTGGAGGAGCTTTCCTGTCCTGAGCTAATTTCTGAATGGATCGATACTCCTCTTTGAAATAGACCGCCATCACTACTCGCCCCAAGTCGTGCAGAAGGCCCAGCAGATAGGCTTCATTTTTGGAAACCCAGGGCCGCCTCTGGGCTATGTGGTAGGCGATCCTGGCTGTGGCGAAAGCGTGCTTCCATAGCTTTTCTCGCTCAGTACGCCCTATAGAGTTTAGTCCGGAAAAAATTTCCGACATAAGTGCGTATATACAGATGAATTTTACCTCGTCGTAGCCGATTACAATGATAGACCGGCGTAGGTTAGGAACTTTGCCACGAAACCCGTAGTACGAAGAATTGGCAACGCAAAGAATCCTAGCTGCTAGAGTCTGATCATAGCCAATGAAGCTTTCAAGCTCATCTGGCGAATCCACTTCGTTTATTATAATGTCCAGCACCCTCTGCAGGGCTAAAGGAAGCAGGGGCAGGTCTTTAATTTGGGAAATTTGGTAGCGAACTTCATTTTCGTCCAAAAGAGCTATATCCATAACGCAGCTTTTCCTGATATCGCAACAGAATTATTCGTGAAACCCAGTGCGACTGATCCTCGAAAAGACTCAGAAGAGAGCGGCTCGCACCTCTATTTTTGAGCGATTAAGTAGCGCCGTTATCGCAAGGGCAAAGCAATCAATATACCAACACAGCACTCTTTTCTATCAGGGAACCAACCCTAGTGATTTTGCGCCATTGAGGGGACGGCTAGGACACTGGAATTTAAGAGTTTCTTTGCAGAAATGACAAATTTTGTCACTGATGTGGCAAAATGCGCTTTGAAAGCGTTTCTTCTTTTAAGGGGTCGGCAGGATCAGGAAGAATATCTGCGCATTTGGGGGTGGCTCCTGCAGTCCGCAAGTTAGGCAAAGGCAAGACGTTGACGGGTAATGCCTCGCGAGCATGGAGATTGATTGACACCGCAAGGCAGGAAAACCTGCAAAACCCTTTCCGGACCGAAACCAGCTAAAGTAGCTTCTCTATCGAACTTAGTAAACTATCACAGCTCAGCGGTTTTGCGAGCATCAAATCCACGCCCCGGCTGGCGAGATCTATATCTTCATATTTTGCACCCCACCCGGTTATCATCACTACAGGTGTTTTGGGATTTTTTGCCTTTGCACGCTTAGCGACTTCCCAGCCGCTTACCACAGGCATTCCCAGGTCGGTCAAAACCAGATCGAAATTGCTCGAATCTATCAGCTCCAGGGCCTTCTCACCGTCGCTCATCGCCACAACGTGGTGGCCCTTGAGCCTCAGCATATCCCGGAGCAGGTTCAAGATTTCCGGTTCGTCTTCGACCAACAGAATGCTATAGGAACTTGAACCTTCACAGGTTTTGGAAATTGCCTGAGCCTTTGCTGCTTCCGCCCTGGCGAGCTTAATGGTAAAAGTTGTGCCTTTGCCCGACTTGCTTTTTACCTGTATGTCCCCACCATAACGGCCGATGAGGCTCCATGAGACGCTCAATCCCAGGCCGGAGTTTCCAATCCCCTTTGTAGTAAAAAACGGATCGAAAATCCTCTCCGCGACATCCTTGCTCATGCCGATGCCTGTGTCGCTGACATCGAGAAAAACCTCCTCGCCCTGGCAGTATGACCGGAAGGTGACCACCCCTCCCTGGGGCATTGCGTCGATGGCATTAAGAAGAAGATTGGTAAGGACCTCTTTCAGGTCGGATGCATTGATCATGGCAAAGCAATTCAGGGCGAGGTCCAGCCTGATGTCTATCGTGTGGCCGGACATTTCCATATGGCTTTTCCAGCGAGGCCTGGTAAGTTCAATAACGTCTTTGACGGCTTCTTCGACGTCGATAGGAGATGCGGCCGCTTTGGGGTCCCGTTCCCGCTCAGTGAACCGCTGGAGCCGCCTGACGGTATTTGAGCCGTCATAGACCGCTTTTTCTATATTCTGAAGCCTTCGCCGAACTTCCTCGTCTTCTATTTGCGGCAAAATGAGTTGAACGTGTCCGAGAACCGCCATCAAAAGATTGTTGAAATCATGCGAAACGCCTCCAGCCATAGTACCAAGCGCCGCAAGCTTTTCGGATTGGATAATTTTGCTGGAAAAGGCTTTTTTTTTGGTGATGTCTTCTATCACGAGAAGGTAGCCGGCTGACCGGCCCTCTTCCTCGAGCCGGACGAGATAGATATCGGCCAGATAAGTCTCACCAGATGAGTTCATAAGATTTACATCAGTTTTTTCCACTCGCCCCGCATCCGATTCCGATGCCATGGCAAGGAGCTTTCCAAAACTGGCCGAGTCCTGGAATAGGACGGCCGGCGAGCGACCAGTAATGTCCGGGAGCTTTTCGCCCTGCATTTTCTCGATGCTCCGGTTGATTCGTACTATCGTGCCTTCCGTATCCAGGATGCAAATCCCCTGGGGCATTAGATCCAGGATAAGTTCGGGGATGTTACTGGCCTTGGGATTTGGATTCACCGACGCTGCAGTTTGGGGTCGGGCCGGGTTGGCGGCCTCACCAGCGTGTTGCAGGCCGACAGTGAGATGCCCGATAATCTTACCGACTATCTCCCAGTTTCGCCTGATCTGGTCAGTGAATTTCTGCGGACGATTTGCGCTGAGGTTAAGCACACCCAAGTTGAGAATAGGAACACAGGCGAGCGAAACAGGCGTTACAACGGCATCCGGCATCTCAGGGATTGGGTGCTTGGCCGTATTTTCAATGAAAACGGACTCCCCGGAAGAAAAAACCAGCTCAGAAATGCTGTGACCAGATCCAAAGCGCAGGTTTTGCCTGTAGCGGTGGGAAGCCACCTCGAGTTGATCGTCCAGACCGTATGCGGCGACCAGCGAAAGCGTGCTGGTAAGCTGATTCCAGAAAAGAATCGAACAGTTCTCTAGGCAGGTTTCCTCAATTATGATCCGGACGAAATGCTGGCATGCCGTGGCTTTTTCCTGGTCCCGGGACACTGCCTCCGCAAAGCGCTGAATCATGGCCAGAGAATGGCCCGTTTCATCGCATTGCCCCTTTGTGCCTAGGAGGACCATTTTCAAAAATTCATTATCCGACTGGTCCATCCCCTTGCCTCTTTATCTGAGAAGATTCCATAGCTGGTCAACTTCAGGCCAGATATTTTGCACGCTCTCCTGAACCTCCTGCCACTCATCCTCACAAATATAGAGTTCCCGGCAATGGGAGAGAGTAAACTCGTCATTTACCAGTTCAGGGTACTCATGTGAATGACTGAGGACATTGACCAGGTGCATCAACCTGACCTCCGTCTTGAAAGACTGACTCATTTCCGGAGAATGATGGAACTCCATCACTGCCTTGAATGATTCAGGGAAAACCCACCTCGTCGCCAGATACTTGCCAAGCAGGGTGTGTGACAGGCCATACTGCATTTCAACACACCATGGGGGAATATTCTTTCTTGCTGCGGATTCAAAAATAGCGACGAACTGCTCGTTGAAATACATCGCCATCACGATCCAGCCAAGGTCGTGAATGAGGCCAAGCACAGCCGCTTCGTCCTCATTCATCCAGGGGCGCTTTTTGGTTATCTCGGCAGCGATTTTAGAAGTGGCAAACGAATGTTTCCAGAGCATTTCCCGGTGAGCTGGACTGATTACACGCCCATTGGAAAGCAGATTCATCAGCAGGGTGAAAATGCAGATCGATTTTACCTGGTTAGCCCCTATAATCGATATTGCTTTTGAAAGTGTCTTTACCCTTCCCCGGTATCCATAATAGGAGGTATTGCCAACCATCACCACCTTGGCCGCCAGCGACGGATCGTAACCTATGATGCTTTCGAGCTCCCCTGGCGTATCAATTTCCGAGTGAATTATTTCAATCAGCCTTTTAATGGCCTGGGGCAAAGCGGGAAGCTCTTCGATTTGTGCAATCTGGTATCGGATTTCATTCTCATCTAACGGAATGCTTGCCATTCCCGCATCCTTTGCGCAAATCGAAATTCCTCAATGCATCGTACTATCCGAACTCCTTCTACCTAAATAATGCCTCACCTTAGCCGTCAACGGATCCCGAGATGCATTTAGGTATCCCATTCTGTCCCAAAAACCTCTTCGAACACACTGAAGGCCTAAATAATTATCGGAAGGATCATTCACCCGCTGAAGTGTTTTTGCAGCCTATCTTGAACTCTTGAGGATGGGCAGAATCAGATGTGTAAAGACTCTCTCAACAATAGCAGATCGTCGACTGACAGCCCGCTTGAGAAATTCCGATCCTGGGGAAAAATAGTGAGTTAGTCAATTATGAAATCGGATTGAGCTTATGGATTATTTGCTCAGTACGAATCGGTCCGGGGTCGGACCACGCTAGACCCGCTACAGACAAAGATCGACGTGCAAAAAACAGTCGTTTGGCAAGCTTAAAGCAGCATTTTCGATACTAGAATCGTCGATCTAAGCACCGCTGTCGATTAACGAGGAACGCCGGGGCCAACTGAGGCTCAGGAGAATTGATGCACCGCCGGATTTCTACCGTTCACCTTTACGTTCCCGGCCGTATGTCGGGCATCTTCGTTCTCTTGGTTCCCCGGCACCACAACCCTTCTGCATAGTAGCGGATATCAATGCGGAATTATAGCGAAAGATTGCCGGTGGAAAGCCGCACAGCTTGCCGACATCGAGAATTCTGCTCGGGCCGGGGTGCATAACGACTATGATACCAATATGCTAATCTGGCAACCGCCCGCCCGCCATAACGCAACATAGGAGAGAAGCAGCAAAAAAGCAGGATCATTTCTGACCCCGCTTTCGACTTTATAATCCAGCTTAGCCTTTATCGCAAAAGGGGTGACTAAAACATTTAGCCCGATGCCCCCCTGATTTGCGCGTTGCCTATTTGGAACGTTTCCAGACGCTGTAGTTCGTTCCGCCGCCAAGGGTGGAGGAGGGGTTTGTGACCTTCAACTCGTCTCCGCTAACAGTTATGGTCCGCTTCTGATCTTGGTCAACAAAGTTGGGGAACGTACTCCCCACGATGTGTATATTCACTGTCTGTTCCTTATCGCTCGCTACTTTGTACTTGCCGAAAACGGCGTAAGTCCCCTGGACGACGGCTTGGTTCTCCTCGACCGTTCCTTTCGTGCGGTTGTTGGAAGCGAATTTCGGGAGGCTTGCCTGCGTGATGATCTGCGAGAACGAGCCATCGGGAGTGAAAATCCATAAGCCTTTCGGATTGGGACCGAACACATCGACCTTCTTACCGTCCTGCTCGTTGTACATTGAGACGAGAATCCAGCTTCCCTGGATCTGCTTTCCCAATGCACCCGCTTTTTTCTGAGCCAAAGTATCCGGAGGCTTGAAAAATACCCCAGCAGTGAAAGCGGCAACCACAAACAACGCCAAAACCATCCATTGAATAGACCTGTTCATCATTTACCCTCCTTTAGGATAGACAAGTACACGGGTTACCAAAGGAATCCGTAAAAAATAAAGAGTAAATATTAAACGGTCCGCAGTCCGGGGTCGGACCACGCTAGACCCGCTACAGGCAAAGATCGACGTGCAAAACACAGTCGTTTGGCAAGCTTAAACCAGCATTTTCGATACTAAAATCCTCGATCTAAGCACCGCTGCCGATTAACGAGAAACGTCGGGGCCAACTCAGGCTCAGGAAAATTGATGCACCGTCGGATTTCTACCGTTCACCTTTACGTTCCCGGCCGTATGTCGCGCATCTTCGTTCTCTTGGTTCTCTGGCACCACATCTCTTCTGCATAATAGCGGACATCAATGCGGAATTAGAGCGAAAGATTGCCGGTGGAAACGCCGCAGAGCTTGCCAACATTGAGAATTCTGCTCGGGCCGGGGTGCATAACGACTATGATACCAATATGCTAATCTGGCAACCGCCCCCCTCCATAACGCAACATAGGAGAGAAATCTTAATCCGGATACATTTGTTTATAATACTCCGGATACAATTGTTTTGCACATTCCGGGCAAACACTGTGGGTGAATTCAGCCTCTGAATGACTCTTTATATAAGATTCAATTTGATTCCAGTAACCCTTATCATCGCGGATTCTTTTACAGGAAGCACAAATAGGAAGCATTCCACTCAAAGTTTTGATTTTAGACATGGCATCACTAAGTTCATGGATAAGCTTCTCCCTCTCTTCTTCCACCCGCTTGCGCTCAGTAATGTCGGTTAACGTACCTGCTGTCCCTGTAGCATTACCTTTCTCATCAAGCGTGAGCCGTGCCCATACCTCAATCCAGCGAAACTCTCCGTTTTTATTCATATACCGAATCTCGTGCCGACAATAGTCCTTCTTCCTCTCGATTAATGGTCTGAACAGCTCAAGGTTCAGTTGCCGGTCTTCAGGATAAACGTATTCCAAAAATGCCATGCCAAGACTCTCTTCCACAGCAAAGCCCGTTACCTCAGCCCAAGCAGAATTCAGAAATGTCCAGTGCCCTTCTGCATCAGTACGAAAGACAACTTCCTTTAAGTTCTCCACAACAAACTGGTATTGCTCCTTACTAGCTCGCAATGCCTTCTCCGCTTGCTTGCGCTCTAATTCAGATTGCTCCAGATCCTGGATTTTCTGTTTTGATAAGGCATTCTCTTCGATCAGTTCGGAATTTATCCTGGCTTGATCATGCATCTGGAACCCCCTCTGTCGTGATGAACGGTGACGGTTGGAAACGAAAACGGGTGATATTTGTTCCGGAATAATGCCCCAACCTCTGCGCTATTCCTCCAAACCGCATGCTGAGATCAGATTTTTGCCCGAAAAAACTTCCTTTGCACCCGTGAAGCCCCGATAGCATACAAGCCTACCCACAAAATGCGCAAGTGAAACGTGAATCAGACCGGTTTTTGCGATTTTCCGACACACCTCGCCCCGCATTTGGTGAACCCGCTCCGCCATGCCGCCGTGTGACAGGCTCAGGCCAATAGAATGCGATAGTAACGAGCAACAGGAAAAGCGGACGCAACATGGACATACCACCTTCGGGCGTGATAGACGACTCTAGCTCCGTCCTTTACAAACCTCCTGATGATCGAGTCTAAGGACGGTTTGACGTTCTCGCCGCTGTACGTAACAATCCTTGAAAATCGGCTTCTGCTCTGTGTAGGTGTAGTGGAGAGTTGATACTTCTTGCCAATGTGAGAAATCCCGATGTGGCCGGAGTGCATAACGAAAATGATTTGAATATGTTAACTCAGCGTTGCTGATCCATCCTCACCTCAATTGTCAGGCTCAAATCCCGCGAAACCAGAGGGGGTCTTTTCTGAGTGAACCGCCTTTATTTGGACTGTCCAGACTTCATATTTAAAACACCGTTCTACCAAGGCTTATGTCGCCAGGAGGTACAAGGTCAGCGAGCCGACCATGTTCAACCGGCTGCGGAAGAACAAGATCGAAACCGAGCCGAAATACTCTGGTCAGCTCCGGGAGTCCAGACTGAAACATGGTCTGTCAGGCTTCCGATCGCGGCGCATCAGCGATGAACATAGAATCGTCTATAAAGTTGAATCGGATTCCCTCCTGATTGCCCAACTCAGGCATCATTATTGATATTGATAAATGAGATGGATATAGCAAATGGCGAAGCTTGGATCGGAAAAGAGGCCCATCATTGTTCGAGTTTACACTGAAGAACTCGCCAGGCATGTAGCGGAAACATGTGCAACCCACGGATGGCACTACATCATCGGATTTGAAACGGATAAACCAGAGGATATTGCGGCATTGGGCCCGACCCCTTTTATTAAGATTCAACCGCCGTTGGACTCTGCCTTTTTCCCGGTCCCAATGGCAAGGATGAAACCCGAATCCGAGTTACCGAACAAACCATTTCTATTCTAAGAAGTAATATACCTG
>Ga0187867_10004678_pt1 | contig 10527 bp, 9 predicted proteins | sample June2016WEW_13_1_FD_132976 | JGI IMG/M metagenome (GOLD analysis project Ga0187867, IMG submission 132976) | Peatland microbial communities from SPRUCE experiment site at the Marcell Experimental Forest, Minnesota, USA - June2016WEW_13_10 | ecosystem: Environmental > Terrestrial > Soil >... | reverse complement strand
CTCATCCACCTGAATGCGCTGCTCGTAGTTCTCAATCTGCTGGCGGAGCAGCGTGGTTATCTCGTCCGCGTTGATCTTTGCCATGTCTTCCCTACCCTCAATCCGGCCCTGAGTCTCAGCCCTAGTTCCTTCTCAGATCCTGCGTTGCAAATTCCATGACCCTATGCGTTCACCAGCCTCTGCTTGAGTTGCTGCAACTGGCCGCGCACCGATCCGTCATAGACTGTCGATCCGATCTCCACAACCGCGCCGCCCAGAAGCGCGGCGTCTTCCGCGTAGCGGGCGTGAACGCGCTCCCCGGCAAGCTTTGCGATCTGCGCCTCCAACTGCGCGCGGTCCTCCTGGTTCAGCGGACGCGCGCTGGTGATGCGCGCCTCGGTTGCGCCTGCGTGCTCGTCCACCAATTGCTTGTACCCGGTCAGAATCTCGTCCAGCTCTGTCAGTCGCCGGTGCTCCAGAATCACCGCAATAAAGTTCCGCACCTGGGGAAACATCGCGATGCGACGCGCGATCTCATCCAGCACCTTCAGCTTGGCGGCCATCTCAATCGAGGGGTTTTGCAGTATCTCGCGCAGCTCATTGCTGCCGGCCAGGGTCTGGGCAAAGTCGCGCATCTGTTGCTGGGCGGCATTCACATCCAGCCGCGCCGACTCCGCAACTTCGGCGAATGCGCGCGCATATCGTGGGGCGGAGCTGGCCATCAGTTCTGTCCCTTCTTGGAATCGTCGCCCGTCAGCCGCTGGGCGAAGCCCTGCACCAGCAGCCGGTCGGTCTCCGCGGAGATCGCCAGCTTGTGGGCCGCCTGTTCGATCGCCAGAACGGCCGCGTACTGCTGCAGTTGCTTCTGCGCATGGCTGGTTGCCGACGCAATCTCCTGCTCCGCGGCCGCCAGAATCCTGACCTTCTCGTCCTCCACCGTGGCCTTGATGCTCTGCTCCGCTCTGGCCGCATCCTGCTCCGCCAACGCACGCATTGCGGCGATCTCACCGTCCAGCTTGCCCAGCCGCTCTTCCACGCCGCTCAACCGCTCGCGCGCCTCTTCGGTCGCCGTTCGCGCATCCAGCAGGCTCTTCTGGATGGTCGCGGTGCGATTGCTAGGAACCATTTCGGGGAACATCTTCGGCAGAAACTTCACTATCGCAAACGCGATCCCAACCGCGAGCAGCACAAAGTTCCCAAGCACCGACAAAGTCGAGGCAAGGTTGGTGCCAATGCCCAACTTCTTGCCCAGCCAGACCACGGAGGGCGACTTGAGATACTCGTCGTCCTCGTTCTGCTCCTGCGGACTGCTCTTCTCCGGCGTGCCAGCGTTCCCCGCCGGCTTCTGCTGCGAAGCAGCCGCTGCCTGCGCGCGCACCGCCCGCACATGGACCCCCATCCCAAGCAGGACCGCCAGCGTCAGCACGGCCAGCAAATTTCGCATCAGGTTTTTCTTCACTGTGCCGCCTCCGGTCGAGTTCCGGACGGCATCACCGCTCGCACAATCTGTTCGCTCAACTCCGCACACACCCCATCGATCTGCAAATGCGCGATAGCCACGCTCTGTTCGATCTCGCCCTTCGCCGCCTTCACTTTTTCCGCGGTCGCCGCGCGCGCTTCCGCCAGGGCCTGTTCGCGCTCTGCGCTCCACTGCTTCATCCGCTGCTCGCGCGCGGCAAGAATCTCCGCCCTGGCCCTGCGCAGCCTGTCTTCACAGTCCGCTGTCTTGGCCTCAGCCGCCGAGATCGCTCCCCTTGCCTGCTCCACCGCTCCGGTTGTGCGCGCGCGCCGCTCGGCAAGCACGCGGTCCAGAGGACGCCGGACAAGCAAGCCATAGGCAACCACCAGGAGCAGGAACAGGACCATTGTCGGCACGGCGCCGAGCGCAAGTCCACCGAGTTGATTCAGTATTTCATCCATGATTGGGGCAGGCGTGGGGCTGCAAAACCCCTATAAAACGCAGGGCGGGACGCGGCCTTGCACACTTCGGGTACAGCTATTTTCTAACAAAGCGCGGAGGCGAGTGTCAAACCTCGCAGAAGCGATAATCGGGCGCGATCGCCGCGCAAAAGCCGGGCCAGAGCCCACTGAAAAAATAGCCTTTGACAATCGCGCAAAGAGGCCTAGACTTTAAATACCACCAAGACCCGATGTCCAGGGTCGTACAGGTCGCGTGCATGGGGACACCACCTCCGCTCCCCGACAGGCGGCCTGTTCTGTTTAAGCCTGCATTGCTGCCGGCCGCGCACAATTCGCTGTCTGCGACGAACGACTGCAATTGCGTCAACTGCGCTCGCGAAAGCGTCGATAGCGCTCCAGCAGCGACGCGGGCCCGCGCGCCGTAAGGATCACCAGGTTGCCCTCAAAGCTCTTCTCGCGCACCAGAGCGCCAGCCTCCAGCGCGGCCAGCACCGCGCCCTCCGACTGCGGCACGCAGAAGCGCGCCTCGATCAGCGGATCGGCCACCAAGGCCTCGTCGATGGCAGCCAGCAGATCGCCCAGTCCCATCTTCGTCAACCCCGAGACTGCCACCGCAACCGGCACGCCACGCTGCGGACCAGCCGCAAGCCGCGCGCGCTCCTCCGGCGGCAACAGATCGATCTTGTTCATCACCTCGATGACCGGCTTGCCCTTCACCTCCAACTCGCCAAGCACCTGCTCCACCTGCTTCTTCTGCTCTTCCACAATCGCGCTCGACGCATCGAGCACATGCAGCAGCACCTCAGCCCGCTCGACCTCCTCCAGCGTGGCGCGGAAGCTGGTGACCAGCGTGTGCGGCAGGTTGCGGATGAAGCCCACCGTGTCGGAGAGCAGAATCCTGCGCCGGCTGGGCAATTGCAACTGCTTCAACTTGGGATCGAGCGTGGCAAACATCTTCGACGATTCCAGAACTCCAGCCTCGGTGAGCGCGTTGAAGAGCGTGCTCTTGCCCGCGTTGGTGTAGCCCACCAGCGCGACCACGGGCACTGGGACCGACTCGCGGCGCTGGCGTTGCTGACGGCGAATCTGCCGCACCGATTCGAGTTGCTGCTTCACATGATCGATGCGCAGGTTGATCTTGCGCCGGTCGGTTTCGAGCTGCGTCTCGCCCGGCCCGCGCGTGCCAATGCCGCCGCCCAGTTGCGACATCGCTTTGCCGCGTCCGGCAAGCCGAGGCAACTGGTATTCCAACTGCGCCAGCTCCACCTGCAACTGGCCCTCCCGGGTGCGCGCGTGGCGGGCAAAGATGTCCAGGATTAACTGCGTCCGGTCGATCACGCGGCAGGGCAGCTTGGCTTCCAGATTGCGCAACTGCGAGGGCGTCAAATCGTGGTCGAAGAGCACAAGGTCTGCGCCTGTTGAGGCCGCAACTCCTGCGATCTCCTCCAGCTTGCCCTGCCCCACCAGGGTGGCCGCATCCGGCCAGGCGCGGCGCTGCACCAGAGTTGCCGCAATCTGCGCGCCGGCACTGCGCGCTAACTCCTCGAACTCCGCAAGCGAAGCGTCGAAGTCGAGATTGCCGACCGCGGCGCAATGAGCCTCCGCCGATGCGGAGGATCCATCGGTTGTGGCGGAAGACCCGTCCAGCTCCATCCCAACCGCAGCCGATTCCGCACCGGCCGCCGCTGCGTCCCGCGCCAGCCGCACCGCCGCGGTCAAACGCCGCCGCTGCCCGGTAAACTCCACGGCGACCAAAACGGCGAGCTCGCGGCCCGCTGCCGGGCGAACCTGGGTCGCGGCAGCGCGCGCCGCCGCCTGCACAAGGCCCACCTGTGGCCTCATGCTCGTGCCGGTTCCGCGCTGATCGCGTCCATCCATATCTTCAGCAATGGGGCTGTCAGGTATGCGGCCGCTAGAGATGTTGTCGCCAGGTTTGGAATATCGATTGCCTGCTAGCCCGCAGCCTCGTCCAGCACCCCGCCCGGGCCGCTCTGAACCCGCGGCTCCGGCTTACCCGCAAGCTGGCCGTCGGAGTGAGGGCCAACCCGGCCGCTCACCACGGTCGAGATCGCGTGCTTGAAGATCAACTGCTCCTGCGCGTTGTTCTCCAGTAGCACCGAGTACTTGTCGAAGGACCGGATCTTGCCGGTCAACTTCACGCCGCTCACCAGGTAGATGGTGATCGGACTCTTGTCTTTGCGGACCGTATTGAGAAACGTATCCTGAATATTCTGTGCCGGCTTTGATTCCATGATGCCGATCTCCCTGAGTTGGTTTCTCTTGCAAAAAGGAAAGTAAAAAGGAGCGGAGCGCTCGATTGCTCCTCGTGGAGTTCAGTCCCCACAGCCGACTGCCCACCAAATGCAACTTCCAAGATTTTCAGGATACAGGCCTTAAGCGCGATTATCAACAGCGGCGGTCCGTCGCGTGCACCTGAGCGACCGCATTCGCAGCATAGCGCCGCGCGGAGTTCCCACCGCTGCCGCACATTTTTACGTTAGACACGTTGCCGAGGCACTGGATTCAGGCGTCCTGCGTTGTACCATGGCTTGCAGTGCCCAAACCCACGCCGCAACCCGTTGCCATGCTCGACTTCTCCCGCCAGTTTGCCCCGCTGCGGCAGGAGATCCTAGCCGCCATCGCGAGGGTCTGCGACTCGCAGCAGTTCATCCTCGGCGCGCAGGTCGCCGCCTTCGAGGCTGCCGCGGCAGCCGCCTGCGCCTCGCGCTTCGCCATCGGCTGCGCCAGCGGAAGCGACGCTCTCTGGCTGGCGCTGGCCGCCGCCGGCATCGGTGACAGCAGCGCCGCCACCCGGCACACCGGCAAGCCGGTTGGAGTCATCACCACCCCCTTCAGTTTCTTCGCCACTGCCAGCTCGATCCTGCGCGCCGGAGCGCGGCCCATCTTCGCAGACATCGACCCACGCACCTTCAACCTCTCGCCGGAGTTGGTCGCGGAGATTCTCAACGGCACTGCAGGAAGCAGCGTCAAGGCCGTTCTGCCCGTACACCTCTTCGGCCAGTGCGCCGACTGGGACGGCTTCGCTGCGTTGCAACGCGACAACCCCGGTCTGATGCTGATCGAAGACGCCGCGCAGGCCTTCGGCGCAGCCTGGACTTTCTCAACCCAGACTTCGCCCGACCAACCCGCGCGTCCCGCAGGCTCGCTGGGCGACGCCGCGGCCTTCAGCTTCTACCCCACCAAGAATCTCGCCGCATTCGGAGACGCGGGCCTCGTCACTACCTCGAGCGGGGAGATCGACCGCCGCGTCCGCTCGCTGCGCGCCCACGGCATGACGCGCCGCTACTTCCACGACGAGGTGGGTTGGAACTCGCGCCTCGACGAGCTGCAGGCTGCGGTGCTCAACGTCAAGCTGCGCCACATCGCTGAGTGGAACCAGCAGCGACGCGAGCGCGCCGCCCGCTACAACCAGTTCTTCCGCGAGGCTGGCCTGGCCGTCGAATGGCCAGCCGCAAGCGAGGCCACCCCTGCCTCCACTCAGGATGGAATTGTTCTCCCCTATACCGATCCGCGCGCCACGCACGTCTTCCAGCAGTACGTTATCCGGGCGCCGCGCCGAGATGCCCTGCGCGACCACCTCGCCGCGCAGGAGATCGGCAGCGAGATCTACTACCCCGTGCCGCTCCACCTGCAGGCCGCGCTACGCGATCTTGGCCACAAGCCGGGCGACTTCCCCGAGGCCCAACGCGCCGCCGCAGAAGTCCTCGCACTGCCCCTCTACCCCGAGCTGCGCGATGACGAGCAGCAGAGCGTCGTCGAAGCGATCCGCAGCTTTTACAACTAACGCGCTACAGCAGTCGCCATGCGCCGGTGCTAGCCTGAGAAGCAGGAAGGTGACTGATGGTTCCGTATTCTCGTCGCTATCCAATTCTCCTGCTGCTGTTTCCATGCATCTTGTCGTTTGCGTCTCTCGCCTCTGCGCAGATGCTGACGATCCGCATGATCAACGGCAACTCAGGTAAGCCGTTCGCGAACAAAAACGTCTTCGTCACGTTTTGGTGGGATGACCCTTCCCAGCCTCCCGGTCGAAGGCGGGTGCGCGTGGGTTTTCCCCACGACACCGGCGGAACCGATATTCCACTGGACGACCATGGAATTGGCCACATCGCTATCCCGCCGCAGGCAACAAGGGTCCAGGTCCAATCGGTTGAAAACGTCGTCATCTATGGCAAGCGAGGCCAGTACTTCCTTTGTAACGTGACAGGCAATCAGTTCATGGAACCTGACGAATTCTGGACGGCCGGCCGTCAACTCGTGCCGCTGGACCTGATCTCATCTCACGGATTCGTTCCGCAGACCGGATGCACGCCGAAACACGCAGTGCGTCCTGCCCCCGGCGAATTCGTTGTCCTTGCTGTACCGGAACACTGCTGGCCCCTATGCGGCCTGAGCTGGTGATCGCAGCACTGGAAGCCCTACCGCTTCTTCCCCTTGGCAGTTTTCTTCACCTCGGCCACGAGATGCGCCTCTGGCTCGTCCTTGCTCCCCGGCGCCGCGACTCGCCGCACCAGGTTCCCCTCCAGCCGATAGGTCTTCTCGATAGTGCGTCCCGGCGTCGCCATTCCGGTCACGGGATCGGGAACCACCGCGCCCGCGTCTGCGGCCAGAACCTTGTAGCTGAACGTAGGCAGCGGGGTCTCGGCTGTCGCCGACTTGCCGTACGGGTCTCGCTCCATCCTCACGGAGACAGGAAGATAGCCCTCTATATTCTTGTCGCGGAAGGCCGTCTCGTAGCGATGCATCTTCAGGTTCCAGGTAAAGACGCGCACCTGGTCGAAGTCGTAGGCCAGCCCCGCCGTATACGGCCCCAGCACGGTCAGGTAGATGGGGATGTCCTTGTTGTCCTGGTCCACGCCGTCATCATGCACCGTGGTCAGAACGTACGCGCCCACAAAGTGCTGTCCCTCGGCATAGCGGGTCAGCGAGTCGGGCGCATCCACCTCCACATAGTGGGAGAGCAGCCATCCGGTGCGGCCCCTGGCATCGCGCGCCAGCCACCAGTCCTCCATCGCAATCGGGGGCGCGGCGGCCTCGGTTCCCAGCGCGCCCTCCAGCTTCGACGCGTTCCCTGGAACCACACTCTTCAGCGCAGCCGCCCCCGCCGTCACCGGCTTGGGCAGTGTCGCCCGCTCGAGCAGTTGCACCTTGTCGCCCTCCGCCAGCCGGTAGAAGACCTCGGTTGCCCGGCCCGGTCTCAGGTGCAGGTTCACATCGTCGCGCACCACGGCCGACGCCACCGCCGGATCGCCCTGATGCTCCTTGCCCAGCGCCGCAAACGCGTCGAAGACCTGCTGCGTGGCTACCAGGTCATCACGAATCCAGCCCTGTTCGCCCTTCTCTGTCTGCACCCGGTAGAAGCGCCGTCCGTGCTCCAGCACCTCGAGCCGCTGGCCGTTCTCCACTGCCGCGGTGCGGTTGGAGACGGCAGCCACGCGGTCGCGAAGGTAGGTCTGCTTGGTCGTCACATACACCGATTCGGCCGCGGGCCTCGGCCGCAGATGAGAGCACCCGCTCAACATGGCAACCCACAGCGCGGCCGCCAGAACGCACGCCACGAATCCAGGCCCGGTGACACGGCGGGCACAGGCGCGACAACACAATCCACGAAAGATGGACCACGGAGAATCGGGGCGCGGGGAGAAATTGGACGGCCGGGGGCTCTTGTCTGGCACATTTTCCAGCATACAGCGCAAAAGGCCCAGGGAAGGCCTTTCTCCGGGCTGAGTGGGTCACCATACACAAAATATGGCGTTTTTCCCAGAAAAACGCCTCTTCTTGCCCGTTTTTTTGCGCCCCGCCCATGGCGAAAACGCCCTCTGTTGCCAGTTCGCATTCCAGCCCTTAAATTACTGTCTTGCGCGAAGTGCCCTCTTGCGCTTACAGTTGCGTACGGAAACAAACTCACTACAGGAAACCACTTCTAGCGACACGCAGAATCCAACTCCGTCCATCGCGCAATCGGATCGGTCACATCTCACGTCAACTGGTAAGGAGGCCCACACAATGGCCAGTAAAGAAATCGAAATCCTCGACCCTGCGGAAACGGTCGATAAGCTCAACAAGATCGCGGCAGGTCGCGCACTGAATCGCAGGCACTTCATCACCGCCCTGGGGATGACTGGCGCCGCGGCAGGCGCAGGATTAATGTCGGGTTGCAACGCCACCACCACTCCCGTGGTTGTCTCCACCGCTGGAGCAGGCCAGACCGATATCCTCAACTTCGTCCTCAACCTGGAGTACCTGCAGGCCACCTTCTACTCCTACCTCACTCGGGGTGCCGACCTGCCATCCACGCTTACGGCCAACAGCGGAGTCATCACCAACCCGCCCAGCGCGCTGGCGGTTGGCACCGGTATCACCCAGCAGACAATCGATCTGCTCAACGAGATCTATTTTGATGAGTCGAGCCATGTGACCAGCCTGATCAAGATCCTCAGTTCCGCAGCCGTTCCCAGACCGGCGATCAACCTCGGAGCTTTCGGCGCGATTACTGCGGCCAATGTCATCGCGATCGCACGCCTGCTGGAAGATGTCGGAGTCACCTCATACGCAAACAGCGTCACTGGGCTTACCAACACCAACGCCACGTATGCCGGACAGATTCTCGGCGTCGAAAGCTTCCATTCCGGAGCATTGCGCCTGATCAGCATCCAGAACGGCGTCACACCCACCCTGGCCCTCGATGGCCTGGACGTGCCGCCGGCTGACCTGAGCACATCAATCAACGGCCCAACTGCCAGCGGAGGCTTCTTCCCCACAAACGGCGGTGGCTACCCCACCAACTCCACCTACGCGACGGCTAGCACAGTCGGCGCCGCAGGCTACGTCTTCGCCCGCACCACCTCGCAGGTTCTCGCGATCCTATACGGCAGCAGCACAGCGCTGGCAAAATCCGGCACCTCTGTTGGCGGCTTCTTCCCCAGCGGAGTGAACGGCAACATCACAACCATCTAAGCCCTGGAAGGACGCACTCGAACCTGAACCCGGCGCGGTGACCACATTCCATCATGACCCAATCTGATCGTACATATCGCAAGACTACTGACAAGGAGGCCAAGGAAATGGCCAGCAATAACATCGAAGTCCTCGATCCCACGGCAACGGTCGAGAAGCTCAGGAAATTCGTATCCGGAGTCGAACTGAATCGCAGGCACTTCATGGCTGCCCTCGGAGTGGCGGGCGTAGCTGCTGGCACAGGATTAGTGTCGGGTCCGGTTGCGCGCGCCCAGCAACCCACGCCCAACGGTTACACGCAGAGCGACGTGCTCAATTTCCTGCTCAATGTCATGTATCTCAAGGCGACGTTCTATTCCTTCGTCACCCAGGGAGCCGATCTTCCCGGCCCGAGCTACATCACGCTCAACTCGAGCACGGTCTACAACCAGCCCTCCAAGGTGACCTTCACCGGCACCAACGCGTCGCAGATCACCGACATGTTCAACGAGATGTACTACGACGACGTGAATCAACTAATTAATCTGCGCGATCTGATTGAAACCACGTCGGGCGCAGCCTTGGGGTCCGCCGCGGCAGCAGCGGTGGTCGCGCCCAGGCCGACCCTCAACCTGATGGGCACCTCCGGCAACTCCGGGACCTTCTCGGCGCCTTCCGCCACGACGGTCATCACCGGGGCCCAGGCCATCGCCATGGCCCGGATGTTTGAAGATCTCAGCGTCACAGCCTTCGCAGGCGCGCTCCAGTATCTCAGCGGCGCCAACCTGGCTGCTGCCGCCCAGATCATGGCCGTCTACGGCTGCCACGCATCCGCGCTACGCCTGACCACCATCCAGACCGGCGCACCGTATCAAGGAACGTTCTACGTCGGCCCCAGCTTCCAGATTGCAACCACTACGGGCAGTAATAAGCTCTTCATGCCGTCCACTGGCATAGTGACAACAAACGGGGTCACCCACCCCGCCGTCGGCGATGCCATCACGGGCTTCGGCATTCCTGTGGGCGCTACGGTCACATCGATTGCCAACATCGGATTAGGCAACCTTGCACCCACCTGCTACTCCACCGCCGGCAGCCCCATCCTCACGGTCATTACCAATGTCACCGGCATTCTGCCTAATATGACCATCACCGGAACCAATATCCCGCCGTTCACGTACGTTCTCTCGGCCACCCCCACGGCGATCACAATGTCGCAGAACGCCACCGCTACCAGCGTGGAAGTACCTTACGGTGTCTTCACCGCCGGCAGCGCGCTCATCACCACCATATCGAGTGTCACCGGGCTGGTGGCAGGGCGCGCAGTATCCGCTCCGGGATATCTCCCCGCCAACCCCCCCTTCCCCGCCGCTCCCACTTGCGTCATCTCGTCGGCGTCGGGAGCGATCGGCACCATCACGGTCCTGCTGAATACACCCGCCCTCGCTTCCAGCGTAGTCACCGTCACCGGCACCATCGCAGCCGGCTCCAACCAGATCACCCTTACAGGCACATCGACCCTCGCCGGTGTGATACCCGCCAACGGTGTTCCGTCCACGCAGCCCGTCATTGCCGGAACCCTAGCCGCGCCTGTCTCCGGCATCTTCCCCGCCGCCGGTGCGACCGTCACCTCGGTCAGCACTTCGCCTTCACCGCCATTCGTAATCTCCTTGT
>Ga0187867_10004675_pt1 | contig 10531 bp, 10 predicted proteins | sample June2016WEW_13_1_FD_132976 | JGI IMG/M metagenome (GOLD analysis project Ga0187867, IMG submission 132976) | Peatland microbial communities from SPRUCE experiment site at the Marcell Experimental Forest, Minnesota, USA - June2016WEW_13_10 | ecosystem: Environmental > Terrestrial > Soil >... | reverse complement strand
CTGGACCTGTAACTCAGGATAGCGCGAAATTGCAGGGGCTTGATGTCCAGGCATCCCTGTATCAAACGGCGAGAGGTGCAAGTGAACCAATGCTTCGTTTGCTGAAGAAATTCCGTCCAGCCCTCAAACAGTGCCTTAATGATCTAAATTACGCAACGAGGGAGCTGGTTTTGACTTACTGTGGAGAATCTACCAACTATGCAGAGCGAAAATTACGCGAAGCTTGGCCCCGATTATTACAGGACGAAGGGTTAATCGAAATACGTGTCAATCGTTCAAATCGCTTGGAGTATGAACTACCTCGTGATCTTGACTCAAATAGCAAGGTAGCAGTGCCAAAAGAAGGAGGATGCGATGGGAGATGTGCTGATGTTTCCATTACAGAAGATTGTCGAAACAGTACCGCCGACATCGGTCAAGATTGTGAACCCAGATACGAGAATGCGGTTGCGTGCTCGAATTCAATTGGCGGTAGCAGAAAGGAATGAAGCCGATTATTGGGAGCGCAAGTACAGGGACATGCCAGAACCTGTAGTGGCGGTGATTGAGCCGATTTACCCCGGCAGCAAGTCCGTGGTTGTTACGAAGCGAAGGGCTGCGACCGGCTGAAATTTTGCCACCATGAAGAAGTCACCATTGGCATTCAGCAAACTTTTTCTGTTTGGGCGTCTGCCGGGATAAAACTCTTCACCTCGGCACCGTCCTGCATTATCCATTTTGTCTTAGTACGCACTCCATTCCTTATTATCGTGACAGCTACCAGCTAGAGGACATCGTCATCGGATAATCGTGAGTTGGTGACCACACAGGATGAAGAAATTGCAAAATTCGGGTTTTCAATCCCTCGCCTGTAAACGTACTTCTCCAGATGCCGGCACCCATCCTCTCTCACACTAACTTTTCAGACTCCTCGGCGCCAGTGATCCGTCAAATACTAGAAATTTACCCACGAAAACCACGAGACCGGGTTTCTCGCCTCATGAATTCGTGCAGAGGTAAGCAATATGTACCGGTCTGTCCGGGCGAATCAGCCCTTGCCAGTGACACCGTTCCCGGCTGCCGGGATGCGTTCTAAAACGCAGCAGTTGAGAATTCTCAATGGTTGGGAAGTTCATGCCTATTACCACAGCCTTGTAACCAGGAGTTGAGAGAATCAAAGGGTGCGAAGCCGATTCAGGTCGAATAAATAATCATCCAAAATCTTTTAAGGATTACACAGCTCACAGGGTCTGTAACCGGCCCGGATCGCCTGGTCCCTGGTTTTAAAAGGCACTATGCAGTTTCGGCAGTTGTACTTTTCGCAGCCGGGTGCGTTCAATCACCTAAATTGTACCCTTGCCCCCCTTCAGTACCTCTCCGAATACGGTAATGGACCTACGATCAGACCGGTCAGAACACGGTGCAATCACGAAACGGGAACCTTCAGGGCATGAAATCTCGCCGTTTTGAACTTTGCACTTAAGGAACTCCAGAGCTTCTTCGATGTTCGCCGCATTCATCTGATCTATGACGTGCCACCTTTCCCACGTGTCGCCCTTCTCATCTACTGTTCTGTCGCGTGCAACTATGTAATCATTATGCTCAGCCATTTTGTTCCTCTCTTTTCAATCTGCAAGCCATCCTCCAGAACTTCGTCGATTGCGTCAATAAAAGGTAGCCGGAGGAGTTTACGGTCCATCAGGCTGGCCCTACCACGTTCACCGCCTGCCACTTGTCTTTTCCAAGTATTCAACAATCTCTGGGACCCAGGTAAACCAAAATGTGATGCCCACTGTTCGAGTTTCCGGAATTTTCCAACATTCTCCTGGATTCATTTTTCGATAAGCTGCTCTATGGGGCAAAGAGCACCTCTGCGCCACATCAAGGCTGGTCATATTATAAGTTCGACCATACGGTTCAAATCCGTTTCGGTTTTGAGTTCGCCACCTCGCCCATGTAGCAGCGAACGAGTTTGAACTCGCAAGTTTTATTCAATCGTCTGGTCGACATAAAGGGCGTTGAGCGCTTCCTCCTCGGTCCGTGCCAGGAAATCGCGTATGTCGACCGTGTTCACAGGCGTTACGAACCGACGGTCCCTTGGCAACGACTTCAAGAACATGTTAAAGTAGTGAACGTTCAAGTACTGGCGGATCTCCCTTGAATTTATGACGCCGGGTTCGACGACGGTTTCTACCCAGGCCTCGCCATCCTTAAGTTCTTGCGAAAACTGTCCCTTCGCAAAAGTGTTGCTGAAATCATGGTGTTCGCACGTTATTCCCACCCTGTCCCCGACTCCATCATTCATCCAGCGCTCGTTCTCTTGGAGTTGATAAGTTTCTCTAATCCTCTTGGCGTAAGTCGACTCGCCCTTCTTCAACCCGAGGCTCTCGAAGTACGGGTAGAGCACCGTTTTCAGGAATAGCTTTCCCTGGTGGTCCACATGCTCCAATTTATCAAGAATTTGGGAGCAGGAGAACACCATGGGGGTATCGGAGGCGAAATCCCACGTATTTTTCTTTTTCCTTGGGATCATAATCCTCCCCAATCCAGCAGCTATGCCCCACGTGGCGCTGTCGACACTCGCCCACGGGAAGAGTTTTACGATCTTGAGACTAGTAACCGCAAAACCGTGGAACTTGACGATGGGACGACCCTCTGCATCCGTCACATACTTCATGCACTCGATGAGCCAGGAGATCTTTTCCTCTCTTGTCCGGTCGTTACCGGGAGAGAGACCTATGTAGTCCATTTCTCCGACCATACTCTTGAGCCACTTGAAGTCCTCGCCTTGATGAAAGACGTGGATGATCTTCTCTTTAGGTATGCCGTCTTGGACCATCATGTCGTAGTTGTGGCGGCCTTCAGCAGCCGAACGTTCCACTTCCTCGCCCATGAGTCGAAGGTTCTTTTCGCCGGGCGTGCCAGGGATGACATCGAGATTCACGACGTGTTCGATGTAGCCAATGTGCCCCTTGCAGAAAGCCACGTATTTATCGAAGTCAACTTTCTCCCCTTTGTTCCAAACTGAGAACGCCCCGCTATCGACCATGCGGCTATCGCAGTTTTCGCGATAATCGACAAAATAGCCGGGGATCAGGTTGCCCTTCATATACGGGAAGGAGAGAAGGCGATTCTTTATCTCTCTTTTAAGAAGATCGTGATTGAACTCGGCACCGAGCGTGCCTGCGCAGTACAATATCGTTGTTACAGGCAGCGCCTGGCGTGCGCTTTGAACGTTTTCGGGGGTTGTTGACTCTTCCGTGTCCCCGTTCCCCTCTTCAGGCTTAGTGGCTTCAACGGCGACACCCACGATATGCGTAAAACCTTCGCCGTCGAACCTCAAGAAGCGAATACCGTCGCCCTCACGCTTTACGGAAAGATTGACGTTGTCGTACCCCATTCCGAGGATCTTCAGGAGGAACTTGGGGTTCACAACGAATCCAAGGTCTTCCCGACAATTGACAAAGTCGCTTTTTATCGGTTCATTTTCGCTCATGTCGATTGCGCTCATGACGCCGCCCTCGAACCTTATCTTTACAAACGGCTGGCGCACAGGGTCAGTCGATGCTAGCGTCTGAGCCAATTGCAAGATTTCCTTTGAGGAAGAGGGAAATCTAAAAGCAGGCTCAAATTGAAGAGATATGACTCCGTTCAGATCGGGAAACCTTCCCGCGTAAATGCGGCAGGAAATTTGTGTTCCGTCCAAGGCTTTGAAATAAAGCCAATCACCTGTTATGGCGAAGGAAGTCAGTTTATGTTTCACCAAAGTAACCGCCAGGCGACCCGGAATGAGAAAATCGACGTCCTCATGAGGTATGGAAGCCGTTTTGCACCGAGTCATGCGCATGTTATCGCAGGACTCGATCATGTCGCCCAGCCAGTGTACGCATTGGAGTTCGGGATCGTTGGAGTTTCTCCCGAGTGAAATCAAGCAGAGCTTCAGTTTCTCCCCGAAATCGCCGGGAAGATTTTTCCAAGCGTCGACTGCAGGCTGTTGCAGTACTTCAGCAGGCAATGTACTCTGGCCAAGGTTGATGCCCGCCTTCATGGTCCCTGCAGCGATATAAAACTTTTCCTGGCGGGTTCCTATCTCGATTTGCCCCGGTTCGCTCTTCGCGATCGCTTCAAAGAGTTTTTTAGCAAGTACCGCCCCCTGGATATCATCGCCGTCCGTAAGTTGGACGGAGATCGAAAGTTCGCGGGAGTACGTAACTACCCGGCCATCAACGAAATGAAACGACGTCTCGACGTCGCCCTTCCTTCCGAGCCCAGCCCGTAGGTTATCCAGAAGCTTAAAAAACTTAGACCTGTCGATCTTCATGCAAGTCCTTTCTTCAAAAACGCAAAATTTGCGTTTTCGCAAGTTGCGTTTACGCGAGCCCCTCAGTCTCTTCGAGCGACTTCTTTTTGTTCTGAACTTGTTGAATCAGGTCGGAAACCATCTGAATCACTTCCTTGTAGACTGCTCGTCCCTGGGTGCTTTCCTCGGGCGTCAGCAAGGGTTCCGCGACACTCTTGTTCTGCAGTTCCTCAAGCGCCGATTTGCGAGTCTCCAATGCTTTTTCAATTCCCGCCAATTCTTTTATCGCATGCTTTGCGACGCTGTATTTGGAGCTCTTCAAGAGCGCCTCGTGCATTTCGGTGCTCCCGAACTCCATTCGACCGCTTTGGAGTTTGTTTACTACGTCTATTATCTCCGCCCTTTTCCCTTTGAATTCGGTGTTAACATTTTCCAGGAGATACTCCCTGACCTTTTTGGGAAATCGCGGTGCCGATATCAAGTACAAGGTCGATGGGCTGAAGTATTGGACGGCTTCCTCCTGGCCCAGACACGCCTTATACACGCGGACGAGGTTGAGGGCACTCGATCGAGACAGTGGGAAGTTGTCGCTGAGCCACTTTGAAAAGTACCCCTTGGCGCGAACCCGGCCGTTCTCGGTATTTGAAGTGTGTCCCCATTCGGAAACGAAGTTCTTTGCTTCGTAGATGAGTTTACCGATCTCGAATGCCTGATTCGTCGAGGCGATGACGCGATAGCTGATTTCGCTCCGGATGCTTTTTAGATATCCCTCAAAGTTGTTCCAGTTGGCTCTGTCGTGCTTATTCTCACGTTCAGCCCGGATCTTTACAGCCTTCGACAGTGCCTCCACTCCGACTTCCGTCCCATTCTTGCTAGCCGCTTTGTGAGCTTCACTAGCTTCGGCGCACTGGATTGGCGATGATGACTTTCGCAATTCCCCGTACGCATCCAATTCAGCAGGACACTCAAATGGTTCGAAGTATTCGCGGTCCTCATCGGTCAGAACTTCCGGCATGGGTGCATCATCATCCAATATTTCTGGGGTCAGCGCGTTCGAGTGCTCGATTTCTGCCATATTTTTTCTCCTCTTGATCCAGCAAAGATTGACTTTTACTGTTCTGGCTGCTCTGGCTTACAGGAATCTTTTTTACATTGTAATCCTCTGAAATTGTTCCTTCGGTGTTTCGCCGCCGCCTGTGTATGGAAACAGCTTCAACTCGCATCAGAAGCCTCACATTACCTACGAGTTCGCTCAAGAGCTGTGGATTATACTTCTCACCCTGTCCCACCGTCGCTCTCCTTGGTCCCCTCTGACTGTCCCGACATATGGACAGTTAAATACGTGTCAAGTTCGCTAAACATTTTGCGGACCGTTACCAGTTCCTGCAAGGTCTGCCTCACATTTCTTGACAGTTCCGTCCATTTCTCGGGTGAGGGTTCAAAAAGGTTTAATCCTATATCCAATCCGAATGACATGTATGTTCCCAGCAAATCCCGCAATCCCTGGAGCTGGCAGTTATCAAGGATGTGCACCTCAGGTTCTGGCTCCTTCCCTCTTAATTCCTTTACACGGCCGGCTGTCTGACGACCGGAAAGTCCATCCCTCTTGATTTCAGCAACAATGGATTTCTTTGCGGGGAGGCTCGGCAACTTGGATATCTCGCAAAGTTGGTAATAATTCAGGCCTTCTATGTCTTCTTTCATTCCGTTGATCCGGAAGATACGGTCTTGTATAGCAATTCGCACCATTTGACTGAGAGTGGATTTTGATAGCGGCAGGTATGGATTGTCGCAAAGCTTCCGAAAGCTGATTTGTTTCTCAGGATTCCTAGACCGCGCTTCGCCTACGCTATCGTGGAAGAATTCCTTCAGAATATAGTATCCAATTTCCAATGAACTGGCCAGCACCGATGTAGTGACTTCTTTTCGAATGAATTCTACGGCCTTATGAATAACAGGATCGTCATCGAAGATTTGGTCCTCCTCGCTCTGAGCGAGCAGTTTAGCTGTCCCATCTTCAGCTTTTCCGGCCACATCAACAACTGTGGATGGAAGATCAGTGCTTGGCGCCAATTCTTGTCCTCCTTGTTATGCTTAGCCGACTGGACAAAATAATGCCGGCAGCTCATATTCCCTGCGAATATCAATGATACGGTCCATCTCGCCCAAACCTTGAACAGTTTCCCCTTTTTCTTCGGCTTGCACATCCAACGAGAACAGGCTTCTCACCGTTGTTCTGGCTTTCGAGGTATTTAGCATAGTATCAGGACGATTTCCGGGTTTTTAGTGAATTGGCCGGCGAGAAGACGTTATCTGAACATGTCAAGAAAGTGCCTCAGCATCAAAATTTGAGGAGTCGTTTTTCGCGCAGGCGCCCTTAACTGCCTTGCCCCACCCAAGATGAATTTGTAGGCAGCAAGCGTTTGTACTTTAGCTTTAGAAAATCATCCGTCTACCAGAAGCAGACATTGAGTAATCAGCCTTCAAATTACAAAATCTACATTGATAACATCAAATACATTGATGAAATCAACCAATTTAAAGGAAAGGAAGCAAGCCGGTGAAGTACATTCAAATCACAGTTTCCGACGAACTGCATCAAAGACCAAAGAAAACCTGCATCGATGAAAAGGTTACTCTTAACACGAAACTTCAACAAATTATCACAAGTGAATTACAACATGAGGAGGACGATAGATGAGCTCTAGAGATACCTACAATTACGCTATTTACGATGCAATAGATGCGCTTGCCAAAAACTCAACCAGCGATCCTGTTGATACTTTACGTAGTTTATTAAGAAAGGACAACGGAGAAACACTCAGACAAATAAGGGCATTTAAACGCGGGTGTGAGGCTTATAAAAGTACAGGAATGTCTACATTGGCTGACTCATATGATCTTTGTCCTTTCGATTCCCTTTCGATGGAATCTGACTATTGGCGTACCGGTGTCGAGTTCGCCTTCAGGAGTGCACGCGGCGATTATGACGGAGAGGAAACATAGGGGACAACAAAAAGTCCCGGACAGAACGGATTCCCCGGTACTGACAGCCGATTCGCCAGCGCCGGGGCATTTCTTCTGACAAATAGGAATCTTCTTAATTCGGCAGTTTGCACGGGCGTGCAAAGTAGTTCGCCGGTTTCTACCTATTGGGCTGGCATGGGCTCAGCTACTGAGGCCGTGGTGGGGATTTTGCCTCAACCCCTCCTGCCGTTCTACTTTGTAAAGTTGCGGTGAAAAACTAGGAATGAGTCCGCTAATATGATGAGAAACCGCAAAAATTGCCGAAATGCAAATTTTGCGGTTTTCAATATGACAGCGCTATCGATAGTTCCTCCTAATCCGTCATACACAAGGATATACCAACGAGACTGGGCTTCACACCGTGGTTTCGACTTCCGAGGTGCTATCCAACGTGCCGCTCCCACCCGGCGACAAACCGGGTTATTTGATCGATCTCTACAACTTTCTTTCTACCACTATTCACTTGACTCACTCTTACAAGATCATCTATCAAATGATGTTGGTATTTCCTTTATTAAAGCCACGATCCCTTTATTATTTGCTTGTGACCTCAGCCGAAAGCACATATAAATAACACGAGTTGTGTCTACCTTTATGCACATATATACAAGGAGACCCTGTGAATATCCAAATACGTCAAACCTTTCATCTCGACGCTAAGCCACTGCCAGGTATTGTTGTGGAATTCAGCCCAAAATCCTTTCGAGCGTACTTTCCGGGTTTCGACGGGGAAGATCCCGAAGTGCTCGAATTCGAACACCGGTCTGCCATTGAACCGGACGAACTGAATGTAATCGTAAGTCGGACTTACCACACGGAACTCTCCGGCAGCACTATCCCGGAAGGTGGAGAATTCGATATCGATTCCAATCGCGCAGTTTTCGCGATGGTTCGGGTTTTCAGGGTGGTCCCGTTTAGCGCTTAGAGGATTGGGATAGGGGGAGAAAACGGAAATGGGAGATAGGACACATGTATCAATTCAGATTCGAAAAATCGATTACGAGTGGCTTCTCCGGGCCGAGTTCAACGATGACCCTGAGCAGATGAGAGAGACCTTGTATTATGAGTATCTGGAGTTTCAAGACGACATAGTCGATTTCGAAGCAAATGAAATCAATTACGGCGAATGGGATGAACTCGAGGGCCTCTTGTACGCACACTCCATCGAATACGACAAGACCTGGGGAGCCGGAGGTGATTATGCTGGAGGAGCCAGCTACAACCGCCTTGTCGCCGGCAAGATGCAAGAGGTACAAATCTACGAGGGGAGTGAAGACTTCGTTCTCTTTCTCAAAGAGGTAAAAGACCTGGAGCCAGCGGAGATAAAACGCAGGGTGCAGGAAATGTACAGAAAGGTCGTCCCTTTCGACATTATCTCACTAAGCGAGGACCTTCCCATATGCCTATGAACGATGCGGTCCAAGGTAAGATGTCTGTGCGGAGGTCCTCATGAATACTACCCCAAAACCGAACCTGTATTTAAGCAAATCACTATACCTGACAGGGCTTCAGTGCCACAAGGCTTTATGGCTCCACAAGTACAAGCCTGAATTGAAAGATGAGGTTTCGCCTGAACAGAAGTCGATGTTCGATTTCGGCGCTGAGGTGGGGCGGTATGCCCAGGAGCTTTTTCCCGGGGGTATTCTGGTCCCGTACGGGGATCTTTCTCATTCACAACAATTGGCCATGACTCAGAGTGCCATTTCCAACGGCGCATCAACCATCTATGAAGGGGCCTTCAGTTACAACGATGTCTTCATAAAAGCCGACATCCTGCGCCTTGGGCCTGACGGCTGGGAACTCTACGAAGTCAAAAGTTCTGCAAACCTCAAGGAACAATACCCAGACGATATCGCCATACAATACCATGTAATTTCCGGAGCCGGACTCCCTTTGCCAAAAGCCTGCTTGGTGCACTTGAATACGAATTATGTCCGCCAGGGCCCGATCGATGTGGAACAACTTTTCACCATTGTTGAGCTGACAGACAAAATCCGGGGAATGCAGTCCGACGTTGCAGCCAAGCTGACTGCAATGAAAGCGATGTTGCAAGGTAGTTTGCCAGAGATGGACATCAGCCCGAATTGCGATGATCCTCACACTTGCGCGTTCCACGGACACTGCTGGGCGCATATCCCCGAGAACTCAGTATTTGATTTCCGGGGAACAGGCCGTCCGAACGCATTCGAGCTTTATCGCAAGGGAATCGTCAGAATGGAAGATGTGCCGGCCGATTCGCTGGGTTGGCGGCAGAAGTTGCAACTCGACGGACTTCGATACCAGAAGAACCACATTGACAAAAAGGCTGTCAAAGCTTTCCTCGATTCCTTTTGGTTTCCTCTCTGCTTCATGGATTTTGAAACCACCTACATGGTTCCAATCCCGTTGTTCGACGGCATGAGGCCCTATGAGCAGTTGCCTTTCCAGTTTTCGCTGCACGTTGTCGAGAAAGAGGGGGAAGATCCAGTCCACTACGCATTTCTTGCAAAAGACCTCAAAAACCCCTGTGAAAAGTTTCTGTCCAACCTCCTTGCGGTGATACCTCCCGGCGCCTGCATCCTTACATGGAACAAGACATTCGAGGTCCAGCGATTACAGGGGCTGGCTGCCAGATTTCCTGAAAAGGGCGCCGAAATCATTGCGATTGTCGAAAATATCATCGACCTGATGGCGCCATTCCGGGATAAATCCATCTACCACTGGAAGCTCAAAGGTTCATATTCCATCAAGGCTGTACTGCCCGCCCTGGTGAACGGATATTCCTACGAGAACCTGCCGATCAACAGCGGTGATATGGCCTCGGCAGCATGGGTGCGGATGATTCAAGAACCGGATTTGAATGAACAGAGGCGGCTTTATTCGGAACTGCTAGAGTATTGCCACTTGGATACATTGGCCATGGTGTTGATTTTGAAAGAAATGCACGCAATGTCAGCATTCTAAAGGAGGGCAAATGAGTGTTCTTCAAGAAGTTATCCCATCGTCGATTTCCCTTGGGAACTTGAAGCGAGTGAAGGGATTGGGTGTCATTCCGATTCTCACCGAAGAGGTTATAGAAATCCCAGCATTCGAGACGCTTGAAACAGCATTGAAAAAAGGTTTCGCCAGGATTACTGAAACTGGGCCAGGTGGAGAAGTACCTTTTCTCCTGTTCGAAAACACTAGCGACAACCCAGTAATAATTCTGGACGGGGAGGAAGTGGTCGGCGGCAAACAAAACCGCAT
>Ga0187867_10004674_pt1 | contig 10534 bp, 3 predicted proteins | sample June2016WEW_13_1_FD_132976 | JGI IMG/M metagenome (GOLD analysis project Ga0187867, IMG submission 132976) | Peatland microbial communities from SPRUCE experiment site at the Marcell Experimental Forest, Minnesota, USA - June2016WEW_13_10 | ecosystem: Environmental > Terrestrial > Soil >... | reverse complement strand
GCATCCGTTCGGGACGGGGCGCTGGTCCAGAAGACCACGCTCGCCGATACGGCTCGCCTTCTGAGGCCACCTTGGCCCGTCACGGCGAAACTCAACGGCGAGTGACGGGTGCTCTTGTCGACCGAAGGCTCAACGCTCCTGCTAACCGCTTTCCGGGGTCGTCCTCGGACGTCGCGACGGACGTAACTGAGCAGCGGGGGCGAGTACCTCCCACCACCCCCCAGCTGAGAGTTCTTTGTACGGCCGCCGAGCACCATTCCGCGATTCGGCGATGAGGTTGCACCGCTGTCGCCGCGCTTTGCGATATATCGCGTTTTAGTGCTAGACCCGGCCTTGGTGTCGATTTCGACACTTGCAGTAAAGGAGGGCCAGTCATGGCGCAGTCGGGCGAGTTCGGCCAGGCGGTCCTCAACAAGCCGGAGGCGGGGACAAGCCCCCGCGGACGCTCTGTCTTGCGCGCCGTTGTTACGGCCTGTCTCCTTGGCGGGCTGCTCGTGCTTGTTCCGGTTGCGGCAAAGCCGGCGCTGGCCAGCCCGAGCGGGATCTTGATTCTCTCTACGAGCGTCAACGGCGGCGCCTCGAGCGCCGAAGCGGAGGCTGCTGTCGCCGACGGTTACTCGGTGACCGTGGCTAACGCCACGACATGGGATTCGATGAGCGAGTCCACCTTCGCCGGGTACCAAGCCATCGTTCTCGGCGACGCCAGTGCATCGTCGAGCTGTGCCTCGAGCACCTCGTCGAGCCTCGCCGCCGCGACGAGCGATATCGCAACCTGGAGCGCCGCGGTTACCGGCAACGTCGCCGTCGTCGGCTCAGCGCCGGCCTTCGCGGCGGAGAGTGCGTCGAACCCGTCCGGCGCCAATGCCTTCCTCGATGCCGCCATCAGGTACGCCGCCTCCGGCTCGGCGACCGGGCTATACGTGTCTCTGGACTGCTACTACTCGACGGCGACCTCGGGCACCGCGGTCTCGATCCTCGCTGACATCGGCGGCGGCGGCTTTGCCGTCGCAGGCCAAGGTGGCGCGTCGTGCAACAACTCCGGCACGCTCAACGAACCGGTTGCCGATGCCGCTGGCGTCGCCAACCTCGATGACGCCGACCTCGACTCGTGGCCGTGCACGGTGCAGGAGGGGTTTACGGGGTATCCCTCCGGGTTCTCCGTCCTCGGCTTCGATCGGGCAGTCAGCTCGAGCTTCACCACCGCCGACGGCATGAGCGGGCAACCGTATCTCCTTATAAACAACAGTACGCAGACGCCTTTGGTGCCGGCCGGTGGCGACGTCGCGACATCCTCCACCTACGGGCTCTCGAACTCGGCAAGCCCAGGGATCACGGACTCAGTCACGACGGCGGCAGACGCCGTCAACCCGGCGACCGGTGACTTCAGCGAGAGCTACACCGACTTCTCCATCCCGACCTACGGTCCGTCGCTTACCTTCACGCGCACCTACGACGCCAAGCTCGCTCAGCAGGAGGCGATCACCGGAACTCCCGGACCGATGGGTTACGGCTGGAGCGACAAGTGGGGTGCGTCCCTCTCCTCAGGCACCGGGACCGGGGACCTCTACACGCTCGACGGTGCCGAGACGAACAACGGTGACGGAGGAAGTCCCACGTCGGCCCCGCTTGCTCAGCCGATGGGCGAGGCTTACCTCGGCGGCAACCTCTACATCGCCGACTTCGCTGACAACCGCGTGCAGGAAGTCGCCGGCGCGACCGGGACGCAGTGGGGGATCTCGATGCACGCCGGCGACATCTACACCATCGCCGGGAGTCCGATCGGTGCCTCCGGTGCCTCACCGAACGGGACCGTGGATACGAGCTCGCTTCTCTGGGGCCCGACCGGTGTGGTGATGGACGCTTCCAACGACCTCCTCATCGCCGACCAGGAGAACTGCAGGGTCGTCGAGCTCGCTCGCTCGAGCGGCACCCAGTGGGGCGTTCCGATGACTGCGAACGACATCTATACGATCGCCGGCAGCGCGTCGGGGAACTGCGGGGACTCCTCCAACGGAACGACCAACACGAGCGCCCTGCTGGACGCACCTTCTGACGTCCGGATCAGCGCCAGCAACCTGTTCATCGCCGACTCGGGCAACAACCGCGTCATCGAGATTCCCGCGTCCAATGGGACGAACTTCGGCATCAGCATGTCGGCCGACAAGATCTACGACGTCGCCGGCGGGACACTCGGTGACTCCCCGAACGGCACAACGGCCACCTCGGCGAAGTTCTCCGACCCGTGCTCGGTCGTCCTCGACGGCTCGGACAACCTCATCATCGCCGACTACTTCAACAACCGCGTCATCTACGTCCCTCAGACGACGGGCACGTGGTGGGGCATCCCCATGACTGCCGACAAGATCTACGACATCGCCGGCAACGTGAACGGCACAGCTGGGCACACGGGCGACGGGAGCAGCGGCCCGAGCGCCTACCTCAACGGACCTGACTACGTGCAGTTCGCCGACAACGACCTCTATATTGCCGACTCCGGCAACAACCGGGTCCAAGAGGTGCCGTGGAGCTCGCAGACGCAATGGAACATCGTGATGACGAGCGACCACATCTACACGATCGCCGGTAGCGCATCGGGGACGGGCGGCTACTCGGGCGACGGCGGCCTAGCCGCATCCGCGCTGATGGACCTCCCGTCGGGTATTCACACCGACTCCTCCGGCGACCTCGACATCTCAGATCTCGGCAACAACGTCGTTCGCCAGGTGAACGTCTCGACCTACGACATCTCGACCTATGCCGGCACCGGAGGATGGCTGTCGACTGACGGGGACGACTTTCCGGCACCAGGTGGCGGTCTGTATTCCCCCAGTCAAGTCGCCGTCGACGGAAGCGGCAACGTCTACATCGCTGACGAATTCAACAACCGCATCCAGGAGATCGCCGCCAACTCGCACACGCAGTGGGGCGTCCCCATGACGGCGGGCGACGTCTACACCATCGCCGGGCTGGCAAACGGGGTCGGTGGCGACTCGGGAGACGGCAGCGCCGCCACCTTGAGCGAGCTCAACAGTCCACAAGGCGTCGCCGTGGACGCCGCGGGCGATCTCTTCATCGCTGACACCGGCAGCTGTCGGATACGCGAGGTGCCGGCGCAAGGCGGTGTGAACTTCGGACACGCCATGACGGCCGACCACATGTACACAATCGCCGGGACGAACGGGACGTGCGGGCTGAGCGGCAACGGAGGATCGGGCACCTCGGCCGACCTCTTCTCGCCTGAGGGACTTGCTCTCGACGCTGCCGGCGACGTCGTGATCGCCGATAGCCAATCGAACGAAGTCAGGATCCTCGCAGCCACCTCGCACACGCAATGGGGCATCAGCGTCACCACCGGCGACATCTACCGGCTTGTCGGCTCGTCCTCGGGCAGCTCTGGCACCACTGGCGACGGCGGAGTCGATACCTCGGGGTTGCTCTACTACCCACAGGGTGTGATGATCGACTCCGCAGGCGATCTCTACATAGCCGACAGTCAAAATAACCGCATCCAGGAAGTGGCTGAAGCCGGAGGGGTGCAATGGGGCATCACCATGACGGCCAACGACGTCTACACCGTGGCTGGGAGCTCCTCGGGTGCGGCAGGTCTTACCGGTGACGGCGGTTCTGCCACGGCGGCCCGCCTTGACTGGCCGGAGGCTGTCAGTGTCGACCCTGCCGGCAACCTCTACGTCGCCGACACTGCCAACAACCGCATCCAGGAAGTGGCCGCCTCGACGGGCGTGCAGTGGGGTGCCTTGACCGACGACAGCTCGATGACCGCCGACGACGTCTATACGATCGCCGGGAGCGCAACAGGCACCGCAGGCTTCGGTGGCGACGGGGCGCTGGGAACCGCGAGCGGATCGCTCCTCAACACGCCCGCGGGGGTCGTGGTCGACGCCATGGGCAACCTCTACATCTCCGACACCGCCAACAACCGCCTCCGCGAGCTGGCGGCCGGTTCGGATTCGGTCTTGCAGACGACGCCGGTACCGAGTGCCATCACCTTCAACGACGGCTCTGGCGCAGAGGACACCTTCTACCCGCAGACGGGCGGTAGCTGCTCGCCCCCGCTCGTCGTAAACGGCGGTTACTGCACTCTGCCCGAGGTTCTTGGCATCCTCACGTACCACTCCGGCACGAACACCTACTCGCTGCTCACCCCGGATCAACAGACCGACACCTTCAACGGGCTGTCGTCGACTTCCAATCCTGGTGCCCTCGTCTCGGAGGAGGACTCGGCAGGGGACACGCTCAACATCACCTACGGGTCTCCCACGCCCGGCTCGGGCGACTGCCTCTCGACGGCCCACAGCTGCGACACGATCACCTCGGCATCCGGAAGAGCCCTCATCGAAGGATTCAACGCCGTTGGACAGCTCACCTCGGTGAGCGACCCGATGGACCGGACGTGGACGTATGGCTACGGCTCCGTCGGTGACCTCGTGACAGCAACCGATCCGATGAACAACGTCACCTCCTTCACCTACGACACCGGCAATGCTGACCCGGTCCTCGTGCACGACGTCCTCACGGTGACGAAGCCGAACGGGCAGCCGGGCGGCCCGGATGCCGGGGCTAAGACCGTCAACACCTATGATTCCCTTGGCCGCGTGACCACCCAGACCGATCCCGCCGGCTGGGAGACGACCTTCAACTACTCGGGCCTCAACACCTCGACCGGTGACGGCCAGGTCGTCGTCACCGATCCGGACGGCAACAAGACGACTTACGAGTACCAAGCCGGCGTAGAAACGTCACAGTACGTCGGCTACGACCCATCCGCGAGCGCCCCGGCGCCGGCCGATACCTTCTACTCACCGAAGCAGGCGACCTTGCTGCCTGACGTGACAGTCGATCCGGACGGCGCTACGACAACAGATGCCTACGACACCGAGGGCAGCATCATCTCGGTGACGAACGCCCTCGGGGAAGAAACGACGCAAGGCTACTCAGGAACCGAGACGCAGGATTGCTCCACGACACCTTTGGCCTCAGCCGCTTCAAAATGCGCCTCGCTCAGCCCGCCGTCAGCGGTCTCACCCGCTGGAGTAATTACACCCCCGACATCGGCGCCGCCCCTCGGTGTGACTTACTCGCTCACCGACACCGACGGAAACGTTCTCTATACGACGACGGGCGTCTATGAGCCGGGGGCACCAACCGCCTCGTACTCACAGACGAGCTACTCGCTCTACGCGGGCAACAGCGTCACCCTCAACAGCACGAACGTCTCCTGCACGTCGTCGCCGCCGTCTGCCTCTCTCCCGTGTGCCACGATCAACGCAGACGGCGTGGTGACCCAGCTCGGCTACGACTCGGTGGGAAACCTCGCCTCCGCCTCCACGCCGGATGGCAACGGTTCTCAAGTAGCCGAGGAGACCTACACTTACAACGGCGATGGTGAGCAGACTGCGGCGGTGGCAGCCGACGGCAACCTCTCGGGAGCAAACGTCGGCAACTACACGACGGTGACGGGTTACAACGCAGACGGCAACGTCACCTCGACCACCGAAGCCGGCGGAACCGGCGCGACCGTGACACCGCGGACGACCGATGACTACTACGACGGCAACGGCAACGAAACTTCGTCAAAGGACGCTCGTGGGTTCACGACGTACAACACCTACAACGCCGATGACGAGGAGACGGTCGCCGATAACCCGGACGGGAGCGAGACGCTCACCTGCTACGACGGGGACGGGAACGTCACCGAGACCGTGCCGCCCGTCGGCGTGGCCGCGAGCTCACTCACACCAGCCTCCTGCCCGACGAGCTATCCGACGGGCTACGGCGACCGTCTCGCCACAGACGCCACCACCTACACCTATGACGCCAACGGCGACAAAGTGGCGACTACAACTCCCGCGCCTGCTGGGCAGACAGGCTACGAGACGACGAGTTACAACTATGACGGAGCAGGCGACCTGATCGAGACAGTGGCACCGCCCACCAGCAACGCCGGAGGGGCGCCGAATGACGACACCTACGATGCCTACAATGCGCTCGGGCAGTTGACGTCTACGACGACGGGTTACGGGACGTCGGTCGCGTCGACGACGAGCTACTGCTACAACCCGGAGGGGGACCAGACGGCCGTCGTCGCGCCCGACGGCAACACATCGGGTACGGCCAGCTGCGAGCCATCCGCTCCCTGGATCGTCAGCTCGAGTGCATACCCGACGGAAGCCGCCTACCAGACGACCTCCAGCTACGATTCGACCAGCGAGCTTGTGTCGACGACGCTGCCGGCGACCTCGGCAGCCCCGAGCGGCATCACGACGAGCTTCACGTATGATGCGCAGGGCAACAAGCTCACGAGCACCGACGAGATCGGGGTTGTCACGACCTACACGTTCACGCCGTCCAACCTCGTGGCATCCATCAGCTACTCGGGGTCCGCGGCTCACGCGGTGAGCTACACATACGACGCAGACGGCAACAACACGGCCATGACAGATGCCAGCGGCTCTTCGAGCTACGTCTACGACCCCTTTGGCGAACTCATCTCGAGCGAGAACGGCGCGAGTCAGACGATCGCTTACACATATGACGCCGACAGAGATACGACCGCGGTCACGTATCCCTTGCCGAGTTCGGCCATCTGGCCGACAACCGACACGGTTGGCTACGGCTTCGATAATGCCGACGAGCTGATCTCGGTGACGGACTTCAACGGCAGCACGATCGGGATCTCGAACACCGCCGATGGCCTCCCCTACTCTGAGACACTCGGCTCCTCGGGAGACTCGATCGGCACCACATACGACCCGACAGACACAGCTTCTGCGATCGAGCTCAAGAACGGCTCGAACACCCTGCTCGGATTCTCGTACTCCGACGCTCCATCTGGAGCAATCCTCAGCGAGACGGACACCCCGAGCTCGTCTCAGTCCCCGGCAGACTACACCTACGACGCGCAGAGCCGCGTCACTTCCATGATCCCAGGGTCGGGCTCGACGCTCGACTACGGGTTCGACGCGTCGGGGAACCTGACAACGCTCCCGACCGGCGCCACCGGTACATATGATGGTGCTGGCGAACTCACTTCGTCCGTATTGTCCGGCACCACGACGAGCTACACCTACGACGCCGACGGCGATCGAACCCTGGAAAAGCAGGGGTCGACTACTGTCACTGACAGCACGTGGAATGGCGCCGCGGAGTTAACGTCATACTCGGACGGCGCGGCCGACATGACGTCGGCCACGTACAATGGCAACGGCTTGCGCACGTCGGACACTACGACTCCAGCGGGAGGATCTCCGACTACGCAAGGCTTCGTTTGGGACATGGCGACATCCGGGCCAAGTATGCTCATGGATGCCAATAATGCTTACATTGCTGTTAGCGGAACCCCGATTGAGCAGGTGAACCTATCAAGCGGGACTGTAGCTTACCTTGTTACGGATAGCCTCGGATCAGTACGCGGGATAGTGGCATCATCCGGGTCGCTCACGGCAGCGACGGCCTACGATGGGTGGGGTAATCCTGAAGGTGCTTCAGATGGCTTAAGTTCTTATACACCATTTGGTTTCGCTGGCGCTTACACCGACAATACGGGCTTGAGTTACCTTGTACACCGATACTACGACGCTGCGACGGGTCAACTGCTCTCCATTGATCCCCTATTCCACGAAACGAACCAGCAGTTCACATACACTGATGGAGATCCCATCAACGCCACTGACCCCGACGGTGAACTTTACGCGTATTCTGATGACGGAAGCTTGTCGTGTGTCGAGAATAAGGATCAAATCCCGGCTTATCTCTGGAACTTCTGCTTTCCGCCTCGGCCTCACCACCCGAATTGGAGAGAGGGTGCAATCGCTTTGGCGACGGGAATACCGTTCTTCATCGCTGGCGCCGAAGCTGATGGCATATGGATTGCTGTTGACGCCGGCTTAGATGCCGGTATTTCAGCAGCTGACGCGACGGTAGTTGGCGTTGAGGTCCGAGGCTGGGCCGTGGTCGACCAGTGTGCTGAAGATATCAACGTGTGTTGGCAGCTGGAGACCGTCCTACGCATTACCGCGGTCGAAGTGGCGTTGAAGGCCATGGCTGCTATAGCGCAGCGGCGCGGCAAAGGTCTCCTGCAGAATGCAAGCTTAGGGGTCCTCCTTGGCGAATTCCTCGCCATCCTCAGGCACTGCTTCGTGGACTCGTTGGGGTAGCAATGATGTGGTTACATCAACCGTCAGTATTTGCCGTCGTGTTGTCGATTGTGATTGTCGTTGGAACGGCACTTCTGCTGGGCCTTCCAGTGGTACACCATTGGTTCACTGTTACTGGTGACTCACGCTCTGCGGGCGGGATGGAACGCTATCGTGCGTTCTCACGAAGCCTAGGCAAGCAAGCTTCAATATGTGGGAAACTCCGACGCTTGGCGTTTAGGTTCGTTACGGTGGGCTACGGGTTCCAAGCCGTGTTGCTTCCGTTTTCGGGCCTTAATAGTATCTTGGCAGTCCTGCAATGGATTGGTCTTGCGATCATCTACTGCGGCTGCGGGATATGGGGCGCGTCTTTAGTGTTTGAATGGCGGGCGGTTGGGAGTTACGGTCAGAAGGCGGGGGGTTAGCGTCAGTCCCTGCCCACCGCTCTCCGTTCGAGTCATCACCTTGCGTGGTCGTACAGCAGTGGTGTGTGCCTTATAGCGAGAATACTGATCAGGTGGTCGGGCTTTGACTGATATTCAAGCGTTTCGACGGACGGGATCGGCGCTCGGGAACCGGTTCGATCTCGTGGCGAGGCGCGCGCTTGGGAGACCCCTCGCGCTCGAGTAAGGGCCCTCGATGCGACTGGCAACATATCCGCTGTCAGCAGCGATTCGGCACGTCCTAGCTCCGTCCGTAGAAGACCTCTGCCGTTGTGTTCGTTGAAGCAATGACGTAGCAGCGCGCTTCAGTCGAACAGGAAACCCCATCAAGGTTGACGTCGGCGATCGATCCCCAGGCAGTCCAGTTCGTTCCGCCGTCTCCCGTGCGGAACAACCGATTGCCGGTTACCGCAAAGCACTGAAGAGCTGTCGCGCAGGAAACTGAGTCGAAGCTTGCTTCATTCGGAGCCCGCTGTGCAGCCCAGTGCCTGCCGCCATCATCGGTGCGCAGCGCTGGATACGCAGAGGAGGCCACCTCGCACACGTCGGCAGCGGGGCAGGAAATTCCTGAGACACCAGCGGCAGCTTGCGGGAGGGCCACAGTCTCCCACGTACTACCGCCGTCGCCCGTGCGTGCGGCGAGCGGCGCGAGTCCCGCTGCACCCCCCTGCCCGACTGCGATACAGATCGTCACCGACGGACACGCGAGCGAGCTTGTGAGAAAGTCGGGGGCATTTGCCTGCTTGTGCCACGTGACTCCATCGTTTTCCGTTCGCAAGGCGTACGACGCGTCGGTCAGTACCTCACAGACTGCTTCGGTAGGGCACGACAGCGATGTGACCACTGAGCTGTTAGCCAACGGCAGGACCGTCACAGTCCACGTCGCTCCAGAGTCTGACGTGCGGAAGAAGATTGAGGATGAACTCATTCCGGTACCCTCACAATCTGCAGGGGTCGCGCACGTGAAGCTAGTCACCGCAAGCGGATGGGCAGCGAAGCTGCTGCGAGTCCAGTGCGCTCCCGCATCTGCGGTGTGAGCAGCGATGGAGACAGAGGGGTCGAGAAGCTCGCAATCCGAGTTACTCGTGCAGTCGAGAAAGGGTCCAGCACCGAGGGTGTTGCGCAGGGGAAGACTCAAGAGCAAGTGCCAGTTCGGAGGCGAGGCTACCCCAGATGTCGACGTCGCACTCGGCGCATTCGCAGAGCACCCAGCTAGGAGTAGGCTTACCAAACAGGCGACCACCAAGCCACACTTGTTGGAGCCAACCACCTGAGCGAGTCTACAGAGTGTGCTCAGGTGTATCGACGCCGGCGTCCGGAACGAGCGCTGCCAGACCGTCCGGACCGGTAAGGACCGCCGCGATGGCTTTCTTCAGCCCCTCGTGCGCATCGGAGACGACAAGGGAGTCGTCTGCCCGATCGAGAGTGAGACGGCCGCTTACGCCGCTGAGGCGCAGTACGGGGATGGCATTAGTGTTGGCCAACCCTGAACCTGGTCAGGAGATCAACGAAGCGGCTCGGCCTTTCCTTGAGCAGGCTGAAGGCGTCGGGGCGGTGATACAAGCCGGTGCCCATGAGTGCCTGAGACCCGCGATCATCCATCGGTCGTCTCAGTGCACCAGAGTCACGTTGTCAAGGTCAGCGCACGCAGCGGGGGAGCGCTGTGCAGGGCCGCTCTTGTTCTTCCTGCGCCCCTACAAAGACCCTACAACGGTCAGCGAATCCGGTCGCAGGTAGCGAGCAGGCGTTCAGGAGAAGTGCAGCTCAAGTAGGGTGAAGTCGATTCGAGTGGTGCCCGTAGACGGCCTTCGGCTGACTGGGGGTCAAGAGGTCCCGGGTTCAAATCCCGGCAGCCCGACCAGGTCAAAGGGTGTGACCACTGAAAGGTGGAGACCCAAAGTGGATAGTTAAGGGATAGTTAATCCCGCGGTTCCTTGG
>Ga0187867_10004672_pt1 | contig 10539 bp, 10 predicted proteins | sample June2016WEW_13_1_FD_132976 | JGI IMG/M metagenome (GOLD analysis project Ga0187867, IMG submission 132976) | Peatland microbial communities from SPRUCE experiment site at the Marcell Experimental Forest, Minnesota, USA - June2016WEW_13_10 | ecosystem: Environmental > Terrestrial > Soil >... | reverse complement strand
CTGGAAACCCGTCCCATAATCGTTACAGTCTCCCCGATGACCGTGGGGTCGTCGGCCACTGCCGCCGCCGGCTCCGCAATCGCCATCCTCTCGGTCTTCTCGGGGGCTGCCTCCGCTGTTTTCCGATCTGCCGCCTCTGCCGGCTGGCCCGCATCGTAAAACTGCAACCGGCAAACGCGGCAGTGGTACAACTGCATGTCCGATGCAAAAAGCCGGCGCACCCTGTCGGAAGGTGTTTGATACAGGCGGTCGATGGGATCGCGCGCGGAACGGCGCTGCAGGCGCTCGGTTCCGCAAATGGGGCAGCGGACCGGGCGATTCGGACTGAGGACCGGCGAGGCGCTCATGGAACGAAGATGGTATTATACCGGGATTCCACGCTACGGTCCGCCGCCGGACGCCGGCTATCCCTGCTAACATAATGGGCAAATGTGTCTGGCCATTCCTGGGAAAATCGTCGCCCTGCACGAGGCGCTGGGCGTCAAGATGGCCAAGGTGGACTTCGGCGGCGTTTTCCGCGAAGCCTGCCTCGAATATCTGCCGGAGGCGGTCCTCGGCGATTACGTGATGGTGCACGTCGGCTTCGCCATCAGCCGCGTGGATGAGGAAGAGGCTGCCCGCACTTACCAGGTCCTCCGCGAAATGGACCAGCTCGCCGAACTCGACGCAGGCGAGCCCCCGGAAGAACCCCATGAAGTACCTTGACGAATACCGCGACCAGCGGCTGGCGGCTGCTTTGGTCGACGAAATCCGGCGGACCGTCACCCGCCCGTGGACGCTCATGGAAGTCTGCGGCGGCCAGACGCATTCCATCGTCAAGTATGGCTTGGACGAGTTGCTGCCCGCCGCAGTCGAGCTCGTACACGGACCGGGCTGCCCCGTTTGTGTGACGCCGCTCGAAATGATCGACCGCGCGCATGCCATCGCGCGCCGTCCCGGCGTGATGTTCTGTTCCTTCGGCGATATGCTGCGCGTCCCGGGCTCCAACGGCGACCTGTTTCAGATCAAGGCCGAAGGCGGCGACGTCCGCATCGTCTATTCGCCGCTGGATTCGTTGAAGCTGGCGCGCGCGCACCCCGATAAGCAAGTGGTGTTCTTCGGCATCGGCTTCGAAACCACCGCGCCGGCCAATGCCATGTCCGTCTGGCAGGCGCGCGCGCAAGGCCTCGCCAATTTTTCGCTGTTGGTTTCGCATGTCCTGGTGCCGCCCGCGATGACCGCGATTCTGGACTCGCCGTCGAATCGCGTGCGGGGCTTCCTCGGCCCCGGACACGTTTGCGCCGTCATGGGCTGGAGCGAGTACGAGCCGCTGGCGGCGGACCATCGCGTGCCGATCGTCATCACCGGCTTCGAGCCGATCGATCTGCTGGAAGGAATTTTGATGACGGTTCGCCAACTGGAACAAGGCCGCGCTACGGTTGAGAATCAGTATGTGCGCGCCGTCACCCGCGACGGCAACCTGGAGGCGCGCAAGATGATCGGACGCGTCTTCGAGGTGTGCGACCGCGCCTGGCGCGGTATCGGCGTCATCCCGCAAAGCGGCTACCGCTTGCGCGACGAGTTCCGCGCGTACGATGCCGAGCGCGTCTTCGATGTCGCCGGCGTGCAGTCGCAGGAGCCGGCTATTTGCATCAGCGGCCAGATCCTGCAGGGCCACAAGAAACCGCACGATTGCCCCGCCTTCGGTGCCCAGTGCACGCCGCTAACGCCGCTGGGAGCAACGATGGTATCCGCCGAAGGCGCCTGCGCGGCCTATTACAACTATCGCGGCGCAGGCTTACTGGCGCACTAGCTCTCATGCCGGACGAATTTGCGCTCGCCTGTCCCTTGCCAATCGCCAATCGCAAAACGATCGTGCTGGGCCACGGCAGCGGCGGCCGCCTGACCGCGCAACTGCTTCACGACCTGTTCCTTCCCGCCTTCGACAATCAGTTCCTGCGCAAACTCGACGACCAGGCGGTGCTCTCCGTCGGCGGCGCGCGCATCGCCTTCACCACCGACTCGTTCGTGGTTACGCCGCTGTTCTTCCCCGGCGGCGACATCGGCAAGCTGGCGATCCATGGCACCGTCAACGATCTGGCCATGAGCGGCGCGCGCCCGCTCTATCTCTCGGCCGCCTTCATCATGGAGGAAGGCCTGCCGCTCGACGAACTTTCGCGCATCGCCGCCTCCATGTCCGAAGCGGCCAAAGCCGCCGGCGTGGCCGTGGTCACCGGCGACACCAAGGTGGTCAACAAAGGCTCCGCCGACAAGCTCTTCATCACCACCACGGGGATCGGTCTGGTGCCCGACGGAGTAGAAATTTCGGCATCCTACGCCAAAGCCGGCGACCGTGTGATCCTCAGCGGGACTATCGGCGATCACGGCATGGCGGTCTTCTCCCGCCGCGAGAACCTGGAATTCGAAGCGGCCATCGAATCCGATACGGCGCCCTTGCACAGGCTGGTCGAGACGATCCTCGCGGCCGGTGAGATACACGCCCTGCGCGATCCCACGCGCGGCGGTCTTGCCACCACGTTATGCGAGATCGCCGGTTCGGCCCGCGTCGGAGTTCAGGTGCGCGCGGACCGCATCCCAGTGCGCGCGGAGGTCAAGGCGGCCTGCGAGATTCTGGGCATGGACCCGCTGTTTGTGGCCAATGAAGGCAAGTTGGTGGCCTTCGTCGCGCCCGCGTCGGCGGATGCCATCCTGGCGGCCATGCGCCGCATGCCGGAAGGCCGCGACGCCGTCATTATCGGCGAAGCTGTCGAGGCCCATCCCGGCGTAGTCCTGCTGAAAACCGAGATTGGCGGCAGCCGCGTGCTGGACCTTCCCTTCAGCGAGCAATTACCCCGCATCTGCTGAATGCGTTAGCTATCCCAGCAGATCCGACTTCCACAACCGCCGCCCGCCGATGGCCGTGCGGAAGGCCCAAACGGTCAGGGCCACCGGGACGGCCAGCATGCATATCGCGCTCGAAAAATACCATGCGGAGGTTTGCGAGGTGATGGGCGCGCTGCCCATGAGATTGGCGACCAGCAGGGTGATGGCCAGCGCTAGGATACCCCAGCGCAGGACCACGAACGCGAACGCGCCCACCACCAGGAACGCCGTGGCGGCGCTTAAGAAGGGATGGCTTGCCGAGGTCAAATTCAATGCCGCGAAGATCAGGCCGAACGCGGCCGCCGCCACCCACTGGTTGCGCAGCAGCACCCGCAGCAGAAAGATCAGGAAGAAGAAAAACAGCGTCTCGCGAATGGCGTGGGCGCCGACTGCAAGGCACGTGGCCAGCATGCCGCGGGCTCCCGCCAGCACGTCGGAGTTGTCCAGGCTGGGAGTCCAGCCGGCCAGGTGGCGTCTCCAAAAGTCGACCAGGGAGCCGATCAGCAGCACGCCCGAACCAACTGTCGCGCCGATCAGAACGTCGCGGCCCACCACCGGATCGCGTAGCCGGCCGATCAGCACGCTGGACCACGAGATCAGCGTCTGGGGCCAGCGCCGCCGCACGTACGGCTCCAGCGCAATATATACAGTCCATATCACCGCGCCGTAGAAAACCGATGTGCACAAGGCCAACAGGAATGTGCCGAAGGTGCCGAACGAAAGCGCCAGGTGCCCACGCGCGAGCCAAAGCAACATCTGCACACTGAACACCAAGGCAGCCAGCCGGAACGCGCCGCGCCGGTCGCCGCGTTGTTGCGCCAAGTTGCGCCGCGCCAGCAAGGCCGCCCCCAGGCACACCACTAGCAAGAGGATTCCCAGAACGGAGAACGTGATCAGCTCCCTGGTGGATGTCTGTCCGGCATCCTGCCCGCCCGGCTGTTTCCATGGCCGAATCAAGGCGAAATACACGGCGTGCCCACGCAGAGAAGCGCCTTCCACCCGCAGCGGCCGATTCCCGTTCCCAAGCCACGCCACGCGCGCGTCGGATGCAGTCACCGCGGTCCATAGCGGTTCGGTGGGCTGGAACTGGGCCATGTCCACGCCGGCAGCCGCGAAGAACGCACTCCAATCCACCGCGGCCGCCGCTGGTCCCGGCTTCAACCTTTGTGCCGGCACCCTCTTGAAATATGACAGCCGCCCGTAGGAGTCCAGCAACACCTCGATCATGCCCGGATCCACCGGCGGAGGATCGTCTCGCTGCACCATTCCCGGCGTCAGCAGGTCGTCGTGGAATTCCACCCCGGTCAGATGCGCCGGGCTCGACCGGTACCAGAACATCAGCAGCGGCGGCTCCTGCGCCAGCACCTGATCCCAATCGACGGATTTATTGTTCTTGTCGACATCGTCCAAAAACCCGTTGTCCCAATCGAAGCCATACGCATCGTCGGCTACGGCCGAGGTGAATCCCAGCCGCTGGATAGTGTCCTTGGCCTTTTGCGCCAGGATCTCCGGAGAGTATTCGGGCCGCAGCCTTTCGAGCGCGCTGGCACGCAAGTTCAGCACCGATGAGATGGCGATGGCCGCCAGCACCGCAACCAGCAGAGAGACTGCCACGGCGGGCGACAGACCCTCGCCTTCGCCCGCGGCCGCCACCATTTCGGGCGACGGTGTCTCGCCCGCCGCCAGCGCCTCCGCCAGCGGATCGCCTCCGGGTAGCGCCGCGGCCACGGCCAGCGCGGAGCCGGGGCGCAACGCAGGCTTGGGCTGCAGGCAACGCAGGATCACGCGCTCCACGGTGGGATCCAAGTCGCGCACCAGCGTAGACGGGCTGGCGGGCTGGCTCTCCTGCTGCGCCCGCATCAGGCCGGCCAGCGTGTTCGATTCGAATGGCAGCTTCCCGGTGAAGATCTCATAGAGCACCAGCCCCAGCGAGTAGATATCGCTGCGCGCGGTCACCTCCTGGCCCGAGAGTTGCTCCGGCGCCATATAAGCGGGCGTGCCGTTGCGCACTTCAGCGCCCTCGATCTGGCCCGCCAGTCCTGCCAGCCCGAAATCGGTGAGCAGCACCTGGCCGCGCCCGTCCAGCATCACGTTGGCGGGCTTCAGGTCGCGATGCAGTACGCCTTTTTCGTGCGCCGCCGCCAGCCCCGCGCAAAGCTTGCGGGCGATCTCCAGGGCTTTATCGGAGGGCAGCCGGCCGATGCGCCGCAGCAGCGAGCCGAGGTCTTCGCCGTCCACATATTCCATCGAGAGGAAATAGCACCCGTCGGCTTCCCCTAGGTCGTACATGCGGCAGACATTGGGGTGCGATACCTGGCGCGCAATGCGCACCTCGTTCCTAAAGCGGGCCAGCGCATCCGGGTTGCCGGCCACGGCTTCCGGTAGGAACTTGAGCGCCACGGGCTGCTCCAGGCTGAGGTCGTCGGCGCGGTACACCTCGCCCATGCCGCCCTTTCCCAGCATGGCCACGATGCGGTAACGGCCGCCCAGCAGGTACCCAGGTGCGAAGCGGCCCTGGGAGGTTCCGGAGGAGCTGTGCCGGCCCGGCGTGCGGCGTTGATGCGATGCCGGCGTGGACATGGCAACGGTTTCATCGGCGAACGCTCCGCCGTCGACAGCGACGCCGCACGCCGGACAAAAGCGGCTGCTCTCGGCCACTTCACTCGCGCAGGAGATGCATCGGGCCATAGATGTAGTGTACGCCGCTGCTCACCGCCCCGGTTTCAGCCAGTCGCGCGTGCCGGCGACGTCATCGATGGCATCCTCCACATCTTGAACCGATACCGGCATCCCGGCTTGCAGCCCGCCATAGTCAGTGACTGACATCGCGCGGCCGTCGATGGAAACCGAGGTGATGTAGGTTGGCCAGTCTGTCGCCTCCACCTTGTATTCCCGGTCCAACGAAAAGTAGTTCGCCTTACGGAAGACTTCCAACAAACCTTCCAATGCCTCGCGTGAGACGTGGCGGCGCCGCTCGCCCTGGACGGGGTATGTTCCGGTGAAGAGGGCATCTCCGCTGCCGTCGATTTGGACCTGGTACTCAGGGCAGCCTACTAAACAAGCGGTTCGCCGAAGCGTGATCCTTACGCTGGCCCAGTCTCGCACTTCGGGGAACGGCACATCTCCCTTGACGGGTAGTTCCGGCGGCAGAATCGATACATAATCTGTGCCTCGTCAGGGGAATTTGTGGGTGACGAGGAGCGTCAGCGAGCCGTCTTGGTGAGGAACCGGTGGAACTTGCGGCACGTGGAATCGAATGATCTCTGCTGATCTTCGCCGCCGTGATAGAGGAGGGGCCCGCCGTACTCGATCATCTGGCGGAGAAGCAACTCCACTGGCTTCTTTCTCAGAGAAGAATCGCTGTGGAGATCGCGGATGAACTCCCCGCCCAACGCCCACATGTTATCGACATGTCTCTGGATCGTTTTCGGCGACAGGTCTGACACTGCCAGGTGCGCGAGGAAGGGCCGGAACAGGGCCAGTAAATGTTCGCCGGGCGGCAGATCCTTTTCCAGCCCCATCCACGAACGTGGCCAGCCGTTCAGATCCCGGCAATAGTGTTCAAGGTCGTGACGCGCCACGGTGGTGGCGTGGGTTATTTTGGTAGTTCTCGCCCTCACGATCTTCCACTTCATGCTTCAGCTCATCACGATTCTAAACCGCTGTCACCACTTTCCGGGGTTCGTTTACCAGCAGGCCGGTTTCAGCTCCGATCATAAGAGTATTGAGATTGCGGTGCGTCCGCGCAAGGGTTCGGCGGCGATTTGTTCGCGCTGCCATCAGTCGGCCCCCGGATACGATCAGCTCCCCGGGCGCCGTTTCGAGTTCATTCCCTTTTGGGGCTTTCTGGTTTTTCTGCTTTATTCCATGCGACGCGTCGATTGCCGCCGTTGTGAGGCAGTCGTCGTCGAGGAGGTGCCCTGGGGCGATGGCAAGCGTACCTTGACCAATGCCTATATGCTGTTTCTGGCCCGCTGGGCGCGCCGCCTTTCGTGGAAGGAAACGGCCGAAGCATTCCATACTTCATGGGAAAAGGTTTTCGACGCCGTCGAGCATGTCGTCACCTTTGGGCTGGCGCATCGCACTCTCGGCCAGATCGACGCCATCGGAGTCGACGAGATCCAGTACGCCAAAGGCCACAAGTACCTGACGCTGGTTTACCAGATCGACCTCGACGTTACGCGTCTGCTATGGGTCGGAAAAGAAAGAACGATCGAATCCTTTCAGGGATTCTTCACCACGATCGGCGACGAAGTGGCCTCGAAGATCGTCTTCGTCTGTTCCGATATGTGGGAGCCCTACTTGAAGGTCATCCGCGAGAAGTGCTCCGAGGCCCTCCATATCCTCGATCGTTTCCATATCGTGGCGAAGATGAACAAGGCTCTCGATGAGGTCCGCGCCGGAGAATCGCGCCGCATTGCTATGGAAGGCCGGACACCCGTTCTGAAGAAGTCACGCTGGCTACTGCTCAAACGCGAAGAGAATCTGAAGACCGAACAGCGTTTCCGGCTGCGCGACCTCCTCCGCTACAACCTGAAGACCGTCCGCGCCTACCTTCTGAAGGAAGCCTTTCAGCAACTCTGGGATTACAACTCCGCCACCTGGGCTGGGAAGTTCCTCGACGATTGGTGCCGCCAGGTGATGCGCTCCCGCATCGAGCCGATGAAGAAGATCGTCCGCTCACTGCGCGAACACCGCGAACTAATCCTCAACTACTTCCGGGCTCAAAAGCTGCTTTCCAGCGGGGTCGTCGAGGGTCTGAACAACAAAGCCAAAGTCACCATGAGAAAATCCTACGGGTTCCGTACCTTCCGCTGCCTCGAACTCGCGCTCTATCACTCACTTGGCAAACTGCCCGAGCCCGAATCAACCCACGAGTTTTTCTGACGAACCTAATCTGTAAAGGCCGCGGGCACCGCCTGGCCGTTCCGTTCAAACGGCTTAAACCTCCAGCCTCTTGCCAACGCCATGGCGGCGTCGCGAAACTCTTCGGGTCCGTCCGTCATTTCGACCGAAGTGACGGCGCCGTTCTGGTCTGCTTCGATGCGCAGCGAAAGAGTTCGGAAGCGCGGCTCGCCAGGAGTTCGAATCCATGTCACGCGGGAAATCCGGTGTGCCCACACTTCTGGCTGGGGGATTTCTATGGGCGTTTGGCCACCCGCCCAGTTAGCACTGCCCAACAGCAGCGCTAGCACGACGACTTGCCACGTACCCCTCGCTTTCCCTCTCTGGATACGATCGTATTCCATCATGGCCTCGGCAAGTCACCGTTCTCCGGGCCTTGGTATGTGCCGGTGGACTTCTCGGAAACACCGAGACGCTTCAGCTTCAGGCCGGCCCAGCGGGACCACTCGTAATTAGGTAAAAACGTCCCAAGCCTGAGCGATGGCTTCAGGCCCATCTGCCTTATCCGGCATAAGGTGACCGAGGCATCGGGCTGCCCGGCGAACCACTCGCGTGCCGGCACGTGGTGAATATCCCACTCCGCGACCGGGCAATCCAAACGTTGACATCCGGCAGTGAGAAGATCACCCGAGTATGGCGTCGACATCCTCACCTTTGATGGGTTGGATGGGTCCCGATTCGGACGCTGGAATAAGCGGCAAGCGCGCTTTGAGATTGCGCTGCGGCTGCGCTTTAGTGGTTTCGATGTGAGCCTCGAAGAGCCGCCGAATCAAATCGGCAGGCGTGGCGCCCTCTTGCCTGGCAACCAATTCGAGTTGCCTGAGAACAGCGCTCCCCACCTTCAAGCCGCAACAGCCCGCCGCGCATTTACCGCGGCTCCGATAATCGCCAGATCGTGGCTGCTGGTAATCGTCTCGAACAAGCTCCCTTGCAGCGGAGTCATCTTGACCATCTCGTGTATGTACTGCGCCACCAATCCCAGATCTACATACTGCGAGTTAGGCCCCATGATGAAGAATTTCCCCGGCCCATCCAGGTGAATGCTGCTGGCCGAGGCGGCCGCCAGCGCGCGGTGCCAGCGCTTCACGAACGTCGCGCAGCGGACGTCACCTTCGTGCGCCGCCGCGAATACTTCCTCCGGCTCCATATCCAGAAAGCGCAGGCGCATGGCGCGATGCCCCATGATGCCTTCCAGGTGGCCCACGCCGCCGCAACCGCAATAATTCTCCTTGGGATCGAGCGACACCACCATGTGGCCGCCCTCCCACACGCCTTCCGCTTGCGGATAGCGTCCAAAGCCCACGCCGTCTCCCAAGTACCAGATGCGGATCAGCTTCTCCAGGTGGCCGCGCGTGGCCGCCACGCCGGCGGCGATGGCATCGGCGTCGTTCAAGACCAGTACCGAAGCCTTCAAGCCGCCCCGGCCGAGCACGCTGCACAAAGCGGCGGCGAACGGGAACCCTTTGATCTGTTGCAGGTTTGGCGATTCCTCCACAACCCCGCTGCGAATCACGCCGGGGAAACCCACTCCCACGCTGTCGATCTGCCTTTCGTGCGCGGCGATCAGGACCTGTTGCCCGATCAACTCCGCGATCTCGTCGCCGGTCATGGCCCGCAGCGCGTCGGGATTCTCGGCCCCTTCCGGATATACCCGGATCGGGCCCGCGAGCGCGTTGTCGTCCACCACTCCTACCGCGACTTGCCTGGTCGCTAGGACTCCGATTGTTTGCCCCATGTGATTTGTCCTACAATCTCGTCAGTTTGTTCAGGCCGTTGAACGCGGCGGCCTTGTAACATTCGGCCAGGGTCGGATAATTGAAAACCGTATCCACGAAATATTCGATGGTCCCTTTCAGGATCATGACCGCCTGGCCGATGTGCAGCAACTCGGATGCACCTTCGCCGATGATATGCACACCCAAAATCTCCTTGCTCTCCCGATTGAAGATCAGCTTCAGACGGCCGGTGGTGTCGCCGCGAATCTGCCCGCGCGCGATCTCGCGATAATAGGCCACGCCCACTTCGTACGGAACATCCTCATCGGTCAACTGCTCTTCGGTCTTGCCGATGAACGAAATCTCGGGAATCGTGTAGATGCCGTAGGGATAGGTTGCCGGGTTGGAATGCACCGGTATCCCCAGCGCGGTAGCCGCCGCGATGCGTCCCTGTTCCATGGAAACGGAGGCCAGGCTGGGGAACCCGATCACGTCGCCCGCCGCAAAAATGTTCGGCTGTTTGGTGCGGTAGCAGCAGTCCACCGGAATGCGGCCGCGCGCGTCGGCCTCCAGTCCCGCCGCCGGCAGGTCCAGGTCTTCCACGTTGCCCTGGCGGCCCACGGCGTATAGCAGCGTGTCGCCAGATATCTTCTTCTTGCTCATCAGGTTGGCGACCACGCCGGTGGGTGTATCTTCCACGCTCTCCACTTCCTCGTTCAGCCGCATGGTCACGCGGTGGTCGCGCAAATGATAGGACAGCGCTTCCACCATTTCCGCGTCCGCGAACTCCAGCAGGCGGGGCCTCTTCTCCACCAGGATCACGCGCACTCCCAGCGCGGCAAACATGCAGGTGTACTCCACGCCAATTACGCCGCCGCCCACCACGATCAGAATCTTGGGGATCTCCGGCATTTGCAGGATCTGGTCGCTGTTGATGATGGTGCGGCCGTTCAAGGGCACCTTCGGCGACACCGAGGGCTTGGTGCCCGTGCCGATGATGATGGTGCCGGCTTCGTAGTCGGACACGCCGCGGCTGTTCTCCACCCGGATATGCGTG
>Ga0187867_10004671_pt1 | contig 10540 bp, 5 predicted proteins | sample June2016WEW_13_1_FD_132976 | JGI IMG/M metagenome (GOLD analysis project Ga0187867, IMG submission 132976) | Peatland microbial communities from SPRUCE experiment site at the Marcell Experimental Forest, Minnesota, USA - June2016WEW_13_10 | ecosystem: Environmental > Terrestrial > Soil >... | reverse complement strand
GAAGGGTATCTGACTTACTACTACGAGTATCACTTCCTCTACATTACCGGCATCGATCACGTGGAAAGCAAGAGCATCCAAGGCGCAGCCCTCATGAAGCTGGTGTTCCACCCGGACACCAACATGAGCCAGGCGATGTCGGAAACCGTCGGCTACGTGAACCGTGCACGCGCCTTCATGCCGCCGGGGACCGTGCCGCCGTTCATCACGCGTTTCGATGCGGGCAGCGTAGCCGTCGGACTTCTGGTTTTCAGCAGCGCCGCCCACTCCCAAGGTGAGATGCAGGATTTCGCGCTCAACCGCGTGCGCCCATTGTTCGCCACCTTGCCCGGTGTTTCCGCGCCGCCGCCGTTCGGAGGCAATCAGCGCACCATCGTTGTCATGCTCGATCCGGCCAAGCTGCGGCAATACCGCATCTCGCCCGAGGAGGCCATCGCCGCAGTCAGCCGATCCAGCGTGGTGATGCCGTCCGGCAACATGTGGACCGGCAAGATCGAGCGCATTGCGCGCACCAACTCCGCGCTGGGCGCGAATCTTGCGGATCTGCTCAGCACGCCGATCCGGCCCGTAGCCGGCGCCACCGTCTACCTGCGCGATATCGGCACCATCGAGAACGGCACCGACCTGGTCACCGCCTATGCCCACGTGAACGGCAAGCGGACCGTCTACATTCCGGTCACCAAGCGCGCCGACGCTTCCACGTTGGCGGTAATCAACGCCGTTAAAGCAGCCATCCCCGATTTCAAAAAAGCGGTCCCGGAAGATGTCGACGTGAGCCTGCAATTCGACCAATCGCCCTACGTCACCAATTCGCTGCGCGGCCTGGTGATCGAAGGATTGCTGGGCGCGGCTCTCACGGGCCTGATGGTGCTGATCTTCTTGCGCGACTGGCGCAGTGCGCTGATCGTCATCCTGAATATCCCGTTTGCCCTGCTGACCGCCGTGATTCTGCTGTGGGCGGCGGGCCAGACCATCAACATCATGACGCTGGGCGGCCTGGCGCTAGCGGTCGGCGTGTTGGTCGACGAGGCCACCGTAGAGATCGAGAACATTCACAGCCTGATGCTGCCCGGCGTTTCGCGTGCGCGCGCGGTGGTGGAAGCCTGCAGCCGCACCGCCATGGCGCGCCTGCTTTCGATGTTCTGCATTCTGGCCGTCTTTGTTCCGTCGTTTTTCATGATTGGCGTCGGCCGCCAGCTTTTCGTGCCGCTGTCCCTTGCCGTGGCCTTTTCGATGATCGCGTCGTACCTGCTGTCGAGCAGCCTCGTTCCCGTGTTTTCCACGTGGCTGATGCGCGAAACGCATCGCGGCGAGGAACGCGAAGGCATCTTCGGGCATCTCCGCTCTTTTTACGAACCCTATCTGAACGGCGTGCTGCGCTTCCGTTGGCCGCTGGCGATTGTCTATCTGGTCTCCGCAATCGGGCTTCTATATCTCGTCCTGCCGCACATCGGCACCGAATTGTTCCCCGATGCCAACGCGCCGCTGCTTCGCATCCGGTTGCGCGCTCCTGCCGGCACCCGCATTGAAGAAACCGAGCGCACCGTCCTGCATGCGCTCGACGTAATCCAGCGCGAAGCCGGCCCGGACAACGTCCGCATTACCAGCGACTTCGTAGGCTTGATCCCTTCCAGCTATCCCGTGGACCTGATTCATCTCTTCACCAGCGGTCCCCAGGAGGCCATCATCCAGGTGGCCCTGAAAACGGATGCCCCGCGCGGCGAAGCGCTCCGCGAACGCCTGCGCCATGCGCTCGGCCGCGAGTTGCCCGGCACGCAGGTTTCCTTCGAGGCAGCCGACATCGTCACGCAGGTGATGAGCTTCGGTTCGCCGACTCCCATCGAAATCGCCGTGCAGGGAGTCAGCCTGCAGAACGATTACGCCTACGCGCAGAAGATCCAAACCCAATTGGCGAAGCTGGCCTTCCTCCGCGACCTGCAATTCGCGCAGGAGAATAATTATCCGACCCTCGACATCGATATCGACCGCGAGCGCACCGGCCAGTTCGGCCTGACCATGGCGGACGTGGTCCACTCCGTCGTTCCGGCGACCTCTTCCTCCCGCTTCACCGATCCCAACTATTGGCGCGATCCGAATTCCGGCAACGCCTTCCAGATTCAAGTCGAGCTTCCGCAAAATCAGATGCAGAGCGTCGCCCAGGTCGGCGGAATTCCGGTGATGCTTGCCGGCAGTCCGAAGCCGCTGCTCGACGATATCGCCAGCCTGAAAGCCGGCACCATGCCCGGCGAGATCGACCGCTATAACGGCCAGCGCGTAGTCAGTCTCACCGCGAACATCCACGGCATTACGCTGGGCGAAGCGGCCGGCAAGCTGAACCAGGCGTTGGCTGGCGCAGGTGTGCCGCCGCGCGGCGTTTCCGTCCGGCTTCGCGGCGAGATTCCGCCTCTCCAACAAACCATCTCCGGCTTGCGCATCGGCTTGCTGCTCGCGGTCGTGGTGATTTTTCTGCTGCTCTCCGCTAACTTCCAGTCCGTGCGGTTGGCCCTGGCCATCGTGCTGACGGTTCCCGCGGTGCTGTGCGGAGTTCTGCTGATGCTGCTGGCCACCGGCACTACGCTCAACGTCCAGTCGTTCATGGGAGCCATCATGGCAATCGGCATCGCGGTGGCCAACTCCATTCTGCTGGTCACGTTCGCCGAGCACGCGCGGCATGCCGGGAGGCCCGTCCTGGACGCCACGCGCGAAGGCGCCGGCAGCCGTCTGCGCGCCGTGCTGATGACCGCCGCCGCCATGATTTTCGGCATGCTGCCGATGGCCATCGGCTTCGGCGAGAGCGGCGCACAATCCGCACCTCTCGGCCGCGCGGTTATCGGCGGCTTGCTTGTCTCGACATTTGCGACGCTCACCATCCTGCCCTCGATCTACGCCATCCTGCAAAAGCGCGCGTCTGTCACTTCGCCGTCCCTCAACCCGATGGATCCCACGAGCCGATATTATGATGCGACCTAACCGTCTCCCCGCAGTCCCTCGTGGCGCACGCTCTCAGCGTGCCGCGTCGGCACTCTTGCCGACGCTCGCCTTTGCTTGTGGCTTTGGTGTGTTTGCTGGCCGTCTCCGCAAACACTCCCCATCACGGATCGCCTCCTCGCCCCCTCGCCGTGTCGCCCGCGCACTCCTGCTTGCGGCCGTGCAGGTATCGCTCTGGGCCCAAACGTCCGAACTGGTCCCCGTAATCTCCAAACCCGTCTCCCGCACCGTCGACCTGCCCGCCGAAATCCAGCCGTATCTCGCCGTCTCCCTGCACGCCAAGGTGCCCGGCTATGTCGAGCGCGTCCTCGTAGACCGCGGCAGCATCGTCAAGCAAGGCGAATTGCTCGCCGAACTCAGTGCGCCCGAACTCGCCGCCCAAATCGCCGAAGCCGAGTCCAGAGTGCAAGCAGCCGAATCCGAAAAGCTGCAAGCCGAAGCCCAACTCGCCGCAGCCGAAAGCACCTACGATCGCCTCCGCAAAGCCGCCGAAACTCCCGGCGCAGTGTCCGGCAACGAAGTGATCCAGTCGCAGAAGCAGGTGGAAGCCGCCCAGGCCCTCGTGCGCGCCCGCGACCAAGTCCGCCAATCCGCCGCCGCCGCCGTCCAGTCTCAAAAGGATATGCAGGCCTACCTGAAAATCACCGCGCCCTTCGACGGTGTGGTCACCGACCGCTTCGTGCATCCCGGCGCACTGGTCGGCCCCGGCGCCGATCCGGTGCTGCTGGTGATCCAACAAGTTTCCCACCTGCGGCTGGTCGTACCCGTGCCTGAAGAAGACGTCGCCGGCACGATGCGCGGCGCGAGCATCCCCTTTCATGTGCCGGCCTACCCCGGCCGCGCGTACACAGGAACCGTGGCCCGCATCGCCCATGCGCTCGACCCCAAAACGCGCACCATGCCCGTCGAATTGGACGTTCTCAATCGCGATGGCACCCTCGCGCCCGGCATGTATCCCAGCGTTAAATGGCCCGTGCGCCGCGAACGTCCGGCGCTTTTTGTGCCCAAGACCAGCGTGGTCACCACCACCGAGCGCACCTTCGTAATCCGCGCGCGCAACGGCCGCGCCGAATGGGTGGACGTGAAAAAGGGCGCGGCCGACGGCGATTTGATGGAAGTGAGCGGCGCACTCGCGGCCGGTGACAAAGTGGTTCGCCGCGGCACCGACGAGCTGCGCGACGGCATGCCCCTCCCCTAGGCTCTGGAGTTTGGAGCTCTCGTGGCGCACGCACTCTGCGTGCCGTGTCGGCACTCCTGCCGACGCAGGCGAGCGGAGCTCGCCGCAGCGGGCTCTGGACGCCTAAAAAAGAGCGGCTGCGGCCAAGATTGGCTGCCCTCCAATTTGTACAGAGTTCTCAGATCTCGAAAACTAAGTGGCATTGGGCAATTCTGCCCGCAGCCGGCTTCTTAAGGGAACGCCGGTACGCAAGATATAATGGAGCCGGATGGCCGGCATCGGCAAACGAACCATGGAACGCGGCGCAAAGCAACCAGGTATCCGCAAAAACGCCGCTTCCAAGTGTCGTCCCCCAAAACCATGAAGACTGGCAACGACCATTATAGGGTCCGATTCTTTGGCAACCGTTACCGCATCGTCTTCCGCCTCTTCCTATGATCTCCCGCCGCAGCCTGATCCAAAGCCTGCTCCCCACCGCCGCAGCCCTCGCCCTCCCGCCCCGCCGCCCCATCCTCGCCTACGTCGGCACCTATAGCTCCCCGCAAGGTCCCGAAGGCAGCCACGGCAACGGCAAGGGAATCTACCTCTTCCAAATGCACCCGGCAACCGGGACCCTCTCGCCGCGCGCCGTCTTTCCGAATGGCGCGAACCCTTCGTGGCTGGCTATCGACCCGGCCCGCAAATATCTCTACGCCGCCAACGAAACGGCCGATGGCTCCGTCAGCGCCTATTCCATCGCCCCCACGAACGGCCATCTGGCCCTGCTCAATACCGTCGCCTCCGAAGGCGCAGGTCCCGCGCACCTGAGCGTCCACCCATCCGGCAAATATGTGCTGGTCGCCAACTATGCCGGAGGCACCGTGGCTGTCCTGCCCATCCTGTCGCACGGCGAACTGGGCCCGGCCACCGATGTTAAACACGATCAAGGTCCTGTGGGACCGCCGCATGCCGCCAGCGCGCCGCCGGGCAGCTTCGCCATCAGCGGACACGACAGCGTACATGCCCACATGATCCAGTCCGATCCCTCGGGCCGATTCGTGCTGGCGGCCGACCTGGCCCTGGATCGCATCCTAATCTGGCGGTTCGACGCCGCCCATGGCACGCTCTCCGCCAACGATCCCCCTTGGGTCGCGCTCCCGCCCGGAGATGGTCCGCGCCACTTCATTTTCCATCCCAACGGACGCTGGCTGTATTCGCTGCAGGAAGAAGCTTCCACCCTGGTAACCTTCGACTATGATGCCGCCCGTGGCAGGCTCACGCCCAAACAGACCGTCTCCAGCTTGCCGAAAAGTTTTGCCGGCACGACCTTCACTTCGGAACTGCGCATCTCCCTGGACGCGCGCTTCGTGTACGCCGCCAACCGCCTGCACGATACTATCGCCTGGTTCTCCATCGGCGCAGCGGGCGGCCTGACCTTCTCCGGCGAGGAATGGACTCGTGGCGACTATCCGCGCAGCTTCACCATCGATCCCACCGGCCGATTCCTCTACACCTGCAACCAAAGAAGCGACGCCATCGCCTGCTTCCGTGTAAATTCGCAATCCGGCGCACTCGCGTTCACCGGCCGATACACCCCGATAGGCACCCCCGCCATCATAGTTTTCTAAGTGCCGTGGCGCACGCACTCGTGCGTGCCGTGTTCGCACTCTTGTGAACACCTCCGCGCAAAAAAGCTTGACAATGACGAAGACTTTCGTCATACTACCCTCATGGAATCCAAGCCGCGCAGACCCACCGAGGCCGAGCTGGCCATCCTCCGCGTCCTCTGGGAAGGCAAGCCGCAATCCGTGCGCGCCATTCAGCAGGTGCTCAACCAGTCCCGCCCGACCGGCTACACCACGGTCCTCAAGCTCATCCAGATCATGACCGAAAAAGGTTTGGTGGAGCGCGACGAGACCTGCCGCCCACAGTTGTACCGCGCGCGCTACTCGCGCCAGCATACCCAACGCCAACTGCTCGGCGACCTGATGAATCGCGCATTTGGCGGATCGCTGAAAGCCCTTGTACTGCAGGCCCTGGCGGCGAAGAAGTCGTCCCCGCAGGAATTGGCAGCCATGGAAAAACTCTTGGATCGCATAGAAGGAGGCAAACAATGACGGCGATAGCTCAAGCGCTCAGCGTGGCGCTGCTCGATTTCGTGTGGCAAGGGCTGCTGGCAGCCTTTCTGCTGTGGACCGCCCTGATCATCCTGAGGAACCGCTCGCCGCGCGCCCGCTACCTGGCATGCTGCGTGGCCCTGGCAGTGATGGCCGCGCTCCCCGTAATCACCGCCTGCCTGGTGTACACCGCGCCGGCTGTTGTGGGGCAGGCCGCCTGGTCGGGGGGCCCTTTGGGCCGAGTCCCCCTGGACTCGTCCGCCGCCTTGCCTGGCCCTGTCACCGCCACCTTCGACTCGGCCGGTTGGCTCGCACGATGGGCGTTGCCCGCCTGGTCCCTAGGCGTGCTCCTGTTCTCCCTGCGCCTGGTGTGGGCGTCCCGCCAGATCTCCGCGCTCCGCCGGCAATCGAAGTCCGCGGAAGCCGCCGTGCTCGCCCTCGTCGACCGCCTCCGGGAGCGCATGCAACTGGCGCGCCCCGTGCGCGTGCTGATCTCCCCTGCCGGCGATTGCCCCAGCGTGGTCGGCTGGATCAAACCCGTCGTGCTGCTCCCGGCCTCGACCGTCCTGGGATTGACTCCGCAGCAATTGGAAGCCGTCCTGGCGCACGAGTTGGCGCACATCCTGCGCTATGACTACCTGGTCAACATGCTCCAGACCGCAGTCGAAACGCTGCTGTTCTATCATCCCGCCGTGTGGTGGGCGTCGGCGCGCATCCGCCAGGAGCGCGAATTGTGCTGCGACGATCTGGCGGTGGAGTCCTGCGGCGACGCAATCTGCTACGCGCGTGCGCTCACCCGCCTGGAGAAACTGCGCATGACCACGCCGAGTCTGGCGCTGAGCAGCGCTGGTGGATCGCTGTTGCATCGCATTCAACGCCTCACCGGCGATACAAGCTGGCAGCGCGGACCTTCCAAGCTGCCGGGTATCCTGGCTCTCTCGCTGGGCTTGGTCTGCCTGGCGCTGAATATGCAGTGGGCTCGCGGCCAGCAGCCGGACGCGCCCCCGCCGGCGCCCGCCGCCGCGGAGGAGAGCGGTGTGCCCAACGAACCGGGCGTGCGCGTCGACCTGGGCGGCGCCCGCCTCATTCACCGGGACGAAGTGGAATACCCGGAAGCCGCTATCCGGAAGCGCATCCAAGGAACCGTGATCGTCGAAGCCACGCTCGATGCGGATGGCGCAGTCGGCGACGCCCGCGTGTTGAACGGGCCGGCGGAATTGCGCAAGGCGGCGCTCCAATCCGTCTTGCAGTGGCACTTTACGCACGACGAGGCTGGGAGCACGCGGCAGGTCGCCATCGCCTTCCAGTTGTCGGCTGCCAGCGACGCATTGAAACTTGCCGACGCGAAACGCGAGGAAGACTTGGTCGACTCGCTGGTGCGGAAACAACTCGCGGAGCGCATGGCCGAGCAAGCCCACGATTTGCAAAGCGAGCAATCCGCCCGGGCCGCGGAGATGCAGGACCAGGCGCGCGAACTGGCCGCGTTGGCGGCTAAGATGCGCTTGGAACAAAGCTTGGCCTCCGCCAAGCTCAAGGAATCCCTCCTGGAGGACAGTCGCGCGTCGCAGTTGGCTGCCCTCGAAAAAAGCTTGGCCGAACTCAAGACGAATCTGGTGGACCACGGCACACCCATGTTTGCCGGGCGCCGGCTGAAGTCTATCCAAATTCAAGGTCTGGCCGATGCGTCGCGCGACGACTTGCTCGCCAAGCTCCCAGTGCATGTAGGCGATGCTCTCGCCGAAGACTGCATCCAACAGGTGCAGGCGGCGGTGAAGCAATTCGATGAGCACCTGGGCTTGTCCATGCTCACTTCGCGCGATGGTCAGGTCGAGATTCGCATCGCCCCGGAACCGCGCCAATAAGCGTGGCGCACGCTCTCAGCGTGCCGCGTCGGCACTCTTGCCGACGCCCGCTACTGGTAGCGGCGCTAATGTAACGAAAAAAACTTCCCCGCCCAACAGACAAATCCTGTATAGCATTCACTAAAGTGTGGCAAATGCCGCGGAGGATGCCATGACGAACTCCGCGAAAAACATATCCGGCGCGAAATCGCCAAACAAACAAACAAGCAAACAAACAACTGTGTGACTCACCGTCTACAGCTTACGCTCCTCATCGCACTGGCGATCCTCCTGCCCCGTCCCACCGCCGCGCAATCCTATGAAACGATCTACAGTTTCAAAGGCAGCCCCGACGGCGCCCAACCAAAGGGAGGGCTCGTCATCGGCGCCGATGGCGTGCTCTATGGCACTACCCTTGCCGGAGGTACATCCGTGCTTGGCACTGTCTACCAGTTGACCTACGCCGAGGGAACGGGGTGGAAAGAAACCGTACTCCACAATTTCAGTGGGTCCGACGGCCAATACCCCCAGTCAACCTTGGTTTTCGGTAGTACGGGAGCGCTTTACGGCGCCAGCGCCGGAGGCGGACCGGGCGGCTCGGGTGCGATCTTTGAACTGGCGCCACCCACGACCTCCGGGGCCGCTTGGACGGAGACAGTCCTATACGGCTTCTCCCACAGCCAAACCCAAGTTGGCATGCAGAATGTGAAACCCAATGGGCCGTTGCTAATTAGCCCGACCGGAACGATATACACTACGACCCAAGGCTCCCCCAATACGATCGGTGAGGTTCTCGGATTGGTAATCGCCTTGGCGCCCCCGCAAGAATCGGGGAGTAATTGGACGGAATACGAATTATTTCTCTTCGGTATTCCTGGGGGAGTTTCGGGGGAAAAACCCCTCGCGGGCGTAGCGTCTGACGGTGGTTCACTTTTCGGAACCACCGAGTACGCAGGCGATGGAAATTGCGGCGTGAACGGCTGTGGGACGGTCTATGAGCTGACGCCATCGACAAGCCAAGGTGGGGCATGGACAGAGGCAACGATCCACACTTTCGGCGAGATGCCCGGCGACGGCATCAGTCCGCTCGCCGCCGTAACCCTAGGCCCGGCCGGAGTGCTCTATGGCACGACAGCCTACGGCGGCTCCGGGGCTTGTGACTCAGGTTTTGGGTGTGGCACGGTCTTCCAGCTAACACCACCGGCCACGGCGGGTGGGAGTTGGACAGAGTCCGTGCTTTACAGCTTCACCGCGATCAACGGCGACGGGTCCTATCCCGCGGCAAGCCTGGTAATTGGTAAGGATGGAGTTCTCTACGGAACAACCGAGTATGGGGGAAGTGGCGCTGCCTGCGGGGCTTCGGGCTGCGGTACGGTATTCAAGCTGACACCGCCATCCGCACCGGGGGGTGCCTGGACGGAGACGGTGCTGCACGACTTCACGGACGCCAGCGGCGACGGAGCCAATCCTGTCGCACCTCTCGTCCTGAGCTCAACCGGCGTACTCTACGGCACCACCTCCGCCGGCGGCACTGCGGGAAAAGGCACCATATTCGCTATCGCCCCGTGACCCGCGGTTACACATCTCGCATCGCCGCGGGCCAACTGAAAACAAACACCCATCGGCAATCAATCCCCCGAGTTCCCGTCGCCCGAGTGCTATCCTCATTCCGAAAGCAAGATCCGGCGACTGAACTGATGAACAAAGCCCGAGCCAAGAAAAGACACGCAAGAGCGCGCAAAGCCCCGCCCCTCAAGCAGTTGGGCTTTGTTCGTCCAATTCACGCCCACCGCGCCCGATGCACAATCCGGCACAATTCTGCATAACTCTGCACGATGGGACTGGCGTGGACTGCGCCCCAAAAATGAGACAACCTGAATTTATGCACTTCGTCTTATCGGCGTTCATCGGCGTTCATCTGCGGCCAATTATGGTTTTCCGGCCCTTGCCAACACCACCGGATTCCCCCCACAATGAATCGTGTACCTCTCGTTGAACCCAACCGTGGTCGCAGGTCGAGTCCCCTGGCCCGAGTTTGCCCGCCTGGCGGCCAAGGTCGGCTATCCCGGCGTGGACGTAGATCTCTCGGCAGCCATGAAGGCCGGCCTGCCCGCCACCAACAACCTGTTGGAAGACCTCAAGATCAGGCCCGCCGCCGTCAACCTCCCCATCGAATTTCGCAAGGACGACGCCGCCTTCCGCAAAGATCTCGCCAAGCTCGACGACGCGGCATCGTTTTCCGCGGCCATCGGCTGCCCGCGCATGATCACCTGGATCATGCCTTCCAGCAAAACTCCCAAGGCTGAGCTCCGCGCGCTGTATCTCCAGCGCTTCACCGCCGTCGCCGATGTGCTGGCGCGCTCCCACGTCCGCCTGGGGCTCGAGTTTCTCGGACCGCTCCACCTCCGCCGCGCGGAACCTTACGAGTTCATCTGGCG
>Ga0187867_10004660_pt1 | contig 10556 bp, 6 predicted proteins | sample June2016WEW_13_1_FD_132976 | JGI IMG/M metagenome (GOLD analysis project Ga0187867, IMG submission 132976) | Peatland microbial communities from SPRUCE experiment site at the Marcell Experimental Forest, Minnesota, USA - June2016WEW_13_10 | ecosystem: Environmental > Terrestrial > Soil >... | reverse complement strand
TCGAAAAATCGGCTATTCCTCCTACCGCACTGATTCAACCGTAGTTATCAATTTTCAAAAAACTTTAGCCGGACAGCAGTGATTTTGGCCATATCCGCATAGTAGTCAGCCGCTACGCTTGCCGCAGCGAGGTTCGAGTATTTCGTATGCGGCGAGCACGATCAATATCAGACCAAACGCCGGGCTGTACAGATTCATGCACAACACCACGCTAAGGTAGATTAGAACCGCTACTCCGATGGCGCAATCCCAAATCACCCTCTTGTTGGTGGTGTGCGGGGAAGCATCGGCTGAGCGCGCTTGCGGGCGCAGCCCCGGCACTGGGTTCGGCACGGCGCCATTCATAATGATGCTCCGAGGCGGGACGCCCTGATCTCTCTTACAAGCCGGTCCGGGTCCTGCGAACCGATCAGAACCTTCCGGCCATCCTGCAATTCCAGTTCGACTCCGCGATTTCCGCGGGCAATATAAGCCCGGCCCCGCAGACCGGAACGGACACCGTAGCCGCCGAAGTCGCGAATCGGGTCATACTCGACTGCTCTCGCGGTGCGGACCGAACTCAGGGGAATCTTCCGCTTGTGCCAAAGACCGCGGAGCCCGACGGTAATCTCTGCCGGCCGCAACTCCGTAACCAGGCGCACGGTGATGAGCCGCACATACACCAACACGAGCAGGACCGCCAAGAAGAGCAGCCCTCCGTTCGAAACGGGCAGAGTTCCCCAAGGGTGATGCCAGACCAGTTGTCTGACGGTGACAAAGATAAGCGCGGCCGGCGGCATGGTCAGCACTAACATGGCATGCCATTGGCGGAACGCTTGTTCTTCATGGAAAAGGACCAGTGCGCTTTTGCCCATAACCTGTCCGTCAGCGCAAGGCTCCGAGCGTGTATTGCAGGGTGGCGTACGTGGTCTGATAGTCGTATTTCGCGTTGAGGTTTTCGATCGCCGCCGAGGTCACGTTCAATTCCGCCTGCGTAAGTTCCACAATGTTGGAAAGGCCGAGGCTGTAGCGGCCCTGGGCCAGATCCAACGCCAGGGCGGCCTGGCGCAACAGTTGGGCGGTGACGTCGAGACGCTGGTAAGCTACGGTGGAGCCGGCCCACGCCGTCCTCACGTCGCGCGCAATGGCTTCCGTCTCGTCTCGCAGCCGCTGGTCGGCTTCGAGCGCCCGGAAGTGCGCTTCTTGCCGGCGAGCCTTGAACAATCCGCCATTCAGGATTGGAATCTCTACATTCACGCCGACACCTTCGTACTCCGGAGGAATCACTCGCGGCAACGTAATCTGATTAATATAGGGGATGTAGCCTCCGACGCCTACCAGGCTGGCGGTCGGATAGGACAGGTCCTTCTCGGCGCGCTCGAACCGGTAGGCGGCGTCGCGGCTCATTTGCAGGCTCGTCAGTTCCGGCCGGCTGCCGAGTGCCTGCGTCACGAGGTCTTCCGAATTCGGCGGAGGGCTGGGCGGAAGGGGCTCGTCTTCGAGTTGATACATGGCCGCCTGCTGGGAACCAATGGCGCGGGTCAACTCGGCGAAGGCTTCCTGAACCTCATCCTGCGCCTGGAGCAATAGCAGCTTCGCCTGCGACAGGTTTACATCCACGAAGCTGACGTCCAATTCCGAGCGCAGCTTGTTGTTGTAGAGGGCGGTCACCTGATCCACGAGCAACTGGCGCGCCGCCACCGTCTCCTGGGCCACCTTCACCAGCCCCTGTGCGCGGAGCGTTCCGAAGTAGGCCTGATTGACGCGCACCAGGACGTCGTACCTGGTGGCTTGAGCCGTCTGCCCGGCGGCGCCGGCCTCGAGCCGCGAACTGGCCACCAGGTTGGATGTGCGTCCGGAATCCGTAATCAACTGACTGAGCGAGATGCCTTGGCCGACGCGGTTGTAAAGGCTGGGGTCTGTCAGGTATCCCGCTCCGATGCGCGCCCTTGGATTGGCCTGCGAGCCGGTGACATCCCCGGACAAAGCGGGGTAATAAGCCGCCCGGGTTTCGTCGATCTTCTGGTTCATGGCGGAAACGGCGTGTTGTGCCGCCAGCACCTGTGGATGATTCTGCAATGCCAGCGCTTCGGCATCGTGCAGATTCAGCTTTACCGGCGCTCCAGGCTGCGCCGGAATGCAGCCGGCGGTGCTCAGTACCACTAACAGTGTGACCGGGAAATGTCGCATGTTGGTTCTCCGGGAATCGTCATTATTGCGGATTCGCAGCGGGCCGCCTCCTGCCGTACACCAGCAGATAAGCGGCGGGAACGATAAATACTGTAAGAAGCACGGAAGAGGTCAGTCCTCCGATGATGGCCCGAGCCATGGGCGTATACTGTTCGCCGCCTTCACCAAGCTTCATAGCCATGGGAATCATCCCGATAATTGTTGCAAAGGAAGTCATTAGAATCGGCCGCAGGCGTACCCGGCAGGCCGTAACAACGGCGTCGACAACCGACATGCCCTGCTCTTCCAACTTGTGCGCGAAGTCTACGATCAGAATGCTGTTGGAATCGGCGATGCCGATCAACATCAGCACTCCCATCAACGACATGACGTTGAGCGTGGTATGCGTCAAAGGCAAAATGATGAGCACGCCGACGAACCCCATGGGAATCGCCAGCATGATCAGAAACGGATCGATGAAGGAACGAAACTGGGCGATCAGAATCAGAAACAAAAGGATGAACGATATACCAAAACCGAGGGCGAAGCTCTTAAATGACGCATTCATGCCTTCTACCATTCCGCGAAGGTTCACGCGGATATTCGAAGGCAGTTTGGCGCCCGTGATGGTCTGCTGGATCGCGCTGGTCAACTTGCCCAGGTCTTCGCCCGAAGGCGTGACGTAGATATCGACTATTCGCTGAATCTGGTAGTGATCGATTTCCGTGGGCGACTCGAGATTCTCAAGCTTCACGACGGAATCGAGAGTAGTAGGCTCTTTCAGATTGGGCGCCCGCAACGGGACCTCCTTCAGATCTACCAGGTTGTGGATGGCCGCCCGTCCGTTCTCGGCATACTGGACGCTTAGGAAGTAATCGTTGCCGGTCTGATAGTCGACCCAATAGTTGGGGGCGATCATGGTATTCGAGTTCAAAGCCGTGATGACATTGTCCACGATGTCCTTTTGCGAAAGCCCGAGTTCGGCTGCATGCACCCGATCGATATTCAGACGAATAGCCGGATAGTTCATATCTTGCGGGATGTAGATCTGGCCGACTCCGGGGAGCAGCCGAATGCGGTGGGCAAGATCTTGGGCTACGTCATATGTAGACGCCAGATCGCGACTATTGACTTGAACGTCGATGGGCGCGGGCATGCCCGAATTGAGAATCGCATCCACCATCGAGCCGCTCTGGAAAAACGCGCGAACATCGGGAAACCTGGCCGCAACTTCATTCTTGACGCGGTCCATGTAGACCAGGCTGCTGACCGCATGACCTTCATTCAGCGCCGCCTGAATGGTTGCCGTGTACTCCCCGGCGTTGGTGGTGTAGAGCGATGAAAAATCGTTGACTACTCCGATGTTCGAAACGATCATCTTGAGGTCCGAGGAAGGAACCACTTGCCGAATCAGATCTTCGATCTTGGCTACATACTGGTCCGTCACCTCTATGCGGCTTCCCGTGGGCACTTTTATGTTGAGTGTGAATTGTCCCGCATCGGTCTGCGGGAAAAAGGCTCGCCCCAGAAATGGATATATCCCCAGGCTCGCGAAGAAAATCGCCATAAGCAGAGCAAGTGTCAGCCCCGGGCGCCGTAAGGCTCGCCGCACCCAGCGCTCATAGAAATCCAGCAGCCGATTGAATACTCTGTTGAACCAGGAGTTAAAGCGGCCGCCCGGGGACTGAGGTTCAATCGTGGCGGCACCGTGCTCCTGATGGACGCCCTTGAGAAACTTGGAGCAGAAGAGTGGAATTACCGTCATCGCCACCACGAAGGAGGCCAGCAAAGACAGGCAAAACGAAAGAGCCAGCGATGAAAACAGAAACTTGCTCACGCCCACCAAAAGCGTAACGGGAAAGAAATCCACCACATCCACCAGAGTCGCCGCCAACACCGCGAGGTTTACTTCCGCCCCCCCCTGCTCGGCGGCAATTGCCGGCGGCTCACCTAGTTCCAGGTGGCGGTAGATGTTTTCGAGCGAGATCACGGAATTATCGATGACACGCGAAAACGCCAAAGCCAGGCCGCCCAGAATCATGGTATTCACCGTGCTGCCGAGCATATAAAGAACCACGAAGGTGGCCAGCGCGGAAATCGGGATGGACAACAGCACCGCGAAGGTGGCCCGCATGCTTCCCAAAAAGATCAGGATCATCAGGCTGGTGAGAATCAATCCCATAACGCCCTCATGGAGCACGGTTTTCAGCGCTTCTTTTACAAACACCGACTGGTCGAATACGATGCTGGTCATCAACTGTCTGGGAAGATCGAAGAGATGACTGGTGAGAGTGCGGACGTCGTCGACGACTTGCACGGTGTTCGTGTCGCCGCCCTGTTTCATGATGGGAATGTAGGCGGATTTCTGGCCATCGATGCGGACGATATTGTACTGCAATTGACTGGCGTCCCTGGCCTCTCCAACATCCCCGACAGTTACCGACCGCGCGCCCACGGTCTTCAAGGGCAGATCGTCCAGATCCTTGATGTCTTTGACCAGGCTATTGGAATAGACGTAGTAGTCGTTGGGCCCGATTTTGACGTCCCCAGCGGGGAGAATCAAGTTGCTGTCGTTGACGGCGTCGACCACATCCATTATGCTCAACTGCCGCGAGAATAGCTTGTATGGATCGACATAGATCATCGCCTGCCGGTACTTGCCGCCAAACACACCTGGAATCTCAGCGCCTTTCACCACCGCTATCTGGTTGCGGATCTGGAATTGGGCCAGGTCGTGAAGCTGCGTCTCATTCAGTCCCTCTCCTTTGACCGTTACCAGGCAGACCGGCAGACTGGAGGCGTCGAACTTCAGGACGACGGGCGGAAGCGTACCGGGCGGCAGGCGCTTCAAATCGGCCAGCGCCAGGTTGGACAACTGCGTCACATCCGCATCGGCGTTGGTTCCCGGCTGGAAAAAGACTTTGATCATACTGACACCCAGCAGGGAGCGCGACTCCATATGGTCTATACCGGAGGCGAGGGTGAAGAACCGCTCCAGCGGATTGGTGATATCCGTTTCGATATCCTCCGGGGGCATCCCGGAATGGAATGTCGCCACGATCACCTCCGGCATGTTGATGGTCGGGAACAGATCCACCGGCATCCGAGCCAGGCTGGTGACGCCGATCACGGCGAGAGCGAGACAGACAACGACAATGAAGTAGGGATTTCGAATCGAGAAGCGCGGCATCGGGATTATTCTGCCGAAGCAGTCCTCCTGCGATAGACCAGAAAATAGGCCGACGGCACAATGAATACGGTCAGCAGGACCGAGGACGTCAGACCGCCTATTATCGCCCGGGCGAGCGGTGCATACTGCTCGCTTCCCGTGCCGAGTTTCAGCGCCATCGGCACCATGCCAATGATCGTGGCCAGCGAAGTCATCAAGATCGGCCGGAGCCGAACCCGGCAGGATGCAATCACGGCGTCCTCCACGGATTGGCCTTGTTCCTCCAGGCGATGCGCGAATTCCACGATGAGAATGCTGTTGGATGCTGCGATACCAACCAGCATGAGGACACCCATCAAGGACATCACGTTCAGAGTGGTATGTGTGAGCGGCAGCACCACCATCACGCCGATGAATCCCATAGGGATGGCTAGCATGATGAGAAACGGGTCTTTGAACGAGCGAAATTGCGCAACCAGAATCAGAAAGAGGAGAACCACAGACAGGGACAAGCCGACTGCGAAGCTGTTAAAGGAATCGTGCATCGCCTGCACCATGCCGCGCAGATTGATGCGGATGTTGGCGGGAAGCTTTTCTGCCGCCAATAGCTTGCCGATCTGTGCGGAAACCTTACCCAGGTCCTCACCCCAGGGGGTTACATACACGTCCGCAACGCGCTGAATCTGATAATGATCGATTTCCGTGGGCGACTGAACGAAATCCACGCTGGCGACGTTTCCCAGGGTCGTGACCGGGCGAGCGTCTTGAAAAGCCTGAAACTCGTGAGCGGGTGTTGACGGGCGGAGATTATTCGTGCGGCGCCGCAGCGGGATCTGCGTCAAATCGACAAAGTTGTGAATGGCCGCGTTGCCGTTTTCGTAGTACTGAACGGTTAGAAAATAATCGTTGCCGGTCTGGTGATCCACCCAATAGTTAGGCGCGATCATCGTATTCGAGTTGAGGGCGGTGATGACATTATCCACGATCTCCTTCTGGGTAAGACCAAGTTCAGACGCGTGGATCCGATTCACTTTGAGGCGAATGGCAGGATAGTTCATGTCCTGAGGTACGTAAACCTGACCGATCCCCGGAAGTTTGCGAATCTGCGCAGCGAGTTCCGTGGCGGCGTTGTAAGTGGTGTCGAGATCCCGGCTGCTGACCTGAACGTCGATGGGCGCCGGTGCACCCATATTCAGGATCGCGTCAACCATCGACCCGCTGGAGACAAATGTACGAAGGTCCGGGTATTCGGTCGCAATCTGGCGGCGTAACCGGTCCATATACTCAAAGCTGCTTACCCGGTGAGAGTCGTTCAGGGCCACCTGGATGGTAGCCGTATAGGGTCCCGAATTGGTTGTATAAAGCGCGGAAAAGTCAGGCACGATTCCGATATTGGAAACGATCATTTTGAAATCGGTTCTGTCCACCACCTGTCTGGCGAGGTCTTCGACTTTGCCAACGTAGTCTTCGGTCTCTTCAATGCGCGTGCCGGCCGGGGCCTTCAGGTTAATGGTGAACTGGCCGGCATCTGTTTGGGGGAAAAAGGCCAGCCCCAGCACGGGGTATAAGCCGAGGCTGGCTACAAACAGAAACAACAAACCTCCTACTGTGAGGAAAGGCCGCTGTAGCACACTGCGGACGCAGCGCTCATAAAGGTCCAACAGCCGGGTGAAGGCCCGATTGAACCGGGCGTTCAGGCCGCCACCACTATGTTGTTCCTCGGGCGAGTGGTGAAAGCCTTTCAGAAAGCGGGAGCAGAACAGCGGAATCACCGTCATCGCCACAAAATACGATGCAAACAGTGAAATGGCTACGGCCGCGGCCAGCGCCGAAAACAAGAATTTGCTGACGCCGTACAAGAAGGTAACGGGAAAGAAGACGACAACCGTGGTAAGAGTGGCGGCAAGAACGGCGAGGCTGACTTCAGCGCCGCCCTGTTCCGCACCCTCTTTTGGCGTGGCCCCCATTTCCAGATGCCGGTAGATGTTCTCCAGCGCGATTACCGAGTTATCGATCACACGGGAAAACGCCAGAGCAAGCCCACCCAGAATCATCGTGTTGACCGTGCTCCCCATGATGTGGAGGACGACGAACGTCGCAACCGCGGAAAGCGGAATCGACAGAAATACAGCCGCCGTGGCGCGCAAACTCCCCAGGAAAATCAAAATCATCAAGCTGGTGAGCGCCAGGCCGATCAAGCCTTCTTCCAGGAGCGTCTTGATCGCCTCTTTTACAAAGACAGACTGATCGAATACGACCGCGGATTCAAGTTGTCTTGGAATATCGAACAGTCGCCCGATCATATCGCGGATGCCGTTGACCACCTGAATCGTATTCGTGTCTCCGCCCTGCTTCATAATGGGCAAATACACAGAGCGCTGGCCGTCCACGCGAACTATGTTGTATTGGATCTGGTTGGCATCCTGGGCTTGGCCGACGTCACCGATGGAGACCCAACTCTGTTTGTTGGTTTTGATGGGAATCCGATTCAGGTCCTCGATCTTCTTCACCAGACTATTGGAGTAGACGTAATAGTCAAACGGCCCCATCTTCACGTCGCCGGCAGGAAGAATGAGGTTGCTCTTGTTCAGGGCATCGACTACATCCATGAGACTCAGTTGCCGCGAAAGCAACTTGTAAGGGTCGACGTAGACCATCGCCTGGCGGTACTTCCCCCCGAACGGAGGCGGGATCTCGGCTCCTTTTACGACAGCAATCTGATTGCGGATGGTAAACTGTCCGATGTCGTGGAGCTGTGTCTGGGAAAGCCCTGCGCCCTTCAGGGTCACCAAACACACCGGAAGACTGGAGGCATCGAACTTCAAGACCACTGGTGGCAAGGTGCCCGGCGGAAGGCGTTTCAGATCGGCTAGGGCAAGATTTGAGAGCTCAGTGACATCGGCGTCCGCGTCCGTTCCCGGCTGGAAGTACACCTTGATCATGCTCACGCCAAGCAGGGAGCGCGATTCCATGTGATCGATGCCGGAGGCAAGCGTGAAGAACCGTTCGAGGGGATTGGTGATGTCGGTTTCGATATCCTGCGGCGGCATACCCGAGTAAAACGTCGCCACCACAACTTCGGGCAGATTGATGGTAGGGAAAAGATCGACGGGCATGTTCGCCAGACTGGTAGCCCCGATGACCATGAGGGCCAGGCAGAGCACGATGATGAAGTGCGGATTCCGAATAGAGAATCGTGACATGGTGCTCTGCTCGGGCGTTTCCCTATTGCGTCGCGCCAGTTTGATACTGGAGCACTTCGACCACCTGCGGCTTCACGTGCAAGCCGGCTTTCAGACCGGAGCGGTCGCTCACCACCACGCGGTCGTTTTCATTGAGCCCGCTCAAGACTTCGGCGTCGGTCGCGGTCTGCAAGCCCAGACTGATCTGTCGTTCCTGCAGCGTGTTATTGGGATCGACCAGTAAGATAGTGGCCTGTTCACCGGACTGGTTTACCGACTGAAGTGGCACCACGAGAGCAGAGTTCTTCCGCTCCAGCGTCAGAGTCGCCTCAGCGTATAGCCCCGGCATCAGGGAGTGAGACTGGTTGGGCACATCCACTTCGGTATGCATGGTGCGGGTATCGGCGTTGACGTCCACGGAGAAGCGCGCGACTTTGCCCGGTACAACCTTAACCAACGAAGTGACATTCACTTGGACGGAATCGCCGATGTGAATGTACTTTACATAGGACTCCGGCACCGGAATGACGAGGCGGAATAAGTCGTCCTGGGAGAGCCGGACCAGGGGCATGGCCTGTGTGCTCGAGCTGGTGCCGGCTTGCATCAGAGCTCCCTGGTTGGCGAACCGTTGCGTCACTACGCCCGCGAAGGGTGCGGTAATTCTGGCGTAGTCGAACATCACCTTGTCGCGGTCCAGTTTCGCTTTGGCCTCATCCAACTGGCTCTTGGCTGTTTCATAGGCCGACTTGCCGGCCTCCACCTGGGCTTCCAATGCCAAGTCCTTGCCTTGGGCGTCATCGATCTCCTGTTGCGCCACCAGGCCGGGGCGCGTCTTGGCCACGCCGCTCAGACGGTCGGATTGCAGATGAACCACCTGGTGTTCCGCTTCCAGCCGCTCCGACTCGTGTTGCGCGTGCGTCACCCGTTCGGCGGCGCTGGCGATGGCAGCTGTGTCCTGCTGTAACTGAATCTCCAATTCCGGAATTTCGAGCACCGCCATCAACTGCCCTTTCTGGACTCGCGAGCCGTAGTCCACCAGCAGCTCCTTCACATAGCCCGACTCCTTGGCATAGACATCGATCTCCTGGAAGGGCACTAGCTCCGAGGAAACGGTGAGCTGTCTCATCATGGGCTTTCGCGTGACTGGGGTCACGCCGACAGTCGTAACCGCTTCCTGTTCGTCACCGCCGCCGGCGCCCACGACTTGGGATTTGGAGCAGGCGCCGAGGCACACCAACAGCGTCAGGAGCGCAAGCAAGCCAAACCGGGCGCTGATTTTCATTCGCATGATAGTTTTCTCTTGACCCGTTCTTGAAGCTTGGCGGACAGCATATCCAGGGAGAAGTCTTTTCTTTCGATCAACTCGAATAGATCCCGACCGTCCCGCAACACCTGGTCGGCAATGCCGGGCAGTTCGCGGGCGGCGCCGATCGGAATCATGTGCACTCCATGCAGGTCGCCGTGGAGAAGGTCCCCGGAAGAGATTCGCAAACCTCCAATCTCCACGGGCTCGCCGAATCCTATGACGTGCGCGTAGGCGTGGGAGACCGCGATGCTGCCGGCGAACATCTGGTACGCGAGCGCCTCGATCCCCGGCACATCCCGCACGGCGCCGTTGGTTACACATGCCACGCAGCCCAAGGCGCGCGAGATACGTGCGTAAGCCTCTCCGAGCAGCGCGCCAACTCTGGACGATTCGTCAGCGTCCTGGATCACCAGCATTCGCGGGCCGGCAAGACTGGCCACGTATCTCCACAAGTCCGGGTGATCGTAATAGCAACGGCCCTTGATCGGCATCATGGATGATCGCATCCGGGCTGTGACAGCGTATCCGATCACGGGCGGCAGTTGGGGAAATCTGCACGTAACCGCTCCGGCGATATAGCCTTCGTTCCGGGGGCGAATGTTCAGTCGCTCGATGGCGTTGGACATGGTACAGGTGTCGAACTGGCGCAGCCTTTCGAGCTGCTCGGGAGAGAGGTGACCTTTTGGCATCAACAAATCGATTCTAAGAAAGAGCACCCAGCGGGGAGAATACCCGATGTGGGGTATTTTTC
>Ga0187867_10004657_pt1 | contig 10564 bp, 9 predicted proteins | sample June2016WEW_13_1_FD_132976 | JGI IMG/M metagenome (GOLD analysis project Ga0187867, IMG submission 132976) | Peatland microbial communities from SPRUCE experiment site at the Marcell Experimental Forest, Minnesota, USA - June2016WEW_13_10 | ecosystem: Environmental > Terrestrial > Soil >... | reverse complement strand
TTCCTGTCGGTGACCAAGACCGCCAACAACACCGCAGCGCAGGCCAACTTGCAGACGGCCCTCACGGGCGCCGACACCTTCTACACCGCCAACAACCAGACCTACAGCAACATCATGACTTCTGGTCAGGGTGTGTCTACGATCACGGCCATCGACACCGGCCTGTCGTACGTCGCCACTGCGTCGAGCAAGTCCAACATCATCTCGCTCTCCGCGAGCGGCTCGTCGGGCTACCTGATCCTGGCGTCCTACGCGCCGGGTACGAGGGACTGCTGGATCGTCGTCGACCAGAAGGCAGCGCAGTCCGGAAACGTTGCCGGCAACACGAACCACGCAACAGGCACCTACTACGGAGTGCTCAAGAACCAGACCTCTTCGTCAACGTGTGTCGCATCGACACTTACGGGAACGGGCTTCACATCCAGCGGTTTCCCACACGGCTGATGTAGCTGCGCTGCTCAGCGGCCCGGTGAGCGATGTTGGCCATCGAGTCGCCACCTTGGCATTGACACTCGACCAGGTCGTCTTCTCGCCGGTGTTCGGCGCCGTGAACGAAAGCTGAGGGCCGCGCCGGTAGAACTGGCGCCATGGACTCTCCTTCCTGCTCAGATCTCGCAGAGGCACTCACCGCGTCGCTGGAGCTGACGACACCTCCGATCGCAATAACCTTCGATGCCGGAGTCCCCGAGAACATCGATCCCTACGAGGGCCCGAAGCCGCCACCCGCCCCCGACGGGAGGACGGGACCGGTGCCGGCCGGGTGCGTCTTCTGGACCAAGGCGATTGACCGGACCTTCTCCACGGTCGCCAGCGACCACGCCAATTACAGCGTGGGCACCTTGGTCCACGGCTTTGCCGGTCTCGACGAAGTGGCTGGCAACTCCGACGTGGCCGCGCTCTTGGAGTCGGGCTGGGTCACCTCCGAACAGATCCCGGACATCCCGACGGTGCACGAACGCCCGGGATCGGTGACATACGGGCCGCTCGCGGAGACCTCGGGTACGCCGGACGTCGTCCTCATCCGGATCAAGGCAGGTCAGCTCATGCTCATGGCCGACGCGGTACCGGGACTGCAGATCGGCGGCAAGCCGCAATGTCGCATCATCGCCCTCGCCAGCGAGCAAGGCCAAGTGGCGGCCAGCCTCGGCTGCACGCTCAGCCGGACCCGGACGGGCCTGCCGGGCGACGAGATGACGTGCGCCATCCCTGGGCACCGCCTGGCCGAGGTGGTGCGCAGCATCGAGACGACAGCCCGGATCGACGCCATCGCCGAGTCCTATGCCGCCGCGGACATCCGCCGCTTCGCCGGGACATGAGCTGAGCCCAGGCAGGAACGGCCGGACTGACGCCTGCCTACTTCTTCGCGGCCTCGTAGTAGGGGTTGGTACCTGACGCGTGGTCGGTCACGTCGACGATGTTGGCGATCTCCGGCACGCTTTCCCGGATAGCCACCTCGATGCCCTGGCTGAGCGTCACCGCCGCCATGCCGCAGCCGGCGCACCCACCCGAGAGACGAAGGTACGCCGTGTCCACCTCGACCGCCACCAGGTCTGCGCGGCCACCGTGTGCCGCTATAGCAGGGTTGATCTGCTCTTCGAGGACTTGGAGCAGCCGCTGAGCGACGTCCCCGCTCAGGTCCGGGGGCGGCCCGGTCATCGCCGGGCTCCGGCGGGCAGGAGGCGGGCGGTTCGGGTTCCTGATCACCATCCCACCCCCGTCTGCGTCCGGGCTCAGGTCCAGGACCGAACCACGTATCCGGTCGATGCTCTGGCCTGGAACGATCAGCGAGAGCCCGTCGAGATGGTCGATCCAGTCGCCTGGCGCTGCGTCGGACGCGGCTTGGAAGTACATGTCGTAGGTGTACACGTCGTCGTGCGCGCCGCTGATCTCCACGCACAGGGCGAGCGACTCGGGGGCGGCCTCGCCGGCCCTCAACTCGATGATCTCGGTCAAGGCCGGCGCCGTCAGGCGAAGGACCGGGACGCCGTCGCTACCGCTGTTGCCGCTGTCGCTCATCAGATGTCCTCGATGGAAGGTGGGCGACCCATGTTAAGGGCCTCACTCGGCGTAGGCGTCGCCGGACAGGACGCCGGCACGGTCGCTATAGCGTGCCAGCGTGCGCGTCCTGCTGGTCTCCACCTACGAGCTCGGTCACCAACCGGTGCACGTGGCCTCCCCTGCTGCGGCCCTTCGGGCCAGCGGTCACGATGTGCGCGCGATCGACGTTTCTGTCGAGCCTTGGGACCGAGCTCTCGTGGAGTGGGCCGACCGGGTCGCCTTTTCGGTTCCGATGCACACGGCGATGCGGATGGCGGTGGCCCTCGCAGCTTCGGTGCGTGCCCAGCGCCCTGGTCTCCCGATCTGCCTCTACGGCCTGTACGCCGGAATGGGTCGCGACTCGGCGGCGGCGGGTATGGCCGACCAGGTGATCGTCGGGGAGTACGAGCCTGCCCTGCTCACATGGGCGGAGGGGACCGGTAATGCCGGCGTGCCCGGCAACGCCGGTGACGTGATGGTGCACCTCGGCCGCAGTGGCTTCACAACCCCGGCGCGCGATCTGTTGCCGCCGCTGGAGCGCTACGCCCGGCTCGTCGTGGACAACGAGGAGCGGCTCGCGGGCGCTGTGGAGGCGAGCCACGGCTGCTCACATCGATGTCGGCACTGCCCGCTGCCGGTCGTGTACGACGGGCGCCTTCGCGTGGTGCCTGAAGACGTCGTCGTGGGAGACGTGTCCCAGCTCGTGGCCATGGGCGCAAGGCACGTGTCCTTTGCCGACCCGGACTTCCTCAACGGGCCCCGGCACGCCGTGCGGGTCGCCCAGGCAGTCCACTCCTGCTTCCCAGAGCTGAGCTTCGACTGCACTACCAAGGTGGAGCACATCCTGGCCCACGGGGACCTGTGGGAGGTCCTGGCGAAGGCCGGCTGCCTGTTTGTCGTGTCGGCGTTCGAATCAGTCGACGACACGACTCTTCGTATCCTGGACAAAGGGCACACCTCTGGAGACGAAAGCGCCGCGGTGACCTTGCTGCGGGACCACGGGATCGAGGTCCGGCCGTCGTGGCTGCCTTTCACACCGTGGACGACGACGGCCGAGGTTGGCGCGATGCTCGACTTCGTGGTTGCACACGACCTCGTGGGCAACGTTGACGCGGTCCAGTACACGATCCGGCTCCTTCTGCCCGAGGGCTCCCTGCTGCTTTCGGCCCCGGAGGTGAAAACGCGGCTCGAGCACTACGACGCCGACCGCCTGAGCTGGGTCTGGACAGCCAAAGAGACCGGGCTCGACGACCTCCAGAGAGAGCTGGCAACACTTGTCGAAGAAGCCACCACCGAACCTGCGCCAGCCCGTGCCGAGGACACGTTCGCGGAAGTGGACGCTCGTGTCCGTGCCTACATTTCGAACCAGGGCACGACCTCTGGCATGGCCAGGCCGCGCCGCGGGAGTCTGTCGACGGGGCCGACCGGGCCAAGGCCACGGCTCAGCGAGCCGTGGTTCTGTTGCAGCGAGCCCACTTCGACTCAGCTGGAAGCAGTCGGCGCCGCCATGAACGAGCTTCAGGTCGAGTACCGGCCACCAGCCAACCTGCCACCGGGAGAGCCCTTCGGGCCCTGATCCACCACCGCACCAGTCCAAACGCTCTGCCCTCGGCGCGCCTCATGTGGAGCGCACGAGCGAAACACTTGCTACTATCTCTAGTGATCACGTAGAATTAGCGATCAATAATCGGGATCTGAATCGGACGACTCTTGAGGGGGAGACCCAGTGAAACGACGTTTCTTCGCACCCGCCGTGCTCGCACTCGCCGCTGTCCTGGCCACAGCGTGCTGGTCGAGCTTGTCGGGCTCCGCGGCCCGCCCAGTGGCGTCCGCTTCGTCCTCAAACGCGCGGCCAGGACTCGTCCGGCTGACGAGCTTCACGGCACCGGCCGCCATCACGCTCGACGGCGCCGGCGCCAACTCCATTGCGCCGTTCTTCCAGAAGGTGTTCTACGACTACGAGCAGCTCCATTCGAAAGTCACTGTGAACTACTCGCCCGCCGGCAGCAGCGTCGGTATCAAGGACATCCAGGAGAACACGGTGGACTTCGGCGACTCGGAGATCCCCATGTCGTCAGCTGCCCAGGCTGAGGCCACGGGAGGGACGGTCCTGCAGGTTCCCGTCGAACTGGGCGGCGTGGCGCTCAGCTACAACGTGCCCGGCGCTCCGAAGGGACTGCGCCTCGACGGCCCGACGCTCGCCTCGATCTTCGACGGCGCTATCACCCACTGGAACGATCCCGCGATCGCCAAGGTCTCCGGCGTCTCGAACCTCCCGGACCTCCCGATCGTGCCCGTCCACCGCGCCGACTCCTCCGGTCCCGGCTGGGATCTCGATCAGTACCTCATCTCGACCTCGCCCACCTGGGTCGCCAAGGTCGGCACCTCGAAGGCGTCGACATCGTGGCCACTGCCGGACATAGGCGAGGGTGAGCAGCTCAACACCGGCGTCGCAACGTTCATCAAGAGCACAGCGGGTGCGATCGGCTACGTCTCGTTCGGGTACGCCTCGAAGGCGGGTTTCACCAACGTTGCACTGAAGAACCTCTCCGGCTCCTTCGTCGTGCCGTCGTCGTACTCCATCGGCCTGGCCGGAGCCCAGGCAGCCCACTTGAGTGCCAGCAATTTCTCGATCATCGACGAACCTGGTACATCGACCTACCCGTTGGCCAACTTCAGCTGGACACTTCTCTACAAGAAGCAGCCCGACGCGGCCAAGGGCTCAGCACTCGGTGAGCTCTTCTACTACGTGGTGACCGCCGGCCAAAAGCAGGCGAAATCGCTTGGCTACTCGCCTCTGCCGGCAAACGTCGCTCTGCTCGCCAAGACGACGCTGACCGAGTTGCGGTCCTCGGCAGGGGTGGCGCTGTTCAAACTGTGAAGGACCCGGTTCCATCCTCGCCAGCCTCACCAGTCGCCGGATCACCCGCGCCGGGTGAGGCTGGCGACGGTCCTGACGGGTTGCGCCAATGGCGCAGGCGTCGGCTCCTCCCGTCGGGCCCGTTCTACGCGGTCGTCCGATGGGGAGCGGCCGGGCTCTTTGCCGCCCTGGTCGTCGGCCTGGTCGTCAGCATCGTGTCGCAGTCGAGCCAGGCGTTCACCCACTCGGGGATCAGCTTCTTGTGGTCGGGGACCTGGAACCCTGACGCCGGCGATTATGCAGGCGGGGTACTAGTCGTCGGGACCGTGCTCACAACGTTGGTGGCAATGGTCCTCGTCGTGCCTGTCGGCCTGGGCATCTCCGTGTCCCTCTCCGAGCTGACTCCGCGGTGGCTGGCGGGGCCGCTCTCCACTTCGATCGAATTCCTCGCCGCTGTGCCGAGCATCGTCGTCGGCCTGTGGGCGCTGCTCGTGCTCTCCCCGGTGTTCGCCACCGATGTCGAGCCCGCGCTCGAAGGCCTTCCGGTCCTCGGTCGGATCTTTCACGGTCCCGCTTACGGACCGAGCGTGCTGCTCGCCTCGGTGGTCCTGGCCATCATGACGCTGCCGACTGTCGTCGCCCTGAGCCGGACCGCTCTTGGCGGGGTTCCCCTGGCCGACAGGGAAGCGGCAATGGCGCTCGGTGCCACCCATTGGCAGGTGGTCCGGCGCACCGTGTTGCCAGGCGCCCGGTCGGGGATCGCCGCCGCCATCACACTGGCCGTCGGGCGGGCGCTCGGTGAGAGCATCGCCGTGGCGCTGGTGATCGGCAATCGCCCGGCGATCCCCCATTCCCTCCTGGCACCCGGGGCAACACTCGGGTCGGCGATCGTCAACCAGTTCGCCGAGGCCTCCCCCGGACTCGGCACGAGCTCGGTGATCGCACTTGCGGGCGTCTTGCTGCTCCTGACGATCCTGGTCAACGTCGTGGGACAACTGCTCCTGCGCGCCAGGGGCGGTCGACGCCTGCTCGGAGTCCGGGGCGCGGTCGTATGAGCACGCTCCCGTCAATGCAAGTGGCGCTGGATGGCGCAATGCCCGACATGGGACTCGTCGAGGCTGCCCGGCGGCGGCTGGTGGTGCGGGACTCGGCCCGCCGTTCAATTGGCCGCCGCCGTGCGGCGGGGCGCGCCATGCAGGCGATCTGCCTGATCGCCGTGCCGATTGGTGTGGCGCCCTTGGTGGCCCTTGTCATCGCCACCGTCTCCAAAGGGGCGGGTGCGGTGAACATCGGGTTTCTGCTGCATGCCCCCACGCCCGAAGGAGTGCCTGGCGGAGGCATCTCCACCGCGATCATCGGTTCCGGTGAGATCGTCGCCTACGCAATCGCCTTGGCTGTGCCCATGGGGCTCTTCATCGCCCTGTTCCTCTTCGAGCGTCCGGGAGGCATCGCATCGGCCGTTCGCTTCAGCGCCGACGTGCTGTCGGGCGTTCCCTCGATCGTCATCGGCATCTTCACCTATGCGGTCTTTGTGGAGCGTTTCCACCATTTCTCAGATCTGGCGGCCGGCTTCGCACTCGGAGTCCTGATGTTGCCCATCATGGTCCGGGCCAACGAGGAGGCGATGCGGACTGTTTCCGTTGACCTCTGGGAGGCGGGCGTCTCCCTGGGTGCGCGCCGATCGCGCGTCGCCCGCTCGATCGTGCTGCGGGGGGCGCTGCCGGGCGTGGTCACCGGCAACTTGCTGGCAGTCGCCCGCGGCGTGGGCGAGACTGCCCCGCTCCTGTTCACGGTGGCCTCCCCCACGTTCGCCATGACCCTGCTCATCTTCAACGACGCGACGGAACCGTTCCCGGACGCTCAGCAAACCGCGTGGGGGACTGCACTGGTGCTCCTCGCCCTCGTGCTGATCCTGAGCGTGTGTGCCCGGACGGTCGCCTGGACGCTCAACAGGAAGACACGATGAAGCGGCACGGCGAAGTCACCGATCCGGAGTCCAACCACAGGACCGACTCGCGCGCCCATGTCGAGGACCGGTCACGGCGCCTCGCCAAAGAGTCGAAGGCGCCAGCGGATCGACCCGATCCCGGAGCGCACGGCGCTGCTGTGACGCTCGAGGACGTGAGCATCAGCTTCGGCGACCACATCGCCGTCCGCAATGTCACCCTCCAGATGCCGGCCCACCAGGTGACCGCGCTCGTCGGTCCGTCCGGGTGCGGCAAGACGAGCGTGCTGCGTGCCGTCAACCGGCTCCACGACCACACCGGAGGTGCCGTTCGAGGCACAGTCCGGCTCGGCAGCCTCGATGTCTACGGACCGGATGTTCAGCCGGAAGTGCTCCGCAGCCGGATCGGGATGGTGTTCCAGCGGCCGAATCCGTTCCCGACGATGAGCATCTTCGACAACGTGATCTCCGGGCTTCGCTTCAACGGTGTCCGCAACAAACGTCTTCTCCGCGAGATGGGCATAGCCGCGCTTCACAATGCCGCCCTGTGGGACATCGTCAAGGATCGCCTCAGCCAACCCGCGGTGCGTCTTTCAGGTGGACAGCAGCAGCGTCTGTGCATCGCGCGCGCCCTCGCCATCGAGCCTGAGGTGCTCTTGATGGACGAGCCGTGCTCCGCGCTCGATCCGGTGGCTACCGCAAAGATCGAGGACCTGATCAGACACCTCTCAGGTGAGGTGACGATCGCCCTTGTCACGCACAACATGTTCCAGGCCGCGCGCGTCTCGGACAACGTCGCCGTCTTCCTCCTCGGCGACGACCGTGTCGGCGAACTGGTCGAGGTCGGCCCCACGGACCGGGTGTTCGACACTCCCAACGACGCCCGCACGAAGGCGTACGTCACAGGCCACGTTGGCTGACCGGACACCGGGGCGCGCCCGGCTGGCGCCAAGTGACGCTCACCGGGGCGCGTCAGTTGGCGCCTAAGGTCACACTCTCGAGATCGAGCCCTATGTCCAGCGCCACGACCGAGTGGGTGAGGGCGCCGACCGAGATCACGTCCGAGCCGGCTCTCGCGTAGGCCGCGACGTTGTCGAGGTTGACACCACCCGAGGCTTCGACCAGGACTGAGCCGGTGGCCCCGCGCGGGTGGGCGCGCACGAGCTGCACGCATGCCCGGACCTCGTCCGGGGACATGTTGTCGCACATGACAAGCGTCGCCCCGGCATCAAGGGCCTCGGTCACCTGACCGGGGTGCTCGCACTCGACTTCGACCATGCGACCCGGCCACCGCTCGAGGGCCCTGCGGACCGCCTCGCTGATCGAGAGCCCGCCGAGGTGGTTGTCCTTGATCAAGACGCCCTCGGAGAGGCTGCCCCGGTGGTTGGCCGCGCCGCCTGCCCTCACGGCCGCCTTCTCGAGCGATCGCAGTCCCGGTGTGGTCTTTCGCGTGTCCCAGATCCTCGCCGACGGGTTGGCCGCGTGGGCGGCCTCGACGTAGCGCCGTGCAGCCGTCGCCACACCCGAGAGGTGGGAGAGAAAGTTGAGCGCGGTCCGCTCGGCGCTGAGCAAGGAGCGCAACTCACCCTCGAGCCGCCCGATCACAGCGCCTGGGCCGATCTCGCAGCCCTCTCCCACGAGCCAGGTCACCTCGAGGCCAGGATCGACCTGGATGCAGGACTGTTCGACGCAGCGGGTGCCGGCGACGATCCCTGCTGCCCGCGCGACGAACGCGGCCCGTCCACGAGAGCCCTCGGGTATCAAAGCCGCGGAGAGGTCGCCGAGCGGGAGCAGATCCTCGGCGAGCGCGATCGCTACTGCTTGGCGAACCGCAACAGCCGGCGGGTGAACGTCGTCGCGGTACATCGGGCCCGACCCCGTCATGCCTCGAGCACGGCTGACCCGTGCTGACGCCGGGCGCCTGGCTGCGAGCCACGGCTCGCCCCGTGCGACAACCTGCAGCGGAAGCTCGGCGAGGTCTCGGGAAAGTCCGAGCGTGCCTGCGAACCTCGCGTCTCCTCGCGCTCGGTCGCGGCCTCCAGCAGTGCCTTGGCGACGTCAGCGAGGTTCCGCACTTCGGCAGTGGCACGGTCCAGCCTCGGAGCAAGCTCCGCCACGACACCGGTGACCGCTTCGGAGGCCCGCGCGAGCGAGGAGGCATCACGGACCACGCCGGCCCAATTGGTCATCGCTGCCTGGAGAGCGGCGCGCTGTGCCGCGGCGCCCGCGGCGGCGCGCTGTGCCGCGGCGCCCGCGGCGGTGCCCGGTGCGGCGTTGACCTGTCCGGACGCAGCTCCCAGGTGATCAACTCCGCAGCGGCAGTCCGCGACTGGCCGGACGGCAATCGGCCCTGCCCGGTCGTCGCTCGATCGGGTCGCGCCCGTCCCAGCCACCAGGCCGGCGAGCGCGCCTGTGGGCTCAGCTGCGCCGCGACCTGACAGGATGGCGTCGACGCAGCGGGCCCCGAAGACCATGCCCTCCAGCAGCGAGTTCGAGGCGAGCCGGTTGGCCCCGTGAACCCCGCTACAGGCGACCTCACCTGCCGCCCAAAGCCCCGGAAGGGCCGTCGCGCCGTCGAGGTCCACGAGAACGCCGCCCGACAGGTAGTGCGCGGCCGGCGCGACCGGCAGCCAGTCATGGACCGGATCGAACCCGGCCTCCGTCAGCGATTCCGCGATCGTCGGGAACCTTCGCCCGAAGTCCTCGAGAGCCGTCGCGTCCAGCCACACGTGTTCGCTGCCTTCCTCCGCCAACTTGACGGCGATCGCCCGGCTCACGAGGTCGCGCGGGAGAAGCTCGTCCACGAAACGATTGCCTGCGCGATCGCGCAGCACCGCCCCGTGGCCGCGAAGCGCCTCGGAGATGAGCGGGCGCGGCATGGCTGCATGGTGAAGCGCTGTCGGATGGAACTGGACGAACTCCACGTCGGCGACTGGAACCCCGGCGCGCAGTGCCATCGCGATGCCGTCACCGGTCGCCTCGACGGGATTGGTCGTGACCGCGTACATCTGTCCCGCGCCTCCGGATGCGAGAACAACGTGGGATGCCGCTACGCGCCGCGGCTCGCCTGTAGGGTCGAGCGCGACGACGCCGGTGCACCGGGCGCCTTCGAGGACAAGATCGAGTGCGAACCAATCCTCGAGGATCGCTGCGGCACTGTCACGTACCGCCTCGACAAGGGCCCGCTCCACTTCCGCACCAGTGGCGGTGCCGCCCGCGTGCAGGACGCGCGCGGTCGAGTGGCCGCCTTCCCTGGCTCTCGACAGCCCACCGCCAGGGCCTCTGTCGAAGACAGCGCCGAGCGCGATGAGCTCGTGGACCCGCTCGGAGCCCTCGTCGACCAGCACACGAACCGCAGCGTGGTCGCACAATCCGGCTCCCGCGCGCAGCGTGTCCGCCAGGTGGAGGTCGGTCGAGTCCTCGTCGCCGGGCAGCACCGCAGCGATGCCTCCCTGCGCCCAACGTGTCGTCGACTGCTCCAACTCGCCCTTGGTGAGGACACCAACCCTGGCGCCGCCGAGCTGGGCAAGGCGAACCGCCGCGGACAGGCCGGCCACCCCGCTCCCGATGACGAGGACGTCGAGCCGCTCGAGCAGGCTCACGTCCACATGCACCAGTCGGCTCGCCGAAACAGGAAGGACGACCCCGGTGTCATGTCTCCATCCCCAAGTTGTCGATCAGGCGGACCGGCCCGAGGTGAGCCGCGATGAGAAGCCGAAGCT
>Ga0187867_10004654_pt1 | contig 10566 bp, 8 predicted proteins | sample June2016WEW_13_1_FD_132976 | JGI IMG/M metagenome (GOLD analysis project Ga0187867, IMG submission 132976) | Peatland microbial communities from SPRUCE experiment site at the Marcell Experimental Forest, Minnesota, USA - June2016WEW_13_10 | ecosystem: Environmental > Terrestrial > Soil >... | reverse complement strand
CTTCAGCATGATGCGGATACGCGAAAACAGCGAGTCAGTCGCACTTTATGGAGGCGAAAGACAGGAGCAGGTGCACCTTCGAGACCGCTTTCGTTTTCTCCTCGAGAATTTCTGGGGAATTATGAGGCGGCAGAAACGGTTGTCCTGGCTGACCAACACATATAACCAGGCTGCGATCGTCTTTCCCGTGATAATGGCCGCGCCCCGTTTTTTCGCCGGGCAGATGCACCTGGGAGGCCTCATGCAGACGGTCAGCGCCTTCGGGGCCGTTCAAACCGCTCTTTCTTATCTGATAAACAGCTACACCACCATCGCGAAATGGCACGCGGTAATAGACCGGCTCGTCGGGTTTTCCCGCTCACTCGAAGAACTCAAGACTTCAAAACTGCTGGAGAGTGTCAACCGCATTCATACTACGGAAAATGCCTTCAGAACCGATCCGTTGAGTGTTTTTCTGCCAAACGGCAAGACGCTGGTTAATAACCTCAAGCTGGACATCGAACCGGGAACGCGCCTTCTGGTCACCGGACCCTCGGGTTGCGGAAAGAGCACCCTGATGCGAGCCATGGCCGGCATATGGCCCTTCTGCAAGGGCACGATCCTCTTGCCTGAACGATCTTCCATCATGTTCCTGCCCCAAAAACCCTATCTCCCCCTTGGCACTCTTCGAGATGGGTTATGCTATCCCTATCCGGAAGGCTATCGTGATGAGGACTTGAGGGAGGCCCTCTTTGTTTGCGGGCTCCAGGATTTGATCGGCGCAATGGACAAAACTGAAGACTGGTCGCATGCCCTTTCCCTGGGTGAACAACAACGTCTCGCCTTCTCCAGGCTCATGCTTCGCAAACCGGATTATATATTTCTCGATGAGGCCACCGCATCGCTCGATGAAGAGGGGGAAGCCGCCCTGTACGGACTTCTGCGCCGCGAACTGCCGGACGCGGCCGTGACCAGTGTGGGACACAGGACTTCTCTGCTCGCCTGGCACACCCTTACGCTCAAATGGGAAAGGGAAGGAACCTGGGTGCAATCGACCCTGCGAGGTGCGGGGCCGGGTAATCTCCCGGCACCTTGAGCAGTGATAAAAAGCGAGTCGTTATCGTCCAGGGTAAAAACGCCACTTTTCTCGATGAGTTGAACATAATTAGCGAAATCCTTATATTAGTAGCGTAGCGGACAATTAGACGCAGGGGATCGCGGCCCGTTTTTTAGATTGTCCTGCGTATGAGGGTCATCTGTACTGAGGATATTTAAAACGAATTTTTGCATGCCTTGGAGAAAGTCCATGTCGACATTTGAGTACGAGGGGAAGCAAATCCAACTGGATGATGAAGGTTATCTGGAAAACCCGGAGGATTGGGACGAAATGGTGGCTTGCGCCCTGGCCGAAAGAGAGGGGGCCGGTATGGGGTGCCCTTTGCGTGAAGAGCAACTGGAAGTATTGAGATTTATCCGGAAATATTACAAAAAATTCAGCTCTGTCCCTGTCGTCCGGGCTGTGTGTACAAATGTGCATCAACCCAGGAAGTGCGAATACATTCAATTTCCCGATCCCATAACTACTTGCAAAATCGCCGGAATCCCCAAGTTAAATACCGGCTATGAATTAATGTAGTCATTTCTCTTCCGGTTCGAAAAGGCCTGGCGGGCTGTGCTTCACTTAAACACCTTACGGATCTTTTCATGGTTTAGGTTGTCCCGGAGGGACATGTGCTAGTGCGGTGGATTTTTTGTCTCCGCATCACCACCTGAGGCGCGCTCCAGCGGCAAGGTTATTATGAATGTCGATCCTTCACCGGGCTTACTTTTCGCGGTAATGCTCCCCCCATGCCGATCGACTATCTTGCGGCAGATGGCAAGTCCCATCCCGGTGCCTTCATAGGCGCTTCTCCCATGAAGTCGCTCAAAAGGAACAAATATGCGGTCCAGGTATTTCTCATCGAAGCCGATGCCGTTATCTTCGACGAATATCATGCAATCACGATCCGTTCGCCGGGAATATATTTTTATGTGAGGCTGCTCCTCGCCATGAAATTTCAGTGCGTTGGCAATAAGATTTTGAAAAAGTTGACGAATCTGGCTTTTTTCACCCTTGACGGCAGGCAATTCAAAAACTTCTACATTAGCTCCAACCCGTTCAATTTTTAACTCCAGATCCGAAATCACCTCCATTACAGCCTCTCGCAGATCGAGAGTGTCCAGAAGCTCGGGACGAGTAGTCAGGCGGGCATATTTAATAAGATCGCGAATGAACTGCTGCATCCGCTTCGATGCGTTCATGATCCTGATGAGGTAATCTTTACCCTCATCGTCCAGCTTCTCTCTATATTTGGTCCCAAGACGTTCCCCGAAGGCCAGGATTTTCCTAAGAGGCTCCTGGAGGTCATGGGACGCAGTAAAGGCAAATTGCTCAAGCTCCCGGTTGCGGAACTCAAGTTTTCCCGCAAGGGCCGTAAGTTTTTCCTCTGCTTTTTTTAGATCCGAGATATCGGTCATTGTCGTTCGGGCAAGACTTTTACCGTCTGAATCCAGCAGGTATGTACTGTCAAGTTGAAAGTAACGATCGGTGCAGCCCCTTCCGTCAAGTTTTATCTCGCAGGTGTGGTGCTGTCTTGTTTTAAAGACCGTCCTCAAATGAAGGTGCAGCTCATCCCTGTAGTTTTCTGATGCGTAAAGATTGAACGGCTTTCCGATCAGGATGCTTCTTTGCACTCCCAGTTGCCTTGCGGCAGTCAGATTAGATTCAACTATTCTGCCTTCTTCACTTAAAGTAAGGTAGCCGACAGGAGCGAAATCATACAGGTCGGAGTACTTTTTCCTGGACTGCTCCAGTTCACACTGCATGGAGCGAAGCTCATCGTTCTGGATTTCAAGCTCAACCTGGTGAACATGCAGCTCTTCGACGAGCTTGCGCACATCCTCCACCGGCATCTTCTCCATCGACGAGCGGTTGGATTGTGCTATCTGCTCGGCACGTACACGACGCTCGGCGGTTTTTGCATTAGGGTCGTTCATCGCTCTCCGATCCAATGTGGGTATAATAAGTCAGGCGCCTGGCGCACGTGTTTTCGCGTGAAAAACTGCCCCCCCCCCGCAAGATGTGGAGACTTCATGCCTTGCACATGCGGTGAACGTTTGCCCGCTTTCATTCGGTGATATCCTCTATCGCAAGCAGGATCAGATGCGGCCGGCTGCCCGTCTGTTCGATTCGCCTGGCATTGAGGACCAGGACTCTATGACCGATCCGCGAGAAATCATGCTCGACCCTAAAATCCTGAAAAGAACTTTTCTCGGGTATGATCTTTTCGAGAAGTTCCCGCAACTCCGGAATGTCCCACTGACCACCACCCGGTTCGTAAACAGAGACCCCCTCGGATTCCTGCCTGGGAATCCTGAAGGTCTCATAGAAAGCCTTGTTGCCCGAGACAACCCGAAAACTGCCATCGAGCACCAGCAGACGTTCCCGAACGGTTTCGACAATGCTTTCAGCATACTCTCCGGCATCCTCGGCAAGCTTCTGAATGCTCTTTACTTCTGTGATATCTATAATGTAAATCACAACCCCATCGATTGCATTATCGATTGTGCGGTAGGGGAGCACCCGGACCGAAAGCCAGTTGCCGCGCCGTCACTTCAAATCTCGCGGCTTTCCCGGCCCAGGGTGTCCAGGACCTCCACGGCTGTCATGCGGAGGTCAAGTCCGGTAATTTTCGATGTGATGTCGCCAATCGATCTTCCGATATCCGCCTCTATTAGATTAAGGACTTTCTTAATGCCTGGCAGGATATGGACGCCGATATTTGGAACAATAGTACCAAAACTACCTGATAGCAAATGTTTGATGTATGTTCAGGGAAAACAAAACTCATAAGTTCTTTGAAATGGATGTGAAAAACGTGGTTCCCTTTTTAGCTGCCGGTTCGACCCACACCAGTCCCCCGTGTTGTTTAGCTATCTCTTTTACTATGGCCAGGCCCAGACCGGCGCCTTCTATCCCCCTGGATGTCTCATGCCGCTCAAATAATTCGAAAACCTTTTCAGCATCCACCACTTTTAGTCCTTTACCATTGTCGGTAATTGAAAAAATGTGGGAACTCTCCGTTTCTTCATGTCCGATCCAGATTTTGCTCAGCCGCTCTCCGCCGTATTTCAATGCGTTATCAACGAAATTCCTGAACACCCTCAAAATGGACAGCCTATCCCCCATTATCTCGATATCAGAATCCGGCTCGAACCATTCGATTCCACGAATAGTGAGCTGGGATGAAAATTCGTCTTTGATCATCGTAAGAATCTCCCTGATGTTTATCTTTTCAAATAACGGCCGGGTCTCTTTGGTCACTATGTAGACATTGATCATTTCGACTAGAGCTGCGATATGCCCGGATGCTTTTAGTATTTGCTCGCAATAATTTCTCCCTTTATCGTCGAGGACATCTTTAAACTGTTTATGAAGACGTTTCGTAATACCATATATCCCGATGGCCGGGCTCTTGAGATCGTGTGCTACCGAGTAAGCTAACAGCTTTAGGGCTTCCTCTGCGCGTTTACGCTCCTCTATTTCACAAGTGAGCCGCTCATTGGCCGTGGCCAGTTCCGTAGTGCGCTCTTTGACCAGGTCCTCAAGGTGGTCACGGTATTTGTTCAATTGCTCCAGTGCAACCTTGCGCACTGTAATGTCACGGAAAGTGAGGACCGCCCCGACAATTTGGCCCTCTTCCAGAATGGGAGTACTCGAATATGCAACCGGGAAATTCGTGCCGTCCTTCCTCCAGAACACCTCGTCTCTTTCACGCCGGGCGGCCCCGCTAGTCAAGCTTTCAAACATCGGACACTCGTGCACGGGATAAGGAGCTCCATCGGCCCTGGAGTGATGGACCATCTGATGGAAGTCTTTTTGGATCAATTCTTCAATCCGATAACCGGCAAGCTCCGCCCCGGCCGGATTGATAAAGGCAACTCTGCCCGCCGTGTCTAATCCGACAATGCCTTCTCCCGCTGCGTCAAGGATCAGTTGGTTTTGCCGGCCGAGCCGCAGCACCTCCTCTTCGGCCCTCTTGCGTACTATTATTTCCCCGGACAGCCGCTCGTTGGAAGCTTTGAGTTCGATAAGGGCGTTTTTGATTTCACTTAAATCCCTTCCCACACTGACGCTGCCAAGAACTCTGCCTTCCCGATCCTGCAGCAGGCCGATAGAAATCTCAAATGGGGCGGTGCTGCCGTCCTTTCTTTTCATGAGCATTTCCCGCTTTTTCACCGAACCTTGCCGGCGAAGATCTTTAAGCATTATTACCAACTCATCACGGTCAGCGTATAAACCAAAGCCCGATTTTCCCCGAAGCTCCTCAAAACTGTACCCGTACAGCTCGGCCGCCATTTTGTTCCATTTGATAAACTTCCCGTGTTCATCCACGATCCCAATGGCGTCAGGAGAATTCTCCAGGACATTTTCGAGGTAGCCGTTCGTCTGCTTTATTTCCTCCTCCCTTTCTTTGCGCTCGGTGATGTCGCGGGCGATCGAAGAGGCGCCTATAATTCTCCCTGTGGCATCTAAAATGGGTGAAACAGTCAAGGAGATATGGACTTTCTTTCCGTCTTTGCTGATACGGGTGGTCTGGTAATGCTCTACCTGCTCCCCTCGCCTTATGCGGTCGAGTATATTGGAGACATCCCCGGGCAGATCGGAAGGCAGCAGGATGGATACAGGCTTTCCCACCACTTCCCCCGCGTGGTAGCCGTAAATGTTTTCGGCCCCCTTGTTCCAGCTTAAAATGATGCCATCCAGCGTAATGCCCATAATCGCATCCCCTGAGGATTCGACAATGTGCGCCAGCAGGGAGCGCGCTTCAAGGTACCTGCACGCGACAAATCCCCCAACCGCAGCGACACCGGTTAAGAAAATAGCAGTATGGATGTGGGACCCCCAGATGGTTATGTTGGGCCAGAAGATGTGTTTGAGCACTTGGAAAGCGGACATTGCCGCAAAAGTGGCAAAGGGTATGAGAACCAAAGGGAGTATATGTCCAAAGCGATAAGGACGCGATGTCATTTCTACTCCTCTTGACAGTCCCGCCATTGGAAATTGACAGGACCCATGAAAGTGACGAAGCAGGTCAGTGAAAGCCTGACGGATTTCAGACTCTCAAACTGGACTTTCGGAGACAGACCCACCTCAAACCAACTTGATATGTAAATCCAATAGAATCTAATCTGTATTCTTTTTCAGAGCGCGCTTCAATTATTGAAAGGCAAGGCAAATCTCATGCCGACATATTACACCGGAGGCACAGACTGTGCAAGGGGAAATAAACGTCTTTTTCTGACAGGGTACCAGGGCCGTAGCATGCCGGAAGAAAGTTGATTCACCGCTCTACGGTTAACTATTCAATGCTTCCAAAGCATTGTCACAAAGAATATGACCGCGCCCATAATCGCATATTTTATCCTGAAACAGCACCTTTACCGCTTTATAGCGGTTCCGGACGTTTAGTTCCTCATTGAAAATGGGAATGATGATAGTTATTCGCCTGCGACTCATTGCAAGCGCCTCCTTATAAAAACTTCATCCCTCTGTATGCCATATGAAAACGTAGTAAAACAGGCGTAGCACATGTTTGTGTAAGATATCTGCTAATACTTGATCTAAACATTACCCATACAAGTACGGCATTTACTAAATACATACTCTAATAACTCAAAAATATCTTAAGGCTATACTATTCCATATATTATTAACAACAGAAATGCCAGTCGTTTGGCAGTCAAATACCTCCGGCAAAGCCGGAGGTATTTGACTGCCAAACGTGTCCAGACAGCCTTGGTTTTCTCAATAAGTGCACTGAGTTGGGCATTGCTTGCCGTGGTATCCACCTCAATTTTAGCAACGTCGAGCGGCAGAAAAGGAAAAGTGGATTTCTTAGTACTGGACAGGATTTTTGAAAATTCCGATGAGAGCATGAAGTTTTTTCTTAACGCCTCAATGTTCGCACATTGCGTGTGAAGCTGAATAACGGACTCAGATTCCGGATACCGTCCCAGAAGCAGTCGATACGCCCAAATGACTTCATCTCTTGTGACTGACATAGCTGTAACCTTCTAATCAGGCGTTACATATGAGCTTCACAACTGGATGCAACCTCGAAACCACTGCGCCTGCACACATTTTCGCGAACAGCCTCCTGCAGGTCAAAAGCTATCATTTCCTTTACGAGCTCCTCAAAGGAGATCTCAGCCGTCCAACCCAGTTTTGCATGTGCTTTGCCTGGGTCACCCAATAACGTGTCGACTTCCGTCGGCCGAAAATAACGTGGATCTACAAAAATGACGGGCTTGCCTGTTTTGATTGAGTGGAGGCCGCCGTGCCTGGAGCATTGGGACAAGAGAGCCGACGGATTCAGTGCAGCAATAATTCCCTGCTCGGATACGCCTTCCCCTTTCCATTCCAGCTCGATTCCCAATTCCGCGAAAGACCGCTGGCAGAACTCCCTTACCGAATGCTGCTCACCCGTGGCGATTACGTAATCCTCCGGGATGTCCTGCTGGAGAATGAGCCACTGTGCTCTTACATAGTCCTTCGCGTGGCCCCAGTCGCGAAATGAGCTCAAATTGCCAAGATAGAGGGAATCCTGGAGCCCGAGAGCAATTCGTGCAGCAGCCCGTGTAATCTTTCTGGTCACGAATGTCTCGCCGCGTACGGGCGACTCGTGATTGAACAGAATGCCGTTGCAGGCAAACATTCCATAGGACTCCCGATAATTAACCGTTATCCAGTATGCGTAAAGTTTGGCGCAGGCGTAGGGCGAGCGCGGATAAAATGGGGTGCGTTCCGTTTGGGGGATTTCCTGCACCTTGCCGTAGAGTTCCGAAGTGGAAGCTTGGTAGAAACGGGTTTTGTCTTTCAAACCGAGTATTCGGATAGCCTCCAGCATGCGCAGGGTGCCGACTGCATCTACTTCGGCTGTGTATTCCGGTGCTTGAAACGATACACCCACGTGGCTCTGAGCAGCCAGATTGTAAAGCTCATCGGGCTGAACTTCCTGGACGATGCGGACGAGACTGGTCGAATCCGTCAGATCGCCATAGTGCATGATAAACCGTCGGTTAGCCTGATGTGGATCTTCATAGAGGTGATCGACTCGCTGAGTGTTAAAAAGTGAACCCCGCCTCTTGATGCCATGAACGATATAGCCTTTATCGAGGAGAAACTCCGCCAGATAGGCACCGTCCTGGCCGGTAATTCCCGTCAGGAGCGCGGTCTTTTGAGATTCGCAGTTCATGAAATTTACCTTTCAAAAATTTTGGAATGGAGCAAGGAGCAAAAACTTCCCGTCTCTCGCTACTCGCTTCCCGCTTCCCGTTTGTTCAAAGCAGGTTGTCCCGCCCTATTGCAGACCGGTTTTCTCATAACATCCAGAAAAACGTCCAGATACTCGCGCGCCATTTTCTCGGGACCACCTGATTCGGCCAGTCGATGGCGGCCCAGGCCGATAAGCCTTTTCCTCAGGTCCTTATCTGTGGCTATACGCTCGATGGCGTTGACGATCTGCCGGGGTTTTCTGGGGTCGAAGTAAAAAGCGGCATCTCCGGCAACTTCGTGAAGGCTGGCCACATTGCTGCAAATAACGGGTTTTTCCAGGGCCATAGCTTCCAGAACCGGCATTCCAAAGCCCTCGTACAGGGACGGGTATACGAGAGCGAGGCATGAGGCAAAAATTGCGGTAAACTCTTCTTCGGTAAGAAATCCCGGCAGAATAACCCAGTCTTTTTGCCCCATGCGGTATACTGCTTCCTGCAAGACCTTCTTTTCATTCTCAAGCGCCCCGGTGCAAACCAGGCGCAGGTTGGACTCAGGATGGCGCGCCCGATATATTGCAAATGCGGTGAGCAGCATTCTATGATTCTTGTGCGTCCAGAAATTGGCAGGGTAAAGGAGAAACTCGTTTCCCCCGACGCCAAGGCGCTGCAGGATGGGATCGACATCCTTGGCCGGTTGCTTTTTCAGGCGGTGAGGCAACTGAATGGGTATACTTATTGCCCTGTCCGGCTCAAGGGTCGAATTCTCGAGCAAAGGAGGCGGAAGCAGGTCTGAACGGATCGGTTCGCAATACGGAAGATCCTGAAACGGCGGCGTGATCCAGTGGTGCAGATGGGCTCCGATTTCCGCCACGAAGTTGTCGCGAAAATATTGGAGTATTTCCTGGCAAGGCGGGGAAACGGCCACCCTGTACGTGGTCAGCAGTGTAAGATGAAAGCCGAATTCAGAGGTAATGAACTCCAGACGGTGCAGTTCCCTTACGTTCTCAACCCCCGGAGGGATCCGCTGATATCTGCCCGAAAAAAGGCCTTCCTCCTCCACGTCGATGCTGATTACAAGTCTCACGAGGCGCCCTCATCGTATTGAGAGGCAGCCGTGGATGCGCTGTTCTTGTTCACAGTTTTCCTCAAGTCGATGGCCACCTTGACGCTCTTGAACCCGGATTTGTTGAAAGCGGTCTTGAACGCGCGGGCAAATTTGCTCAAAGAGTAGGTGTGGGTAAGCAGGCCCTCAGTGGGGTATCCTTTCGCCAACAGATCCATAGCCATCTGGTAGGTGCGCACCCGTTGGCCCTCATAATTTCCGAAAGCATAGCAGGCCGAGCCCGTAACCATCAGTTCTCGAAACCACAGGCTGGAAAAATCCACAGGGCCAATACGCCCGGCTGTTCCGACCATTATGTATTTTCCTCGGGCTCGCAACGCGATAAGCGCTTCCTGAAGGGAGCGCCTGCTCGCAACAAAGTCAAAAACCAGGTCAGCCCCCCCTTCCAGGTTCCCGCCTCCCAATGTGGTCGGAATGAATTTGGCGCCAACCGCTTGGCCCAACTCGCTCCGGCTGGGTGACTCCAAGACCAGGTCTGCGCCACCATTTCGCGCCAGTTCCTGCTGAAAAGGGTAGCGCGCCACGACCGCCAGCCGGGCTCGAGATCCAAGCGCCCTGAGGATTCGGATGGCGTGCTGTCCCAGAATCCCTGCCCCAAAAACGACAACTGTCTGGTCATCCCGGGGGAAATGGTCCAGGATTGGCTGTAGGGCCGAAGCGAGCGAGTCCGCAAGCACGGCCTTCTCATCCGTGAGCGAATCAGGGATGCGGATCAACCTTCCGGGAGGAGCGAGCATGAACTCGGCCATTCCGCCCCCAAGGCTCTTGTTGTACCCGATGACCGGTCCGGCAGCCAAGTTTCCGGCTGTGAAGGATTCGCAAAGGTTATAGGAACCCTGGCTGCAAGACCGGCATGGAACCATTCCTCGTTCTGCGCACGAGAGCATCGGCTCAACCACTACCCGGTCGCCTGCATTCCATTCCGAATCCTTTGGCGCCTCAACTACCGCCGCCGCTATTTCATGGCCCAGCACAGCGGGAAAAGACGCGTATGGTTCCAGTAGGAATGACTCCATTCCGCGAAGGAGCCCAAGGTCTGAGCCGCAGATACCGCAAAGGCTGTTTTTCAGGAGAACCCAACCCCTTTCGTTTCCGGGGGGAGGTATTTCCTTTAGTCCAAACGGGGCCAGGCGGTGGAAGAATCGCCG
>Ga0187867_10004653_pt1 | contig 10568 bp, 8 predicted proteins | sample June2016WEW_13_1_FD_132976 | JGI IMG/M metagenome (GOLD analysis project Ga0187867, IMG submission 132976) | Peatland microbial communities from SPRUCE experiment site at the Marcell Experimental Forest, Minnesota, USA - June2016WEW_13_10 | ecosystem: Environmental > Terrestrial > Soil >... | reverse complement strand
CCGCTCTTCTTCGCCTTTGAAGTAAACCGTGAAAACCTCCACTCCGGCGTGGTCGGCCGCATCCACGGCGTCGTTCAGCGTCTCCTTGCTGCCGTGGTCCACGCCGTCGGAGAAGACGACGAGCGCCTTCCTGCCGTCCTTCGGTTTCATTAGCTCGTCTGAGGCCAGGTAAATGGCGTCGTAGAGCTGTGTTCCGGCTCGGGCGCCGCCGCGCTGTCCGTTGCCACCGTTCCCGCCGTTATTGCTCGTTTCAGGTCCCTGGCTGCTGCGTTCCTGCGATGTTGGACCCATCGCGTCCAGCTCACGATGCAGTTTCTCTCGCGAGTTCGTGAAATCCTCGAGCAGCTCCACTTCCCGATCGAAGTGGATGAGGAAGGCCTCATCGCCGCGCACTCCTTCTTTTGCATCCGCGGGCAGCATCAGATCGACGAACTTTTCGCCTGCTTTGCGTTCGGCATCCATCGCCGCGGAGACGCTGCGGCTGGTGTCGACCAGCAACCCCAGCTTAAAGGGAAGATTGCTCTGGGTTGTAAAGCTCTTGATCACTTGCGGCCGGCCGTCTTCGGTCAGCGTGAAGTCCTTCGCGTTCAGGGTGGTCACCAGCGCGCCGTGTTTGTCGATCACGGTCACCGGCAGAAGCACTTCGCGCGCTTGCACCTTGAGGGTGGTCATGGGTTGCCCGGCGGGCTGAGATGGGGGCTGTTGCGCCGAGGCGAGCAGGCTGAGCAGCCCGGCAACTGAAACGACAACTGGGCGGGAAATCTGGATTTTCATGCAATTCCGCGGACTAGAGATGTTCTCCAAGAGTTAGACGCAAGTGACAACGCTTCCGTTGACCGCGTCTTCACAGCGTCAGGGTCTGCCCCCGGGCTTTACACGATCTTCGCATGATTTTGCCCGGGTTTGCATTCGCCGGCCCCAGTCAGTCTCTGGCATCGACAGGGCCCGGCTGGGGAGCATCATCTATGACAACTTTCTTGTGTTTATGCCAGATCGAGGTTGCGATCGACGCGGCGAAGATCAAGACCGCAATCACCGGCGTTGCCAAGCCGAAGGCGCCTGCCAGTGCTGCGATCACAGCAACGGCTACCGTCAGCGCCCACATGGCAATCGCTCCCAGCTTGCTCGACTTCACGGTGAGCAGCAACAGCGGCAGGCTGAGAATCAGGCAGCAACAGAGGGCAACGGCGTAGTTCCGGGGAATGCCGGTGTCAGAGGGATCGGCGTTGAAGGCATAATGAAGAAGCAAGCCGCCCAGGACGCTTGCCGCCAGGCAGGCCAGAGCACTACATACAAACATCCGGTCGTAGTGCTTCCAGTGCTCTGAGCGCGCCTTTCCCATCGTGTTCTACCCCAAGCAAAGGTGGATTTCCAGGGCCTGTTTCTGAGGTTCACAACATAATGCTGCGGTCATCCAGAGCGGAGTTTGGCCGGCACCGGGGTCCCCACGGACAGGTCTTCGTCCGGGGGGTGAGGCCGAACGAAGTCGAAGGACCTGTATTTTGAGGCCTTCATTATGCACGAACTTCGGGGACACCACATTAGCGCAGCAAGTCTTCCAGCGTCGTGCTCAAGTCTGTCTTGTCGTCGCGATACTTCACGATTACAGCCGCGTAAAGGCTCAGTCCCCATTCCTGTCCTTTGCCCTTCTTGACGGCGCGTGAGCCGGGCACGATGACAGCTTCGGCGGGAATGATCAGCGGCAGGCCGGAGGCGGCGCGCAGCACCTCTCCTTTGACGAGATCGAAGACCGGGGTGCCCCGGGTGAGGATGGTTCCGGCGGCCAGCACCGCGCCCCGGCGCACCACCGTTCCCTCATAGACGCCGCAATTCCCGCCGACCAGCACATCGTCCTCAATAACGACGGAACTGGCGTTCACCGGCTCGAGAACTCCGCCGATCTGCGCCGCGGCGCTCAGGTGAACGCGTTTGCCGATCTGCGCGCACGAGCCGACCAGCGCGTGAGAGTCAATCATGGTCCCCTCGTCGACATAAGCGCCGGCGTTGATGTACATCGGCGGCATGCAGACGACCCCGCGTCCAAGGTAGGCCCCGGAGCGGACAGATGAGCCGCCGGGAACCAGGCGGACACCATCCTCCGGGGCGAAAAGCCGTACCGGATAGGTGTGCTTGTCGACAAATGAGAGAGAGCCGGCAAATGACTGCTCGAGCGCTCCCAGGCGAAAGCCGAGCAGAATGCCCTGCTTGACCCAGGCATTGACGCGCCAACCTGCGGGCGAGGCCGCATCGGGCTCAGCCGCGCGGACTTCTCCGCGCTCGAGGGCGCTGCGCACGGCGAGAAACGCTTCCATCGCCGAGGCGTCGCCCGCGGCAGCTGCCCCGGCGGCAAAGTACCTCTCGATGGATTGCTGAAGATCTGAGGGGGTCATTCCAGTGAGAGTGTAGCAGTCGACACATCGATCACGCGGCTTTGACGCGCGCCGCCCGAAGCGATGGCCTGAAGACGGAAACAGTTCTTGCCTGAAGGAATAAGTGCGAGAGGGATCGGTGCATCGCCGGGCCGGTTGTTGAAGTTCTTCGATTCCAGCCAGGCGCAGAGCCTCGGGTCGCGAATCTCGGTGTCACCCTGCCAGAAACTGGGTGAGAGACCACATTGGATGTGGAGGTGGTCGAGCAGCAATTCGATCTCTGAAACATCGCGGGGAAAATAGCGGTGGACGTTGACCGAGCCGACTTCAACGCCTCTCATTGTGCGGCCTTTGCGGTAGGACTTGACCACCATGCAAACTCACAGGTCGGTGCGGAATTGAGTACTCGGCAAGTCTACGCACGAAGCTCGACATGCAGCCGCAAGTACGCAACATATCCGCCCCACAATTCCTGTTTCGGCTCGCCGGGCCCCGCCCCACGCCAATCTGGGATGACATGGGGCATGACCAAATGCCTATATGCGATACTCGAAGCGGCATGTACAAACGAATCGTTCTCAAGTTATCCGGCGAGGCCCTGGCAGGCGAGCGGGGCTTTGGTCTCGACGCCGACAAGGTGTCGCAAATTTCCAACGAATTGGCAGAGATTCACAGGCTGGGAGTAGAAATAGGCCTGGTGGTCGGCGGCGGCAACTTTGTTCGTGGCGTCGAGGAGCAAGCCAGAGAGATGGACCGGGTGGGCGCCGATAACATGGGCATGCTTTCGACGGTGATCAATGCCATCGCTCTGCAGGACGCTCTCGAGCGGCTCGACGTCCAGTGCCGGGTGATGTCCGCCGTGTTCATGAACCAGATTGCCGAGCCTTATATCCGGCGGCGCGCCGTTCGTCATTTGGAGAAGGGGCGTGTGGTCATCTTTGCAGCTGGCATCGGAAACCCGTTCTTTTCAACCGACACCGCAGCGAGTCTGCGCGCTATGGAGATCAAAGCCGATGTGTTGCTGAAAGGCACCAAGGTCGAGGGCGTTTACAACGCTGATCCCAAGCACGTAAAGGACGCCGTGAAATACGACGTCATCACGTATATGGATATCCTGCGCCAGGGACTGAAGGTCATGGATCTGACTGCAGTGAGCCTGTGCAAGGACAATAACCTGCCGATGATCATCTTCAATATGAACCGGCCGGGAAATATCCGCCGGGTTGTGCTGGGCGAGAAGGTCGGATCGATGGTGACGGCGTAAGAACAGCCGTCGGCTACCAGCCTTCAGCTAATAGCGCGGACGCACCCAGGCGCTAGAATCGGCTGCGAGATGCCGCGACGAAGGCTTCCTGGTTCGCATTCCTGGTACCGATCAATCACAAGGTCTTCCCCGGCACGAAAAAGCTAATGGCTAATGGCTAAAAGCCAAAAGCTAACGGTTGAGGGCTGGGGCAAGTCCGGAGACGTCTAACACTGCGTGGCAACCCTCGAGCAAGCGCCGCCGAAGACCAAGCCAGCGCCGTTGAAAGCCTTGACAGGCCTGCGCTGTTTCGCAGCCCTGAATATTGTCTTCTTTCATTTCTCCAATCCGCAGTGGTTCGGATTTCTAGCGCCGGTGGTCAATGCCGGATTCGTCTCCGTCAGCTATTTCATCCTGCTGTCTGGGTTTGTGCTTGGCTATAACTACAACAACCGCGCACGGAACGGCGAGCTCGATCGCACGCGTTTCTTCAAGACGCGATTCACGCGCATCTACCCGATTTACCTTCTCAGCCTTTTGTTAAGCCTGAACCAGCTTGGAACTGAGTATCAGGGTCACACTCATGCGATGTTCTGGGCCGGTGTTGTGCTCACGCCGCTGCTATTGCAGGGCTGGATTCCCGCCATCGCGATATTTCTGAACACCCCGGCCTGGACGATGTCTGCTGAAGCGTTCTACTATGCCATCTTTCCCTGGCTGGCGCGATGGAAGCGGCCGGAGCGGATCGGGCCATATCTCGCAAAGATGTCCGGAATATGGGTGCTGGGACTGGTTCCCGGCGCTCTTTATATAGCCTTTAATCCCGACAGTATCGCGCATCCCGACCGCTGGAGCTATGGACCGTGGCTTACGGCGCTCAAATATACGCCCTATTCGCACCTTTTCAGCTTTGTCTTTGGCGTGATGCTGGCCAATCTCGACCAGATGATCAACCGCGCGAGTCGCCTGCGCCTCGGACTGGGGATCATCGGTTTTGGCGGCATCTACTCACTTCTCAGCCTGGGACCGCTGGTGCCCTATGCCATCATTCACGATGGATTGCTGATGCCGCTCTTCGGCTGCATCGTGTTGGGCCTTGCGGGCGAGAATCCGCTCGCCTCAGCACTCGGGGTGCGCCCGCTGGTTTTTGTGGGTGAAGCCAGCTATTGCCTTTATTTGCTGCACTTTAACTTGTGGAACCTGATTCACGATTCGCATCTTCTCGACCGGCTTGACCTCAGCCGCTTCGATCCGTGGATCAGTTACGTATTGCTCATTGTCATGGCTCTTTTCGCCCTGTATTTCATCGAGAAGCCTGCGCAGCGGAAACTGCGGGAGTGGCTGCACGCAGGCGCGTAGACCGCGGTTCGCTGATCGTGATTCCTCGAGTGAAAAAGTGAAGGAGCGAAATGAGTGAAATGAGTGAAGAAGCGATATACCCCGGATGGGTTCACTCTTTCACTTCTTCACTGGGCTGCATCACGGCGCGACCGACTGCGTTGCGTGATTGCCGTGAGCAATGGCTACGAGCGCGGTCGGGCCATCGCCCGTTGGGTATGGGCTCGCCAGCGTAGTGTTGATCACGCCGGTGTTCGGAGTCAGTCGGAACCCGGAAACATCATTGCCCAGTTTATTCGCTGTATACACATAGCGCGCCAGAGCGGGCTCGACGACGATGGCTACCGGATAGCTATCAGTGGCGCTGGCTCCCGCGCCCGATGTGCTTGCTGTTGCCGAGGGCGTGCCCGTAGGCAGGGAAATCGTATAGGCCGAAACTGACGAGTCCAGAGAGTTGGCGACGTAGATGTAAATGCCGCGGGGATCGATGGTAACCGCCGAAGGCTCGTCCCCCGTTTTGAACGGGCCGTTCACCATGAAGTTGAGTGACTCGTCGGACTGAACGGTGTAGCCAATCAGCTCATTGGACGCAAAGTCGGTAACGTATACGAAGCGGCTCACCGGATCGGAGGCGAGGGCCACGGGCTTGACTCCGGCCTGGTAGGGACCTGCAGGCACCGGGGCCAACGCGCCACCGGAACCAATTGTGAATCCAAACACCCAGCCGGGGTTCGCGTTGCTGGTCGTGGTCCCGCCGGGATTATAGGCCGATTGATCGTAAGCGGTCACATAGACCGCGTTGTTGTTGGTCAGAACGATCACGCCCGTGGGAACAATCGTGTCGCTCGGATAGCCGGCAAGAGTCAGAGGCACGCTCGCTGACGCCGCGCCGATGACGCCTTTGCTGAGGGGATACTCGGTTAAGGTCGCCGAGGTGGTTCCCGAAACTGCGAAGAGATAATCGTTGGACTCGCTCACCGCAATGGCGACAGGGGTATTAGGGAGTGTGATGGACTCCTTCTGAGTCAAAACACCGTGGATGTTGATGTCGAAGTGCACGACGGAATCGTTTCCCGCGTTGGCAACATACAAGTTGAAACCGTCTGAGGTGTCGGCCATGGCCACGGGGATGGTCCCACCCGAGGAAATCGTGGGATGTCCGGTGCGCAGCGCGCCCGACGATCCATCAGTTTCGTAGCTATAAATCTGCCCATTGCTTCCGGCGCTTCCCGCCGAAGCGGCGACGTAGACAAAGTCGATGTTTACAAGCTGGCAAGCAGTGAAGAGGGAGGCCAGGATCAGGCCGGCGGCCAAGACCAGAAACAGCTGGCTCAATTTGTTGAACTTCATGCGCTTCCTTCGTTGTGGGCCTGTATATTCAAGCCCTGATTCAGTCGTTGAGGTAGTCCCGCCGTTATTGTAAAAGCTTATTCGGGATGCTGCGAACGGGTCCGGTGTTCCAGCAGGTCGGTTCTGCCTGCCGTTGCGTGAATGCCCGCTCCGGTACCGTTGTGTGGAACCGCAGCCACGGCCACGGGCTGAGCTGCGGTTGGGTAAGGTGAAAACTGCGCATCGATCAGCGTCCCGGCGCTGGTGCTCAGCTCAAAATCGGAGACAGTGTTCCCGAGAAAGTCGACGGTGTACAGAAAATGATTTGTCGAGGGATCGATTCCAATCGCGACAGGATCTACCCCGGTCGTGAATGTGCCAATGCTCGTCAAACCACCGTTGCTCATTGAATAACCTTCAACGGTTGCATCCGCCGCGTTCGCAACGTAGGCGAACGGATAGGTCGGGTCGATAACGATCGCCGAAGGCTGGCTACCGGCCGGGTACGGGCTGCTCGCCAGCGGCGCCAGGCTGCCCGAGGCCACGCTGTATCCCAGCACTTGGGCTGTCGCGGAGTCCGTGACGTAAACGTAGGTGCTTGTGAGATCGCTGGCGATGGCCGAGGGCCGAACCCCGGCCGCGAAAGGTGAGCCCGGCAGTGGGCTCAGCGCTCCGCCCGACGCCACTGAGAAGCCAAAGACATAGCCCACGGACGGCGACACCGACGAGTCGTACGCGGCGACGAAGAGATCGTCGCCCGAAGCCAACACGTTGACCGCGGTGGGAACAATCACATGTGTTGAGCTGGCGCCGTTGAGTGTCAGCGGCCAGTAGCTGCCATTCACTGCCGAGTTCACCAGTGGCGCGCCCAGGCAGACGGTCGCTGTGCAGGGCGCGGACGCCGAGGCGCCACCTGCCGTCAGTGGGTAAACCGCAACCGAACCAGGGCAGGGATCAGCCGAGGAACAGAGCGGAAGCGGTTCGTAGGTATCGAGGACGAACAAATTCGATTTGTTCACGGCCACCGCCAGGGGATAGATGCCGGGCGTGTTCACCGTGTTGAACGGATAGACTTTGCCGTCAGACCCAACCACGAACTGCACGATCGTGTTGTCGTCTTGATTCACCACGAAGAGATTCTCGTTGTCGGAGGAGACTGCCTCAGCCACCGGATTTCGCCCTGCTGAGGGAAACGGCGACGTCGGAATCTGCCGCATCCGCCCCGACTCCGAGTTGATCTCGAAGACGTCGATCTCTCCATACTGGTTGGTGCCCGCTGCTTTCGAGCTGAGCACATAGACAAAATCCACGGTCAGCGTTTGCGTGATCTGGGAGCATGCCGTCACTGATAAAGCCGCCAGGAGGCTTGCCGCTGCCGCCAAAAAGAGCTGACTCGATTTGTTCAACTTGATGTGCATCGTTCTTTCAAATAGGCCGCACTTGACGGCCTCTGAAAATCTCGTTCGCGGCCGAATGCTGCCGGCTCGCAAAATCGCCCATTCTACGCGGCACGGAGCCTGTAATCAGACCCCAAATGCCGATCTTTGCATTCGAAATTGAATCGGCCCGCGCTATCCTTGTCCGTTCGTCGGCGGTAGGCGCACATTGCGCTACCCGACGCGCCCATCCATCAGACAACACGTAGCCGGACCCTTAAGCGAATAGGTGCTGGTTCTCCGCATATTGTTGAGCACGCCTGAGTCTGGATCCAGCAACCTCCCCGTGACCGTCGAGTCGTACCCATTGGCTTCGAAAATGAACTGGTCGGATGGATCCTCGACAATGCACTGCGGACCCGATCCGGACCCGAACGGTTCGCCGGCGATGAAACTCAATTGGTAAGAGGGCGCGGTAGTCAAAAAGTATCCGCTGATGCCGCTTTCCGGATTGGGGCCGGAGGTGTTGTTCCCCTGGTTGGCCACATAGACGAACTTACCCTTCGATTCCACCAGCACATAGATTGGATTGGAGAGTGTGGGATCGTCAGGAATGATGCCGCTGGGCTCTGCCTGCAACGAGCCGCCCGTGCCCACTGAAAACGGCAGAATCTGGCTTTGCGACGTGGTCGTTGTATTGTTGAACGTCACGGTGATGGGCTCATTGTCGAGCACATAGACCACGCCCCCAGCACTGACAATCGCGTTACCCGCACCGATGTTCAATTGCTGCACGCCGTTTTGACTGAGCCCGAGCTGGCCGCCACCGTAGGCATAAGGCCACACGGCAGTACCGCCTGTATATGGATAAGAGGTCGGAGCCGGCGCGCCGGTAAGCGTCAGCATATAGGAGCCTGTGAGAACGAAGTCGACAGGATTCACGGGAACCGGAAAGTAAGTAATCGGCTGCCCATTGGCCGCCGTTACCTGGGCATTTTCCACCAGCGACAGACGCCCCGTGGTCGAGTTGATCTTGAAAACCGTGATATCGCCGCAGGTGGTAGTCGACGGGCCAAGCGCCAGCGCGCAGTTGTCGGCGGCCGATGGGCTCGCATTGTCAGGAGCGTCATGATCCAGGACAAAGAGGTAGCTGCCGGTAGAGTCGGCAATTAAACGGAATGGGTTGATTCCCTGGGTATAAAACGTCTCCTGAGGAGTCAGGACGCCGTTTCCGCCCACCGCAAACTCGGTAATGTTGGAGTTCTGGCAGGCGTTGGCCCCGGTGCCGTAGCAATCGCCGTTCCCCGCACTATTCGTGCCGCGATTCAGGACATAGATAAAATTGCTGCCAAGAGTGAGCACCGCCCGAACCGGGTTGGAACCGCCCGAGGCAACCGGCATTCCGTGGATCGGCGTTAGAACCCCTGTGTTGTGATTGATTTTGTAGCCCGAGACGATGCCGCTGTTTCCAGACTGGGCAGTTTCGGTTCCGGTCACATACAGATAGCCAACTGAATAACTCTCAATGCAAGACGCAACGCCAAAAACAACGCCTGCCGAAACGGCGCCCATGCATAGCGCCTTACCGAATTTCGTAAACCTCATGCTATTCCTTCGTCCTGGTCAGGCGTACGCCGCCAAGTTGAACATTCCGCAGCCTTGCTGGGTTGGGATGGAGCCCCTGCTGCATTGTAAAAGGCGAGGGCCGGTTATGCCTAGCGCCGATATCACGAACCCGCTTCGTCTATGCCTCAACTTCACGCGACATGCCATGCCGTTGAATCCCGCCGGAGCCGTACCTGTGGCCTGTCGTCGATAAAAGCATTGCAGTATGCGCGTCTGAATGGGGGCGCTCTCATTGAATCATTCCATTTCTTCTCGCGCGATCCCGGCATCGGATCTACACATCCTCAGAACTCCCTGGAAAACGAACTGCCGTTAGACGTCGCGCCCCGGAAATCGTCAACCGTCTGCCGGATGGGGCAGGGTAGCAGAGGAAAGTTGCAGGAAACCAAAGGCAGTGGTCCTTGGAGCAGCAGGTAGAGGTTACGTCGTCGCACCAGGCTATCATGGGTAGCGCACTGCACCTAAAAGCAGAGACCCTAAGTCGGGTGCTGATCCGGTTCTTTACACGCCCTCGACCACCCTGCCACACTGGAACGTGGACACGCAGACAGTCGTCATCCTTGACTTCGGCTCGCAATATACCCAGCTCATCGCGCGCCGCATCCGCGAGCAAAATGTCTTCTCTGTCGTGCTGCCCTGCACAGCGCCGCTCGGCGAGATTAGGGCCTACAACCCCATCGGCCTGGTGCTTTCCGGCGGGCCATCTTCAGTCTACGATGCCGATGCGCCCGCGGCTGATCCGAAGATTTTGCAGCTCGGCGTACCCACGCTCGGCGTCTGCTACGGCCTCCATTTCATCGTGCATCACCTCGGCGGCAAAGTGCGCTCTGCGCCCAAGCGCGAATATGGCCATGCCGAGGTAGCGTTAGAGGACCCCTCAACCAAGTTGTTCGCCGATCTGCCCCCTTCCATCCAGGCATGGATGAGCCACGGCGACGAAGCGCTGGAATTGCCCGAAGGGTTTCGCCGCATTGCCGTCACCGCGAACGCACTTGCAGGCATTGCCAATGACCGGAAAAGAATCTGGGCGGTGCAATTCCATCCCGAGGTGCATCACACGCCGCTGGGCTCGCAGCTGATCGGGAACTTCCTGGCCATCTGCGGCGCGCGCGGCGACTGGACGCCCGCGCATTTTATCGAATCCACCGTCGCCTCGATCCGCGAGAAAGTGGGCTCGGGCCACGTGATCTGTGGGCTCTCCGGCGGCGTCGATTCCTCGGTCGCCGCCGTCCTGGTGCATCGCGCCATCGGCGCCCGGTTGACCTGCATCTTTGTGAACAACGGTGT
>Ga0187867_10004645_pt1 | contig 10576 bp, 10 predicted proteins | sample June2016WEW_13_1_FD_132976 | JGI IMG/M metagenome (GOLD analysis project Ga0187867, IMG submission 132976) | Peatland microbial communities from SPRUCE experiment site at the Marcell Experimental Forest, Minnesota, USA - June2016WEW_13_10 | ecosystem: Environmental > Terrestrial > Soil >... | reverse complement strand
ACGACGCCGAAGCCCGCCGGCTCGATGAAGAGATCGCCTTCCGCCAGTCGCCCGTCTTTGAAGAGCCCGCCGGCCCGCCCATGCCGCTGCCCGCAAATCTGATCGAGTTTCCCCGCCAGCTCGTCGCCCCCCGCAAGGCCCGCCCGCGCTACGCCGAAGGCCCCCTGCGCGCCGCCGCCGGTCCCGCCCCGGGCGCGGGCCAGCTCCGCATCTTCGAGGTCGATCCCGCCCAGATCTCCACCACCCCCGTCCCCGCCGAAGCCCCCGCGCCCCAGTGGACCTCGATCTGGCTCGACGCGCCCGGTGCCGGGCCCACGGAGACCGCTCCCATGTCTTCTTTGTTGTCATCCCGCAGCGATGATTATTTGTCATCCCGCGCCATGAGCGAAGTCGAAGGGGAGGGAACTGCTTTTCTGACCTCTGCCCGCCCCGTCCCGCTGCATCAGATCGCCTCCATCCCCCGCCGCCTCATGGCCGCGGCAATCGACGCATCCATTCTTCTCGCCGGGTTCCTTGCCTTCGCCGCCGCCTTCCTGCTCGCCGCCAGCCGCTCTCTCCCCGGGCACGCCGCCGCGTCCCTCCCCAACGCGCTCTCCCCGCTCGATCGCCACTCAGCCCTGGCTCGCCTCTCGGCCCACGCCGCCGCCCAGTTCGCCGCCCACACCGGACTCCAGCCCAGGATGGCCCTCACCGCCGGCGCCCTCGTCCTCGCCCTCCTCGTTCTCCTCTACCAGGCGCTCTTCTTCTCCTTCTCCGAGTCCACCCCAGGAATGCGCTGCGCCCGCATCGCCCTCTGCACCTTCGACGACGAGAACCCCACCCGCCGCGCCATGCGCCGCCGCATCCTGGCCGTCCTCGTCTCCGTCTGCCCGCTCGGCCTCGGCCTGCTCTGGGCCGCCTTCGACGAAGACCGCCTCGCCTGGCACGACCGCCTCACCCGCATCTACCAGCGCGCCTACTAACGACAGTGGGTAGTGGTTAGTGGGTAGTTATGGATAGCGGGTAGTTATGGATAGTGGGTAGGGATAAGCAGGAGACTCAATCAACAGCAGCCGCTCTCACCTGTTCCCGTTAAAAAGAGCGGGCTGCCCCATTCGGCAGCCGCTTCTTGTTCTTCCCTCGAACCTCGAACCTTGTACCTCGAACCCGTCTCTAGAACGTCGTGCTCACGGTCAGCCGCAGCGTCTTTCTTGGCTCGCGCAGTTCGTACGATGCCCCGTAGAGCTGCAGCGCCTGCTGATAGCTGTAATCCCCGGCGCCCGAGCTGGGGAACATGGTGCGGAACGTCGCATCGTCCACCGCCAGTTGCTGCGGCAGGTTCTTGAACAGACGCAGCGGATTGTATGCGTAATACAGCCGGAACGGCGCGTTCACAATAGGCAGAATTACCTGCAGCTCGGCGCCGCTCGACATGCGAGGCACAAAGTTGGTTCCCGGAACCGTACTCAGTCGCCGCGCCGCCAGAGCTGCCACCGGCTGGCCGCCGAAGCACGCGCCATTGACGAACGTCGGGCAGCCATACAGCGCGCTCGCCAGCACCGACGTGCCTGCCGCGCTCTGCAGCAGTTGTCCCTTCTGCAGGTCGCCGGTCAGTCCGAAGTCGGTAAAGAAGTTGAAACTCAGCGTGCTGACGAGTGGGATCATGTACTGAATATTCGCCGTCAGTTGCGTATCTCCGCCGACTGAGGCCAGCCGGTAGACCGGAAGCGGTACCTCGATATTGCCCAGGTTGGGGTTGGTCGGATCGCGCGGTACGGTCGTGCCATCCGGATTGGTCAGGTTGTACTCCACCTTGATCGGCACGAACGTGTACGGCGAACTGGCGCGAATGTCGAAGCCGCGCACATCCGATTCGCCCCCGCCGTAGATGCGGTTGGTTGGTGGCGCAACCTCGCCGCCGAACCCGGAGATGTGCGCCAGTTGCAGTCGCATCCCCAGAACGTTATGCCCTTCCTGGTCGATCGTCAGCCCCTTCATCGGGTAGTACTGCCGGTAGCTCGCCACCGGAGAGATGTACTTCACATTGCCGCCCGCGCCCGCAATCTGCACCGACAGGTTGAAGTCGCGGCCGGAGTGCGGCCCAATCCCGCGGTCCAGGCTGGAGTAGCTGAAACTGGGCGCAATCGTCGACGTCACAATGCCACTCAACTGGTTCAGCCCCGCCACCCCGGACCGGAACGCCAGCGATTGAAAGATGTTGCGCGTATTGTCGTTGAACGTCGTCACCGACGAGCGCGACAGAGCGTACGTCACGCCCACGCGAGAAATGCCCCGGCCCACCCACAGATGCTTCAGCGGCTCGCTCGCCGATGCCGTGAACCCCGTCGTCGCGGTGTTGTAGTTGGTCAGCAGGGACTGCTGCGCGGCCGATACATTCGGGCTCGTGCCGTTGGCGATTGAGTACGCCTTGGCCGGGTTGTAATCCGACTTCCGCGAGAACACCTCAGTGCCCACAGAGATCGGCTTGTTGCGCAGATACGGCTCCGTGAATCCGAAGCTCACGTTGCGCGACAGATCGCCGATGTTCGCGCTCGCCGACAGCGTCTCGCCCAGTCCCAGAAAGTTGTTGGTCTCGTAGCTCAACCCCACAAACGTCCCCGACAGTCCGCTGATGCCCCCGTTCACGGCGATCGAGTTCTTGCCCTTCTCCTTCAGCTTCAGCAGCAGATCCACCGTCGCATTGTCCTCGTTCTGTCGCGTCTCGGTATCGTCTTCCACCTTCAACGTCTCAAAGTAGTTCAACTGGTTCAGCCGCATGACAGACAGCTCCCAGCGCCGGCTGTCGTACACCTGGCCCTCTTCCAGCAGCAGTTCGCGCCGGATCACCTTGTCGCGCGTAATCGTGTTGCCCGTAAACTCGATCCGCGAAACGTAGTACTGCTTGTCCTCATCGATATCGATGTCGAAGAAGACCAGCTTCTTCGCCTCATCCAGCCGCGACTTATAGTCCGGAACCATCCGGATGTAGCCGTAGCCGCTATACAGCTTGTTCAGGTCCTTCAGTCCCTTGGAGAACGACGTCGCCGAGAACCATTCGCCGTCCTTCTGCGCGAACTGCGCCCGCAGCAGCCTGTTGTTGGTGATCGCCTTGTTGCCGGTGAAGTTGATCCCGCCCAGCCGGTAGCGTTCCCCCTCCTCCACCGGAAGCAGGATGTCGATGCGCTTGCCCGTCGACGGACGCAGCGTAAACCAGTTCAGCCCGCCCTCGTCGCGCACGTGGGTCTGCACATCGGCAGTCGCCGCCCTGAAGTAGCCATGGTCCTCGTATGCCCGCCGCACCCGCTCCGTGTCCTCGTCCAGTTTGCTGGCGTCGAAGGTCCGCGCAAACAGGTTCTCCAGAATGATCGAGTGCGGTATCCCGATCGGCTTGGTGTTCACCATCGCATCGCGCAGCACCCGGCTGCTCAGGTTGTAGTTGCCGTCGAAGGCGATCTTGCCCACCTTCACCGTCGGCCCTTCCTTGATCTTGAACGTCACCGACACCGACGCCGGAGGGATCGACTTGATCACCGGAGTCACCGTCGCAAACTGGTGTCCGTGCTCGCTCTCCAGGTCCTTCAGCACGTCCACGGCCCGCATCACCCGCGTGTCGTCGAACTGGCTCTCCACCGTCAGTCCGACCTTGGCCTTCTTATACCGGTCCTGCACGTCCGACAGCGTCATCGCATTCAGCCCCTGGTAATCGATCGAGCGAATGGTCGGCTTTTCCCATACATAGACCACCAGTTGCACGCACGCCGGAGTGTCCACGCGCTCAATCTGCACCTTGGTGAAGTAGCCCGTGTTCCACAGCGAATTGAAGTCGCGCTCCACCGTCGCTGCATCGTACGGATCGCCCTGATGGCTGGAGATCCGCGCCAGCACCGTTTCCTTGGGGACCCTGCGCCAGTTGATCACCTGCGGCTGGCACAGCACCTGTGGCCCGCCGCCCGCATCCGCCGCCGCCGTCTGCCCAGCCGGGGCCGCGCCCCCCTCCTGTGCCCGCGCCGGCGCAAACACCATCGCCCCCAGCATCCCTGTAACCGCAACTGCAGCAGCAATGCGGGAGCGGCATGAGCGCGTACGCACAGACTTTAGCTTGATGCCCAGCAATCTTTCGCTCACTCGCTTTACGGTAAAGATACGCACACCCTCATTCGCTGCAAAATCGCGCCCCGCAGGCTCCCGTGGCGAAAGCTCGATTATATGGGAGCGATGCCGCTCCATGCGAGTCTGGAGTGCTTCACCCTCAACATCGCATGTCGGCAACGCGCTTCTGCGGCGCATTCTTTGCCAAAATATTTCGCCGCAGAGTTCCCCCAGCCAATCCCCGCCAGCCATTCTCCGCCAGCCGCGCGCCGCCGCGCCTCAGCGATGCAGCAACTGCGCGAACCTCGCCTCCAGTTGCTCTTCGTCAAGGAAGTTCTGCGGGCCCGCCGGGCGGCAGTGCTCGCAGCATCCCGCATCGCTGTCCAGCAGCAGCATCGCCGCGTCCAGCAACAGTTGCGACGACCGCTTGCCCGCGTATATCGCAAGCAACTCGATCCGCGCGCTCTGCTCGTAGTTCAGTTCTACGTTCACGAGGCCCACCTAACACTTTCGGGGGATATGCCTGTCTCTCGTCATATGCTAAATCATCGCGCTTCGCTGTTCAATTCAGCACACGCGGAATGGTCCATTCCAGCCTCGACTTCCGCCTCGCCAGTGGCCCTCGCCGGCCGCCGGCGCCATGGTTCCCCAAAACCTCTGTAGAATGGCGCGGTCGAACCCGCCCGGCTCCGGGCGCGCTTCGAATCGTGGTTCAGAAAGGCAGGCAACTCTATGGCATCGACGATGGCAGGCAATCCGGCCCTGAAGAATGTGCACGCGCAGTTGAAGGCGCGCATGGAAAAAACGGTCGAGGACTTCCGCGCCAACCTCCTCTCCACCCGCACCGGCCGCGCCAATGTCCACATGCTCGACCAGGTCAAGGTGGACTACTACGGCACCGACACTCCCATCTCCCAGGTCGCCCAGATCTCCACCCCCGAGCCGCAGATGATCCTCGTCTCGCCCTGGGAGATCGCCATCGTCCCCGCCGTCGAGAAGGCCATCCGCACCAGCAACCTCGGCTTCAACCCCATGCACGACGGCAAGGTCATCCGAGTCCCCGTCCCGCCCATGACCGAGGAGCGCCGCCGCGAGACCGTCAAACACCTCTCCGCCGTCCTGGAGGACCACAAGACCGCCATACGCAACATCCGCCGCGACGGCAACGAACAGGTCAAAAAAGCCGCCAAGGACAAGCTCATCTCCGCCGACGACGAGAAACGCGCCAGCGAAGAGGTCCAGCAGCTCACCGACGCCGAGATCCGCCGCATCGAAGACCTCTTCAAAGCCAAAGAAAAAGAGATCATGACCGTCTGAGCGCTGCAGACGTTCTGCCTAGAGCAACTCGAGGAACTGTTCAATCGTCATCTCGGCCGCGCGAATAAGTGCGCGGAGTGTGCCCGGCTTCACCTCACGATGCTGTGGAATGGAGAGCGTCGCCCTGTGACCATCTTTGGTCAGAATGACATGGCTGCCCGTCTGGCCTTCCCGGACCCACCCGGCTCGAAGGAAGGCCTTCACCGCCTCTTTGCCCGAGATGTTCGCAAGTGTGCCCATACGCTAAGGATAGAGCATTTTGTGCCTGCGCAAAATTGGCTCAAACGGTGGAAAACCAAGTGGAAAGCCTATGGAAATCATGTCCGGAATTTCCGGCTAGATTGCAACAACAAGAGACGCACGGTCTTGCGACATCGCGCGCATGGCCTTCTGGTCCTCGGCCCAGAGCCAGCCCGTGATCGCTTCCTTGATATTGGCCAGTGCCTCCTGCTCGTCTTTGCCCTGCGAGATGCATCCGGGCAGCGCCGGGCATTCGACCATAATCCAACCATCTTCGACCGGTTCCATGGTGACGTGGAAGATCATCGCTCGCCTCTCGATTTCAGTCTACCGCATGAGCATCAATTCGACGAGCCCGCCCGCCTACGTGGTATGGTCGAGAACGATCTTCCAGCCCTCGCCGGTCTTCTCCATCACCAGCGAGAATATCCCGTCGGCCGGGCCGCCCTCTTTTTTCGTGCGCTCAAGGTGGTATTTGCCGATGCACAGGGCGTAGCTCTCGCCCAGCGGATGCACCTCCAGCTCGGAGAACGCCAGCGTTCCCATCGATGCTGCCGTCGGATAGCTGCGCTTGTAGTCCTCCACGATCTGCGCGTAGCCCTTCATTATCTGCTTGCCTATAAAGATCGTCTCCGGAGAGTCCTTGTACCCCTTCGCATAGCCCTCGATGTCGCCGCGGTTCCAGGCATTCTCCTGCGCCAGCACCGCCTTGGCCACGTCCAGTTCCACGCGCGTCGCCGTATGCAGTTGATCGTCCGCCTGCGCCGCCTGCGCCCGCGCGGCTCCGCAGGCCGCCAGCAACACCAACCCAAGCGCGCACACCACACCGCGACGCGCACTGCGAAAGGTCTTCAATTTGTCGCCGAATCGATCGCCGCCCATGCCCACACCTCGCGTGCGAAGAGTGTAAATGAACTCCGTGAAGGCGCACAGCGGAGAGGCGCCGGCCCGCGTCATTTCAGAAGTCGCACCGAGACCTACGCCAGCCCGGTGCTCTCCGCCTGCTGCTGCGCGTGGTAGCTCGAGCGCACCAGCGGGCCGCTCTCCACGTGGCGGAAGCCCATGGCCAGCGCCTCGTGCTTCAGGAAGGCGAACTCGTCCGGCGTGTAGAAACGCTGCATCACCAGGTGGTCGCGCGAGGGCCGCAGATACTGCCCGATGGTCAGGATGTCCACCTTCCGCTCGGCCAGGTCGCGGAAGACCGCCAGCAGCTCGTGCATCTCCTCGCCCATGCCCACGATGATGCCGGTCTTGGTCACCTGCGTCCGGCCAGCCTCCGCCGCAATCTCCTTGGCCCGCCGCAGAAATTCGAGCGAGCGAGTGTATCGTCCGCCCGACTTGGCCACGCGATAGAGCCGCGGCACGGTCTCGATGTTGTGGTTCAGGATCTCCGGCCACGCCGCCACCACGATGCCGAGCGCCTCGTCGTTTCCCTGGAAGTCCGGCGTCAGCACCTCGACCCTGCATCCCGGCGCCTGTGCGCGAATCTCGCGAACCACATCCGCAAACGCGCGCGCCGAGCCCAGGTTGTCGTCGTCGCGGTTGACGCTGGTAATCACGGCATGAGCCAGCCCCAACTGCGCCACGGCATAGGCCACGCGCCGCGGTTCGTCCAGGTCGATCGGCTCCGGCCTGCCCTTGGGCACCGCGCAGAAGCCGCACCGCCGCGTGCACAGATTGCCCAGCATCATGAAGGTCGCGGACTTCTGGTTCCAGCACTCGCCCAGGTTGGGGCAGTTCGCGCTCTCGCAGACGGTGTGCAGATGCAGTTCGCGCGCCAGCTTCTTCAGGTTGTGGAAGGTCTCGCCTCCCGGCGCGCGCGCCTTCAGCCACTCCGGCTTGCGCTCGGCGCGGCGCGGCGCAAGTTCGATCCGGACGAGTTCTTCTGCAATCGGCGGCGTCATCGCATTAAATTGTATCGCCTTGCGCCGCTGTTCCTCGAACCTCGCCCTTATAGCGTATGCAGATACGCCATCAGGTCTGCGCGCTCCTGCGGAGTCATGGTGCTGCCCAGCGCGGGCATCATGGCCCGCCCGTACAGCACCGCGTCCATCACGCGGTCGTCGTTGGCCGGCGCGCCGCTGGCCAGATACTGCTTCTTGAAGATGCCGCGCAGCGACTGTCCGTTCAGCGGGTCGTTGGTGCGGTCGTTGTGGCATCGCGCGCAGTGCGCCTGGTAGACGTCATACCCGCTCGTCTGCTGCGCATTCAGCTCCGCCAGCGGCGTGGGCGGAGGCAGCTTGGCGCATCCCGCCGCCGCGGCAATCGTCATCGCCGCGCCCACCCCGAAGATCGCCGCCGAAATCCGTCTCATATTCAACATTCTCACATCAGTCGTTTCGAAACCGCCGCCGCAATCGCCCGGCAGCGGCTCCGGCCCGGCGCCTATCTCAGGGCTTGCTGGTAGGCCGAAAGCGCTCCCAGGCGTATATCGGCCATGCCTTGCAAGTGCGCAATCGTCTGACGAACGATGGGCAACGCGGCATCGGCCTGCTCTTTTGTGACTGTGTCTTTGGCTGGATCGAAGCCATTCGGAATGAACGAACCCAACTGAAGATAGCCGTCCAGAGTCTGCTGCTGCATCGTCTCGTACAGGTCCTGCTCCTTATAGGCCACTGCGTACTTTTCCGCCGCCGTGTAATCCATGTAGCTCAGCACGCCGGTGGACGCTGCCGCGCGCCAGGCCGCATCCTGCAGTGGCCCTTCAGAAAAGTTGATCGTGGCCCCTGTAAGGTCTCCAGGTTTGCCCTGCTGGCGAGCTGCGAGGTAGTTGAGGACCACAACCAATCCCTTCAACTCGCTCTCAATTCCCCGTCCCGCGACGTCGATCTTGTGACGGTTCACGTCCAACTCGCGGCGAATCGTCGCTTCCGCCTCAATGCGCTGATGCCGGTGGGCCAGAGCTTCCACGCTGGCCTCCAGTCCCAGAGCGATCAGCAAACCAATCGTAATGGTGAGAAGGTGAAGGAAGAACTCGCGCATTCCGTAGATCGCATGTCCGGGTGGATGAACCTCCAGCATCACTGTGCTCCTTGGTTTTGTCTATGGTGGTACTTGCTGCAAGGTAGTTCTACCGCTTAACCCGAAACCGTTCAAGATCTTACCCGCACAGATTGGAGCTAAGCCTCTGTCGTTGTCTTATGCCTTTGCCTTACTCCGCCGCCGCAATCGCCGCCACAATCTTGTCCATCGCGTCGCGGTCCGCATCGTCGCCGGGCAGATGATGGTCCACCAGAATGGAAAAAATCACCGTCTGCCCGCTGGCGCACTCCAGGTAGCCGCTCAGTGCGCGTCCCTCGCTGTGGGTTCCCGTCTTGGCGAAGACGTGGCCCTTCAGCGGGGCCGTAGTGAAGCGGTCTGCCAGTGTCCCATCCACGCCGCCGATGGGAAGGCTGGCCTTCCAGTCCGCAAACCACGGCTGCGCCGCGCCGGTCTTCGGATCGTGCGCGGCGAAGGAGAGCAGCTTCGCCACTGCCCGCGGCGTGACCAGATCATATCCACTCAACCCCGACCCGTCGTAAAAGACAAAGTCATCCTTGTCGATGCCTGCGTAGTAGAGGAAATGGCGAACCCATTGCACCCCGTTGGCCGCCTGGGGCATACATTCCTTTGTCCTTGCGATATTGCGGATCATCATCTCCGCGTGCAGGTTCTGGCTGAGTTTGTTGGTCAGCAGAATGTCCTCTGCCACGGGCGGAGAGGTATGCGTCGCAAGCTCGGTACGAACCTTCTGTGGTCCTCCTACGTATGTGTAGCCACAATCCGCGTTCTGCGAGTTCATGAAGTTAGCGAGATCGCCGAATCGACGCAAGGCAGAAGATCGAGAGGTCTCTGGGATGTTACGAAGCTCCGGTACGTAGAGTGGAATCGGAGCCATTGTCTTCGGCAGAAACGGTGCGCTGTCGCCTGGATCCCAGTGACGCGTGCTCACGTTACCCTTGACCCGCACACCACGCTTCTCCAGCGCGGTCTTCAACTCCAGAGCAGCGTATTCGGCCGTATTCTCAATAGCAATCTCTTCATGCACCGGACCGAGCTTAGTTGCCACACTGCCAGAGATGCTCAGCTCTTTTGATCCCGGTGCCCGCTCAAACAATACCGAGTTGATCCCAAAGTCATCTCGCGTATAAACATCGCGCTTTCCGGTGTAGTAGGGAAGATCGGGACTCAATTGAATAGCTGCCGACAAGCTGTCCTTCGTGTTAGGTACAGGCGTAATGGTTACATCAATCTGGTTGTCGTGGATCGTCAACGCGCTGACCGGTGCGCCATAGCCCCATAGCAGATCGTCCCCCGACCAACCAAGTGGATAGGGATCCATTGCAAAGTAGCTATCGTCGCCAACCACATCGCCGTCGATCACTTTCACTCCCTTCGCCACGACCTGTTCCGCCAGTTCATCAATGGCAGCAAGTGGCGAGGGGGGCGTCTGCTCATCTTTCGCCGGTTGCTTCGATGGCGAGAGATAAGGAAAGAGCGCGCTGGCAAAGTTAGCGTCTCCGCCGCCCCGCAGTAACAGATCGCCATGAAGGACTCCGTTTGTAGCCATTGTTCCTTCGGCAATCACCTTGGTTTGAAATGTTCTGTCTGGCCCCAGCAGGACCATCGCCGCGGCGGTCGTAAACAGCTTGGCGTTGCTGTCGGGACGGAAGAGCTGGCCCTCGTTCAGCGCATAGATCGGCCTGCCGTCGAGCGTGGTCACCATCACGCCCCAGTGCGCGCGCGCGACCGCGGGCTGCGACACCAGCGCCGCAATCTGTTGATCGAGTGCAAACGGCTTTTGGTCAAGTGCTGGCGGCTTCGTCGCATCCGCAGCCGTCTGGCCCATCGCCAGACCGCACGCAGCAGCCAGCGCCGCCGCGCACACCGCCGTCCGAATCGTGCTAGTTATTCGCCTCATCCTGCGCGCAGTCTAGCACCTTGCGCGCGCGGGCTGATAGACTCATAGGGT
>Ga0187867_10004644_pt1 | contig 10581 bp, 10 predicted proteins | sample June2016WEW_13_1_FD_132976 | JGI IMG/M metagenome (GOLD analysis project Ga0187867, IMG submission 132976) | Peatland microbial communities from SPRUCE experiment site at the Marcell Experimental Forest, Minnesota, USA - June2016WEW_13_10 | ecosystem: Environmental > Terrestrial > Soil >... | reverse complement strand
AACACGCTGAAACGGCTCATTTGCCAGTAGGTCTCGGAATTTGGCAGCGCGACGCTGGTGCCGGTAGATTATCCGCCGGTGGAAATGGTCGCACTGGACGTGGCCGCAAGCACCCGCCGGGCTCTGGAAACGCGCCCCGATTACCAAAGCGCCTACCACGCGTTGGAATCACAGAACATCACCGTTCAGTTCAATCGCAACCAACTTTGGCCGGAAATTGATTTGACGGGCACCTATGGCCTGAACGGTCTGGGCCACAACTTTGACAGTTTCTCGGACAATCTGTCCAGTGGGCGGAGTCCGTATTGGAATGTGGGCGTTGTCTTGTCGGTGCCGCTGGGTAATCGGCAGGCCCGCGCCAACTACCACATGGCGAAATTGGACGCCGATCAGGCGTTGCTCAGTCTCAAGTCCCTCGAGCAAAACGTCATTGTGGCGGTGGATGACGCCGTCGGTCACGTGGAAACCAATCTGAAGAGCGTCGAAGCCGCGCGCGCCGCTACACGTCTCGCTCAGGAATCGCTCGACGCCGAGCAGAAGAAGCTTCTGGCTGGAACCTCCACGACGTTTCTCGTGTTGCAGGCACAGACGCAACTGGCCACCACCCGATCCGCCCAGATTCGCGCGGAGGCGGATTACCACGAGTCGCTCGTGGCGTTGGACCTGGCGGAGGGCACGATTTTGGCAAAGAACAATATCGTGCTCGACGAGAAGTACTAGGAAAAGGGCGTGCATCCCGAGTTTATCCGCCTCGGCCCGCTCGACATTCATACCTACGGCGTGTTCGTGGCCATCGGATTCATGGTTGGGCTGGCCGTGGCGGCCTGGCGGGCCCGTCGCGAGGGAGTCGACCCGGAACGAATCACCGACCTGGGCGCGTGGCTGGTTATCTCGGGGATGCTGGGAGGCAAACTCTTTCACATCCTATTTTTCTGGAATGATTTCCTGTATGGCTGGCACCAAGAAGGAATACGCTCGCTGCGGGAAGGATTTGTTTTTTACGGCGGGCTCATCGTGGCGTCCTTCACCGGGGTGGTGTACACGACTGTGAAGAAGCTGCCATTCTTTCGAGTCGCCGATATCTTTGCCCCATCCATCGCACTCGGGCACGCCTTTGGCCGCCTGGGGTGTTTTTTCAACGGTTGTTGTTACGGCAAGCCATGCTCGCTACCGTGGGCGGTGAAGTTTCCGCCACCGCATGTGATGGCGGGAATCCCGGTGCATCCGACGGAGATTTACGAAGCGCTAGGGAACTTGGCCATTTTTGCCGGTCTCAGCGCCGTCTATCGTTGCAAACGCGCCGATGGTCAAATTTGGTGGCTGTACATCTTGAGCTACGGTGTCTTGCGGTTCGTGGTGGAATTTTTCCGGGGCGACTATGACACGCATTACTTCGGCGTTCTGACCCTGGGGCATCTCGTGGCGATGGTGATGATCGCGGTGGCTGCGGTTGCCCTGGCCCTGCTTCCGCGGCGTGTCGAATTGCGCGCGGCGTGACGCGTTAATTTCGCTTTGAAAGCGGTATGCTTCCCTGTAGGTTTCGCGCCATGCCGATTTTCGAGTTCATGGCGAGTTTGTAGATCGGGGATGCGATGCCGGTACACGTGGTTCCAGATGAAGCCGCGGGGTTGCGTCTCGACCAATTCCTGCGCCGGGAATTACCCGAACATTCACGGGCGTTCTTGCAGAAGCTGATCGAGCAGGGTGACGTGCATGTCAACGGCAGGCCGAGCAAGCCGAGCCATGCCGTGCGCGCGGGTGATGAGATCCAGATTGAGATCCCGCCGCCACGGTCTCTTGAGGCGCGTCCCGAGGAAATTCCGCTGGATGTTCTTTTTGAAGACAACGACCTAATCGTGGTGAACAAGCCGGCGGGTTTGGTGGTGCATCCGGCGGCGGGAAACCGGGAGCACACGCTGGTGAATGCGCTGCTGCATCATTGTCGCGGCGGGCTGGCGGGCATCGGCGGCGTGGAACGTCCGGGGATTGTGCATCGGCTGGACAAAGGAACCAGCGGCTGCATTGTCGTGGCGAAGACGGATTTTGCGCATCAGGCTCTGGTCGCGCAGTTCAAGTCCCGCGACGTGAGAAAGATTTATCGCGCCCTGTGCTGGGGTCGGTTCGAGCGGTCGAGCGGGCGCGTCGAGACGGTGATCGGCCGTAGCGAGCACGACCGCAAGAAAATGTCGGCCCGCGTGTCGCGGGGTCGGCAGGCCGTGACGGATTACCGCGTGCTGAAACAATTTTCCGACTTTGCGCTGATGGAGTTGCACATTCACACGGGACGGACGCACCAGATTCGCGTGCATATGGCGTACATGGGTCATCCCGTGTTGGGAGATGCGACGTATGGACGAAAACCCGAAATCCGAAATCCGAAATCCGAAATTTCCGTTGCTCGACTGATGTTGCACGCCTATAAACTCGGTTTTACGCATCCGCGTTCGCAGCAGTTTGTGGAGTTTACGGCGCCGGTGCCGGAGGATATGGTGAAATTGTGTCAAACCTGAATGAGATTATCGATGAGACGATCCACGCGTTGGAGGAAATGAAACGCTCGGGCGTGAGGCATGTCGAGGTCTCGCGCGATACCGTGGAGAGATTGGGGAAAGCGCCGCGATCGAAAGCCGTTGTAGGCCCGCTACCCCCGGCGGGCGCAGAAGTGATAACGACAGCGCCGCGTGAGGGCACGCGGCCTACAGCAGACAACGTGGCGGCCGAACTCGCGGCGATCGAGGCGCGGGCGAAGGCGTGCGTGAAATGCGGCGAGTTATCGCGGTGCCGGCGCAGCGTCGTGTTCGGCGTTGGCAGTGCGCAGGCGGAGATCATGTTCGTCGGCGAAGCGCCGGGACGCGACGAAGACATGCAGGGGGAGCCATTTGTGGGACGCGCAGGCGAGTTGTTGACGAAGATCATCGCGGCGATGGGGTTCAAGCGCGAAGACGTGTACATCGCCAACGTGCTGAAATGTCGTCCGCCGGAAAACCGCACGCCGTTTCCCGATGAAGTGACGAATTGCCTGCCCTATCTGTTGTCGCAGATCGAACTCATCAAACCCAAGATGATCGTGGCGCTCGGCGCGACGGCGGTGCGGGCGCTGCTGGATGTGCAGATCGGGATCACCAAGATGCGTGGTCACTGGTACACGTTCCGCGATATCCCTATCATGCCGACGTTCCACCCCGCTTATCTGCTTCGCAATCCGGCGGCGAAGAAGGAAGTGTGGGACGACATGAAAGCCGTGTTGGAAAAGCTGGGACGGCCGGTGCCGAAAGGCCGATGAGATGTAATTCTGCCATGGCTCGGCGGAAGTCTCGCCCTCCCGGGTACAGCAGACCAATAGTTACAGCAGTGCTACCCACCTTGCAAAAATGTCCCTGCGGATCTTCTGGAGGGCGGGCAGATGGGAGTGGGAATTGAGTTTGATGGCGGAGCCGTTGAGGCTCGGGGATTGGAATTGGTCGGCGAAGGTGGCGACCGGCGTGGCGCCACGCGAAAGATCGAAGATGTCGCTACGCGAGTGGAAGCCAACGGGGAACAAAGTTCCCCCGAAAATGGCATGTCTCTAGCCGCAAGATCGGTAAGGGCGATGCTGGATAATGCTAACATGTTTGGGTGGCTTTTCCATTGCCGCAGGGGTAGTTTATCACACTGTGCAACGGGTATTGATCACCGGCGGGGCAGGATTCATCGGATCGCACCTGGCAGAGGCATTGGTGACGGAGGGCAAGGAGGTCTTCGTCATCGACGACCTGAGCACAGGTTCGCTGGCCAACATTGCCCACCTGCGGGACAATCCGAGATTTCATTTCACAAAGGGGTCAATTCTCAGCAGCGACATTCTGGAACCGCTGGTCGCTCAGGCAGATTTCATCTATCATCTGGCGGCGGCGGTCGGCGTGGAACTGGTGGTGCGCAGCCCCGTGTTCACCATCGAAGACAACGTTCGCGGGACCGAGATCGTGTTGGCGACGGCGGCAAAACGCAAGGTCGGCCTGCTAATCACTTCGACATCAGAGGTCTACGGCAAAAGCGACCATGACCGTTTTCGGGAAGATGACGATCTATTGATCGGTCCGCCGACATTCGCGCGGTGGAGTTATGCGTGTTCCAAATTGTTGGACGAATTTCTGGCTCTGGCCTACTGGCGCGAGAAGAAGATGCCAGTTTTCGTGGCCCGGCTGTTCAATACCGTCGGGCCCCGGCAGACGGGGCGATACGGGATGGTGGTGCCGCGGTTTGTGCAGGCGGCATTGCACGACAAGCCGATCATGATCCATGGCGACGGCAAGCAGACGCGCTGTTTTTGTCATGTGGCAGACGTGGTGCGGGCGTTGGCGGCCCTGCCGAACCAACCGCGGGCCGTCGGGCAGGTTTACAATATCGGGAGCACGGAGGAGGTTTCGATTCTGGAGCTGGCGCAACGCGTCAAACGACTGACAGAAAGTCGGTCGGAATTGCGGCTCATCCCGTATGAGCAGGCGTACGCGAAAGGCTTCGAGGACATGCGTCGGCGGGTGCCAAGCACTGACAAGTTGTACCAATTGATGGGCTGGCGACCGACGAAGCCGTTGGATGAAATACTGAAATTGATGATTGAGTTTCAGCGTGAGGCGGACGCGCAAGTGTCTGGGCGCCAAGGGAACTGAACCATTGCAATTCAGGGGCTGGTATGATATACATTAACTGAATACCAGCCGTGGTATAGGCTATGCTTCCGTATGAGAATGTGGCAAGAGAGTTTGGCCGTGAGTGATATACGCGATATGAGCGGCGACTCGAGAGAGATCGTGATGAACTCGGCGTTGTACCGTGAGTTTCTGGCTGAGCGCGAAGAAATTCTGCGTCACAAGTGGCTGGAGAGCGAGAAGGCGGGGTACGACATCGGGTTTGAGCGAGCGCTGCTGGACTGGATCGTGAAACACCGGTCGAACTGGCGGAAGTCCCGCAAGGAATCTCGTTCGTAGTCGAGTAGAGACGTTCGATGCGTCTTTGAGTTGGCACTGAGAGGCCAACCAGGAACTGGCCGTTTGCCTCGTTGAGGCGGACGGCTTTTTTGTGTCGTGAGCGCCGAGGTGATCGACGCGACGGGAAACATCGTCACGCCGGGATTGATCGACATGCGCGCGCATTGGCGCGAACCGGCTCGAAGCGCCAAGGAGACGATTGAGACGGCGAAGCGCGGCGTGGCGCGAGGTGGGTTTATACCCAAATCAACCTGAAGGGCCAAACGATTGAAGGCGTGGGCCACGGGAAACTGCCAATTCTCAGCGTTCAATATCACTCGGAAGCATCTGCAAGAGTGCATAATACAGGTTGTGTCTTTGATGGCTTTTGCAGATTAATTCTTGACAGCGATAGACCAGTGGCACGCAGAAATGTGGTGAGCACTACGCGTTTCCAGCGCGCTTAAGCCAGACAAGCAGGATGGCAATGTCTGCCGGTGTGACGCCAGGAATCCGCGAAGCTTGTCCGATAGAGTCGGGGCGGAATCGGGTGAGCTTCTGGCGCGACTCGAAGCGAAGCGCGGCGATCTTCTCGTAGTCGATCCACTCGGGCAGGTTCTTGTCTTCGAGTTTTCTGAAGCGATCAATCTGTTCCAAATCGCGGGCAATATAGCCTTCGTACTTGAGTTGGATTTCGATTTCTTGAATGACATCCTCTGGAATGGTTTGATCCGCGATCGGTAGCGACCTGTAAGCGACTTCTGGGCGGCGAAGTATCTCTGCGTAGGTATTGGACCCGTCTCGGCTCTTCCGAAGTCGGTCAATCTCTCGCTCTATCGCCTGGCGTTTCCTCTGAAACAGATCCCAATGATTGTCGTCGACCAAGCCCACGAGGCGCCCGAGCGGTGTCAACCGGAGGTCGGCATTGTCCTGCCTTAAGAGAAGCCTGTATTCGGCGCGGGACGTGAACATCCGGTACGGCTCATCGGTGCTCTTGGTGATCAGGTCATCGATCAGCACGCCGATGTAACTATCTGCGCGCGTGAGCGTTAGGTGTTTGAGGGCCTTTGCTTTCAATGCAGCATTTATTCCGGCGACGAGGCCTTGCGCACCGGCTTCTTCATAGCCAGACGTGCCGTTGATTTGTCCGGCAAAGAAGAGATTCTCAATGCGCTTGGTTTCCATCGTTGGATGGAGCTGGTGTGGGAGACTGTAGTCGTACTCGACCGCATATCCGGGGCGCATAATTTGGGCGGTTTCGAGGCCGGCGATTGTGTGAATCATCTGAAGCTGAACTTCCTCTGGCAAGCTTGTGGAAGCGCCGTTCACATAGAATTCATCGGTTGCGCGGCCCTCTGGCTCTAGGAAGATTTGATGTCGCGGTTTTTCGGCGAACTTGACGATCTTGTCTTCGATGGACGGGCAATAGCGTGGGCCGATGCCGCGAATCTGGCCTGAGTACATGGGCGAGCGATGCAGGTTGGCTTGGATGACTTCGCGGGTCTTGTCGGTCGTGTACGTGAGGTAGCACGGCAATTGTTCCACGTGGAACGTTCGGGGCGTGCGATAAGAGAAAAACGGGATTGGCTCATCACCGAGCTGCACGTCCATCTTTGAGAAATCAATCGATCGGCGATTGAGTCGTGGCGGTGTGCCCGTCTTCAACCGTCCAAGCTCGAACCCCAGCTTCTTGAGGCTGTCGGACAGCGAATAGGCGGCTGGCTCGCCGGCGCGGCCCGACTCCAACTTCGATTCCCCGATATGAATCAGGCCGCGTAAAAACGTACCGGTTGTTACGATCACGGAGTCGGCATCATATTGAACATTCATCTTGGTCACGACGCCGCAGACCTTGTCGCCGCGAACCAAAACGTCGTCGATCATCGCCTGCTTCAATTCGAGGTTCGCCTGTTGCTCGACCACCCATTTCAATCGGAATTGGTATGCCTTCTTATCGCATTGCGCGCGCGGAGCCCTCACCGACGGCCCTTTTTTCATATTGAGCATTCGGAACTGAATGCCGGTTTGATCCGTGTTGACGCCCATCTCCCCGCCAAGTGCGTCGATCTCCCTAGCGAGGTGCCCCTTGGCCAGTCCGCCAATTGCCGGGTTGCATGACATCTGGCCGATGGTATCGAGATTCGTTGTCAGCAGGAGCGTCTGGCATCCCATGCGGGCGCTCGCCAGGGCCGCTTCGGTTCCGGCATGGCCGGCGCCGATCACGATGATATCGTACTTGTTTGGGTGTGTGAACGTGGCGCTCATTTTCCGATGCAGAAAGTGCTGAATATCCGTTCGAGTATGTCATCAGTGCTCGTCTTCCCAATGACTTCGCCCAGGCAAGCCAGGCCACAACGCAGTTGCTGCGATGCGATCTCGAGCGGATCCGCGGCCTGTAAAATATGACACGATTTTGTCAAGTATTTATCAGCAGACTGGAGCAAATGCTTTTGGCGTTCGTTGATCGCCACGTCCACGGCAGTCGTGCCGACGGTGCCGCAGTGGGCGAGGTCAACCAGCTTGGCGCGGAGGGCATCGAGACCGTCACCCTGAGTGGCGGACACGCAAATGGAATTGGCAGTGCGTGCGATCTCGGCGGGGAGGCGCAGGCGATGAGGGAGGTCGGACTTGTTCAGCACGAAGATCGCGGGCTTGGTTCCGATCATGCCGATAATTTCAGAGTCGGCGGCCGTGAACAGTCTTGATAAATCACAGACCAGAAGTGCCAACTCACTGGTGTCCAATGCCTTACGACTGCGAGTCACGCCGTGTTGTTCGGCGGTTCCGCGGGACCGTCGAATACCGGCAGTATCAGTGAAACGGAATGGGATGCCGTTAATGCTGACGCTCTCTTCGATCGTATCGCGAGTAGTTCCAGGAACAGGTGTGACAATGGATCGCTCTCGGCCGACAAGGGCGTTGAGGAGACTGGATTTTCCGACGTTGGGCCGGCCAACGATGGCAACGGATATGCCGTCCCTCAGGATCTGACCTTCGCGGGCGGTTGCCAGCAGCGTTTGAACGAGGCGGGCGACATCCTCAGTGGCACGGATCAGATCTTCGCGCACCTCGGGGCCGATTTCCTCGTCCGGGAAGTCGATGTGGGCCTCCACATGGGCTAAGATTGTCAGGAGTTTATCGCGGGCCGCGTTAATCCTGGCTGATAGATGGCCTTCCAGTTCGTGAAGGGCGGCGGTATGGGCGCGGTCGGACTTGGCGCGTATGAGGTCCATCACCGCCTCGGCTTGGGTCAAGTCGAGGCGGCCGTTGAGGAAGGCGCGTTTGGTGAATTCGCCCGGCTCAGCCAACCGCGCGCCGCTTTGCAGGCATAGCGCCAGAATTTTGCTGGCCGTGAGGACACCGCCATGGCAGTTGATTTCAACTGTATCCTCCTTGGTGTAGGTGCGGGGGGCGCGCATGACCGCGAGCATTACCTGGTCGATGACGTCGCCATCGATGCCGATGGTTCCCAAATGAAGAGTGTGAGTGGGAAACTCGGATGGGCGGCCTCGGCGGGAGCGAAACATCCGGTCGGCCACGTCGAATGCCCGCGGGCCGGAGACGCGAATGATGGCGATGCCGCCCTCGCCGATCGGAGTAGAGATTGCCGCGATTGTGTCTTCCATGAACTTTACCCGCCTTTGGCGGGCCGCCGTAATCGCTGAGTATAACAGTCGCCGGGCGGATTTCAACGAGCGGGCGATATTTGGTCGCGTCCGAATTTGGGATTTGGGTGGGCAGGTTCCCGTTCGAAAGAGAGGTCACCGACACGCTCATGCCGGCGTTATTCGCAATCGAGCGTAGCAGTGTCAGCAACGGTTTGCCGGGTACGACGAGTCATTCTTTGCTGTCGGGCGGATGGAGACGAGAAGACTTGTTGGCGGCCTCGCGGGTGATCTCGTAGTAACGCGTGAAGCGCTCCATGGGATCGTCAATTGCCCGGCACGCAAGCATGGCCCGGATCCGGATGAGCAGGTCGACCAGATCGATGGGCTTGAACGTAAAGTCATCTGCGCCGGAAGTCCTCGCCTCCTCAAGCTGCGAAGGCAAGAGAACCCCCGTAATGACGATGATGGGGATGTGCTGCGTCTTTGGGTTGGCACGAAGCACCTTGCAAACGGTCACACCGTCCTGAACGGGCATGCGAAGATCGAGCAGGATCAAATTGGGCCGGCAGATGAACGCCTGGTTGATACCATCCTTGCTGGACGCAGCTGTGGAGATAGTGAAACCCTCGGGAGCCAGGCGTTGCGTGAGGAAATCAAGCATTGCCGGATCGTCGTCGATGACCAGTATGGTTTCTGCCATAGCATTGTCTCCTCAGGTCCGTCAAGGACCTGCGTTGTTTGTTTCATTCTTACGCGGGAACTCGATGATCAATCGGACTACTCCGGCTCAGTTTCTCTCGTCTGATCTTTTTCGACCATCAGCTCCTTGCATTCCAGTTGCTACCGGTTTGAGCAACATCCAGGAGAAATTCAGATGCGGCGTAACCTGGCTGAACCGATGAAAGTCCACGGGTTTCACAATGTAAGCATCAGCCCCGAGTCGGCGAGATCCGGTCATGTCCCGGTCGTGCTTGGAAACCGTCAGTATGACCACTGGAATCATGCTCGTGCGCTCGTCACTCTTGATGCGGCGCAACACTTCCATGCCATCCACTTTCGGCAAATTCAGGTCCAGCAGCACCACATTCGGTCGGTTTTCCAAACGGCGGTAGGCATACGCACCGGTACCGAACACAAATGCCAATGCCTCAGCCCCGTCACGTACCCAATGCACGCGATTGCCAAGGTGCGCGCGTTTGAATGCACTGACCACCAGTTCCGCGTCGTTGCGATCGTTCACAACCAGCAAAATGTCCACCAGCTCATTGCCCCCGTCATAAGGCAAGTTGGCGACCTGTGTTGCGCCGGGACCGTTGGACGGCGAAAACAGGGCGGCGATGGAGAGTTGAAGTGCTTTCGCGATCTTTTCAATGCTCTTCAGAGAGGGGTTACGCGCCCCACGCTCAATGTCGGCGATGTAGGTGCGGTGCAAACCGGCTCGGTCCGCAAGTTCCTCTTGTGAAATCCTCAAGTGGTTTCGCCGCTCCCTTACGACTGAGCCGAAATATCTGGTCAAATCCCCCCCCTGTTCATCAACCTTGTCAACCGTTGACTACCATGCGAACGTGAAACCCAACAACAGACTATGAGTGACAAGTCCGCGACGTTGGGCATTGTGGAAACCATTTCGGATACTCTTGGCGACTCTGTAATTATGTCGTCATCTCCCGTCACTGTCGTGTGAGGAAGTAACCGCAGCCCAAACGTAGAGTTCACAATGCCAGTCCTTCCCCGGTGAGTTCCCAAGCTCGGTGCAGCCTGTCGACGCGTCGTTTGTACTCGGACCGTACCTCGGCGATACGCGCCTCCAGTTTGGCCTTCGTGTCAGCCCGCGCTTTGGCGACCTGGTTCTTCAGGGACTTGATCTTCGCGTCCATCTCCCGATTCGCCACTTCTGCCGCCGCCCTGGCCCGGTCCTGCGTGGCTTGCAGCCTGGCCTTGGCCGCGCTGATCTTCGCCTGGAGCTTCGCCTTTGCCTTCCGGTCCGCCCGAGCGTACTCGGCTTTCAGGTCGGCAACCTCGGCTTT
>Ga0187867_10004643_pt1 | contig 10581 bp, 7 predicted proteins | sample June2016WEW_13_1_FD_132976 | JGI IMG/M metagenome (GOLD analysis project Ga0187867, IMG submission 132976) | Peatland microbial communities from SPRUCE experiment site at the Marcell Experimental Forest, Minnesota, USA - June2016WEW_13_10 | ecosystem: Environmental > Terrestrial > Soil >... | reverse complement strand
TTAACCTGCAATACATCCTCCAACCGCCATCTTACCGCCACTTATTAGGCACTGATATGTTGGGGCGCGACATCTTGAGCCGCTTGCTCGCCGGTACCCGGAAGGATTTGTTCATCGGTCTGGCTGCCGCCGGAGTGGTCTCAATTATCGCCATCGGCTGGGTGCTGCTGGCGGCCCGCTGTAAAAGAATGAATAATTGGCGGGGTGATACGCTGGAAGACATCGAATTGCTGCCGCGGGATATTATCTGCGCCTTTCCATGGCTGGTTTTACTTCTGCTGGTGATTTCCCTGCCAGGAAACAAAGGGGTTATCTTAATTACTTTGGTTGTCGGATTGGTAATACTGCCTCGCGCCGTAAGTATCTTTCAAGAAGCTTTCAGTTCGCTGGCGGAGTGGAAAAGCCGATTGCAGAACGTGCTCCGGGCGATATCCATAACGTTTATCTTTGCAACCGCGGGGGTGATATTGTATGTCGCATTACTCAGTTTCCTGGGTTTCGGCGTACAGCCGGGTACCATCGAACTCGGAACTCTGGCTAGTGCAGGCACCGCATTTATGCAAAAAACGCCATGGCTGGTAATCGAGCCGCTGGCGGTTTTGTCGCTAATACTGATATTCTGGGTAATGACCGGAGAGGCTCTTGCAGAATGGCTTGGTTTCCGCTCCGGGGCGTTCTGGTCAAAGACAATAGAATAATGGCTTGCAGACGTCAGTGCAAAGTTTTCCCGTTATTTTCGTATAAATGATTGGACGGTTTCAGAATAACTAAAAATTACGGAATGAGCAGGTATCTGTTGACGTTATGTACATTGCCCTATTTAAGCGGTAGTGGCTGCCGCCAGCCACAATAGTTTTGTTTTCACACGGTTGTCGAGCCGACGCTATTTTAGTACCTATTGCTACTCATCCAGGAGATTAAATGATGTACACTCATAGACAGCGGTTATTAGCTGTTTGCGTTTGTTGTGTGATCGTTACAACGGGATTTAGCGGATGCGCAACTACCACTTCCACCAATAACATCACGTTTCTGGGAGGGCCTTCTTTTTATGCCATCACCACAGGTCCCTATGGCAACCTGTGGTTTACCGAAAACCTTATAAATGAAATCGGTGAAATATCTCCCCAAACCGGTAGCATTGCCGAGTACAACGTTCCTACTAATAATGCTTATCCAATCGACATTACTACGGGTCCTGATGGCAATCTGTGGTTCACAGAGCAAATGGGTAAAAAAATCGGGAAAATATCTCCCAAGACCGGTATAATTACTGAGTATACTATTCCGAATACCGTCGCCGATCCTATCGGAATTGTTGCCGGTCCGGACGGTAATCTGTGGTTCACTGACGAGGATGAAATCGGTGAAATATCTCCTACGATAGGTGTCATTACTGAGTACGACATTCCTACTCCCGACGCCAACTCAGCAGCTATCACCCTGGGTCCTGATGATAACTTGTGGTTCACGGAGCAGGACAAAATCGGGGAAATATCTCCCAAAACGGAAGACATCACCGAGTACAACGTTCCCAATGTTATGGGAAATCTTAGGGGCGTTACTGCTGGCCCTGATGGTAATCTATGGTTTGCAGGTCAAGCAATGAACGATATCTGTAAAATATCACCAACGACAGGTAACATTACTGAGTACAACGTTCCTTCCGCCAATGCTGATCCCGGCGGCATTACCGTTGGTCCTGACGGCAACCTGTGGTTCACTGAAACGGGGGACAATCTCGATCCCGGTGGCAAATTTTCTCCAAAGATTGGTGAAATCTCACCAGTGACAGGCGGCATTATTGAGTACGCCGTCCCCGATGAAAACACTTTTCCCTTGGGCATTACGACAGGTTCTGATGGAAACCTATGGTTCACTGAAAATGGGGACAATATCGGAAAAATTTCCCCGACGGATGATAAGATTACCGAATACCAGATTCTTGGCGTCAACTCCCAACCGCATCTTATTCAGATTCATGCAACTGTCTCTAAAACGACTCCAACCCAAAATCAACCATCAATAACAATAACCTATCCTGAAGGCGGAGAGATTTGGCATGTCGGGGAAACAGTGACTATAAAATGGACATCGACAGGTTTATCCAGAAGCACCGCCATTTACATTGACTTGATGTGGGGATATGGGAGCAGATTCAATATTATTTCAGGTGGTGGGAGCATCCCTAATACCGGTAGTTGTGAATGGGTAATTCCCGAATCCATCTACAATAATTCGACTGTTGGTGGCAACGAGGAAATTTACATTTTGGATAAAGCCGCCAATGCTTATGAAGCCAGTAATCCCTTTAATATCACTAACTAATGGCCGTGACCATTTTCTAAATTACACGGTTTTGTAATATTTCCAACTAGAATTTAATTGCTGAGATCGTCGAAGTTACGACTGCACAAAAGTCCAGAATGTTACTTTATTTATTGCGATCACGTAAAGACGGGATGATGATCTTATTTTTCCCTTATCAATTCGCATTAAAATAATCCCCCAATCCACCCTCTCATCGATCTCCAATCTTGCCTAAAACCTCTCTTCATACTACTATTAACAGCAAATCTTTGATTTTGTCGTGTCGGTAAGAAAAATATTTTTTGCATTCCTGTTCGGTTTTAATCTTCCGAAGCAATATATTATTAAGAGGAAATAAAAGGAGATACTGGTTGCTGGAAGATTTTCAGTTAGTCGATCTAGTAAGAGATGGCAACACTGACGCCTTCGGGCAGATTATCGAGCGATATCAACTGCCCATTGCCAAATATCTTTACCGGTTGACAGGTGAGTATGAAACGGCCAGGGATTTGGCTCAGGACACTTTTATTCAGGCCTTTAAAAGTCTCCGCAAGAATAAGGACGGGATATTATTAAAAGCCTGGCTTTACGGGATTGCCACCAATAAAGCACTGGAATATCGGCGACGCAAAAGAATAATCACTTTTATCCCGTTTAATGACTATCTGAAGGCAGATCCTCCTGATGAACATAATCAGATAGAGGAAGTACCTGAGAAAATGATGGTAGAAACAGCATTACTCAAGGTACCGAAAGAACAAAGAGTCTGCATGGTATTGCATTTTGTTGAAGGTTTTAAATATCAGGAGATTGCTCAAACTTTAGGAATTTCCGAGGATGCAGTACGCATGCGGGTTGCTCGAGGCAGCCAGGAGTTTCGCAAGCAATATGGTCCCAGAGGAGGTGAGGTCTGATGAGCTGTAAGGATTTAGAAATATTATTGTCAGCTTACGCAAATGATGAGTTACCGGTAGCGGAACGCGAGATTGTTGAAGCTCATCTCGCCGGTTGTGCCGATTGCAAGATGTTGTTACTGGATTTTCAAGAAATACGCCGGCAGGTTTCTTCTCTAAAAGATAGTCCTGTAATAGTAGATATAAAAGACACTACCGTGGCGAAAATCAGAAGTATCACCTCTCCCACAAAACTCTGGTTACGCCGTTCCTTGGTAGCGATTCCGATTGCAGTCTTGCTGGTAGCTCTTGCAATTTTTCAGCCGTGGGTGACCACTCCGGGTTTTCAAGAGGTTTTGGCTAAATCGTTTATCGCAACTCAAGCACTGCAATCATATCAAACGGAACTAACCGAGACTTCTCTGCCTGCCTTGGGACTGGGAACAACTACCGTCGAACTGTCTTATGTTGCCCCTAACCGTTACGATATCAAAACCATTATCGGAGATACAGTGGAAGAGACTATCAAAATCGGTGACGCCACCTTTTATCAGACCACGATACAAGGCGTTGTTCCCCAGGTAGTTAATCCCTATTCTTCCCCAATGGATCCCGACGTGGGAAGCACATTTAGTTTATTAAATACACTGCACGATTTCCAAACATTGCCCGATCAAAAGATTGACGGGGTTGATTGTTATCACTACGAGGGGAATCTTATTTGGTCGCAAAACCAGATAACAGCAGTAGATATTTGGGTCGGGAAAGATGACAATTTACCACGAAAAGAGACTATGGGCAGCGACTATTCCGTGGTGTTTTCCAATTTTAACCAGCCGATAGTAATTGCGGCGCCGTTGACATCCGCCGGTGAACTGCTCCCCGGGTGGAATACTTTACAAACCGGGCCGCACCTTTCCGTGAATTACACCGATAGTGTTGGCGGCGCGGACTTAGCAGATTCAGCAATTCAATATAATATCACGCTTTATAATGATGGGCTTCAAGAAGCTGAGGACGTCCAAGTAACGTTACAAACAATGGCGACGAATAATACCGTCAAGCCGGAGCAAATAGTAGCAGTTCCATCCAATAATGGGAATCCGGAAGACATCCCCTCATGGCAGAGCGTCACCTACAATGTGGCGTGGAAATTTGATGCCGGTAACTTATCCAAAGCGGAGTTGGCTCAATTGATTCAGCAAACAACAATAACTGTTACCTATCAGAGTGAAGATGGCATACAAATTACTCAGATCTACCCGGAACGATAATACAGAGGCGGTTTAGTAAGTTGTAATTGATAAATATTTAATTTCTTCTTTAAGGAGATAGTTATGTTAAAAATGTCAAATCTAAATAATCGGAAAGGGAAATATTTTTTAATTCCCTTAACTTTTATCCTGGTTTTATCTTCAGTTTTGTTCTCGTCCTGCGGCTTATTTGCAACATCAGGTACAATCATTTTCACTTCAAATAGAGTTCAGATAGCCGGTTCTCAACAATACCCTAGCTTGCAACCATTAGACACTGAAATATATAGTATGGATCAAAACGGGAATAACATCATCAAGCTGACAGATACTATTGGACTATCCCAGGAAGCCTCTTTTTCTCCCGACGGAAAGAAAATAGTCTTTGCATATAATTCAATGGATGCCCCCAACGAAGGAATATACATCATGGATGCCAACGGCAAGGATATTATCCGCCTTTCTGGTGACGCCGACCAAGATAGTGATCCTGCGTGGTCACCTGACGGTAAGTGGATTATTTTTACTTCAGATAAAGCAGGCAGTGGCGGAATTTACAAAATGACTCCGGATGGCAAAACCAGGATCCAACTTACTCAAAATGCAGATTCAGAAGCGTCTTGGTCTTCGGATGGCAAACACATTGTTTTTACTTCATACCGAGACGGCAATGGACAGATATACGTGATGAACGCCGATGGCAGCAATCAAATACGTTTAACGAATGGTACAGATAATTATGGACAACCGGCATGGTCCTCTAATGGCAAGAAAATTGCTTTCACGACCAACAATGGGAATAATACTAACTACAACGATTCAATATGCACTATGAATGCGGACGGTACCGATCAAGTAGTTCTAACGCATGACTCAGGTGACGATGGCAGTCCTGAATGGTCTAATAATGGCAAACAAATTGTCTTTTCAAGCAATAGAGATTGGAACGGTACAGGGCTCCCCGCATATGAAATTTATATTATGCAAGCAAATGGCAGTAACCCGACCAGACTCACCAATGACGATGCTCAAGATTTTGGTCCTCATTGGAAACCATAAACTGAAGCATCAATTATATATTCCAAACTGGAGTCGTGTTGGTCCAGATCGTTATGAGGACCCAATTGCTTGATTTGTTAATTTAATTTCGGACAACCCGGTATTGATCCAATCCTCCGGTAACACAGTGTCAAACTTCGAATTTTGAATCAATATATATATACGGCATTGAGCAAGATTTAGTCTCGCAATTGTGGCATGCCTATGCAAGCTTAGGCACTGGCAAAAGATAGATAAATTAGATTTTGAAAATGCCAACGACGGTAGATTTGTTCCAGCAGCAATAAATGCCTGCGGTGGTCGACATTAAAGATGCATTACTACATTAACAAACTTATCCCCATCGCTAACATCTTCAAGCCTAGCTCATAACACCTTATTCAAAACAATTTTCTAATAGAAATATTTTGAAATTTTTATGGCAGAAATTTGGTGGACTTCTGCAGGCGTGATAGGAAATCCTTGTCGCAGTCTATACGCCAAACCGCATTAAATCACTATTCCGTTCGCTTCGTCAAACAATGCGTCTATAAGCACTGCTTGGAATTTAGAAAAGCGAAAAAAACGGCAGAACCAAGCGATGGCGGTTGCCAGGTCAGTTATAAATAATAGATATATATAGTAATGTACTGTCTCATCGAAGCTAAATTTTTACATTGTTGGGGAGTTGAATAGAGACATTAATGACTATGCCGGCATTTAGGTAACAAAATTAAGCAGGTTAAATATGCCGCGTTGGAACGCTGATAAATGGAAACGTCATAAAGTTGGGTATTTCGGTGAAATCGGCCACTTGTACGGGATAAAAACGGACGGCTGTCCGGTGAAATCGGCAACCCCTATTTAATGAGTGGCGCTGGACTAAGATATAAGTTTAGTTCAGTTTATTCTCTCTTTCAATTATCTCCTTCTTGTCGGTCTTCATAACCGGTCTTTTGGTAGGCATGGAATCATCCCTCATATCGATTTTATAAGTATTGTGCAGTAGCCGGTAGCAAATGGCATTGGCCATGGTGGGGTCGCCGATGTTGGGATGCCAGCATTACACTGGCTGGCAACGGGCTGGTATCCAGGAGCCGACGCCAACCAATAATCATGGTATCGGTAAAACGGATGATGGACAAAAAGGCTTTGCAAGGGATAAAAATAGGAGTTTTTGATATCTGAAAAGCCGGATCAGGTTAGCGATTTGCAAAAGAAAGTCATTTGCAAAGTGGGAAATCTTTGCCTAACCACAATATTAAAGTCTGACCTCACTTTCTAGCCAAGGAATATTCTCATGTTTTCTCTCTAAAATGTGTCTTCCCAGATATAATGAACGGCAAGCATTTTATATCCGCTAAAACAATACTCAAAAAAAATCTATCAATTCTCGCACGGGTACCGGTTCGGTTAGTTCTCTATCAAAGAATAATTTTCGTGCTGCATTTTCAGCATAAAACTGATCTTCAAGCGACTGTTCCATTACCATGTGATCGACTTCAATGTAGAGAAGAACAGGTTGATGATCGGATATACAACTGTTACAGGACTGCAAAAGTTAACGATTTCATATTTGTCGGAACCACAGAATGCGTATCGATCAAATGCTCATCATCTTGGCGTATTTTGCGGGAACGAAGTTCGTTCATCACGTCATTATTGAAAAGTATCCTTGCCATGATTGCAACTTCCCTCGATCGGCGTCCATAAGCACTCACTGAAACTAAAAAACTCAAAGAAAAAGCGGCAGAACCAAGTGGCGGCGGCTGTTGGGCGCTTTATATAAAAAAGATATATATAGTAATGTACTGTCTCATCGAATCTAAATTGTTAATAGATTCGGGAGTTGAATAGAGACATTAATGACTATGCCGTTATTTGAATAACAAAATTAAGCAGGTAAATACGCCGGGTTGGAACGCTGATAAATGAAAATGTTACGAAATACGCGATTTCGTAAAAATTTATGACCTACATCTGTTAAAAATGGTTCAGGAAGAGAAAGGTGACAGAGTCGTACTGAGGACCGGGGAAATCGACCGTCTCAGCAAGACGCATTATAACAGTATTAAAATATTGGTCCATTTTCGGTGGAACACGAGGGATTGGGAATGGAGGTTCCGCAACAGGACTAGAAAAACTAAGGAAGAAATGTGTTTGGTAGGTGGATCTGCCTAGGTTGTCCGATTTCATGAATTCAATACGTACATTACCTCGACGGGTTTATCACCTCCTTGTCGCTGCTGCGCGAATCATTTCTGGGGTTTTCGATTTGCCTCTTGCCGAGAACGAATCATGGGCGTAAGATACATGGAAAGGAGATATATATGCAATATAGAAAAGTAGGTAGGACAGGGCTTAAAGTTTCTGCAATTGGCTTGGGTTGCATGATGTTCGGCCAACAGGTAAATGAAGACGATGCAATTAAAGTCATGGATATCGCTGTTGATAAGGGAATTAACCTATTTGATACCGCGGAAGGTTATAACAGCGGAAGATCAGAGGAGTGCGTCGGCAAAGCCATTAAAAACAAACGACATGCAGTAGTTCTTGCAACTAAGGTATTTAGCTCGCAGGGGACAGGTCCCAATGATTCTGGCCTGTCTCGTGAGCACATCCTACGAGCTGTAGAAGACAGCCTTAAACGGCTGGGCACAGATTACATCGACCTTTATTATGCTCATAAACCGGATTATGATACGCCGATTGAGGAAACACTTAGAGCATTTGACACTCTTGTTCAACAGGGAAAAGTGCGCTATGTAGCGTGTTCCAATTTTTATGTTTGGCAGCTCGTAAAGGCGCTCGGGATTAGCGAACATTATAATTTAGCCAGATTTGATTGCATCCAATCTCCCTACAATCTCATTACACGGGACATTGAGACGGAACTCTTACCTTGTTGCGCCAGCGAAGGTATTGGCGTAACGGTTTACCACCCTCTTGCAGCTGGTCTTCTCACCGGTAAACATGATCCCAGTAAATCCCCCGCGCCCAATACTAGGTTTGGCATGAACAGAGGATACTACGAACGTTATTGGTCTCCCATTAATTTCCAAGCAGTTGCCCGTCTTAAGAAGATTGCCGATTCGCATAACCAAAGTTTAGCTCAGTTTTCCATCGCATGGATTCTGAACAACCCGGCGATCAGTTCGGCTATCGTTGGAGCTACTTCGACGAGACAATTGGAGGAAAACATCGGGGCGACGGAACTAAAAATAACTGCGGATGAGACCAAAGTGTGCGATGATATCTGGCTCGAATTGAGACCCCCGCGGTACTTCTATGGCAGGTAGATTTCTCGCCAAAAACACGCTATTTTAGAGTAAACTAGAGCCAAACAAAGCGAAAGAGTCTCAAGCAGAGACGTTAAGGATTAAGGAGTAAAAGTGCAATACAAACGGATGGGCCGGACCGGCCTCAAAATTTCCGCCATGAGCATAGGCACGATGTTTTTCGGCACCCAGGTCAATGAAGAAGAAGCAATTAAGACTTTGGATTTAGCTTTCGATATCGGCATCAACATGTTCGACACGGCTGACGCCTATACCGGCGGGAAGTCCGAGGAAATTGTCGGAAAAGCCATCAAAACCAAACGGCAAGGTGTGGTTTTAGCCACCAAAATCGGTCACCGCGCTGGCCGCAGCCCTAACGATTCCGGTCTTTCTCGCGAGCACATTATCCAGGGGGTTGAAGCAAGCCTGAAACGGTTGGGTACGGATTACATTGATATTTATTATGCGCACACTCCAGATTATTCTACCCCCATTGAGGAGACGATGCGGGCATTTGATTATCTTGTTCAGCAAGGAAAAGTGCGCTATGTCGCCTGCTCCAACATCCGCGCCTGGCAATTGACGAAATCGCTCTGGGTCAGCGATAAAAATAACCTCGCCCGGTATGACTGCATCCAATCCGTGTACAACCTGCTCACCCGCGATGTCGAATATGAATTACTGCCCTGTTGCGCCGCCGAGGGTGTCGGCGTGACGGTTTTCAATCCGCTGGCCGCCGGGTTCCTCACAGGCAAGTACGACCCCAATCAGCCCCCGCCGGCGGATAACCGCTTCGGGCGGGAAAGAACGGGTAAAAGGGAACAGGAACTGTACTGGTCGCCGGTGAATTTTCGGGCAGTGGCCAAGCTGAAGAAAATTGCCGAAGACCATGGCCGGACCTTGACGCAATTTTCATTAGCCTGGATTATCAACAACCCTGTCGTCAGCTCGGCGGTGGTCGGGGCTTCTTCGGCCAAACAGCTCGAGGACAACGTCAAAGCGGTGGATATCAAGCTCAACGATGAAGAAAAGAAAGCCTGCGACGCTGTCTGGCAGGAACTCCGTCCGCCACGCCTTTTCTACGGCAGTTAGCTTGTTCCTTTGTCATTCCTGCGGAGGCAAGAATCCAGATAAAATAGATAAATCTATATTGTAGAGGCGGGTTTGTAAACACGCCCGCCACTTCAATCACCTTGAACCTGATCTCGTCAATACGAGCGTAGGAAAGGTAGTACTGAAAACCAAGGGTTTGGTCGATACAGCTTAAGCTTTTGGATGGAACAAAAACTGCACAGACACGTTCATCACGATCAAGCCGCTTACCTATGCCGATTAATCGGGTTTAATGCCGTAAGAGGAATGGTACACTCTGACAAATCAAAATACTACGTTGTTCCCAATCTCGATATATAGCAGAAAAACGAGCCCTTTTTTGTAACATTAATACCTTAGAAAAAGAAGAACGAATCGTAAGACAAAAACTTACCTCATAACCTGAAAATAAAATTGAAATTATAATCTCTTTCCAGAGAGTATTCGATCCTCTTTTTGATCCACCGTGGCGAGTAACATAGTTTTATATTCTTGTGTACCAGATTCTATTTTGTGTTGGCATTCAAGAGCAAGACATTCAAAACTATCATTTATTTGGTTATAGAACAAGGCATGTTTTCGGCAAATTGGACAATCCGACAATTGGGGAATTTTATCATTCCTTACTGAATACCCCAACCGTGAGGTTGAGGGATGGAGTTCTCCCTGCATCTCCCCTTCTCTCCTCAAAGAGGCAGGGCAACGAAGTTGAATCAG
>Ga0187867_10004636_pt1 | contig 10592 bp, 10 predicted proteins | sample June2016WEW_13_1_FD_132976 | JGI IMG/M metagenome (GOLD analysis project Ga0187867, IMG submission 132976) | Peatland microbial communities from SPRUCE experiment site at the Marcell Experimental Forest, Minnesota, USA - June2016WEW_13_10 | ecosystem: Environmental > Terrestrial > Soil >... | reverse complement strand
CGCGCAGAACCTCACGGAGGGGATCCTTCGAGCGCGATACCGCAATTCGATGGAGAAGGCGGAGCTGATGGCGCCCGGGCAGGTCTACAAGATGACGATCGACCTCTGCTCCACCGCCAATGTCTTCCTTGCGGGCCACAAGCTGCGCCTGGAGGTCGCCAGCAGCAACTTCCCCCGCTTCGACCGGAACACGAACACGGGGGCCGACCCGGAGACCTCGTCCGGGCACGCCAAGGCCACCAACGCCGTCCACCACGACGGCGACCACCCCTCCGCACTTGTCCTGCCGGTGGTGCCCTGAAGGCCGGGGAAACCACCCCGGTTCCCTCGGCCATCTCCGGACTCTTCCACTTGCGGCCCGCCCTGCGCGCGGGCCCACTGACCTCTCGCGAAAATGTCGGGGCGTAGCTTAGCCTGGTAGAGCGCTACGTTCGGGACGTACGAGCCGGCGCTTGACCCCCAATGGCTTGTAGAAGCGCTTCACAGTTTGTCGCTTGTTTGTGTGATCTCGTAACTGTGAAATCGGGCGGAAAGCTGAGATCGAGATTCGGGTTTTCAATTTACTTTGACGAAGTCCCCAAATAGGGCCCTTTTGTTTCCATGTCCACAATCGTGCTTAAATCGCGAGTCGATCGTTTGAATGCCGCGTCGGCCCGGCGTGTGCTGGCAAGACTCGGGCTAAAGCCCTCAGACGCCGTCAACGCGCTCTTTGCCCAAATCGCTAGCCGCAAGGCGCTGCCATTCGCTCTCGCAACCTCCGACTCTTCCTACGCCAGGGAGGAGTATGGCTTAGACGAGAAAGCGGTCGCCGTCGCAAGCGCTCGAATTCGTCGCCAGATTGCCCGGGAACGGAGGGCTGGCACTGTTCACAGCGTCTCGAGCATCGCCGACTTGAAGGAGTGAAGCTGGAGACCACCGCATCGTTTCGGCGGTGCTTGAGAGGCTTCTCAGATGAGCGCCTGGCATCCGTTCTCGACACCATGCGGGCCGCAGCCGAGTCATATGGGCGTCCCCACTTGCACGGCGGGATAGGCTTAAGGGTGATCGGTGATTTTATGGAGTGCCGTGATACACTAGACCATCGATTGGTGTTCCAGCGAGAGGGCGGAGCCTTGGTTTTCTCCTTCTATGGGACCCACGATCAGGTTCGCGCTTTCGTTAGAAACGCGCGCTGACTTGAGCCCCGCGTTCCGGAGTCAATTGTGGCTTGGCGGGCCCTCCCGCTCCAATCCTTTTTGAGCGAGCGCAGTGTCGTGATTTGCCGCAGTCGCCGCAGACCTTTGGATCAACTCCCCCTTCCCAGGTAAACGAGAATGGCGCAGGATGGGATATTGTTGGTCTTGACTTCCCCTAACATGGTTATAACTCCGATAATAATCAACTATGACCCACGCCCTTAAGCTCCGCCCCTTCGGCAGCTCCGTCGGAGTCATCATCCCCAAGGAGGTTCTCGGAAGCCTGAATGTGACGGAGGGCGACACCGTATTCCTGACCCAGGGCCAGGATGGCTATCGGGTTGTGGCCCACGATCCGAATTTCGCCCACGCGATGGAGATTTACCACCGCGGGGCCAAGAAATACCGCAACGCCCTGCGGGAGCTATCAAAGTGAGGGAGCCGGTTTGGCTTACCCGCGAGGAGGTTCTGGCCTTTCATGAGGAGCAGCTCCGCGAGCACGGCGGTTTAGCCGGTGTCCGCGATGAGAATGCGTTGGAGGGGGCGTTGGCTCGTCCGCAGAACCTTTTTCACTACGAGAAGGCGGACCTGCCTGCCCTGGCGGCGGCCTATGCCCACGGAATTGCCAAGAACCACCCGTTCAGCGATGGCAACAAACGCACAGCTTTCATAAGCGCATATGTGTTTCTAGGACTGAACGGAATCGATCTCGCCCTAACAGAGCCGAAGGCCATCGAGGTAATGCTGGCCTTGGCGGCTGGCAAACTGGGCCAAAATGCATTCGCGGACCGCCTCAGGCAAAACATGCGCGCCGCTGGCCACGAAAAATCATAAGGTGCGCCCGGAGCCGATGCACGCGAATCATCGAGATGCCTAGTTGATTTGAGGCCCGCACCAATAGGCAAAATGCTTTTCTTCTTGCGACCGCCCGGCAGCCCGAGCCCACTCATCTCTCACTCGGAAATGTCGGGGCGTAGCTTAGCCTGGTAGAGCGCTACGTTCGGGACGTACTGTCCGACATCCGCCCACCAACGACTTGCGGGAGCGCTTCACATATTTTCGCTCGTTTGTGTGAATTCTGGCGCCACTTCTCCCATCAATCTTGCGCACTTGACGCAGTGGCGTTAATCTGCACATTCATTACATAATCATTACTTTTGCATGAAGACCCTGCAAATCCGCCTAACCGACGATATGCGTGAGCAGGCCGATACCGTGCTTGAAGACATGGGATTGGATATGCCGACAGCCATTCGTCTTTACCTTAAGAAGATAATCCAAACTCGCAGCATTCCTTTCCCTCTGGGTGCGGCCGGCGTGGTGGTCGAAGCCATCAAAGTCGATGACGCTGTACAGCGTAAGATGGATGGGGTCGCATCAGCCTGGCGGAAGCGCAAAGGTTAATGGCACTCATCATCGCGGAGAGTATTCGCCGAAGGGAGTTCGGCGGCGACATACCGGCTGAGGACATCGAGGTTCTCCTGCGATCGGCGCGGGTTGCGCTTTCCACGCCGATTAAGGGGGAAGGCCTGCCAAAGGGCACGCGACTTCTCAAAGCGTATGCTACTTCGGCTCGGGGCCCGCGGCGCATCGTTTACCTGCTCGCAGTGGCGAAGGAAGACCTTTTCCTCCTCTTCTACCGGGGAAAGACGGATGAAATCGCCAGGAATATCTCCCTCGCCAATCCTGCATTTCGAAAGCAGCTAAACCGACATTTGGATCTTCTGACAAAGGACATCGGTGCCGGTCGAACGCATGTGATCGAAACCGCTTGACCGCGTTGAGGCCAAGGATCGCGCGTATTCAGGGCAACTCGCCACTTCTTTTCTACTTGCGACCCTCTCTGCGCACGCGCCTACTTACCCTTCGCAAGAATGTCGGGGCGTAGCTTAGCCTGGTAGAGCGCTACGTTCGGGGCGTAGCAATCGGAATTTGCCCCCCAACGACTTGCGGAAGCGCTTCACAGTTCTTCGCCCATTTGTGTGAACTTTGGGGCCATACTTGGCCCCTATTAGCGTCATGCAGCGCAAGGTCGATTTCGCCTTGCTCGATTGGATTGACTGGGCTCTGTCTTCAGCCGCGCCTGCGTTCGGCAATGCGAGCCTGATCGCCGGCGCGGACGGATTGATTGCTAAGAAATCTTTCGCGCCCTACGCCCTCGCGGGCGCGATCACGTTTTTGCTGTTCGCCGGCATTTACGGCGTCTGGGACCTGGCGTTGTGAATCGCCAAGAACCGGGACAAGACATAGCGACGCTATGGCTCACAAATGCACCTTTGGGCCTGATATCCTGATTCAGAAGCAGCGGACCGATCCCAACACTTGACTATTGGCGTCAATATAATACCGTTTTTATTATGAAATCTACCGTTAGTATTTCCGAAGGCCAGAATTCCTTCCCTGCCTTGGTTAAGGCGGCGGAGAAGGGTTCAGTCGTCACTGTGACCCGCCATGATTCACCCGTCGCCTATGTGATGGGCTATGAGCGGATGACGGCTATCGCCGAAACACTCGAAATCATGGGCAATCCGGCAGCAGTGGCGGCAATCGAGGAGCACAAGGCCGGCAAGACGAAATTTGGGAAGCTGGAAGACATCCCTGAATGACTCGCATCGTTCGTCCGGCGCTTCAGGTCATCAACTACGTTCGGCGTCTGGCCCCGGAGCCTCGTCGAGCCATCAAACATGCGCTCAAGGAACTCGGCCAAGAACACGGTGACCTCCGGGCGCTAGAAGGAACTCTCACGGGTTATTATCGCCTCCGAATCGGCCGTCATCGCATCATCTTTAGCTACGCTGCCGACGGAGCGATCGACGCGGTTTTCATCGAGGCGCGAAGTCTAGTTTACGAGGTCTTCGAGTCTGAATTCGTAAGAAAGCTCAAGAAGTAAGTCGCGGGCCCAATGCCGCGGATTACGGAGCCATTTATCAGGGCGAAAACATCTCACAGAGTATTTCACTGTTTTCCCCAGAAGGCCGATATTTCCGGCTCTTTTACCGCGGAGGACTCGCCGCTCCTTTTCTGCTTGCGACACCGACTTCCAGCATCGACTCTCGCCCTTCAGCGAATCAGTCGGGGCGTAGCTTAGCCTGGTAGAGCGCTACGTTCGGGACGTAGAGGTCGTCGGTTCGAATCCGACCGCCCCGACCATTTCTGGAGCCCGCGCATGCGGGTGCCCGAGCGGACCCGCTAGATCAGGGCACCTCGTAGACCTCGACGAGCGCCACGCCCGTGTCGCCGCTCGCGCCGGCAACCTGGGCCGTGTAGGCCCCGGGAGGAAGTGTGATGAGAAGTGCCGAATCGTTGCTTCCGGTATTGCTCCACGTGAACGCCCCGACCGAGGCGGCCGCCGAGGCGATTTGAGCGTTGCCGCCCCAGGCAGCATTGGTCGCAATGACCGAGCCGTCGCCAGCATGGAGCTGAAGCTGCGGGTCAGGAAGCGTCCCGGTGACGCCGAACGGGATGAGCGCCGGCCCCGAAGCGCGGATAAGCACCGTCTTCGAGGTGGAGCCGCCTATGGCGAATCCGGCGATAAGGATGTTGCCCCCAGTGCCCACCTGGACCCGCGCCGAGATGTTGACGATCCGGGGGGTCGTAGGCGTGTACGTGCCCGCCGGCGTGGCGTCGTAAACCTCGGCCAGGGCGACACCCGTGTCGCCGCTCTCGCCGGCGATCTGCGCCGTGTAGCCGCCGGCCAGGGACTCCAGGAGCGCTGCGTCATGGCTCGTGGGCGAGCTCCACGCGAACGCCCCCACGGCGGCCGCGGTGCTCGCGATCTTGGCGTTGCCGGCCCAGCCATCATTGCTATCGATCAGGGTGCCGGCGCTGGTGAAGAGCTTCAGCTGCGGGTCGGGGAGTGTGCCCGAGACCCCGAATGGCACGAGCGCCGGGCCCGATCCGCGGATGAGGAGCTGCTCCGTGCCCGCCGTTCCCGCCCCTCCCACGACGAACCCGGCGATCAGGATGTTGCCCCCGGTCCCGACGGTCGCCCGGCATGAGATGTTGGTCAGCCGTCCGGGGTCGGGGGTGTTGACCACGTTGAGCGTCGCCGCGCTGCTCGTCACCGAGCCCAATGAATTGGTCGCCGTGCACGTGTAGCTGCCGGCATTGGCCGCGGTTGCGCCGCTTATGACAAGTGTGGAGCTGGTCGCCGACGGTATCGCCGCGCCATTCAGAAACCACTGGTAGGCCGGCGTAGGCGCACCGGAAGCCGTGAAGCTGAAGACGGTCGTGCTTCCGGTCGCCACCGTCTGCGAGGAGGGCTGCCCGGTGGCAGCCGGGGGCGCCGTCGGCCCAACGAGCGAGATCACCGTTGCGGAATAGGGCGCAAAGGACGCGCTGAAGCTTGTGCCGGCATTCGAGATGGTGGAGACCGCCAAATCGGGCGACGTCGCCGCGCCTGGGATCGGTGTCGGCGTCGGGGTGGGTGCTGCAACGGAGGTGATCCGGAAGTTGTCCAGGTAGACCGTTATCGCGTTCGTGGCGTTTACGTTGATGCCGATCTGGCAGTAATCGCCCGAACCGAGCGAGGCGAGGAGTCCGGCCCTTTGGGCGGCGGAAATGTCAAAGGTGACCGTGTTCTCCTGGTTCAGGTTGAGGTTGACCGGGGTGAGCTCGGCGTAGGGGATGCTTGTCCCGTTGATATAGACGCTCGCCGCGGCGGTGCCTCCCGTCGCCTGTGGGAATATGTCAAACGAAACCGATGAGGCCGTGCTGAGCGCCGTGCCCATCGCGGCCGTCGTGTTGATTATGACCGCGTGGTCGCCCAGCCCTGTCAGCGAGGTGGCGCATGCCAGGCTGTAGCTTCCATTCGTCACCCCGGTGGTCGTGCTGAAGCTTAGGGTGTAAGCGAAGGGCCCCAGCTGGCCGTAATTGGTGGTGGCATCGTCGGGTTGGCCCGACTGGTTGACCCAGCCGTCCAGGGAATTCTCCCACGAGGAGATCAGCCCTGACGTGGGAGGAGAAGCGACATTCTCCTCCGAGTACTCGTCCTGCGGGATCCCATAGGAGTAGACCGTCGCGTTGGGCTTTGGCGCGAAGCCCTTGACGGTGATGTTGGTGCTGTAGGTCGCGGTCGGGGACTTGTTGATCGCGAGGAGGGACAGCGAGCCGTCCTGCCTCTGGGCCGCGAACGCGGAAAGCAGGGTGTTGTCGGAGGTGGCCTTGACGACAGTGTCCCCTCCCCTTGCGAAGTGCGACAGGAGCTTCATCGCGTAGTACGTCGGGTAGCGGTCGTGCTGGGGCGACTCGACGCCGTAGTCGCCGTACATCCTCCAGCCGTAGAGCGAGGAGCTGTTGTTGTAGTTCGTGCTCTGCCCGTTGTACATGTCCCACCAGACAAGCGAGTTGAACTCTGTCTGCATCAGGTTTGCCACGCTGTCTGCCATGAAGAGCCCGTTCACCAAGCTTGTCGTCTGCTTGCCGGGGTTGGTGCTGACCGAGTTGTTCTCGGTCACGAGCAGCTGTATCGCGGCCCCGGACGGGCCCAGGTAATCGGTGAGCTGGTTCCTCAACCCGGTGGCGGCGGCCGGCCAGACGAGCTCGGATTCCTGCAGGAGCGTCGAGTCGCTTTCGCTGCCCGGGTTCTGGGCGTAGGAGTGGTAGATCAGGAAGTCGGGCAGGGTCCCCAATGTCTTCATCGTGGACAGCATGACGGGCGTCCATCCGCTGTGGGTGGATCCCGTCACCGGGTTCGTCACCACGTGAGTGTAGCCGTTCTGGTAGGAGTCCTCGCTGGAATCGGCGACCACGCCGATCTTTATCGTGGGATCGGCGGCCTTCATCATCTGGATGTACTGGACGGCGCGCGTCGCGTAGGTGACCGGGTCGTGGGGCAGGGGCTGCAGGTCGTCCTCCCAGGTCCCGTAGCATTCGTTGCCGACCTCCCAGTACTTGAACCCGTATCCCTTGGTGACGTTCGAATAGGTCACCCAGGCCGCGGCCTCCTGTGGCGTCCCGGTGCCGTAGTTGGCCGTGATGACGACCTGGGCGCCGATGGAAAGGGCGGAGGCCGCGAAGGTGTCGAAGTCGGTCGCTCCCGCGTTTCCCCCCTCCTCGGCCGCCGTGTTGGTCTGCCAGTGGAAGTCGTCGGAGGAGGAGCCGCCCGGGTAGCGCAGGAACCTGACCTGCATGTCCTGGAAGTCCGAAACCGTCTGGGGATCCGAGTACGTGCCGTCCCAGACCGCGGTATTCAGGCCGAATACCTTCTCGTCGACCATCCGGACGGGAGAAGTGGTGTCCACCGCCACGTTGGCGGTCTGGCCTAGGGCGGCCGCGGCGATCGCCGCCAAAAGGATTGGCGAGAAGACCAGGGCCTTCGGGCGGGGGTGAGGCACGGCGTGGGGGCTAGGAATTCAGTTCAATTGACCCAGGCGGATTCTGGAGGTTCCGCTCGATATCGGTCAACAATCTAGCAGGGCAATCTAGAGGCGATTCCGCCTGCGGGCGGAATATTCCGCCCGCTGCCGCCTCAAGCCCAGATGAAAGTCCCGATGGCAATGGGCCTGGTGCTCGGCGCGGCCTCCCTCGCCGCCCAGCCGCTGACCTTCTCGAGCGGGCCGTCGCGCGCGGCCCTGATCGAGCTCTTCACGAGCGAGGGCTGCAGCAGCTGCCCGGCGGCGGACCGCTGGCTCGCGGCGCTGCGCGCCGATCCGGGCCTCTGGAGGGTGTTCGTGCCCGTCGAGTTCCACGTGAACTACTGGGACGGCCTCGGGTGGAGGGACCGGCTATCCACGCGTGAATTCACCGCCCGGCAGTACGCGTACGCGTCCGAGTGGGGCGGCACGGGCGTCTACACACCCTGCTTCGTCCGCAACGGCGAGCGTTGGAGCCCTCTCCTGGGCCGGCCGGACGCTCCGGGCGAGGCCGCCGGCCTCCTGTCGGTCGAGGTCGGCGACCACGGCGCCTGCCGGGCCGAGTTTGCGCCCCTGCCCGCGGAGCGCGCCGCCGCCGGCGTCCTCGAGGTCCACGTGGCAATCCTCGGCGGCGGAATCTCGTCGCGGGTGACGGCCGGCGAGAACCGCGGCGAGACCCTGACCCACGAATTCGTCGTCCTGGGGATTGCCGAGTCGGCGCTGTCCCAGGGCCCGGACCGGTTGACGGAGCGCGCCTCCGTGCCCCTCCCCGTTCCCATCGCAGTGGGCTCGGCGCGCCGCGCGCTCGCCGCCTGGGTCACGAGGCGTGGCGAGCTAGCGCCCATCCAGGCGACCGGCGGCTGGCTTCCCTAGTCGCGGGCCTACTGGACCTCGTAGACCTCGACGAGCGCGACCCCGGTGTCCCCGCTCGATCCGGCGACCTCGGCTGTGTACGCCCCCGGGGGCAGCGTCATGAGCAGCGCCGAGTCTGCGGTGGCCGCGGAGCCCCAGGAGAATGCCCCGACCGAGGCGGCCGCGGCCGCGACCATGGCGTCGCCGCCCCAGCCGGCGTTTTTCCCGGCCAGCGTGGTCGATCCGTCGGCATTGGCCCTGAAGAGGCTCAGCAGCGGATCCGGCAGGGTGCCCGGGATGCCAAGGCCCGCGAGCGCCGGGCCCGACGCCCGGATCAGCACGGTCTTGGAGGTGGCGCCCTCGACCACAAAGCCGGCGATCAGGATGTTGCCGCCTGTCCCAACCTGGGCCCGGCCAGAGAGGTTGATGAGCCGCGGAGCCGACGGAATGAGCGCCCCTGCGGACGTGGCGTCGTAGACCTCGCCGAGCGCGACGCCGGTGTCCCCTCTGGCCCCCGATATGACGGCGGTGAAGGTCCCGCCGGCCAGGCTTCTGTCCAGCGCGGAGTCCAGGCTCGAGGGGTCGCTCCACTGGAATGCGCCTACCGCCGCCGCCGTGGCCGCAACGCCAGGGTCGCCTGCCCAGCCGCCATTGGACGCAATCACGCTTCCCGAGGAGTAGAGCTGCAGCAGGGGATCGGGAAGCGAGGCGGCCACGCCGAGTTTCGCGAGGGCGGGACCCGAGGCCCTGATCAGCAGCGGCAGCGTGCCCGAGGTGTCCTGGCCGCCCACCGCAAATCCGACGATGAGCGCGCCGCTGCCCGGTTCCACCGCGGCCCGGCAGGACACGTCGGCGAGCCGCCCGGCGCCCTCGGGGGGGCCGACCGTCAGCGTCGCGGCGTCGCTTGTCGCCGAGTTCCCAAAGCTCGACGCCACGCACGCGTACGAGCCCGCGCTGGCGGGGGTCGCTCCCCTGATCACCAGCGTCGGACCTGTCGCCCCGGTTATTGACGCGCCGTCCAGGGTGCCGTCCGAGAGGGGGCTGCCGTCCTTCAGCCACTGGTAAGACTGCGCGGAGCCCGTCGCCTCGGCGCCAAAGACAACCGCGTCCCCGGAGGCGATCCTCTGCGAGACGGGTTGCGTCGGAAAGGCGGCTGCGAACGGGCCGGCAACCGCCGCGCTCGTCCCTATGGCGGAGCCCGAGGCGTCCATGGCCACGACCTGGACGGCGCCCACCGGGCCGGGAACCGTGACCACCGTGTCGAGGCCGTTCCAGGGCGCCGACCCGACGGGTGCGAGTGCGTCCGGCGTGGCGCCTCCAAGCACCTCCCAGGAGGCGACCTCCGTCGCACCGTTCCAGACGGCGTGCACGGCGATCGACCCGTCGCTGTTCTGCACCGGGGCGGCCACCGGGGCCGCGGCCGGGCTGCCGACCCACGGGTATCGATAGCCGCGGTAGGAGCCGTATCCCGGCGCCTCTCTCGCGTCGAAGAGCAGCTGCCCCGAGGGGCTGAACTCGGAAAAGCGCCCGACGATCCCCCATTCGACGAACGTGTCGCCGTTGGGCAGGCCCTGCGAGCCGCCCTCCGCCCCGGCAGAAAGCCCGTCGGGATGCTCCTCCGACTGCACAATGCTGGCGGTCATCGCCGCGTCGTCATGGTTGACCCAGATCACGCGGGAGTGGGGCCGCACGGCGGTGCCGTCCGACTCGTTGTCGAAGATGCGGATCGTGCTCGCGTCGACGGCGATCGCGTCGTGCTGGAAGGCGAACGGCAGGCCCGGGCCCAGCGCGAAATCGCTGTTCTTGCCCCCGAGGCGCCAGATGATCGAGCCGGTGGAGCGGTTGAGCTTGAACACCGTGCACGTGAACCGCGACGAGATGAGCAGGTTCCCGTCCGTGTCGAGGTTCACCGAGTTGATGTGAAAGTAGTCGTAGGGGACGCCCGCGGCCGAAGGGGGCGCATTGTAGCTCATGTCGAGCGGGACGTTGGGCAGGCTGTGCCATTCCAACAGGACATTCCCCGAGGCTACATCGATCTCCTGCACCACCCCCTCGGTCACGGTGCCATTCACCGGGCCCCCGACCGAGGAAAGGTCGGCCTGCACGTTGTTGTATAGGGTGATGAGCGCCGTGTTCTGGGGCGTTAGCCGGAACTCGTGAACATCCGCGTTCAGGCCGTTGCCCCCCTTGACCGTCGCGATGACCTTGTAGG
>Ga0187867_10004625_pt1 | contig 10608 bp, 13 predicted proteins | sample June2016WEW_13_1_FD_132976 | JGI IMG/M metagenome (GOLD analysis project Ga0187867, IMG submission 132976) | Peatland microbial communities from SPRUCE experiment site at the Marcell Experimental Forest, Minnesota, USA - June2016WEW_13_10 | ecosystem: Environmental > Terrestrial > Soil >... | reverse complement strand
CTTCGAGAACTACCGCATCCGCGCTTTGCTCTACGCCGGCAAACCTAACTGGCGTGTCCTCGGCTCGATCGTCGTCCGATGAGGCACGCGACCCCGCCAGAATCCGACGAGCCGCCTAACGACTCCAGCTCGAGTGGCCAAGAAACCGAATTCGGCGAGCTTGAACCAAAAGAGGCGCTCCGGCGCGCCCTCAGAGGAGTTTTGTGAACACAAGGGCCAGAATTTTGAGAACATCCCCTGGAGGACTGTTCACAAAACCTCGGTGAACAGGATTCTCGTCGAACCGGCGTGGGAGTCTCCACAGGTTAAGGGGGTGAGTTTCCACGCCCGCCGGAGGGCGCTGTCTGCGTTCCGCTGACACGGACGGGTCCGACAGCATCCGCTCGGCGTCGCAAGTGCGATTCCTTCTTACCAGAGTGGCCCCGGCGCAGATCACGGGCACCATTCTGTCGTCGGTCGCGCTTTTCGCATCAAGTCCTCAGATGAAGACCATGTGTGGCAACGGCCAACTACTCTCGTGCTCAGCGCCAGAGGCCGAGCCGACGTAGCCCCCGCTGTACGACACCGTTACTGGTACGCAGAACGCGACGTGGCACGACGCGTCTTCTGTAGTACGCCGTGACTTGCTCCGCGGCGTTGACGTTGGTGAACTCGACGAGGCTGTGGATCTGGCTGTTGAGATTCCTGTCTCGCGCTATTTCTTGCATTTCTTCCCCTCTCTTCAGGGTCATGTTGTAGTAACTGATACGAGTATCGGTTACTACCTAATCGCGGGATCGTGCCGCGCGAGCGCGCCTTGTTCGGGCGAAGCGTCAGGATCAATCTCGGTCCCGTGGTGAGCAGCTCATTTGAGTAGTGCGCTTGCGCGACCTGCCTGTGACCGCAGAGTTGCGAGTCGGCAAGTCGAGTCGAGCCTGTTCGTCGGCGCCAACTGAGCAAGCGACGGTCCTTTTCTTTCAAGGCACGCCCACTCAGCTCACCATCGGTAGAAGTGGTGCCTTCCCGAGCTTCCGCGTCCCAGTACCAGCCCGATAATCCACACGAAGAGGAAGATCGCTGCCACGACCCACAACAAGTGAGCGGTGAATCCCAGTCCGAAAAAGAGCAGGACAAATAGCAGTACCAAGAAAATGATCATTTCCTTGCCTTCTTCTCGTCTACGAGGAATGATCGATGGTCCAACGACATCCAGCGCCTTGATATCGATCTGTTGAGTCGCGTCACTTCTTGAACGCGTCTTTGAGCTTCTCGCCGGCCTGCTTTACGTTGCCTTTTACCTGGTCGGCTTTACCCTCGGCGCGCAGCTTATCGCTGCCGCTGACTTTGCCAGCGGTCTCCTTCAGCTTTCCCTTCGCCTGTTGGGCACTGTTCCTTGCCTTGTCAGTTGTTGTCATGTTTGGGCTCCTTGTCTTGGGATTTGAGAAGAGGGGCGAGTCTTCTGTTCCGGCTCCCCGTGTCCTCTGCGCGTCGCTTAAAGTGACTCAGCGATCGCGGATGTTGCGGTAAAAGCGAGGGAGATAAGGCGGGGATGGCCGTGATCTTCCCGAGGTAAGGAACCAGTGGTAGGACTCAGTCCCGAAATCCCTTCGGCAATCTCGCTCGACTGCTCTGCCTCGCGGTGACGACGAAGCGGATCGGGGATCTCCAGCAGGACCACTTCCGCCACGCCCGTGATGTCGAGCAGGCGCAGGACCATGGCCGAGGGTGAGCGGATCGTGAGTGTGCCGCCCGAGCGCCTGTGGCGCGACGCCCCGGCTGCGAGCACTCCCAGTCCCCAGCCGTTGATAAAGCTCAATTGGGCGAGGTCCAACACCACGGACCGGTGTCTCTCGATGACTGCGTCCAAGATCGCGCCCAATTCCGAAGCGTTGACGCGGTCCACCTCGTCAGCGAGCACCGCTCGTGGGTTCGCAAAGGCGACGGTGACTGCGAACTGTCCGAGAGGGTCCTTGGGCGCGACCATTTGGTGTCACACCACTCGGCGTGTGGCCGACGACGGCGAATGGCTTGTCCCCGACAGGAAGGTGCCGCCGCGCGACGCTACGAAAGCTTTGGGCGACAGCACGAGACTGGACACGAAGTCTTGCCTCCGAATGGCGACTGATCACCCAGCTCGCCTGCGACGCCCCTCACTGTCGAAGGTCAGGGTAACGGTACACCTCGGCCGCTAGGTGGACAAGGGCGGCCTTTGGCAATTTCTCGACGAGATACGTGAACCGGGAAAGCATCGACCAAGCGAGGTGCTGTGGACTCAACTGATCTCGAGACCAGCACCATCGAGGACTCCGCTGTCGCGTCGGCTGTCGCGTTTACAGAAGTCGCCCGGAGCCTGTTCCTCGCCGATAGCGTCGAGGACAGTTTGGCGCGGGCAGTTGAGCTCTGCGTGGTCACCATCGAGCCATGTGAGTTCGCCGGCGCCTTCCTCCTCGAAGGAGACGTGGTCACTACTCGAGCCTGCACGGATCCGGTCGTGGCCGAGGTAGATGCCCTTCAGCTACGTACCGGCGAGGGGCCCTGTCTCGACGCCATCGCGCACAAGCTGACCTTCTACGCCGACGAACTTGGCACCGACCCCCGTTGGCCCAATTTTGGGGCAGAGGCAGGTGCGATGGGGATGCGCAGCCTAGTAGGGCTCCCAATGGCCAACGACGGTGCGCTCGGTGCGCTCAACCTCTATGCCCGTTATCCCCAGGCCTTCGGGGTCATTGACCGGGCGAGGGGGCTGCTCCTCGCGTCAATAGCCGGATTCGGCTGTTCCACCGCGCGTTCCCACGTACATACCAGGAGAGGCTAAAGGCTCCTTGATTAGGCCCCTCGATGATCCCGATTTCTTCGCCGCGGTACGCGTCGATCTGGAAGCCGGCACCGTCGTGTGGCCTAACGGTCTCGACCTTGCACCCGAGGTCCTTCACGGCGACTACGAAGCGAAGGATCCGCTTGGCTTTCACGACGTGGCCTCAGCGCGCAAGACGGCTTGAGCGAGCGCCTGGCGCTTGCGAAAGAGTTGTACCGGGCGGAGATCGCAGCACTTGGCCCGACCGAGACGGGAGAGTGGCCTCTCGGCTTGCCTCGGAGGAGCTTTGTGAACGTGCAGGTGTTTCATGATCCGGCGCGCCTCGCATCTGCACTCGAGCCCTCAAGACAGCCCTCGTCGGTGTAGTGAAACAACCGAGCGGTAGAAAGTAGCGACTCTTATCGGCGATGAGCGCCCTGATCGAACTAGCCCAACTGCGCCCAGATCAAGGTGCTGATGCCGACAAGTACCAGAAGTGACGCTTTTCCTTCGCCAATCGACTGGTTCGTCTCCGAGATGGGCGACAGCCTTCGCCTCGGCGAGCGACCGGTCGACCAGCGCCGTCGCCGTGTTCTTTACTTGATTGCCAAGTGGGCAACCGCCCAAGGCTTGCCTTTGGACCGAGAGGCGATCTTGGATCCGGCGGTGGTCGAGCGGTTCTGCGAGGTCGCACTTTCCAATCCGAACTCCCGGGCCACGATGCGCTCGGACCTGCGCCACATGGCGCCGTTGCTCACGAAGTCGGCTCCCTGGGAACCGCGCGCTAAGGGGATGTCCAAGCGGCAGCTGGCTCCTCCGTACAAGGTTTCCGAAGTCGAGGTCCTAAAATACGACGCCCTGGACCAACCGACACCTGCGAGACGACGCGCAGCGCGCGGCCTGCTCGCGCTCGGGCTCGGCGCGGGCCTTGACGGGCGCTGCTTAGCACGAGTCGGGCCGGAGGATGTGACCTGCGATAACGGTGTCGTCGAAATCGCTGTCGACGAGCCGGCCTGGAGGAGAGTTCTTGTTGTCGCCGAATGGGAGGACGAGGTGCTCGCCCTCGCCGAGAGCGCGGGCGACGGGTGTCTCATCGGTACGCGATCCAATGCCAGAAATCGTGTTGCCGATCTCGCCAAGTCCCTCGTGTGTCCTGCTGGCCATCCCCGTCTCAGTACGGGCAGGCTCCGTTCGACCTGGTTGCTCGCTCACCTCTCGGCCGGTACGCGCGTCACCGAGCTGTGTCAAGCCGCTGGTCTTGAGAGCCTTCTTGTGCTTTCGGACCTAATGGTCTTTGTCGAACCGTTAGACGATGCCGCTGCAAAGACGCAGCTTCGCCGAGGAGAACATTGAGCCGGCCACCGCTCGATCTCACCGGACGGGCGTGCTCAGCAGACGAGTTCCACATCGCTCGCCAGATAGTCTCCCGTTCCGGTGTTGTTGCAGCTCTCGCGCCTTACATGGACTCCGAGGTAGGTCGTCACCGCCGCCTATCTCTGGAAGGCCTCCTCGTCGCGTTTCAGATCAACGCCTTACAGCGCGACCACCAGGCCCATCTGATCGAAGCGGCGCGGATACTGAACGGTCTCAATGAGGACTACCGGCGCAGGATCGGGATCACCGAGTGGGACGAGGACGAAGCCTACGCGCGGGTGACATGGCTGTTCTCCAAGCTGTGCAAACTGCTTGAGTGCGCGCCGGAAGACATGGACGCCCAATGGTTGGCCAACCGACTCACCCGCGCCGCTATCCCAGCGCGGTATCTCTCCAGCCGCTCTGTCGCGGTCGACGGCACCGATATTGAGACCTGGGGTGCGTTCCAGGGGTCTGTCAACACCCTCGAACTCGACGGCGAGGCCGTCGAGACACAACTGATCGAGCAGTCTGGGCCTGCCCCCAAGACCGTGCGAAAGGCGAAGGTGCTCGGTATCGGACAAGACGGCCGGAAGATCTACACGCCCGACCCTGATGCAAGAGCAGGGCATCGTTCGGCAAATGGCGATCACAACGCTGGTCCCTACATCGGCTACGAGCTACATCTTGGAGTGCAGGCCCGCGACGTTCGTTGGACCAACTTCATAGACAAGACGATCCTCGAGCCCGAGGTCCCCAACGTCATCACGACCGCGGTGCTCGCGCCTGCCGGCTCGCACCGCGCGAGGTCAGTGGTCGGATCGCTCATCGCGGACAAGATCTCTGGTCATGACATCGACGAGGTCATCTGGGACCCGGGCTACTCGCTTTGTAGGCCCGAGACGACGACTTTTCCATTGACGAGAGCCGGCATCAGCCAGACCTTCCAGCTCGTGACCTCCCAGCGGGGGATACGACCTTTTTCCAAAGAGGCGATCCTCCTCGACGGTCAGCCGTACTCGCGCCTTGTTCCTATAGAGCTCCGTGACCTCGTGTTTTCCCCACGGCTCTCTAGCGGTAACTGGCGCCTTGCCTACGAGGACTTCAATCGGCGCGCCCGCTGGCGCCTGGTGCGCCACAGCGCTCCCGACAAAGACGGCGTCACGCGCTGGCGCTGTCCTTTCTGCTCTGGGCTACTCAAGTCCCGCAACTTCCCAAAGACGATGCGACGCCCGGCAAGAGTGCCTCTGGTCGTGCTCGACTCCGAACAGCACACCTGCTGCGAAGGGACCGTGTCAGCGCCACCTGTGGACCTTCCTTTGACCCAGCGCATCCCGTTCGGAACGACTGCTTGGCGCGTCTCGATGAACCGTCGGATGGCCGTCGAGTCCGTGAACGCCGCCCTAAAGGGTGGTTTTGTCAATGTCCAACGTGGCTTTCTCCGCGTTTTCGGCCTGCTAAAGCAAACGGTGCTCCTCGGTTTCACACTGGCAGGCGTCAACCTCGACCGTGTCCGCAGCTACCGTGCCAAGCTCGCAGAAGCTGACGCACAGGCGCGCTTCCATACCCGACGAAAGCGCAGGGTCGGGATCTGGTCGGAGCTGCTCGGCGAGCTCACGGTGCCCGATGCGGAGAGAACTGGCCCACCAGGCTGAGTCTCCCGACTCCGCAAAACCAATCGTCCGTGTCAGCCTCGGGGCTCACGCGCCCTTTTTAGGTCTTTAGCGCGTCACCGACCCGGAAAAGCGGTTCCGAGCGCCTTGCTGAACGCCTGATTGACGCTCACTCAGCCCCAGAAATAACCCCGAGCAGTCTCGCAAGCAGTTTTATGAACATTCGGGCGAGAATTTTATGAACATCCCTGGGAGGCGGCGCCCAGAATCGAACTGGGGTAGAGGGCTTTGCAGGCCCTTGCCTAAACCACTCGGCCACGCCGCCCGGTCAAGCAATTCGCTTCGTGCGCCGCCGGCCCGACCAGCCGACGCCCGCGCGAGCGGACCAACCCTATCGCGCCGCTCGAGAGGGCCGAGCGCTCAGCGGCCAGTCCCTAGAGGTGTTGACCGCACTCTTCTTTATTACGCTGATCGGCGATGTGGCGCTGGGGGCCGAAATGGCAAGCGGCGCCCTACCTTCCCTCGGGGCGACCGCCTCGCCCACCGCCCGCATGTCGGCGCCGAGCCTTCCGATGATCACTCTTCCCAAGTACCCAGGTGTCCTCGGGATCTCGAAGATCTACTCACTCCGCCTTCCTCAGGACGAGGCCGGCGGGAAGCTTCATTCGTGGACGTGGGGAGGCTGGTGATGGTCTCGGCTCTATGAGCAGATCCGCCAGATTGCGCGGTTGGTCACAAGCCCTGCCCCGGAGCCGAGATGCGACTAGCGTGAGGCATCCATCGCAGGGAACCCGGTACGAGTCCGGGGCTGTTTGTCGGCCAGCAACGGGCACGTCACCGCCGGCCCCGCCGAGCTACGTCGGGCTCACGCAATCGGGGGGGTGACTCAAACGCCTGTCGCGTGGAATCCGCCGTCGACGTGGATGATCTCTCCGGTCGTGCTGGGGAACCAGTCCGACAAGAGAGCCACGCAGGCTCGCGCGACGGCCGTTGAATCCTTCACGTCCCAGCCGAGCGGAGCGCGCTCGTCCCACACTGCCTCAAACTTCTCGAAACTCGGGATCGACCTCGCGGCCACAGTGCTGATGGGCCCCGCCGCGACGAGGTTGACCCGAATCCCGGTCGGCCCGAGGTCTCGAGCGAGGTAGCGGGCGAGCGATTCCAAGGCGGCTTTTGCCACGCCCATCCAGTCGTAGCCGGGCCAGGCGACTGTGGCGTCGAAGTCGAAGCCGACGATCGACCCCCCGCCCGACGCACGGCCGAGGAGAGGCGCGAACGCCGCAGCGAGGACCTTGAGGGAGTAAGTCGAGACTTCGATCGCGGTCGAGACATCCTTCCAGCTCGCCGGCAGAACGCCATTTCCAAGGCAGCTATCAGGAGCGAAACCGATGGCATGAACGACTCCGTCCAACCCACCCCATCGATGTTCGAGCGCTTCGGCCACGCGGTCGGCCTGTTCCTCGATGGTGGCGTCGAGTTCGTAGACCTCGACGGGTCCGGGCAGCTTGCGGGCCACGCGGCTTGTCAGCGAGAAGCCCCGCCCGAAACCCGTCAGGGCAACTTCGGCCCCTTCGTCCATTGCGAGGCGCGCCGCACCGAAGGCGAGGGAGTCATCAGTCAGCACCCCGGTGACCAGGATGCGCTTGCCTTCGAGTATCCCCACGTTGCCTCCGTAGCCTCGATATGCCGATTCGCCCCTCCGAGGCTAGGTGCAGGACCTGGAGGTAAGTCTGCGATAAAGCGCCGAGGTCTCGGGATGGATGCCGAGCAAAGGGTCGCCCTCGAGCTCCAGCGCCAAGGCCAGGCTACGCAGTGCGGCGTCCACGCCGCCGCGATTGCCAAGCCCGTCCGCTGCGCGCATGAGTAAACGGTAGAGCCTTTCGTCCCAAGGTGAGGCGAGCAGTCCCTGCAGTGCTGCCCAGTGGGCGATTCCCGCCCCGCCGTGCTCGAGACAATGCTCGCCGAGGCGGCACGCCACTTCGACCACCGAAGCCTCTATCGCGGCCGTGAAGCCTTCTAGCTGGGTCCATTCGCCTCGCTCGAGGCCCTCAAAGGGTCGTCCGCGCACTAGCGCGAGTGCCTTCCGCCACGATTCGGGGAGCTGTGCAGGTGATGCGAGCTCCTTGAAGCGCTCCCAGTCGGTCTCGGCGTCAACGATGCGATGGCGCCTGGCCTCCTTGCGGAGACGGGGGCGTCCGTCACCCGCGAGCCCGAGCGCTCTTCTCGTCTCGGAGAGCCGGTTCGCGAGAGTCTGTACCGGTACTCGTCTCTCTGGCCATAAGGCTGTCGCGAAGGTGTCCGTGGTGGCGCCTTCAGGGTGCATGGCGAGGAAGGCGACGAGCTCGGTCAGCCGTCGTCGGTGCCTGAACGATTCCGGGGCGCCGTTGACTTGCACGTCGCCGAGCAAGGCGATCTCGATCGGCGGCAAAGGGGCATCGGGTCTCGTCTCTCGGGCTTTCGACCCCATCCGGGGGCGAAGCGGTGATTCGGCAAGCTCGGCGATGTCGACCCCGTGGACACGCCGACCATTCCCAAACGTGAGGGTGGGTTGGACACCTGGCTCAGTGGCGAGCTCCCACAAACACAGCGCCCCCTCGGCGTTCGCACAGCACAAGAGCCCGACGCCGGCGGTCTGCTCGCAGAAATGGACGAGTTCGCTCAGCACTTTGTCGGCAGGGTCGCTTGCCCAAGGCGGAACGACGACGCAGATCGAAGGGGCGCCAGTTCCGCTCAGGGTGCGGACGGTGACCTCTTCGAGAGCCGTCGCTACATCTGGGACGTGGCGAGTGCGCTCAAGGCGTGGCATGGGCTGATCGAACGCCACGAGGACCAGAGTCTCGAGATCTGACCAACGTCGGGTACCTAGCTCCACGGCAATCTCGGCGATCTTTGCCCCGAGCTGCGGGGCCGGTCCCGTCAGGATCGTCGAACCGACGGCGACGAGGTCTACGAGTGCTCTTCGCCCGTGCATCTCGGACAGGGTGACCAAAGCGGCCCTTCGCGCGGCGCCTGTCATCGCCGGCGTGACCGGCAGGGAGGCGATGATGCCGGAGTCGCGCGGCAGGCTCCACGACCCGGGAAGACGCCCGGGATGGAACGGCCAAGTTGGCGCCTCGAGGTTCGGCATGTGGACAGTGATCGAATCCGGGTCAAGTTGCAGCACGTCGGCGCCCGCCCTTGGCGCGAGCGACGTCGTGACGTCGGCGGCTAAGCCGACGGCGAGGCGACTCCACTCGGAGTCCTCGAGATGCACCGTAAGACGCGAATGCGAGAAAGGCAGGTGCTCCATCGGCGAGGCGACAGCCTGGAGTCGCCGGGGACCCTCGGTAGGTCCGATGACGTCTACGGCGGTCGAGCCCAGTGCCCAGCGCCTTTGCACCTTTAACAGGCCGCTCATCGCGAGCGCGCTGGTCGGATGGGCGGCGGAGTTCCGACGCGTGCCTCCAGGGTCGCTGCCCGAGGTGCTCGGAGTCGGCGAACTCATGGAGGCTCCTACTTAAGGACGGAGGTGACCGGCCGCGCAGGCCGGAACCGGTCGGCTATGGCTTGTGACACCCTTGGCCGGTACGCGGTGCTCTCCATGTCCCGGCTTGGGCGCCCATCATGTCAAAGTGCTACACGCAAGCGACAGTCGAGCCGCTCTGACGCGCCCCGCCAGAGTCGATGGCCTGCAACAAAAAGGCTCCGGGCGGGGACCGGAGCGATAACTCGGGGCCGTTGCGAGTGGCATCGACCGATCGTCGACCAAACTCGTACCGGCCTACCTACCGCCCGACGTACGCGAATCAGTGCACCCAGCGCTTTGCATCATTGGACCCTCAGCGAGGGGGTCGACCTTTCAATCGAGGAGAGTCCAAGATGAACGAAGACGGAGCAGTCAGCAAAGCGCCCGGGACGACGCCCGGGGTAGCAGACTCGTCCCCAGCTCTTGGCGCAGGCGGCTTTCGGGCACTTGGGCGGGGCTTCAAGTCACGTGGGGCCGGCATAGTCGGCGTCGCTGCACTAGTTGTCGTTGGCTCGATTCTCGGCTCCGCAGCCTTGAGCAGCTCGGGGGCATCGGCTGGCTCGACCAAGCTCCGCACCGTATTGAGCTCATCCCACAGCGCGGCCGCAGCCTCCGGGGCGACGATCACGGTCACGGGCAACGGCCAGGTCGAGGGCACGCCTGACACCGCCACCTTCCAGGTCGGTGTGGACACAACCGCGGCGACCGCTGTCGAGGCCCTCGAGGAGAACAACTCCCAGGTGGCGACTCTCGAAGCCTCCCTCGAGCAGAACGGAGTCTTGGCGAAGAACATGCAGACGAGCTGGCTGAACCTCTCCGCCAACACCAACTCGAAGGGCCGGGTCACAGGCTTTAGCGCCGATGACGAGCTCAACGTGACGACGAACGACCTGTCCGATCTCGGGGCAGCTCTGGACGCAGCCGTCGAGGCGACCGGCAACGGCGTCACCTTGGACGGCATTTCGTTCTCGATCTCCAACCAGTCGGCGCTTCTCGCCGCAGCGCGAGCTCAGGCCATGCAGGCAGCGAGCACCGAGGCAACCCAGGTTGCCGCCGGTGGGGGACTGGCACTCGGCCCGATCGTGAAGATCACTGACCAGGAGAACGCCGGACAGCAGGTCTACTACGCCCCGGTCGACGCGACAGCCGCAGGCAGCCCGGTGCCTGTGCAAGCGGGCCAGGAGCAGCTCTCGGTGCAGGTGACTGTTGTCTACCAGCTTGTTGCCGCCTCCTCGTGAGCGCTCACTAACGTCATTTCCCTGAAAGGACGTCATGGACGGGCCTGATCTCTCCCATCTTCTGGACGGCGCCAGCTCTGAGAAGCCGTCGCCAGAAGTGCTCGACGGCATTGTGCGCCGGCATCG
>Ga0187867_10004623_pt1 | contig 10611 bp, 8 predicted proteins | sample June2016WEW_13_1_FD_132976 | JGI IMG/M metagenome (GOLD analysis project Ga0187867, IMG submission 132976) | Peatland microbial communities from SPRUCE experiment site at the Marcell Experimental Forest, Minnesota, USA - June2016WEW_13_10 | ecosystem: Environmental > Terrestrial > Soil >... | reverse complement strand
CGCCGGGGCGTTGGTCCCGGCGCTGTCCACTGCGATCTGCACCGAGTCGGTGCCGATCTCGACCACGTGCAGGTATCCCCACCCATTTGTGCTGGCCTGGCTTTGCTGCGCGGCCGTCGGCTCACTCGCGCTGAAGACGAAATTGATCACCTCCGGGTTGCTCGTGTCGGCGAGCAGGGCAGCGATAGCAGCCCCACTGCTCTGCACCCGCTGTACCGGGAAGGTGCCAGCTCGCAGGACATCGGTCGGATTGAGCGCCACAGATGCCGCTCCGGTCGTCACGCTGTTTGTGTAAGCCGAGCGCCCGTTGGCGTCGGAGGTGGCGTCGAAGGTCACGAGGCGGTTGTAGGCACCAGCTGAGTTGAAGCCAGCGTCACCGTTGTAATCGCCGTCGGCGAGGAAGGAAAGGGCGTACTGCGGGGTGTCCCCACCAACGCCGACGACGTCACCCGGTTGCGGGGCGTAGTCGGCCCACGCCCGAGCACCTCCTAGAAGCGTCAGCCCAGTGGCCATTATCCCCACGAGGCCAATCTTGAAAACTCTTCGTTGTCTCACAGGTTTTCCTTCCCTCCTTTGTGGTTTCCATCACCGCGCGAGCCGATGCGACCGCGGCAGATCATTGTTTAGATGATTCCGATGATATTTGTCAACAATTCTGCCCGTTACGTCGCAGCCGTTCCGGCGAGGCGGGTGCGCCTTCGCGGACATGTTCAACGGCCCTCGTGGCGACACTCAGTAACAGGACCACTCACTACCGATCGACTCTTCGTGCTTGTCGGGCTCCGGCGTCTTCGGCTGGCCTACTCAGCCGCCTGTGACCTATTCAAAGTGCTGGTGGCGAGAAGGACCTATCTCTTGATGTTGCGATCTGCGCAAGGCCTCCAGGTTCTGCGAAGGACCGGTGGCCGGCTCGAAGCGGGTTGGCAATCCACCAACTCAAGATCGTCAAGGTTCCAGTGCTCGGACGTCCTCCACGTCGCTCGCGATCTGCCTCACGAGCTCCTCCTCGGATCCGTAAACTCGCTGGCTCCGCAGCAGCTCACGTATCTCGAGGCGGATCTTCTCGCCGTAGATATTGCGGTCGAAGTCGAGCAAGTGCGCTTCTGCCAGGCGCTCGCCTGCCTCGTAGTAGGTCGGCCTACGGCCCACCGAGATCGCCGCCAGGTGCCTGGTCCCGTCCTCGAGCTCGACTACGCCGGCATAGACCCCGTCAGCGAGCTCCACTTCCGGGCCGATCCTTACATTCGCAGTCGGAAAACCAAGCTTGCGACCGCGCCGGTCCCCCATTACTACGATTCCTTCGACCGAGAAATCCACAGCCCCAAAATACGGCTTGTGGGCCCGGCCGGGCTTAATCACACGCGAGGGACCTCATCAGGTACATACTCTCCCCGTGACTTTCGTGACTTCTTCGAGGTTTCGCGCCAGGGCCGTTGACCATCTCGCCCTGGCAGTAGGAACGACCAAGGGCCTGTTCTTCATCAGCGATGGCACAGTCGACGGTCCGTTTCTAATAGGCGACTCCGTCGGTGCATTTGCGCAGCTCGGTGACCGGTTCCTCGCGGCCGTGACCAGATCGGGGCAGGCACAACTCCTCGTGAGCGACGACGGCGGACTTAGTTGGAACAAGCCGAGCGCGACAGGTCTAGAGCTGCCTACGGGGAGCGGCCAAGATCTTGATGAGCTATGGCAGCTGCATGTCGATCAGAGGCCCAACGCCGCCGGGACGATTTGGGTTGGCGCGGAGCCCGCCGCGCTATGGCGCTCCGTAGACGGCGGCGAGAGTTTCGAGCCTGTGGGAGGCCTGTTCGAGCATCCTGACCGCTCGAGCTGGCAACCTGGCCCCTGCGGCCTCGGACTGCACACGGTCGTGACCCATTCCAAGCGCCCGGACCGCCTTGTGGTGGCCATCTCCGGCGGAGGCGTCTACCGCTCTGATGACGGCGGTGACAACTGGGCGGCATGTAACCGCGGGATCGAGGTCTCGAACCTACCCGGTTCGACCGAGAACGGCCTGTGCGTGCACAAGCTCGCCGTAGACCCAGTCAATCCCGACTTCTTGTGGGCCCAGACGCACTCGGATATCTACCGGACGTCAGATGCCGGCGACCACTGGGAGCCTACGGGCCACCTCGGCGAGCCCAGTGGCCTACCGTCCGGTTTTGGCTTCCCCGTCGTCTCACATCCAGAGGAACCCGTCACCGCTTATGTCATTCCCCTCGAGTCCGCGCTCTACCGCTGCACGCCTCGGGGGCGGTGCCGTGTGTACAGGACGACCGACGGCGGCGCGACCTGGGAGGCTCTCTCGGACGGCCTCCCGGCCACGAGCGCGCACGTGACAGTGCTGCGCGACGCGTTCACGGTCGCGTCAGAGCCTCCCTACCCCTTCGTGTTCGGGTCCAAGTCAGGCCACGTCTTCGCCTCGCTCGACAGTGGCGACTCCTGGCGCCTGGTCACTTCTTACCTGCCCCCGATCTTGTGCGTGCGCGTCCTTACCTGAGTTGCGCGCCGAGCGCAGATCGTCCGGACCGATCGTCAACGGAGAACTAGATGAATGACAAAGAGCTGCAGGCACACATATCGAAACTCGTCGCCGAGGAGCGCGAGCTCGAGGAGGGCCACATCGGCTCGCGCGCCACGCCCGAGCAGGAGCATCGACTGAGAGAGGTTCAGATCGCTCTTGATCAGGCGTGGGACCTGCTGCGGCAAAGGCGCGCGCGCAGGGAGTTCAAACAGGATGCCTCGACAACAAGCGCTCGACCCCCCGAAGTTGTGGAGGGCTACGAGCAATAGGGACCTGACGCTCAGGCTGGCTTCGAAAGCAAAGTACCTTTTGGCACCCCGCCACCAGGAACGACCGTCTTGACATCGGCCCCGGTGCCTTTGGCACGGCCGAGGCTAACCCGCAGGACCGATCTTTGGAGACCCGTCCTGTGGCTCGACGATCTCGCGCCTTGGCGCTTCGCCGTCTTCGCCGTGCTCGTCTATGTCGTACTCGCGCTCTTCGCGTACCTGCCTGCCTGGCCCGGCGACCCGCACCGACTTGTTGGGTGCGCCTGTGGAGACTCCGCCCAGCAAGCCTGGTACCTCGGTTGGGCACCGTGGGCGATCCTGCACGGTCACAATCCCTTCTTCACGACCTGGATGGAGTACCCGACTGGCGTCAACCTGGCCGCCAACACCGAGATGCCGCTGCTCGGGTTGGTCGCAGCGCCGGTCACTTTTACTGCCGGATCAGTCGCGAGCTTCAGCTTGCTCCTGTGGCTCGCCTATCCCCTGTCGGCGGCCTCGGCCTTTTTCGTCCTCAGGCGATGGACGCACTCGAACGTCGGAGCGTTTTGGGGCGGTCTTCTTTACGGCTTTTCTGCCTATCTCGTCGCACAGGGGCTCGGCCACCTCAACCTCGCCTTCGTGCCACTACCCCCGCTCATCTTCATGGCCCTCTACGAGGTCTTCGTCCGACAGTGCTCGCGGCCGCACCGTTTGGGAGTCCTGCTCGGCCTTCTCATGGTTGGGCAGTACCTGATATCACCCGAGGTTCTGATGACGACCGCGCTAAGCGCCCTGTGTTGCGCGGTCATTCTCGGTCTTGCGCGGCCCCGTGCGATCAACCGTGTCAGGTTGAGGTATGCCTGGAAGGCCGTCTGGCCGGCGGCCGTGCTCTCGGGAGTCCTGCTCGGGTATCCGGTCTATTTTCAGCTCGCCGGCCCGTTGAGCATCCACAGTCCCGTGCAACCGATCACGAACCCTTACCGAGCTGATCTGCTCGGACCTGTCGTGCCGACTTCCGCGCAGCGCTTCGCTCCGGGCTTCGCCACGAACCTGGCCAACAGGTTTACCTTCGGCGACGTCTCCGAAACCGGCAGTTACCTGGGCATACCTCTACTCCTGCTCACCGTCTGGTCCGTCGTGCGCTATCGGCGCGATCGATGGGTGCTGGTGTGTTTGGGGCTCACCGTCTCTGTCTATGTCCTCTCGCTCGGCCCCACGCTCGTGGTTGCGACTCACAACACTTCGGTGCCTCTCCCCTTCGACGTCTTGGGCAGGCTTCCGCTGATCGACAACATCCTCCCCGCGCGCTTCGCGCTCTATCAGAGCTTCTTCGTAGGCGCGCTCGTTGCTCTGGCCACGGCTCATTACACCGGGCGAGCGGATCCTGTCTCGCTGCAGGACTCGAGACGCGACAGCCCAAAGGCCAGACGGTCTCCCGAGCATGCGATTCTCTCCCAGGTAGCCGTGTTGGTACTTTCCATTACCGCCGTAATCTCGCTGATCCCGCAGTGGCCACGCTCGACCGTTGACGTCGCGGTCGCGATGCCGTCATTTTTCACCTCCGCTCGCGCAAGCCGGATACCAGTGGGAAGCGTCGTGCTCAGCTATCCCTTTGCCTTTGGTACCAACGACGCGGCGATGCTGTGGCAGGAGACGGACCTCTGGCGCTGGAGGCTTATTGGAGGATACGCCACGACCCCGAACTCAACCGGCGGGGACACGGCTCGGCCGCCCGCGCTGAAGCCAATCGCGGTGCAGGAGTTCCTCATCTACTGGACGAACGGAACCGGAGGCTACCTGGTCAACACGCCGCCCCCAGCCGACGCCCGCCTGGTCGCGCAGATGCGACTTTATATCCGCCTTCACGCGGTCGGGACCGTCGTCGTGGACAGAGCGTGGCCGCAATCCGGGATCGTGTTGTCAGTGATGCAACGAGCTCTCGGCCCTCCGATCTTTGAGGGCGGAGTTGACCTCTGGTTCCACGCCCAGACACGGGCTGTATCGCCCTAGGTGTCGGCAGCGGATTCCCCGGAACGGGAGCTTCGCCAACTAGAGTGCGGTCGTGATGCAGTCATGAACCTCAGCGAAGCCGAGGCTCACGCCCAGCTCGGTCTTCCCATCCCGAAGGGAACTCCGAACCGGTTACTGAAGCGCTTGGTCGCCAAGCTCAGCTGGTTTTTCCTCCACCATCAGGTCGCGTACAACGTCGACGTCATAAAGGCGCTCAATAGCGATCTCGGACCCACGAGCCTCATGGCCCGCCTCGAGTCACTGGACGCGCGCTTGAACACCCAAAGCGCAAACCTTGACACTCTGGGTCGTGACCTTTGGGCGGCCATCTCGACCCAGACGGCGCAGATCGACTCCCAAGGCGCCGACATTTGGGTGGCCATAGCCGACGTTTGGGCGGCCATGGCCGCCCGTAGCGAGGCGCATTCGAAGGAACTTGAGAGTTTCAATCGTGACCTCTGGACTGCGATCTCCGCACAGTCCAGCCGGCACGACGAGCTGAGCCGGGACGTCTGGGGCGCAATCGCCAAACAGACCGAGCAGATCGAAACGCTCGCCCATGACATATGGGAAGCAGTTCACCAGGTTTGGAAATCTATCAGTGACGCTCGCGAAGAACTCGAGGAGGGACAGGCAGCACTCCAGATTCACGTTGATCTCATGCAGCGCCAAGCCTTCGCGCGCCATCACGAGGGCATCGGTTCACTCCGGTCTGGGCTCGTTGAGATGAGCCTCCAGTTTGGGGAGATCCACGAAAGGATCGATGCCGCTGCTTCCAGAATGAACGAGCAACTGGCGGCGATTCGCAGCGAGATCGAAGCGACCGTCACCGAATCGCGTCGCCGGCAAGGCACCGTGGACATCCTGCTCCACGAGGTCAGACGATCGCTACCGGAACCTCTGTCGCCACAGTCCATCGAGAGTCTCCCGTCACCGATGGACGCTTTGTACGCCGAGTTCGAGGAGGTGTTCCGTGGTCCGTCTTCAGCGGTGGCACGCGCCGTCCAGGACTATCTACCTGACATCGTCTCCCTGCAGTGTCACGGGCCCGTCCTCGACCTCGGCTGCGGACGCGGTGAATGGCTCGAGATTCTACGAGACGCCGGGGTTGACGCTTACGGAGTCGACCTGAGTAGGGACTTCGTGGAACATTGTCAGGCTCGGGGCCTCAAGGTATCGCTTTCAGATGCCTGCGAGCATCTCAAGGCAGTTCCTGAACGATCTCTCTCTGCCGTGACGGCCTTCCACTTCGTAGAGCACTTATCGATCGACGGTCTCCTGCAGATGATAGATCTGGCGGTTCGTGCCCTCGAGCCCGGAGGTGTCTTGATTCTCGAAACGCCCAACCCGGAGAACCTCACCGTCGGTGCATCGAGCTTCTATCTCGACCCCAGTCATGTCCGCCCGGTTCCCCCTGACCTCCTGGTCTTCCTTGTCGAAGCACGGGGTCTTGCCGAAGTCGAGACACGCTTCCTCCATCCCAATGAGGAGAACAAGCTCCGGATGCCGGCGGCTACCGCGGCGTGGTCGGTTGACTTCGCCCCCCTTGTAGATGCCGTCGGTGCACGACTCTTCGGGCCAATGGACTACGCGATCATCGGGCGCAGACTTTAGGTGAGTAAGAACGGCGCGCTACATATCGCGTGGTGGAGCCCGCTCCCACCCCAAAAGAGCGGCATCGCTGACTACAGCTTCGACGTGTTGACCGAGCTCGCTCGAGAGATAGAAATAACCGCTGTTGTCCGCGATGACACCACTGGTCTCGTCCGCGCCCCCAAGGGAGTGGAGGTCGTGGGAGCCACCGAGTACCTCACGGGCCAAGTGGGCAAGAACGACCTCGACGTCTATCAGATGGGGAACCACGTCGGATTCCATGGCTATATGCACCAGCAGGCACTGACGACACCGGGTCTTCTGGTACTGCACGACTTGTCGCTTTTCGATTTCTATTCGGTCGCGTGCGGCGGTGTAAAGAGCCCCGTCCTGCTCGAAGAAGCGATTATTGATGGCTCCGCAATCCACGGATTCATCCCCATGGTGCTTGTCGACGGACGGCGAGTGCCAAATCAGATCGCGGTGCCCTTGTCGCGTCGCCTGATCGAGGCAAGTGTCCTGACGGTTGTCCATAGTGCGACGATGCGCGACAAACTCGCGCTGCAGTACCCAGCACAGCACATTCGCCAGGTCTACCAGCCGGTGAGAATCCTCGATGCGCCCCGAGATCGGAACGAGGAACCGGGCGAGGTGATCTTTGGCGTCTTCGGGAGCCTCGAGCGCCACAAGCGTGTCCCAGCTGCCGTGAAGGCGTTCGCTCGGGTGAATCGCTCATATCCCAACCGCGCCCGACTCGTGATCGCCGGACGCGCGGACAACCGGAGCGTGGAGCGTGATGTTCTCGAGATCATTCGGGCCTCGGACAGCGACGATGTTGTCCAGGTGTTGACCGATCTGCCGCTCGCTGAGCTCGAGGCGGAGATCGCTCGCTGCGACGTTGCTGTCTGCCTTCGATGGCCCACTGCCGGAGAGGTCAGTGCAGTGCTTATGCGGGCTCTCGGGGCAGGCAAACCTGTGATCGTCAGCGACCTCCCTCAATACGACGATCTCGACCCTACGTTCGCGTGGAAGGTTCCGACCGAGGCCTCGCGAGAACAGGGCGAGCTCGAGCGCCTTATGACACGAGTAGTCGAACATCCCGGCATCGCCCACATAGCGGGCGATGCCGCATTGCGCTTCGTCAAGACAGAGGCTACGGCTCCGACCGTGGCGCGACGCTATCGCCAGGTGCTGGAGGAATGTCGCGCTCTCTCCGTCGGCGCCTCAGGTTGGCAGGACCATGGCACGGTAGACAGAAGCGATCTGCCCGGCGTCAACGTCCTCGCCGACTGGCAGGCGACCACAGGTCTAGCGGAGGCAGCTAGACGATCGGTGGGGGCCCTCATCGATGCGGGAGTTTCGGTCGCTGCTTACGAAATAAGTGAGAAATACGCCCCCCACGACGCTCGGCGTGTCCCGTTGTGGGTTAAGGACCTTCCTAAGGGACGCCCACATGACATCGAGATCTGCTATCTGAACGTGAACGAGCTCAGCACTATCACCGATGCCCAACTGCACCCGCCTAGAGCCAACAACTACGTAATCGGCAACTGGTTCTGGGAGCTCCCTTCGCTGGCGACGGGTTTCATCAAGGAACTCGAACGGGTCGATGAAATCTGGGTAGGGAGCCGCTTTACCCAGGAGGCGCTGATGGGCCACACTGACAAGCCCATCTATGTCATGCCCTGTGTAGTCGAGACACGGCCCCCCACTGACGCGACCCGCAGAGATTTCGATCTCCCCCAAGAGGCGTGCATTTTTCTCTACCACTTCGACGCCGCTTCGACGCTTGCCCGCAAGAACCCATGGGCAGTAATTCAGGCGTTCCGCAGTGCGTTCACAGCCGACGAGCGAAGAACATCGGTCCACTTGATAATGAAGACGATCAACCTCTCAAGGTGTCCTGCGATCGCCGGCGAACGACTCCTGGGCGAGATGCGGGAAGCAGGCGGGACTCTCCTCGACGCCGAGCTCTCTGGTGCGGAGATGGCCTCGTTGATCGCCTGTTCGGACGTTTATGTGTCTCTCCATCGATCCGAAGGCTTCGGACTCGGCATCGCAGAGGCGATGCTGGCCGGTCGGCCCGCTATAGCGACGGCATATTCCGGCAATTTAGATTTCATGAACCATCAAAACAGCTGCCTGGTTGGCTACAGGCTTACCCAGGTCTCGGCGGCTGAGATTCAATTCAATCCTGGCATGGAGGTAGTCTATGAACCAGACCAACTCTGGGCCGAGCCGGACGTCCATCAAGCCGCGCGATGGATGCGCGTGCTATATGGCAACTCGGGCCTGAGAGAGCGCCTTGGTGCCGCCGGTTCCACCACGATTCGAACGAAGTACAACCTAGCCGCAGCCGGAGCTGCCGCAGCTGCACGTCTTGCGGAGATCGGGTCCGTGCTGCGTGCTCGCGCCGAGCGCGGGCGAAGGGTAAGTTGAGTTCGGAGCCACTGGTCTCGCTGGTCATCCCCGTCTTAAATGGGGAACGGCATCTCGAGGCCTGCATGCGGTCCTTGCTCGGCCAATCGTACGAGCACATCGAGGTTGTCATAAGCGATCAGGCCTCAACAGATCGGAGCCTCGAAATCGTCCGGTCCTTCGATGATCGCCGAGTTCGCGTCCTACCAGATGCCCCTGAGGAACTGAATCTTCACTCCAATTGGGCTCGGGGGCTCGCAGCGGCAAAAGGCGAGTTCGTCAAGATCATGTGCCAAGACGACCTCCTGCTCCCTGCTTGCCTGTCGACTCAGATGGATCTTCTTCAGCGGTATCCGTCGGCCGCGCTGGTGTGTGGTCGTCGCCGAATAATCGACGACCAAGACAGGGTCCTCATAAAAAGACGCGGGCTTGGTCGCTTGATCAGAGCCGGGGAGACCCGGGCAGTCGAGGGGCCTGCCGTCGCGCGGGCTTGTACCCGGGCAGGCAGCAACCTTTTGGGCGAGCCGGTCAATGTGCTGATTCGTCGATCTGCGCTCCCCTATCCACTGTTTGACACTCGCTGGAAGTACACGATCGACCTCGAGTTTTACCTGCGCTGCCTTGGAAACGGCGAGGCTGTGGTCGACAGTCGAGTTCTTTGCTGCTTCCGAGTCAGCCCTAGCCAGCTGAGCGCCGTGTTGGCGAAGAGCCAGGCGAGGGAACTAAGAGAGTTCCTCTCGGACGTGGCGCTGCGCTATCCAGACCAGGTTTCCGCGACGGACGTCTTCCTAGGATCGGCACGAGCGCAACTTCTGAGTCAGGCACGGCAGATCTTGTACCGTGAAATGCGTGTGCTCGCGGTCGTAAAGCGCGAGTTTCACAGCCACCACAACTCCGTCACTCAGAACGCCGAGGCACCGGCGATACAAGTCAAATCGACCGAGTTCTAATTCGGGCCGTTCGCGTCGCGTCCGTCGAGCTAACGCTGCAGAAGCGCTAGCTGCCGAGGGCCCGAGATCTGAGGAACAGTATTTGCTCGTCGTGCATATTGCCCGGCAGAACGCGAAACCACCCAATCTCGTCGACGGAGACCCACCAGCTTTTCAAAGACGCCGTCGTCGGTTCCGCTCCGAACACAATGCCGACTGGCCAGTCGATACCAAGCTCCAGATGGCTCGGGTACTCGATGTAGCCAAGGACATCTTTCGCACAAACGTCCAGACCGAGCTCCTGCTGAGCCACGCGTCGCACGGCGTCAGTCAAATGTTCCCCGAAACGAACAGTGCCGCCGGGAAGATGCCAGAGCCCTTTGCACGGTCCGCTCTGGCGCTTGCTTAGGAGGACCCCGTCCGACGAGGTGATCAGAACCTCCACCGTAAGTCTTGGCACCTTGGCATAAACTGCCTCGTATTCCGCTTGCGGCAGCGGTCCGCGTGCCATAACGCCATCTTAAGCCGGCGCCGTCCGGGCCAGTAGACAGCCTGACGCTCTCCTAAACGCACGCGCCGACTACGGTCCGTCAGGAGCGGTATCCAGTTCTTCAACGGCCATAAGTCCAAGTTGGGCCACCTGCGACGGTCCACTAACAAAAAACGCCCCGCCAACTAGCACGAGGGCGAAGCCGAGGAGTCGAAGGACTGTGAAACCCATGTCGCTCGGAAACGACTCGTGAAACACCGCCATGCCGACGGCAACGACATACACACTGGCGACGATATTGCTGATCGGACCGAGTATCGACACGCGACACCGTTGAAGACCGGTTTGGAACGTCAAAACGCCGAGAACTGACATCACCGCGAAGAGATACGGATACGG
>Ga0187867_10004622_pt1 | contig 10616 bp, 8 predicted proteins | sample June2016WEW_13_1_FD_132976 | JGI IMG/M metagenome (GOLD analysis project Ga0187867, IMG submission 132976) | Peatland microbial communities from SPRUCE experiment site at the Marcell Experimental Forest, Minnesota, USA - June2016WEW_13_10 | ecosystem: Environmental > Terrestrial > Soil >... | reverse complement strand
GGGCCGCACCGGCAAATTGTTCGCCCATGAATGGGCCGGCATCACACCGGACGTCATGTCGGCAGCAAAAGGCATCGGTGGCGGATTTCCCTTGGGTGCCGTTCTTGCCAAAGAACAATTCGCGAAAGCGCTGGTTCCTGGCACGCATGGCACGACATATGGCGGCAACCCATTGGCCTGTGCCGCGGGCAACGCGGTGCTCGACGTTTTGCTGGCGCCGGGTTTCCTGGATGAGGTCGTGCGCAAGGGCAACAAACTCGGTGCCGAGCTCGAGAAAATCGCACGCGAGTTCCCCACTGTATTCGAGGACGCGCGCGGCATGGGCCTGCTGCGCGGCCTGAAATGCGCCATGCCGCAAGCCGAGGTGCAGCGTGCCTGTGTCGCCGAGGGCCTGATGGCAATCACCGCCGGGGAAAACGTGTTGCGTCTGGCACCGCCTTTGGTGGTGACCGACGAAGACCTCGACCAGGCGATGGCCATGCTACGCCGCGCGTCGGCCAAATGCGCCGCGGGCGCTGCCAAGGCTGCGGCGCAATGAGCGTCTCGCTGCGGCGCTCACGGCGGTCCGCGTCGGAACAGACTGGTCCGCGGCATTTCCTGGATCTGCACGATTTCGACCCGACGACGTTGCGGCAAATGCTGGACGTCGCGGCACACTACAAGAAGGCGCGCGGCGTGTCGTCGCGCCCGTTGGCCGGCAAAACACTGGCGCTGATCTTCGAAAAACCCTCCACCCGCACCCGGGTCTCCTTCGAGGTCGGCATGCGGCAACTGGGCGGCGACGTGATTTTCCTCAGTGCCGCCGACATGCAGAGCAGCCGCGGCGAAAGCCCGGCCGACACGGCGCGCGTGCTGTCGCGGTACGTCGACGCGATCGTAATGCGCACGAGCCAGGTGGCGAAGATACGCGAGCTGGCGCAATACGCGACCGTGCCGGTGATCAACGGCCTGACCGACCTGTCGCATCCCTGCCAGTTGATGGCAGATGTGCTGACATTTGAAGAACACCGCGGGCCGATCGCGGGTCAGGTGGTGGCATGGTGCGGCGACGGCAACAACGTCGCTCGTAGCTGGATCGAGGCAGCGGTGCGGTTCGGCTTTACACTGCGCCTCGCCACGCCCGATGCTTTGCGCCCACCTGCTGAGCTGATCGAGTGGGCGCGCGCCCAGGGTGGGAAGATTGAATTGACGGATGACCCGGTGGCGGCGGTGAAGGATGCCCGCTGTGTGGTGACCGACACCTGGGTGTCGATGTCGGACGATCCGAACTCCAATCGGCACAACATGCTGGCACCGTATCGGGTCACCAGCGCGTTGATGGCACAGGCGGCCGGGGACGCGATCTTCATGCACTGCCTGCCGGCGCACCGCGGCGAAGAAGTGACCGGGGAGGTCATCGACGGCCCGCAGTCGGTGGTGTTCGATGAGGCCGAGAACCGGTTGCACGCGCAAAAGGGCGTGCTGGCCTGGGTGTTAGGGGTAGCGCGATAAACCCGACGCCCCAGCCAACACCGTCATCGCCAGCCACCAGCGTCATCGCGAGCCACTGCCGTCGCGGAGAGCGAAGCGATCTTCCAGTGTCGGGCCGTTGAAATCACCGCTCTCCGTCGCGCCACAAACGCGCCTTTCGTGCCGCCGGTTGGCCCGCGGCCCCCGCGCGTTCTTGGCCCTGTCCGTTGCGTAGCTTGTGTGCAATGCAGTCCGTGGTAACGCCATTCTGCCACCAACCCGGCTGGACCCGCCGTGCCGTTGGATGCCTATGAAGTCAGGGATTTAGATCATGCCCACGATCCGCACCGTTTGCGCCCACGACTGCCCCGACATGTGCTCGATCCTCGCACACGTCGAGAACGGCCGAGTCGTCCGCATCGAGGGCGATCCCGACCACCCATTCACTGCCGGCTTCGCCTGCGGCAAGGTCAACCGCGACACTGACCTGGTGCACTCGCCGGAGCGGCTGACAACGCCGTTACGCCGCACCGGCGCCAAAGGAGAAGGTCGGTTCACACCTATTACCTGGGACGCCGCGCTCGACGAGGTCGTGTCAACCTGGAAACGGGTCATGGCGGAATCCGGCCCGTTGGCGCTGCTGGGTTACGCGTACAGCGCGCATCAGGGCCAGATCAATCGCGGCCTGACCAACGGCCTGTTCCATGCGCTTGGCTGCAGTCGGCTCCGTGGCGGCACGGTGTGCGATTCCTGCGCCGATGCTGCATGGGCTGTGACCGTCGGTGACATCGGCGGTGCCGATCCGGAATCGGTCCACGCCTCCGACCTGATCGTGTCCTGGAGTTCCGACCTGCACGCGACCAACGTGCATCTCTGGGCTGCGATCGAGAAACGCCGTGCCGCCGGTGTGAAACTGGTGGTGATCGATCCGCGCCGCACCCGCGCCGCCCGCGTCGCCGACCTGTTCCTACCGGTGCGCATCGGCACCGATTCCGCACTTGCCCTGGGCGTGATGCACATTCTGGTGCGCGACGGCCGCGCCGACCGAGACTACCTCGCACGCCACACACTGGGCTTCGATCAGGTGGAACGCGAGATCCTGCCTCGTTTTACCCCAGAAGCGACCGCCGCCATCACCGGCCTGCCCATTGCGGATATCGAAACATTTGCGCGGATGTACGGCGAAGCAAAGACGTCGTTCATTCGTATCGGCTTCGGTCTCAGCCGTTTCACCGATGGCGGGCAGAATTTACGCACCGTTGCGTTGCTGCCGGGTGTGACCGGTGCCTACGGCCGTTACGGAGGCGGCGCATTGGTGGCCACCGCGGCAGGATTCGAACTGAACTACAACGCCTTGCGCAAGCCCTCCGGTCCCGCCGAAACTCGCACCATCAACCATCTGAAACTAGGCCAGGCATTACGCGAATTGAACGATCCGCCGATCCGCGCGCTGTTTATCGCCGCGAACAATCCGGCGGTGACCAATCCGGACACCGCCGGCATCCGCGCCGGCCTCGCACGCGACGACCTGTTCACCGTGGTGCACGATCCGTTCCTGTCCGAGACAGCAAAGTTCGCCGACATCGTGCTGCCGGCGACGACCTATCTGGAGACCGATGATTTCTACCGCAGCTACGGCACGTATTACATGCAATACGGCCGCCGCGCAGTGGAACCACAAGGGGAGGCCTGGTCGAACCACCGCCTGACGCAGACGCTGGCCAGGCGCATGGGCCTGACCGACAAAGTCTTCCAAATGTCGCCGCCGGAACTGGTCCGCGAATTGTTCCGCGATGCGACCGGAGCGGTGGCCGCATTCGATCCCGCAACGTTACTGGATGGCAAAGCGGTATCGGTCGGCTCCAGAAACGGTCAGGAATTCCGCACGCCGTCCGGCCGGCTGGAATTTTATTCCGAAACGCTGGCGAAACAGGACCTGCGTCCGATGCCGGACTGGCGTCCCGACCCCGCGCAATCGGCAACCGGCCTGCTAAGGTTACTGACCACGCCAGGCTATTTCCAAAGCCACACCGCATTCTCCGGCAACGCCTTCCTGCGCGAGCGTGAGGGACCGCCACATGCCGTACTGCACCCCGCCGACGCCGCATCCCGCGGGCTGACCGACGGCCAACGCGTGCGCCTGCGCAACGATCGCGGCGAGGTTGGCTTGGTGTTGCGCGTACGTGACGAAATTCAACCCGGCGTCGTGCTCGTCCCCGGCCAGCGGCCGGCTGCGGAGGCCACCAGCGGGACGGTCAACATGTTATGCGCCGACGGCTACACCGACATGGGCGAGGGCGCGACCTACCAAAGCACCTGGCTCGAGGTTTCCGCCTGGGCATAATGCCCAGCCCATTTGCTGGCTTAACCGACGGCAGCTTCGCAAGTGCGCCGGCGAACTGGCCTTGCTGCACTACTGACTTTTATTGGGGGCCCTCATCGTCTCGGTATTGCTTGAACTCGTCGGACCAAATTCCCTCGCGCTCCTTCCACGCAAGCTCCTCGGCGTCGAGGATTCGTTGCCGGAACGCCTGATACTGTTCGTCAGATACCAGCCGCTGCGGGACCTCGACGGGCGGTACGCCCCGATATTGCGGATATGCTGTTAACAGTTCTGCAGGGTCGATCATTACACCGCCAGCATACACTCCGGCGCGGACCAACGCCACGTTGAGGAAATCCTCGCCGCTCCGTATCCAGACATATTGCAGCGCCACTTCTCCCCACTTGGTTTCGCCGCCTCGCATCGGCGTGTCGACCGGAACGATCTCGGCATTCGGGTGATCCGCAATCCATGTCTTGATCACCTTATCCAGCTCATGTGAACGGAGTGCGAGGAAACCAGTGCCAAGCAGGCAGTAAACCGTCATATCACCAAGGCGGCTCGCGCAAAAACCCCGAAAATGGAGTTGACTTACGCTCACCCCGGGCTCGGCGGCGCAGGCAGCGAAAACGAAAGCAGCGAGCATCAACGCTCGAACAAGAACCACCAATAATCGTCCCCCGAACAGCGACCGTTGCGCGATCCGGCGTCCGAGACCATTGCGGCCCAGAGTACTGTATATCTTCACTCGTGCCGAAACTTTCCCATGTGGCTTTATCCGGCCGGCGCCCGGTTTGATCCGTTTCGCGGCTCGACCTGCCGAGCCTGCACGATCACACTCCGCCGCGCGAGGCACGCAAGCCAGTACCGGAGACGGCGCCAGGCGGTGCTCACAACTCCGGGCAGGCGATAGCGATTGTTGCACTGTTTGACTTACAGGGCTGTTTCTCCGTCCCTGCCTGCATGACCGGCCTGCGGTGCGAGGCCGACGGTCGGCACACCCATGGCGCGACACCACCCACCGAGGATGCCCAAAGACAACCCGCCTTCCCTCGCAATCGAATCATTTCCCACCGGCCAAAATCCGGGCAAACTGCCCCTCACCCAAGCCAACCGGGAGGTACCGCCCATGTCGCACGACGCTTTGCGCTCGATTCTGCCCGCCGCCGGGATCTCGGCCGATCGGGCAACCTCGGTGGACATCTCCGGCGGCACCGACCCCATCCTGCCGACTCCGTTCCGCATCGGCGTGGCCGGAACCGCGACCTTGGCCGCCACCGGCCTCGCCGCCGCCGATCTGTGGGAACTCCGCACCGGCCGGCGCCAATCCGTCGCCGTCGACGTGCGCCACGCAACCGCGTCGTTACGCAGCGGCCATTACATGAAGCTTGGCGACGGCGAGGTCTCCACCCGCCGCAATTCGATCATGGGCGTCTACCCCACCAAAGACGGCCGCTGGAGTTATGTGCACGCCAACTTCCCCAATCACCGCGCCGCAGCCCTCGGCGTGCTCGGCGTGCCGGAAGACCGCGACGCCGTGGCGCGCGCCGTGTTGACCTGGAACGCGCTCGACCTGGAGGAAGCGATCATCGCTGCCAAAGGCGCCGGCGGCATGGTCCGCACCCATGCCGAGTGGGCGCAACATCCGCAGGCCGCCGCCATCGCGGCATTGCCGTTGCTGGAGATTATCAAGATCGGTGAAGCCCCGCCGGAACCTCTGCCGCCCGGCAGCCGCCCGATGTCCGGGATCCGCGTGCTTGACCTGACCCGCGTCCTCGCCGGCCCCACCTGCGCCCGCACCTTGGCCGAGCACGGCGCCGACGTGATGAAGATCACCGGCGCGCATCTGCCCAACCTCGGCTACCAGGAATTTGACACTGGTCACGGCAAGCTGAATGCGCAACTCGACCTGCGCCAACAAGCGGACGTTGACCGGCTGCGTGGCCTGGTCAAGGAAGCCGACGTGTTTTCCCAGGGCTACCGGCCCGGAACGTTGGGCAACCGCGGTCTGTCGCCCGAGGAATTGGCCGCCATTCGACCCGGCCTCGTCTACGTGTCCCTCTGCGCCTTCAGCCACGCCGGGCCCTGGGCTTCGCGGCGCGGTTTCGACACGGTGGTGCAGACCGTCAGCGGCATTACCTCCCGCCAGGCCGAGGTCGTACCCGGCAAGACCCCCGGACCGCAATTCTACCCGGTCTCCGCCATCGACTATTGCACCGGCTATCTGATGGCATTTGGTGCGATGGTCGCGCTCAACCGCCGGGCGAAAGAAGGCGGCAGCTGGCTGGTGCGCACCTCGCTGGCGCAGATCGGCAAATGGATCGTCGATCTGGGCGAAGTGCCGGAAGCCGCGGCCCGCGATGCACCGGCCGAGTTCACCCCGGCCGAACTGGAAAAATGGTCGATGGTGACCGACACGCCGTCCGGCAAGCTGCGCCACCTGAAGCCCGTCGTGCAAATGTCGGAAACTCCGACGTACTGGGCGCGGCCATCGGTTCCTCTGGGCTATCACCAGCCGGTGTGGCCGGCACGCGGCACCTAGGTCATCGAGTGCGAGGCTACGGCTCCCCTGAATTCCCGATCGAGGCGCCGTGAGGCCACGCGGTGTTCTGGACCGGATGTTCCGGGTGGGCGACCTGGCATCCGATGCGAGGAAAATGCAGCCCGCCCCGGGGCAGGTGGGGGGGCAGGTCGGCAGGCTGCTCACCCGCATCGGCGGCGTGCTGCTGTTCGGCCCGCTCGTGCTGATTTTGCTGTATCGTTTTGTGCCGGTGCCAATCACGCCGCTGATGGTGATCCGGATGATCCAGGGTCAGCCGCTGCACCATCAGTGGGTCGCGTATCGCGACATTTCGCCCGCGTTGTCACACGCCCTCATCGCTTCCGAAGACAATCTGTTCTGCGACGAAAAGTTTGGCTTCGACTTCTCCGCCCTGCGCGGCCAGGTTGACGCGTGGGAGGACGGCAAGCGGCCGCGCGGTGCCAGCACCATCACCATGCAAACCGCCAAGAATTTGTTTCTGTGGCCGGACCGCAGCACCATTCGCAAGGGCATCGAGGCATACCTGACGCCGCAAATCGCGCTGCTCTGGCCGAAGCGGCGGGTCCTCGAGGTCTATCTGAACAGCGTTGAGTTCGGCCCAGGAATTTATGGTGCGGAAGCGGCGGCGCAACGGTTCTTTCATAGGAGTGCGGCCGAGCTGACGCCGTACGAGGCGGCGCTCCTCATCAGTGTATTGCCGCGACCATTGGTGTACGTCGCCTCGCCGCCGGGCCCTTATGTACGTAACCATGCCGGTGAGATCGAACGGAAGATCGAGCAACTTGGGCCGCTGCTGGACTGCGCGCAATGATGCGGCGCGTGGACCTACTTCCCAGGGTCGGAGGAGTACGAAACGCCTACTCCGGTCATCGCGGGGAGCGATCCATTCCGTCATTGCGGGGAGCGATCCATTTCGTCATCGCGAAGAGCGATCCATTTCGTCATCGCGAAGAGCGAAGCGGTGCCCCGGCATGACCGGGGCAAGCAATCTCCCAGTGCCAGGTAAGGAGATTGCTTCGCTTTGTTCGCAATGACAGCGGCGGGTGCACTGCCACGCGTTTCAATGATCGTGGGCGCTACATCAGGGACAGTGCCAGTTGCCGCTGCGCCTGCGCTGTCGGATCGGCAAAATTGGCCAGCGTAATTCCCAGCAAGCGCACACCCAGAGGCGGCGGAAACAGCGGCCGCAGCAACTCGAAGCCAAGCTCTTGCAACATCGCTTCGCCGGTCACGCCGTCGGCAACCGAGCGGGCGCGGGTGATCTGTTGAAAGTCGGCATATTTGACCTTCACAGTGACCGTGCGCGCGATCAGGCCGGACGCCTCGCACGCTGCCCAAATTCTGCTGATCAATGGGGTAAGCGCGGGCGGGACCTCATGCCACGCCAACAGGTCCTGCACGAAAGTTGTTTCGGCACCGAGCGACTTACGCTGCCGGTCGGCGACCACCGGCCGGTGATCCTCTCCTCTTGCGGCAGTGTAATAATACTCGCCCGCCTTACCGAAGCGTAACGTCAGAAACTCCCGCGTCTGCTGGCGCAAATCCGCCCCGGTAAAAATGCCCAGCGAGTTCATTTTTGCCGCGGTCGCCGGACCGACGCCGTGGAATTTGCCGACCGGCAACGCCGCCACGAAGTCGGGTCCCATGCGTGGCGTAATGACAAACAATCCATCCGGTTTGCGATGATCGGACGCCAGTTTCGCGAGAAACTTGTTGTAGGACACGCCGGCGGACGCGGTCAGGCCAGTTTCCTCGCTGATCAGCCGCTTGATCTCGCGCGCGATGGCGGTGGCCGAACCCAGGTCGATGAGCGGCACGGTCACGTCAAGATGCGCTTCATCCAGCGACAGTGGCTGAATCAGTGGCGTGTAACGCGCGAAGATGGCGTGGATTTGGCGCGACACCGCGCGGTAGACCTCGAACCGGGGCGGGACAAAGACCAGTTCGGGGCATTTCCGCCTGGCGGTGACTGACGCCATCGCCGAGTGCACGCCGAATTTCCGCGCTTCATAACTGGCAGCCGCAACCACACCGCGCTCCCTTGCGCCGCCCACGGCAACCGGCAATCCGCGCAACGCGGGATTATCGCGTTGTTCCACCGACGCGTAAAAGGCGTCCATGTCGACATGAATGATGCGGCGAAGCTCTGGCGCCTGGCTGGATCCCGATGGCATACGGCGGCAACGGTAGCAGAAAGCGGCGAGTCGTCGCCAATCAGAGTATGATTGCTTCAGGTTGAATCACGGATACTCTGAGGCCTCGGCCGTCCACGGATTATCATTTGGCAACAACCGCACGTCGGATGGCCCGGCCGCTTCACCTCAAACCGGGACGCAAGTCCTCCGTGTCCCACCACACGCAACCGGCGAGATCGGCCTGCCGGACCAAATTTGCGCCATGCAACCGGCCGTTCACAACGGGTCGGCCGTCCGGTCTGCCAACCAATGACGAGAACGCATTCCCGGCATGCGGAAGAACATCTTATCGCCCGGTCGATGGGCACTTAAAGAAAATGCTGCGCTGCAACAGCCCGGAGGTCTTGTTATGCGCGCGCCAGCCTCCATTTGGTTAGGCCGGTGTGGAGTGTCCAGAGAGCAGATCACAACCGGCCAGCCCGATCCTAACCACACGCGATAACCAACATAAATTTTGAAGCCAGGCGCTCGCCGCGCAGGGGAAACCGTACTCAGGAAGCCTTGGAGACATCCAATAATGGATACCATCGAAAACCTGCGGACCTTTGTCCGCGTCGTGGAAACCGGCTCTCTGTCGGCGGTGGCCCGGGAGATGAATGCCAGCCAGTCAACCGTGAGCCGGCAGATTACCTCGCTCGAAGAACATTTCGGCGTCAGGCTGTTTCACCGCACGACGCGCCATCTCAGCCTGACCGATGATGGGGAGACGCTGCATGAGCACGCCACCAATGTCCTTGGCATGGTCGAGGGTATGGAGACCGCTCTGGGCCAGGACAAATCATCGCCGTCCGGCCATGTCCGCGTGGCAACACCAGTATCGCTCGGCCTTATCCTCATGGAGCGCGTGCCGGAACTGATGGTGCGGTACCCTGCTCTTTCGGTCGAGCTGGTGATGGATGACAACCCGGGCGACATGATCGAGCAAAGACTGGATCTCGCCATTCGTAGCGGCGAGGTGGTGAACCAATCCCTGATCAAGCGCAGTCTTGGCACGGTCGTCCGAGTGGCAGTTGCCGCACCAGCCTACCTCGATCGGAGCGGCGTGCCACTGCAACCTGGCGACCTCGCTGATCACGCATGCATCGTTCACCGGGTCGCGCAGGACGACTCGGAGTGGCGGCTGATCGGAGAGGATGGGGCGGTCAATGTGACCGTGCAAGGCGCACTCAGCACCAACAACCATGCTGCGGTTCGCAGCGCCGCGCTGGGTGGGCTGGGAATCGCGCTACTTCCTGAATATCAAATCGTCGATGATCTGCGTGCTGGCCGGTTGCAATTGGTGTTACCGGATTACACGTCGGAGCCGTTGCCCGCCTATCTCGTGTACCCGTCACGCCGTCACCTTGCGCCGCGGACCCGCGTTGTAATCGACTTTCTTATTGAGCAAGTGCAGCGACTACGGTCTCGTCGGACCAAAGTCACAAAATCACCGGAAATCCCCGACAATCCCGCGCGTGAGCGGATGCCAATACCCACCACTACAAAGGAACTGGGCCGGCACGGTCACCGGCCCCTTCCATCACAATCGGCAGTCGCGAATTAGCCCTGTCCGCCTTCGTTGTTGTACGAGTTGCCCGGGTGCCACTGAGCGGGCGCGGGGCGCATCTCAACGTCTGACGAACCAGACTGAACTGCACCCAGGCGAGCCGGCGACGCAACGACGGGAGCCTGGGGTCCGAAATACGCCGCTCCGGTCTGCGTGTCGTTGCTTGGGCCTTCTTGCGCCATTGCGGCACCGATACCGAGCGACAGCGCTGCCACTGCGACTAATCCGAGGGTTTTGATTGTGTTCATGTTTCGGCTCCTACTTTGCGGGCCCCAAACCATTTTGGCGGCCTCTGCGGCGAGGAGAACGTTGCTGCTTGATCCCGCACCCGCAGGCTGTAAATGGGCCTTGTCCGCGCAAAAGATTATCCTGAATAAGTGCAATTGGCTTTTGCCTGAAACGGAGGGATGCATGTCTGAGGGAGCGAAATATACAGTTACATTCGAAAGCTGATACTGCAACGTCCGATCGTGATTGTTGCCATCGTCAGGTTTTCGCTGGACGTCAGAAAGTCACCGCTGATCTTTGTTAAACCCCTGTCACAGCGGATCGGCGGAGCTG
>Ga0187867_10004619_pt1 | contig 10617 bp, 9 predicted proteins | sample June2016WEW_13_1_FD_132976 | JGI IMG/M metagenome (GOLD analysis project Ga0187867, IMG submission 132976) | Peatland microbial communities from SPRUCE experiment site at the Marcell Experimental Forest, Minnesota, USA - June2016WEW_13_10 | ecosystem: Environmental > Terrestrial > Soil >... | reverse complement strand
AGTACGACTGTCGCGCTGATCAAGATGGCAGCCGTGGCCCGCGATTTGTCTTTGCTCCGTCGCCCAGGACCGCGTATCCCTGCCATAGGGATGACGATTATCTGCTCCTGGCCGGTTAGGCCAGCTATATCCGCAAATCGGTCGAATCATGATATATGTCGTCACCCAGTGGTCCTGGGTGTCCACGCGGTGTCCCGGATCATGGTGATTCGGGTCACGGTACGTTAGGGAGGCTGATGCCACCCCGCCGTCCCGATCCCCAGCGACTGCGCGCCGCCCTGGACGCGCAGCGCTCGGCGCTGGGCCAGGATCCGTGGGCGGGTCCGGCCGAGCCCGCGGTACTCGGGCGGGCGCTGGCCTTCGCCGTGCTCGGGGCGCTGGACTCCGGCGTGGAGCCGCAGCGGGAGGCCACCCGGGCCGCGGTCGCTCACCTGCTTGGCCTGCTCGCCGCCGACGCGCCCGGCCGCGCGGTGGAGGTCCGGGTGCCACCGTACGCCGCGGTCCAAGCCGTCGCCGGGCCGCGGCATACCCGGGGAACCCCGCCGAACGTGGTGGAGACTGACCCCGTGACCTGGGTCAGGCTGGCCCTGGGCCGGCTGTCCTGGGCGCAGGCGCGGGAGGCCGGGCTGGTCAGCGCCAGCGGGCCGCGCGCCGACCTGTCGGACTGGTTGCCGCTACTGCGCGGTACGACCAGCGCCTCCGCATCATTAGACTGACCGCGTGGTCAACCCCGATGGCCGACTGACGGACGATGTGGATCCCGGAGACCGGCCTCCTCGGGACGCATGCGGAGTCTTCGGCGTGTGGTCCCCCGGTGAGGAAGTCGCCAAGCTCGCCTACTTTGGCCTGTACGCCCTGCAGCACCGGGGCCAGGAGTCGGCGGGCATCGCGGTCAGTGACGGCGACCGGATCGTGGTGTACAAGGACATGGGCCTGGTGGCCCAGGTCTTCGATGAGGCTGCCCTGTCCACGCTGCGCGGCTACATCGCGGTCGGGCACTGCCGGTACTCGACCAGCGGTGCCTCCACCTGGGAGAACGCCCAGCCGACGTTCCGGTCTACCCCGGTGGCCAGCCTGGCCCTCGGGCACAACGGCAACCTGATCAACACCCTGGAGCTCGCGGCCATCGCCAGCGGCGCCGACGGCGAGCGCGGCGCGGCCGGCCAGCGGGCCACCACCGACACCGACGTGCTCACCGCCCTGTTCGCCGACCCGCGGATGGCCAGCGTCGAGGAGAGCGCCCTGGCCGCGCTCCCGCTGGTGCGCGGCGCCTACTCGCTGGTGTTCATGGACGAGCACACGCTGTACGCGGCCCGCGATCCGCAGGGCTTCCGCCCCCTGGTGCTCGGCCAGCTGGCCAGCGGCTGGGTGGTGGCCAGCGAGACCGCGGCCCTGGACATCGTGGGCGCGTCGTTCGTCCGGGAGATCGAGCCGGGCGAGCTGATCACCATCGATGAGCGCGGCGTCAGATCCCGGCACTTCGCCCGGCCGCACCCCGCGGGCTGCCTGTTCGAGTACGTCTACCTGGCCCGCCCCGACACCGCCATCGCGGGGCGCAGCGTGCAGGCCACCCGGGTCCAGGTCGGCCGGATGCTGGCCGCCGAGCACCCGGTCGAGGCGGACCTGGTCATCCCGGTGCCGGAGTCGGGCACGCCGGCGGCCATCGGGTACGCCCAGGCCAGCGGCATCCCGTACAGCCAGGGGCTGGTTAAGAACTCCTACGTCGGGCGGACGTTCATCCAGCCCAGCCAGACCATCCGGCAGCGCGGCATCCGGCTCAAGCTGAACCCGTTGCGGGAGGTCATCGCGGGCCAGCGGGTGGTCGTGGTGGACGACTCGATCGTGCGCGGCAACACCCAGCAGGCCATCGTGGCCATGCTCCGCGAGGCGGGCGCGGCCGAGGTGCACGTGCGCATCTCCAGCCCGCCGGTGGCCTGGCCCTGCTTCTACGGGATCGACTTCGCGACGCGGGCCGAGCTGATCGCGGGTAGTTCCACGGTCGAGGAGATCCGCGACTCCATCGGGGCGGACTCGCTCGGCTTCATCTCACTTGAGGGCCTCACTGAGGCGACGACCATCCCGGCGGGCCGGCTGTGCCGGGCCTGCTTCGACGGCCAGTACCCGGTCCCGGTCGCCGAGGCCGAGCGGGGCAAGCACCTGCTGGAAGTAGTCCCCCCGGTCCTGTCGTGATGCACACCTACCGGGACTGGTGATGAGTACCTACCGTGACGCGGGCGTGGACATCGCCGCGGGCGAGCGCGCCGTGGACCTGATGCGGGCGTCGATCGCCCGGACCAGCGGCCCGCAAGTGATCGGTGGCCTGGGCGGGTTCGCCGGCCTGTTCGACGTAAGCCAGCTGACCACCATGCGGCGGCCGCTGCTGGCTACCTCGACCGACGGCGTGGGCACCAAGGTGGTGCTCGCCAGCCGGCTGGGGATCTACGACACGGTCGGCATCGACCTGGTCGGGATGGTCGTGGACGACCTGGTGGTGTGCGGGGCGGAACCGCTGTTCATGACCGACTACATGGTGTTCGGCTGCCTCCAGCCGGAGCGCGCCGCGACCATCCTGTCCGGCGTGGCCGAAGGGTGCGTGCAGGCGGGCTGCGCCCTGATCGGGGGAGAGACGGCCGAGCATCCTGGCCATTTCGGACCGGACGACTTCGACCTGGCCGGCGCGGCAACCGGCGTGGTCGACCATGACGACCTGCTGGGCCCGCACCGCGTGCAGCCCGGCGACATAGCGCTGGCGCTGGGGTCGTCAGGGCTGCATTCCAACGGCTTCTCGCTGGTCCGGCGGGTGCTGGAGCGGGCCGGGCTGGACCTGGCGGCCGAGTTCCCCGAGATCGGCAGCCCGCTGGGCGCCGAGCTGCTGACCCCGACCCGCATCTACGCCCGCGACTGCCTGGCCCTGGCCGCCGACTGCGACGTGCACGCCTACGCTCACATCACCGGCGGGGGGCTGGCCGCCAACCTTTCCCGGGTCCTTCCCCCGCGGGCCGACGCGGTCCTGGACCGGGGCAGCTGGCGGCCACCGGCCGTATTCGGCCTCCTCGCGGACCGCGGTGGAGTGCCGCCAGCCGAGATGGAGCAGGTGTTCAATATGGGCGTCGGCATGGCCGCCGTGATCGGCCGCGCGGACACGGACCGGGCCCTCGGCATGCTGACGCACCGCGGCGTCCCGGCGTGGGTGGTCGGTGAGATCGTGCCCGGCTCGGGGACCGCCCGGCTGACCGGGCGGCACCCCTCGGAGGGCTAGGGGCTAGGCCGTCAGGCCCGCCTGCTTATATGCGACCCGTTGCCGTAGCCGAGGTCGTCCTCGTCCTCGTCCTCGTCGTCGTGATCGGCATCATCGGCGTCCGCGTCATCCGCGTAACGCCCTGCGACGTAAGGGTCGCCATCCGCATCCCCTTCGTCCCTGCCGACACCCAGCTCAGTCCGCAGCCGGTCAAGGTCCGTGCCGCCGCTGTTGTACTTCAGCTGGCGTGCCACCTTTACCTGCTTGGCCTTGGCTCGGCCGCGCCCCATTGGCTCGACCCCCTCGAACATGCGGAGCCACTCTCGGGCTCCTGCTCCCTGCGCTGATGACTTGCGGCTTTACGCATGCAGGACGGCCCGTCGCCAACTCCACCGCTTGAGGTGCGACGCGCTTCCAGCTTGCGTACAGATCCAACCGTACCTGCTTTGCGCCGTAAGCGCCTCTACAGGATGCGAGCAGGACTGATTGACCCCCATCAATTCCTGCCGGACGGGCATCCAGTGCAAAACTTCACCCACCCAGCCAGATCCCCCGGAGCCTGCCCACCTCAGACATCCGGCGCTCGGCCAGGCGGTCGGCCGCGACCGCGGGCGGCACGCCCTCGGTGTCGGCGAGGGCGAAGATCTGCCTGGTCGTGATGTAGATCTGCTCCGCCCGGGCCTGGGCCCGGTCGAAGTTGAACCCGCCCAGCTCGTCGGAGACCTGGATCACGCCGCCCGCGTTGACCACGTAGTCCGGGGCATACAGGACGCCGCGGTCGGCGAGCAGTTTCTCGATGCCGGGGTGAGCCAGCTGATTGTTCGCCCCGCCGCAGACGATGCTGGCCCGCAGGGTCGCCGTGGTGTCATCGTCCAGCGCGCCACCCAGCGCGCACGGAGCGTAGACGTCTATGTCGTGGGCCAGGAGCTCGGCCCGGCTCGCCGCCACCCGTACGCCCGGGTGCGCCGCCACGACCCGGCTGACCGCGCCCGGGTCCACGTCACAGATCACGGCGGAGGCCCCGGCCTCGGCGAGCAGGGTGACCAGCCGCCGCCCGACCTTGCCCACGCCTTCCACCCCGACCAGGCGTCCTTCGAGGCGGGGGCTGCCCCAGCGGTGGTCCGCCGCCGCCCGCATGCCCTGGAAGACCCCGAACGCGGTGAGCACGGAAGAGTCGCCCGCGCCGCCGTTCGGGACCGTCCGCCCGGTCACGTGGCCGGACTCCCGGGCGATGATGTCCATGTCCTCGCTGTAGGTGCCGATGTCGCACGCGGTGATGTAGCGGCCGCCCAGCGACTCGATGAAGCGGCCGTAGGCACGGAGCAGGGCCTCGGACTTGTCCGTGGCGGGATCGCCGATGATCACGGCCTTGCCGCCGCCATGATCCAGGCCCGCCAACGCGTTCTTGTAGGCCATCGCGCGGGACAGGTTCAGCGCGTCGGCCAGGGCGGTGCCCTCGTCCGGATACGGGTAGAAGCGGGTCCCGCCGAGGGAGGGGCCGAGTGCCGTCGAGTAGATGGCGATGATGGCCCGCAGCCCGCTCTGCCGGTCCTGGCAGAAGACGACCTGCTCGTGTCCGTGGCTGGCGCTCGGGGCCAGGTCAGTACTCGGGTGGAACACGTCCGTCACGGTAGTGACTACCTCTCGCGTTCTGGTGGGTGCTTGTGGCCTGCGCACACGACAGGTCGGGCGGCCTGGGTGGGGCTGGCCCAAATCCGACACTATCGCTGCGGGAGACCAGTGACGATCTCGTTATCCGCAGGACATGTACCGCGCCACGGGAGCGTGCCACGATGCGAACGTGCGACCCTACGCGGCCTATCTGCGCGTCTATGAGCCTCTCTCCGCGTTCAGCGACACAGAGAGCCGGTACTGGGCTGAGTACGCGGCCTCGTCGCAGCGCCCGCGGCGCGCGGCTGCCCTGGAAGCCGAGCAGGCCGAGGCGCTGAGGAGGCTGATCGCCACGCCGCCGATCGCGGCCCCGCAGCGGGAGAGCGGTCACGCGTACGTCCGCTGGGCCGACGGCGTCACCTACATCTGCCCCTGGCAGACCCGGCTGCGGTCCTGGCTCGAGCTGGCCCGGCTGCGCTCCACTGCCCGCCCGCTGCAGGCCGCCGCGTTCGCGGCGGGCCAGGCGGACGAGGCGTTGCGGGAGTTCGCCTGCTGGCAGGGCCAGGCGTCATCGCTGCGGGTGTTCATCCAGTCGTGTACCTGGGCGGTGCCCCCCGGGTGGTTCGTGCCGTTCGCCTCCGAGGAGCGGTGGCTCGTGCTGGGCGGGGTGACTGAGGCCGACGGCGGGGGCCCGCCCACCGCGGCCGCGACCCGGACGCTCATCTACGCCACGGCCATGTCGCAGGCCCGGCGGCGGATCGCCCGGGCCCTGAACGCGCTCCGGCGGACCAGCGGCGACGCCTTAACGAGCCCCCCCGGCGCGGCGGGCGGCGCAGACGGCGACGGCGACGGCGACGGCGAACCCAGCCACCGGGATGGCGTGGGCCCGTGGCAGGCCACGGTGGAGATCGCCCAGATCGGCCGGTGGCTGGAGGAGTTCCACCCGCACTCGGTCGTGGAGCTGGATTACGGCGGTCTCGTGCACCTGCTCGACGACGATTCGCTGCGGGCTGATCAGTCGGTCGCGGAAGTGTCGGCGGCCATCAGCGCGAGCCGGGAAGGCCAGCAGGACCTGGCCGGCGTGCTCTATCAGCGGCTCCGCAGCAGGTGGCAGGGGCTGGAGTCGCTCGAAGCCGCCAACTGACTATCAGAGGACGACTTTCCAGATTCCACCCGTTGCAACGATACGTGTCGCTAGAATCACGCAGCGTGACGCATAACAGTGGGGCAACGGGGGCGACCTGTCACAGAATCTTTGCTCCTGGTGGTCGACTTGTCACCGCTGGTGATGGCAATATGGTCTCAGTGGGCCATATAGGACATCCACGGCAGGCTCCACATGGAGCCAGGCAAAGCAACAACCGCAGGATCGCAAACTGGTCCAAGAGGAGAGGCCGTAGACATGTCTGCACGTACACCGGAGGCCGAGCCGCTGCTGACGCCGGCAGAGGTCGCGACAATGTTTCGCGTTGACCCCAAGACAGTGACTCGCTGGGCGAAGGCAGGGAAGCTGACCTCCATCCGGACGCTGGGTGGACACCGCCGCTATCGCGAGACCGAGGTCCGCGCGCTCCTCGCCGGCATCCCGCAGCAGCGCTCGGAGTAGGCCCGCAACGAAACACGACACGCACGACGGCACGACAGGCAGTACCCGAAGTACACGCAGTACCGCACTACATGAGGGGGGGTCGGCCCCGGCTGACAGCCGGGCCGGCGAGCGGCAGACGCGCAGGCCGCTCGCTGGGGTTCGAGAGAACTGCCGGGGTCGATCCTGGGTCATTACCCGGACGGGGAACCGTAATCTTCCCGGGGCGAAGTGACGAGACCGTGACTACTTTGCGTAGTCGCGGTCTAACTTTTTGTAACTACCCTTGCTTAGAGCCCAGGTCCGCCATACTGGTCCCTGCCGCTAGCCAGGACTGCTGCTCGCCAGCACTTCGGGTAGCGGCACGGCCGCCATCCAGGGGGGGTAGGCGGCTTGCTCGGCATCCGCGTACCCGGTGCCGCGGCGCGTGCGGGGGCACGTTCCGGGGCGGGCCGCGATGCCGCCGCCCGCCGGGGACCCGCGAGGCCCGGCGCGGCACCGTTTCTCAGGGGAGGATCGCACAATGCCTGACCCAAGGCTGGTATCCCGCGCGCAACGCGCCGCGACAATGTTGGAGCGGGCATGGGAGCGGTGGCGTGCCACGCAGGGCCTGGAGGCCGAGCCCATGCCGCCGGTCTCGAGCTATGTCGGCTACTCGATCGAGGAGCCGTGGGGGCGGCCCCGGGTCGTCTTCGGCGTGAACGCCGAGGACGCCGAACGGCTCGCGGCGTTGCTGCAGGAGAGCGTCGGCTACGGACCGGACGGGCTGCCCCGGCCCGCTGATCCTGGCTACCGGCCGCCCGCCCGGAGTGGGTTCGCGGCGGACCGCCCAGCCGTCCCGGACCGCGGGTATCCAGACAATGGGCATCCGGACCGCGGGTACGACCAGAGCCTGCTCGACGACGTGCGGGGCCGGATTCCCGTGCAGGGCTGGCCCCCGGAGTTCAGCGAGAGCCGGGAGCAGCTGAACGGCGCCGGGCCCAGCCAGCTCGACGAGCCTGAGCTGCCTCTCGATCTGGGCCCGCTGCAGGCCGACGTGGCCTCGGGCGACCCGCTCGGGTGGACCGGGGAGCTCGGGCGCCCCCACGACCTGAAGTTGCCCGGCGAACTGGGGCTTTCCGATGAGTTCCGGGGGCCGGATGATTTTCTTGATGCTGATGAAGTCCCGCTGGCTGATGGGGTTCCTGGGGCTGACGAGCGCGTGCGCGACGATGAGCGCGAGCCGTTCGGCGTACATGCACCCTACGGCGTGCCCTACGCCGGGGGTGCCCCGTATGCCGTCCCGTACACGGGGGAGCCCTATGACCCTGACGGGCCGTACGGCCAGTCAGGTGGGCACGGTGAGGCGGGGCCGTACCGTGCCGAGGAGGAGTCTGCGGACATATCCAGCGACGCGCCCCAAGGTCCGCCCCGCATCGGCGAGCCGGGGCGCGGCGGCGCCGCGGCTAGCCCCGAAGTCCTGGCCGGAGCCGCGCGTGAGGAGGACGCCCAGCGCGATCTGTCCGGGCCCGATGAGTCCGGGCGGGATGAAGTTGTGTGGGACGAAGAGTCCGGGCGCGATGAGGACCTGCGGGACGGCGACGCCCGCCCTAGCGGCGGCACGCCGGACCGCATCGGGGGCGCAGGTAAGCACATGCTGGCGGGTGAGGCGTCCCCGCGGATGGACGCCCATGGTCAGGATGCCCTGGACAGGGACGCCCAGCCGGGCGAGACACCACGGGCCGGCGATGGCCCGCCTGGACCCCGGCACGGCTCCACGGCGGAGGGACCGGCCTGGCCCCCGTCGGCCTCAGCCGGCCTGGCCGCGGCCGATTCCCGGCAGGAGCCCCAGGCCGACGCGGAGCCCGACGAGGCCCCGGGGGCACGGGCGGAGGCCGCGGACCGCCCGGCGGATCCCGCCAGCCGGGGCAGCATCACCGACACTATGGCTGCGGAGCTGGCTGGATGGGCCGCCGGTGAGCTCCCGGGGCAGGCCGCGGCGCGCCTGGCCAGCTGGGCGAGCGCCGGTGGCGCGGTGGCCCGTGGCCGGCAGCAGGCCCGCCTCGGTGGCGGCGGAACGGCCGCGGAGCGGGTGAGCTAGCGGGGTACTCTCCGCGCCCAGGGTGTTCATCGAGTGCGGCAACATGCGCAACGCTGCCGACGCGGCCCGGCTGATCAACCTCCGGTTCAGGGAGTACATCGCGGTGGCTCTGGCGGCGGCCTTGACCGCCTTCCTCGGCAGGCATTCCTAAGCACGTACTCAGCCATCGCTCAGGTCCGGGCGCTTACATCGTGCTGTGATCCCCGCCGTCGACCTGCCCCGCCCCGGTCACGGGTACTTCGGCCCGCGCGGTGGCAACCAAGGACAACCCTCAGGCTGAGGGTGCAGACGTCTGGGCCCGGCCCGGCCTGCCCAGGGACCGGGCCGGGACCAGACACCATGGGAATTCCCCCACCCGCCGTGCAGACTGTCGGCGGGCCGGCGGAGAATCTGGGACGTGCGGGTTGCGGTGGCTGCCGGACCCGGGCGCACGGCCCTCCTGCAGGAACTCGCCGAGGATGGCAGCGGCTACGCCGCGCCCACCCTGGTCAACGATTTCGCGGCTGCGGTAGCGGACTACGAGCGCGCCGGGCCTGAGCGCGGGGAAACTGTGCGCTGGGTCTGGGCGGACACGTCCAGGTCTTACCCGTCCCTGCTTCGCGCCGGAGTCCGGGTGGACCGCTGTCACGACGTCGCGCTCACCGAGGCGCTGCTTCTCGCACGCGGCGACGAGCCAGCAGGAGCCCGCCCCGTGGTTGCCGAGCGATCCGTGGTTGCCGAGCGATCCGTGGTTGCCGGCCGAGCCGTCGTCGCCCAGCGGGCAGGGGGCGCCCAGCGGGTAGTGGTTGCGGGAACTCCCCCTGGTCCCGGGGTGACTGGGCAGACGACCCTGTTCGGGCCGGCCGAGCCGGGCATCGACGAGGCCCGGGAGGTGCTCGGTGCCTTGGTGGTCGCCCACGCGGACCAGGTACGCCGGATCGCCGCCGATGCACACCCGGCCAGGTTCGGGTTGCTGGCCGCGGTGGAGTCGGCTGGGGGCCTGGCTGCGGCTGAGATGCGCGCCCGGGGCATGCCCTGGCGGGCCGATGTTCATGACGCCCTGCTGGCCGCACTGCTCGGTCCCCGGCCCGGGCCGGGGTTCCGGCCGCCTCGGCTGGCCGAGCTGGCCGCCCAGATCTCCGCCGCGTTCGGCGGGCGCCCGGTCAACCCCGATTCGCCGGCCCAGCTACTGAAGGCGTTCGCCACCGAGGGCGTTGCGGTCTCGTCCACCCGGTCAGGCGTGCTCCGGGCCATCGACCACCCCGCGGTTCCGTTCTTGCTCGAATACAAGGAACTGGCCCGGCTGCATGCGGCTCATGGCTGGGCGTGGCTGGACGAATGGGTGCGCGACGGCCGGTTCCACCCGGAGTACGTAGTCGGGGGAGTGGTGTCGGGCCGCTGGGCGAGCCGTGGCGGCGGTGCGCTGCAGATCCCGCGGGTGGTGCGCCGCGCGGTCGTGGCAGATCCGGGCTGGACGCTGGTGGTCGGGGACGCCGCACAGCTTGAGCCGCGGGTTCTCGCCGCGCTCGCCGGTGATGACGCGTTCGCGGAGGCGGCCGGATCCGGCGATCTGTATCACGCCCTGGCCGGGACGTTTGGTGGTGACCGGGCCAAGGCCAAGGTGGCGCTGCTGTCCGCGATGTACGGCGGAGCCGGGGGTGAGGCCTCGCAGCTGCTGGCCGTTCTCCGGCGGCGCTTTCCGCGGGCCGACGCCTATGTGGAGGCCGCCGCGCGGGCGGGGGAGGAAGGCCGGGTGGTCCGGTCCCGGCTCGGCCGCTCCTGCCCGCCGCCGTCCGCCGAGTGGCGGGACCTCACCGCGTCCCCCGACGAGCCGGGCGCCGATGACCAGCTGGCCCGGCGCTCGTTGCGGGCCCGCGGCCGGTTCACCCGGAACTTCGTGGTGCAGGCCAGCGCGGCGGACTGGGCGCTGGTTCTGCTGGCCGGCCTTCGCCAGCGGCTCGCGGCCATGGGCTGCCCGACGGGGTCCGGCGGGCCAGCCGGGGCGGCTGGCCTGGCTGGGGCGGCTGGCCTGGCCGGGGCGGCTGGCCTAGCGGGACCGGCCGGCCGAGCCGGACCGCTGGATGGCCCCGGGCTCGTTTTCTTCCAGCACGACGAGGTCATCGT
>Ga0187867_10004616_pt1 | contig 10620 bp, 8 predicted proteins | sample June2016WEW_13_1_FD_132976 | JGI IMG/M metagenome (GOLD analysis project Ga0187867, IMG submission 132976) | Peatland microbial communities from SPRUCE experiment site at the Marcell Experimental Forest, Minnesota, USA - June2016WEW_13_10 | ecosystem: Environmental > Terrestrial > Soil >... | reverse complement strand
GACATCCCCCAACTCAAAAAGAGGCACATGGTGCTGGACGACTTTATCTGCACATGATGTCACGTTGCCAATTGGAAATGGGTACTTTGAAATATGATCATCAGTGAATATCGGCATCCCCCTCAAGTCTTTATAACTGCTTAGGTGACCAGCACAAAATCGATCCAGAACGCCACATGAGTATCCGGCATGATAAAGGGCCTGTTTGCCTCTGCCAATAAGTCTCCAGAGTATCTCGGGAATAGACATAGATTTTAATCTGGCATAATACCAGTCAATCGTTTTTTGCATTGGGCTTTGCCATTGATCTACATTCATAAGTTATTGTGTTCCAACCGAAGTGTGGCTTGAAAGGAATGCTATATTGACTGAGAAGCACATCAGCTTGGATGGATCTCCCATTCAGAATGTGTTCAGGTCTCGCATCATCACCATGTTCGAAACGAAGCAAGTTTCTATCGATGCTCTCTTTTAAAATGGGAATTCTCGCTGGAACAAAACCCATACAATAAGCAGCCGTAATGTCAGCGTCCAAGGGGTTTTGCCCTAGGACAAGGAACCCAGAGAATTTATTTGCACATGCGAGCGGACCATTACCTTCGCCACCGACCACCCCATCAATTATTGATAAATATGTTCGCTGTTGAGAATGAGTCATATGGCCATTTTTGTTGCAGAACAAGAGTATTCGATTGAGATCCAGTATCGTCCGCCAGATGGTCTTATTGCCGATCCAGTTGCCCGACCGAATGCATGATAGATCCGTTTCTCCAAAAACTTTCCTACCAGCAGCTTTTAACGGAAGAGAAAAGTTCTGTAGCAGTTTAGAGTTATTCTTGAATGCCCGTTTATATAAGCCCAGAAGATAAAATTCTGCTAAATGTTTTATACTGTTTGTAGCGAACTGATCGCCACCGAACACGGGTAGTCCGAGAGTATGGTGAGGAAGATAGTTTTTATTTCCATTAATCCCTATTAAATTTTTCATGCTGACAGTTATTCCAGCTTTTTTGTGTGTCTTCATTTTAGGTAAGTTTATGACAACGTCAGAATCCAAAACGGTTTGAGAAATACAGTACTTGTGGACACCTGGACAGTGATTAGACCGTAACTCTTTGGTATTATAATCGGCCCCGTAAAATCTATCTACGTAATCTTCGTTTTCAGAATGAGCTGAACTAACGCCTAAATCGATAATATTATAACCTCTTGGGTCACCGGACAAATTCTTCTTTGTTACTACCACCCCATCTAGCTTTTTGGTTTCATATTGTCGCAAATCAAGGTATTCAATCCTGAAACCGACTTTTTCCATATAGTAAGTTGCTATTTCTTTCAGACCGGTAAGGGCCGTGATCATCTCAAAATCGGCATCGTCCTGCGGGGAGTCTGCTATGATTATACGACCGGTGCCCTTTAGCGCAAGATAAACGTAGTCTGTGACAGCTCGGATGATTGAACCGTGTGTTATGGTGCCAAGAGTATCTTCTTCCAAATCATTAAAATGACGAACCAGATTAGGCTTAAGAAGAACGGTCATCCCAGGCCGAATCAACTCAGATAAAGGGTTCCAGTTCGGGCCACCCAAATGTTCAGAGTCAAATCCTGCATCAACGAACAACTGTCTTATCCCTGAAAATACAGAGTTTCTGACGTCTATTTCCTGAAATATTGATAGCTCGGGATACTGCTTGTCTGCATGGTATGCAGGAGATGGCCCATATTTGTAGTCCAGGGAATGCCGCACGATAACTTTCCTATTCCATATCTGCATAGTCTTCTACTCTTTTTCATTGGCCACACATGAAATAACCGTCTTAAACTTACCATTAGAACTAGACGGTATGTTGTCCACCAAGATGATCTTGAGACATATTTCCTTGCCGAGCCTCTCCACTGCGTTATTAGTCATCATATTTTCGTCATTAAGGTCGTAATTTGATTCTGGTACCACGAGGATTTTTACCTCGCCTTTATTTTCTTGTACTATTTGGGCTAGTCGAATATGCTCAACTCCTTTGAAAATGTGGTCGAGACGCCCGACAGCTTTTCCATCGCCTGTGATGACCACATCATCGATGCGACCGAGAATTGAGTTTACGCGATTAAATGCACGGCCACATTTACAATCAGTTGATTTAGCCAATGTGACCAGATCCCCCGTGCGGTAGCGAATAAGTGGCATAACATGGTTGATGAACCCTGTCCCAACAAGCTCGAACTGTGTATCATTCGAGTCACCATTTGTAGGGATTAATTCCGTAAATCCATAGTCCGGAAATATATGGTAGCTACCGAATTCACATGTACCGATAAAGATAACCCGTTCGAACAGTCCATACCAATCGAAAATCGGCCTTCCGAAAGCTTGCTCTATGCACTCCCTCTGGTGACGATACAAGGTCTCTGAAGATGTCACGATCCCACACAACGAAGGCAGTATACACCTGCTACCGATATGTTTCATGAATTGTGCGAGGGTGAACAGGCTTGAGGGATAGGCATAAATCAGGTCCGGATCAAATTTACGTAACGCAGCAATATAGCTCTCTGCTGTGTGAGGAGATAAATCGTAAGACGAAAACCACATTTCCTTTGTTAACGCATCATAGCGCCAATACGGAGGTCCAATCTGCCCTCTCGGGACAATCATGTCTCCTCGGAATGATGCGATTTTACCTTGTTTTGGAAAGCCTGCCCACCGAAATTGCCTTAAAACGAAAGCATACTCGTTCATAATTGTTTTTAGGTCCATATAGAGTGATAGAGGAGTGCCTGTACTTCCACTCGTTGATCCTTTAACAAGATGTCTATGCCGTGCGTCCTCTGCCATGAATTGGCTAAAGTGGTTTCTAACGGTATTTTTGTCTATGATTGGAAGTTTTCGAATGTCGTGGACATGCTTTAAGTCATTATGAGAGAATCCAATTTCATTGAAACACGTATGATAAAAAGGAACCTGCTCGTAGGCGCGTTTTAAAACGTGTTTAAGGTGCTTTAACTGCAGGGATATGAGCTCGTCTGCACTAAGTTTTTCGTTTCCGGCAAGCTCATTCTCAAAAAGGTGAAATCCTCCACCTCGTCGCACAGTCTTGTAAACCAATCCCTTGGTGCTCACAAAAGCATTCTGCAAGGGGACAGGCAGGATTTTGTAGATTTTAGAGGAGTAGAAACCACGCATTTTATAGTCCAAAAAAGAGGGAGAAGGGCAAACATGAAAAAATCTGGAAAGTTTGTCGAATCGCCAGACAACTTTTGGATAGTCCGCGTTCAATCTCGTAGTCAATTATTGCGGCTCATTGTTTACGGACGCCGTCCGTGGCTTATGTGTCAATAACCAAGCGCATTGATGAACCCGCTTCGGTAAGCTCATTCGATTCAAACATAAATTTCCGATTGTCAGTCAAATTAATTTAATGTGGATTATTTATACTTTTACTTCTTGAGGATCATAACGCATTCACCACAGTATTTTTGCAGTGACGGAAATAGATACAACAAGAAATCATCTATTGACTTCAAACTGAAAAGGAACCTTCTGACAATAGGAATATGGAGATATTCTTGGAATGCTCTTTTTAGCATAAAACACAGTGACATCATTTCATATCTCTCTTCTGAAAATCCTTTTGCAAATGCAACTAAATCATTCAGGGACATTATTACATCGCCCTTAGCCTCGTTACCTTTCATCGTAAAATATCTAGCAAGGTTAAACAATGTACAACCCTTAATGGTTTCTGCAGCAATAAGCGTACCACTACTCTTTAATACACGTAATGCTTCTTCCTTAATATTAGGATATTTTATTATATGATGTAATGCCTCATGCATTAAGACTATATCAAAATACTCACTAGGATAACTCAATTGTGATGCATTTTGGACTGAAAAATAACACTTATCACTAACGCCGTTTATTTGAGCCATTTTATTAGCCGTTTGTATTCCTACAGGAGAAATATCGCATCCGTAAACTATGGCTCCTAATAATGCAAATAAAACGGAATATTGGCCATTACCACATCCAACATCGAGTATCATTGTGCCAGTTATGTTATTTATATCCATTATTTCAAATACACGTTTTGTCCTGTGACCACGATCCATTCTTCTTCCAGGTTTAAAGCAATAGTCCTGAAACCATATCACAGCATCTGGATCAACCCTATAATCCTTGAAATGGAAAGGAAATCTTTCCTTGTAGGAGGCATCATGTTCTTCTCGTTCTATAGTTTCCCATTCTTCTGGTGAGTATTGCATTTATGGATTCTCCAACGTTGCTGAATTACATGATAATATCATAAAAGCAAATATCTTTCCGAATAATGCGTCAATTTGGTCACCAACGAATCGCGAAGGGCATTTTGGCTTCGCCCAACACCCTGAAAGCCCCCCAGGACACATTTTAAGGTCATAGACCACTACTATGCAAGGGCATGGTAGACCCCCCTGCGTCCAAATTTACAGCGCCCGATCTTTAATGAGCTCTTTGATTATTTCCGGAAAGCCTCGAAATTGCCAGCTGTCAGCACCCAAATTGAACGGAAGTGCCCGAGAGGATAATATCTACCTCTCAGAAGACCCCTATCCCCTGAATTGTCACACATTGCGCAAACCAGCTTTGCGGCAGGCGAGCCGCCGGATGACGGATGAAGAAAGTGCATCAGCGTAATCATCGAAAGCCATGCCTGTCGAGCAACATCAGCAGACTGGTAAAGATTCCTGCACATCACTTGGACGATGATTCAGCATTTGTTGGCATCACCTTCCCGGAGTCAGTCTCAGCGCCCTCACATACTCCGGCGCAACCAGGTCCGGCCGAAACTTTTTGACCTCAGCCTTATTTATCTTGGACATCTTCGTCCTCAAGTCGCTGTCAGCCATCAGCTTCAACAATGTCTGCGCCAATGACCGAGGGTCCTTGGGAGCCACAAAGAGGGTATTGCGACCCTCCGTCAGGTGATCAGCATTTCCCCTTACCCTTGTGGTTACGATTGGCAGGCCTGCATTCATTGCCTCGGTTATCACCGTTGGAAAACCCTCAGCCCAGAAAGTTGGCAATACAAACACATCGGAGTGCAAGTAGGCGTTGGTCAGGTCATCTCCCGAAAGATATCCGGTGAGCGTTACACTAGATTCCAACGACAGTTCTCCTATTCGTTTTTTTACTCGCTCCTTTTCGGGGCCTTCACCCACGACAAGCAAATGACAATGGGTTGTTTGCTTTACGATAGCCATCGCATCTAACAAGTCAAAAATGCCCTTCTCGAACATGAGCCTGCCCACAAAGAGAAGTACTGGCACATCATGATGAGTTTTTGAAAATGCCAAAGGATTGCTCTCGCAGAGTGCATTTTGCTTTGAAATAAAAGGATTGCTGACGAGGTACGCGTTTATATTTGGGTAAAATGCTCGCCATTCTTTAAGTTCCTCCTGCGATAGCAACAGTATGCTGTCAGTTAGCATGAGAAACACTCTCGTAGCCAGCTTAAAAAGCAAATGACCAGGGCCAGTCAGCCAGTCAGATCTGCTTCCGTGAAGCTGCGCTATAGTGACCGGGCGATGTGAACCAGCGAAAAAAATTAAAAGCACGTCCCTTATGAGCGTGTTCCAGTCGTGAGCAGTCTGAAGTAGCAGGACATCAAACCGTTCTCTTTTCAGTCGTCGACATATTCGGATTATATCTTGAAATCGACTGAAGACTTTCTCATGGAGGGATTCGTTGTTATGGTGCCTCCCCCAGGGTTCGGTGCCGATCGTGCATCCTGCTGAGAACAGGCCTTCCATAAGGCCTGGCATGATTTTTTGTAGTGGACCGTGAACGTCAGGAAAGAGCACTGTAACCAAAATTTTCAATTCGTACCTCCGAGGTTAAACTCATTTTCAATCCAAAAGAAAGATGCTCTTGTATGCGCCGCACCGGTTTAGCACATATAATAGAGTGTTCCAATATGAGTAACTAACAACAACTCACTACTTATAGCGCAATCCTCTGCGAAACATATCGAGTCGAACGCAAAAGGTTACTTTCCTTCTATAGATTATTTGCATGGGAAGTGCCTTTTTAGGGGCCACCTTGACGATCCATTTAGTGTTGCCATTGCACACCTTGAGATTTGAGAGAATACTGCGGCAATCTCCACCATTCGGCTTTCCAGAATGGAGACGATGCCGTATTCCTATTGCTAAACAATTGAGAGGGGCCCTTAGGCTCTATAATGGATAGCCGTCGATGTCCAAGCCCAGTATCGCCGTTGATCCAAATGCCTTCAGCGTCCGGTCCGCGTTGCTTTAACGTGTCCGTCATTTTTCGGAGCAGTCGCGGGCCGACTGCTCCGGCGTCGGATCTGCGTATTCCAACTATACCGCACATTGAATGTCCTTTGAGGTGCACGCGCTGCCAGGCAGAAATGTCCTGATTGTTCCAGTGTATAGAAAAAATCTCTACTGGTAAACCTCATCGTCCACTATCGGACAAGCCTTCCAGAAAACGCCGCACTCTTTCAATCACCCCACTACTTCCATGCTGAAAACGAGGCGGGGAAAAAGACCGGAGTTGATCAACTTTGGCCGACAGGTCTTTCTCATCATAAGCTGCGAGCAGGTAGTTGAGTGACTCGAATTTCTTTGCTGTAGCTACCTGATGATCGCTCACGATTTCACCATATTTCTTTAGGCGCGGGACAACCAGGAGCGGCTTTTGAGCTTTTAAACAGCTCAGAATAGTCCCCATGCCGGCGTGCGCGATCACTCCAGAGGCGTCTGCGACCTTTTTTTCGAATGCGCTTCTCGTTATGGTTTCCGCCCATCCCATGTTGCGCGGCAGGTATCTTCCATGACCTATCTGGGCAAATACCCCTGTCTGAATTACGCCATTTTCGATCAGTTCATCCATCGCTCGAATCAGACGGTCAAAAGGGTACTCTGAGCCCACCGTTATGAAAATCATAAGAGCGTTCCAGCATACTCAGCCTTTTTATACTCGGCGGCAAGGTCAGGCCACTGCACGAGGAATAAGTCGGCTATGTTAATAATGATACGACCTGAAAGGGTCAGCCGGTCCACATGGGAGACAGTGTCCACCCACACAACCTTTTTTCCAAATGCTTTTGCCATAAGGCAGAAAAGGCATCCAGCTGCGGCGCCGGTGCTCATAACCACATCCGGTCTTTCTTTTAGAAAAATGTGTGCTACCTGGATCAACATGGTGAACAGAAGCAACGGGCTCTTTCGGTTTGCTTTTACTACTGGATATGAGACAGCGCTGGAGGCAAACTTTGGTTCAAGCGCGACTCCCGCGGTTACAAAAAAATGCTTATAGCCCTGGCAAGCATACGATAAACGCAATAATTGCGTCAGATGTCCGCCCGATGAGGCCACAAGTCCTATCTTCATCATTCTTGTCCTTCAAAAATTATCGCGCGATCGCCCAGTGTCTTTTTGTAAACTTCCATTAAGCTAGTCGTAATACACTGACTCCCTGTATTCTCTTTTGGTCACCTATTAAACCGAGTGTCCGAATTTCTTCAGCAAACGAATATTTTCATCGTCTATGTCGATGTATTCTTCTCGAAATGTCGCTCTGCATCTGTTAGAAAGCAAAAGTGTCTTCAAGTTAGTTCACCGTAAGATTTGAGCAGGTGAAAGAGAATGACTTTTTTCAGATTTTACGAATCGGATTGGCACTGTTACTGCATATGGATAAATCAGAGTGTTGATGTGTAACAGCTTGCGTCCTCAGAAGAAGTTTGGTTAATCTGCGGCAGGCCGAATGCTTGGCTTCTTCTAAGCGCAACGTCACAGGATCCGGATGATAAACGAGAATCGCGCTGGCTCGCCTTACAACAAGATCTGGCTTCAAAAACGTCGAGAACGGATTCACAGTACCGGCCAAATCTAACTTGGGGAGGAACAAATTGAAAAGGAATTGGACAATCCATTATGCACAAGTACTGGTGCTTGCCATGTTTGCATTTTTTTCCTCAACCTCGGCGAGTTTGGCGATAGTCGGTGTAAATGTCTCTGGGTCGGAGTATTCATGGGAAACCTATCCCATTGCGAGTCAGGTCGATTATCTCCAAACCGAGGGCATCGTCCTCATTCGCCTGCCCATCGCGTGGGAAAAATTACAGTCGACGCTGAACGGGCCACTCACCCAGGGTGAAATTACAAATTTGAAATCATTTTTAGATCTGGCAGCATCCCGTGGTATGCAGGTAATTGTCGATATTCACAATTACGCGCGTTACAACCCGAATTGGGCGGCTGACGCAGCAGCTAATGGCGGTATCGTTGGGCCTGACGCTCCCGACGCCCTTCCCATAGGATCGAGTTCTGTCCCCATCTCTGCCTTCCAAGACTTTTGGACAAAGCTGGCGGGGGTGCTCGCGGGACATGCGGCCCTCGGCGGGTATGACATCATGAACGAACCTTTCGGTCTCGGTCCGGGGGTATGGCCAACTGCTGCGCAGGCGGCAGTTAACGGCATCCGCTCTGTGGATATGAGCACGACGATCTACGTGGAAGGCGAACAATGGGCCAGCGCCTACTCTTGGCCCAGTGTCAATGGCAGTCTCAAAATCTCTGATCCGGCGAACAATCTCATCTATGAGGCCCACTTGTATTTTGACAGCAACGGGAGAGGTACTTATGCACAGACATATGACCAGCAAGGAGCGTATCCCAACTGGGGGGTCGATCACGTCCAGCCCTTCCTTCAATGGTTACAGCAAAACGGTGCAAAAGGATATCTCGGAGAGTTTGGCGTTCCCGAAAACGATCCGCGGTGGCTTACTGTACTTGACAACTTCCTCAACACCCTGCAACAAAACGGCATACCAGGAACGTATTGGTACTATGCCTATCCCGACCCCTCCAGTACGAATTCATGGTGGCCCATAATGAGCGGTACGGATTTCTACATGAGTTTGGTTCCATTTGCCAACGGTCAGGATAAGCCGCAGTGGAGCATTATAGCCAAATATAATCTAGGTCAGCCAACCAGTTTGAGACTCATTCAGTAGAAATAAAGTTATGCGGGTCTGACCTGCACAGTCCTAATCCTAGATTCCACAGCTTCACGGACATCGAGGGGACGCTAGGTAGTTACTTGCATAAAAAATCGAACAGATAGGCTCTTCAATGGGGGAACTGATCGCTGCAATAAATTATCGGCCAATATCAAACACAAGTAGCCCCTTTAATGACAATAACCGCGCGCAAAAGATCTATGCACGGATCAAACCATAATGCCCGCTTATAAGCAGTTGCAATTTATACATTCGCCCCGCCAGTTTTGTACGTTTTAAAATGGTACTATTTCATTTGTGTAAAGTTATGATTAACATCCCATGGCTGACGTGTTCTTTTGAGGAAATCCCGAGGAAACGTTAATCCTAAGCATATTTTCTCAACTAAACTACTAAATGCCTCACCAATGGAACCTTTTTTTATTGCCAAAAGCACAAAACACAGAATAGTGACTGCTAGCCACAAATCAAAGTATGCTTTATTATAATATCCAAACGATAACATAATAGCAGAACCTATTATATATACGTAAAAGTCAAACGTACGAAAAGCATGCCGTGTACATAGCCAAAGGCAGTTATTTTCATAAGCAGATCGAAACACTTGACCTATTCCGGTACATTGGGCTAGTCTTATAGTATTTTTGATTTCGAAAAATCTTCCGCGATGAGGAGTGTAATGATTCGCCATATCCAAAGGCAATTTCCACAAATAATAACCTTTGTTACGAATTCTCAATGCAAGATCTAACTCTTCCTCGATCCTGATATATGCATTGAAACCGCCGGCTCTGTCCAAAGCGGACCTCCGGTATAGGGCGCATCCGCCAAAGCCACGACTCATCCCCTCCTTATTTCCGACATGCGTCCTATCTTTTACTTCTTTTGTTATCTCATTCGACTCAATATAAAGGTCCCTTACTCGGCCGGAAATGCCAGCGATCATATCGTCCTGAGATATACGATTAAGAGCCGATTCAAGCCATCCCGGTTTAAGCTCCATGTCACCATCGATAAAAAATATGTACTCCCCTTTTGCCAATCTTGTACCAACAGATCGTCCTAAAGCAGGAGACATTGAGCTAGAAGGCTGCAATTGGAAAATCTTAATTGGATAACTCATTGCGATTCTTACCGTTTGATCTTCAGAACTTGAATCAACTAGAATTATCTCTCTTGAGTGAATTTCACTTGTATCTTGGAGCACCGATTCGATACAGCGTGAAATATTATCTTCTTCGTTACGTGATATAACCACTATGGAAAGAAGAATGTGTTTCTCCACTTCACATGGTTCTGGCGACTCGCCCATGGCTTTTCCTCCGATTAATCCTGGCTAACCACAATATATAATTTACGTATAGCATACATACATTATATCAAGAGACATGTCCGATTATAAATCGTAGATGTTGGCATAAACCTTTGAGTCAAACATCATCATTTTTTCTGGACACATGAACGTTTGACCCCAAAACATTATAGTCACCAACAGGAACAAGCCAGTTAGACGGAGCTAAGCACAATTTCAAAATAAGTAATATTGAGAGCCTATGATGCCCACTCCTGGGGAATCCTCGACCTCTCT
>Ga0187867_10004615_pt1 | contig 10621 bp, 9 predicted proteins | sample June2016WEW_13_1_FD_132976 | JGI IMG/M metagenome (GOLD analysis project Ga0187867, IMG submission 132976) | Peatland microbial communities from SPRUCE experiment site at the Marcell Experimental Forest, Minnesota, USA - June2016WEW_13_10 | ecosystem: Environmental > Terrestrial > Soil >... | reverse complement strand
GGAGCGGAGGCGGCGCCCGTCACAGCCGTGACCCTCTGAAGCGGGGCGCTTTTTCATAATGCATTGACAGATTGAATCCGCAGCCAGTGTGACTTCGCCACTTGATCAGCAAATTCTCAGGCGGCCGGTGTTGGTTCCTTCGTCCACGGCCGATTACTGCCGTTTCCTCGTCACTCGCCAAATGAGGAACAATTTCCCACGGCACGATCACTCCTCGATTACGGCACTTCCGAAAGCCGGTCGGCTTCCCAGGGAGGTGTAGAAGCCGTAGAACGCTATCGCGGCCATCAGCAGAATTCCGGTCAGGCTGATGCCCGCATACCACGCAGACCCTTGGGTCGTCAGGGGGAAGGTCTCAAGGACACTGTAGAAAACGTAATTAGTAACTACGGTCAGCAATCCGAAGCGGGTCAAGAGAAACACCGCCAGACAGCTAAAGGTCACCCCGCCCATAGAGACAACGAGCTCAAACTGGCTGCCCGCGGCGAGCAAGGTGCTTAAGAGAAGAGCAAACGCAACCGCCGCTGCCCACTGTTTGCGCAGTAATGTCCGGAGAAGGAACAAGACAAACAGAACCGCAAGCCAAAAAACAGGCGCGCCCATCAAGAAGTGCGATGTAGCAGCAATCGTCGTCCGCGCACCTAGAAACTGCCAATCTGGGCCCGTGATTGGTTGCGCCGGAGGATGACCCAGCCAGGAGGGAACAAACCACAATAATCTTTGAAGGGCGGCCAAAAATGATCCAGAAAGACACCCAGCAAGCAAATCGCGTCCGACCAGTGGATCCCGAAAACCTCCCGCCAGCAAGCGGCTCCATGAGACCAGCGTGGCAGGCCAGCGCCGGCGCACATAGGGCTCTAAACCAATGTAAAGAAGCCACGTGAAGCAGAAAAACCCACAGCCCCAGACCAAGAACTCCATGAAAATAGCGAATTCGCCGAAATTCGGAAGGTGATGCGCGCCAAAAAACCAAGCCACCGCCCAGGCCACCAAAACAAAAGCTGCCGTACGATATGCGCCTCGGCGATCACCCCGGCCCAGGCGCAGGTTCCGTCGAGCGAGCATTCCACCACCCGCCAGCACTGCAAGAAAAAAAACGACGAAAATCACAAGAAACACCCATTCGCCGACCGTCCGCTCATACAGCTGCATGCGCCCTGCAGGGGTCCAAGGGCCAATCAGTTCGAAGTAAACGGGTTTACCCCGATATGCCGCGGCCTCAATCCGCATCAGGATATTGGGGCGCTCGGCTAGCGATCCTGTCCACGCAGCCCGCGCGTCGCTATCAACCGGGGGGGTCCACATCGGCTGCGCTGGAGTCCACTTGGAAGGATCGAGGCCCGCAGCAGAGAACAGCGATACCCAATCGGGTGAGGACGCCGCGCCTTCAGGCTTGTCAACCTGCGGAGGAACTTCGATGAACTGAGTAAGATGACCGCGCGGAGTGAGCCTGACCAGCGTCTGCCCGGATATATCGAGCGGTGGGTCATCGGTCCATACCGCTCCCAACATGGGTGCATTCGAGAAGAAGAACGAGCGCATAGCCGGGAGGGGCGGGGGACTGCCGCGATACCAAAACACAAACGCTCCGGTCTCGAGGTTGTCCCAACGCGTCTTAGATTTGTCATGTTCCGCAATGTAGCGCAAAAAGCGGCTTCCTTCGTAGAACCCCATCGCCGTGTCCGCCGGAGGCTGCGAGTAGCCGACGCCCTGTAGAATTTCCCGCGCCCGTTCGGCGAGCGCTTCCGGAGGTTTGTCGAGTGGCACGCGCCGGTAGAGCTTGGTTTGCGCACTCAATAGAATCGCCATGGTAACTGACACAATCACTCCCGCCAGCACAGCCCAAGCCACCAGGGGACGCAAACCTTCGGTTTCCCCCGAAGCGGCGACCATTTCGGGCGACGGTGTTTCCCCCGCCGCCAACGCAGCCGCCAGAGGATCGCCTCCCGGAAACGCGCCGGCTACCTGGCGGACCGAAGACGGCCGAAGCGCGGGATCTTTCTGCAGACAGCGTAGGATCGCCTTTTCCACGACCGGATCAATGTCCTTGACCACCGACGACGGCGTCCTGGGAGATGACTCCAGATGCGCTCGTCGCCACTCGATCGGAGTGGTTGCCTGATAAGGGGGGCGTCCGGTGAACAGCTCATAAAACACCAGCCCCAGCGAGTAGATATCGCTGCGAGCGCTGGCCTCGCCTTTCCCAATTTGCTCCGGTGCCATGTAAGCCGGAGTTCCCGCAGTTTCGCTGCGTCCAGCGGCATCATCGTGGCTTAGGGCCAACCCGAAGTCCGTAATACGCACTCGCCCCCGTCCATCCAGCATGATGTTTGCGGGCTTCAGATCACGATGCAGCAATCCGCAATCATGTGCGGCGGCGAGGCCGGCGCAGATTTGGTGCGCGGTCTCCAGAGCCTTGTCTGCGGGCAAACGGCCTATGCGGCGCAACAACGACGCGAGATCCTCACCGTCTATGTATTCCATGGTGAGAAAGTGCTTGCCGTTGACTTCGCCGATGTCGTAAACGCGACACACATTCGGGTGCGAAACCTGGCGAGCATTTCGCACCTCGGCATGAAATCCAGCCAGAGCCGACGCGTCATTCTGGAGTGAGGCGGGAAGGAACTTGAGCGCTACAACATTCCCTAGTTTAAGATCCTCGGCGCGGTAAACCTCGCCCATGCCGCCGCGCCCCAGCAGGGAGACGATCCGATACCGCTCGACGAGAACAGTGCCCGGCGAGAATCCTCCACTTTGCGGCGGGTGCGAACTTCGGGGAGCTAGTTTAGGCACAACAGCATTTCTATCCGGCTCCAGAGTCGGGGTGTCGAGAATGGAAACGGCGCGCCCGCATGAAGAACAGAAGCGGACGTTGTCGGAAGATACAGCCCCGCAGCCGGAGCAGGTGACCATTCCAGCGGATTGTACAGTGCGAACCGCGGCGGTGAAGCCTCATATCCGCCGGACTCTAGCAAATCGACCTTGAGTAACGGCGAAGTGTTGATGGATCGGAGGGTCACGTGTCGAGTTGTCGGCCAACAGGAAGCTATCCACAACGGGCTTCGGGGAGATCAATCGTGATGTCCTCGATGCCGACTTTTGGCCAGCCTAGTTGAGAGTCCATTGTGGGTATAACTTCCAGTCCTTGCGGCGAGTTTTCAAGGCTCTTGGCATCAAAGCCTCTGCGGGATTGGTTGCCGACTCGGCAACCGCGCGGTGATGGGAACGCTGCGGTATTATGGTCGGCGGCTGCAACAGAGAGACGGTTCCGGAGTCGGTTGGCAGGTACTCACGTCCATGTTGCGTCTATGAGTAGGCTATTCCGCAAGGAAAGCGCCGCCACCGATCCGAAATTCTGTGAGGGGTTTGAGATTCTTCTTGTAACCGCTAGCGACCGCGTATTCCTTCCCACCTTTAACGCGGAGACCACACTTTCCCGTCGAATACGGCTTGATCTCTACCACAAACGAGGTATTCACGAGCGCAGATCGATGGATCCGAATGAATCCGTACGGCTTCAGTTTTTCTGCCACCATCGAGATAGACTCGCGGAGCAGATAGGAGTCCGATTCCCGCTGGAGTGACACATAATTGCCCTCAGCTTGAACTGCGACCACATCTCCAGGATTGATGAAGAGAATCCTTCCTTTAGCTTTGATTGCGATCATCGGGTGACCGGGAGAAGACAGCTTCTGTAATTGCGGCAAAGCTTCGATCAATTTTGCGGCTCGCTCGCCCTTTGCTCTCCGAGAGGCGCGGTCCAAGGCTTCGTTGATACTTTCATTCGAGAAAGGCTTTAGCACGTAGTCTACGGTGTGCCTCTCGAAGGCTGCGACCGCGTGTTCAACGTGTGCCGTTACAAACACGATAGACGGCAATGAAAGGTTTCGTTCCCTAAGCTGGTCTACTAGTTGAGTGCCCCAGAGGGCCAGCATATTGATGTCGAGAAGCAAAACATCGTAGGAGTCCGTGGCCAATTTTTCGAGCGCTTCGCTCGCGTCGTTGGCCGAATCGAAATGCTCCACGTCGCTCCTTGCCGACAGGATATCTGCCAGAGCCCTTCGGGCCAGGGGCTCATCATCCACGATCAACACGCGCATGGTTTCCTCATTGCGGAGTGTCCTTATCCTTATCTGACTGGGGCCGCATCGTTCCATTTCGTATCAGGGCAAAATCTCGGCTTATTTCTGATCAAGTTTTGCAAAAAACTTTCGCATATCGTCAAGCAAGAGATCGGGCTGTTCCAAAGCCGCGAAGTGTCCGCCCTTCGGCATCTCCGTCCTTTGCACTACGTCGTAAGTCCGAGTAATCCAGCTAAACGGACACGCAAATACCTCCTTTGGAAAATCCGCGTACGCCACGGGAATCTCCAGCCTTTGAAGTCGCGCCATTTCTCCGCCGGTGAGCCGGTGTTCACGATAGATTCGCATGGCGGAGCCAACCGTACCGGTCGCCCAATAGAGCGTGACATCAGTCAGAAATGTGTCGCGGCCTACCGCCGTGAGAAAGTCGCCGTTATTGTCAGTGAGCAGTTGAAATCTAGCGATCATCCAAGCCAACCACCCGACCGGGGAGTCCGTCAGGGCATAGGCAAGAGTCTGCGGTTCAGCGGCCTGAATTCTGTAAAAGCTGCTTTCTTCGCGGTCAAAGTACGAAAACCGCCTCCGCTCCGAATCGCTCATTTGCGCAATTGCTTCCGGGTTCGGCGGGTCTGCGGAAAGAAGGTTCAGATGAAGCCCGATCACGTGCGCCGGTGCTTCGTAAGCCATATCGCGTGCGATTTCCGAGCCCCAGTCGCCGCCCTGGATACCGTACTCAGAATAGCCCAAACGATCCATCAGAACGACCAGAGCCTTCGCCATACGCTTTGGCCCCCAGCCTCGAGTTGTCGTGGGTCCGGAGAACCCAAAGCCAGGAAGCGAAGGAATAATGACGTGGAATGCCGGGCTATTGCTGTCCTTAGGATGGGTAAGCGGCTCGATCAGTGCGAGAAATTCAAGAAACGAACCGGGCCAGCCGTGAATCAACAACAAGGGTATTGCGCCGGGGCGGGGCGAGCGCTGATGGATAAAATAAATCTGCTGTCCATCAATTTCCGTGGTGAACTGGTCAAAATTGTTGATCTTGGCTTCCTGCGCGCGCCAGTCGTAGCCGTTCTGCCAATAATCCGCGAGTTGCCGGACCTTCTTGATGTCAGCGCCGTACTCCCAGCTCGTGCCCAGAAGTTGATCGGGCCATTTGGTTTCCGCCAAACGCCGCCTAAGATCAATGAGAATGCGGTCCGGGACATGCGCTTTGAACGGGCGAATTGCTGCCGTTGTGGGGTCCGCTTTGGCCAGCAATTGCACTTGTCCAAGTGCAATTGAGGGGAACAAAAGCAACCCGGCCAGCAAAAGCCTCCCGCACTGCGAGACTGTCCTTTCCGTTCCCTCGAACCCAGTTTTCATGATGCTCTCACACTCAAGTGTTGACCGAACTGATGAGGAAAAACTCGGGCACGACACCCCACATTTCTCTCCATGCGGCGTCCTACATTGGGGCCGCCGTTCCATCCGACCACACGCCAGTGCCCATCAGGAACATATCGATCGGCTCCGGGTTGCCTTTGTACGATGGAGCCAGCAAGAGCGGAGATCCCGGGAACGGTTCCGACACTTCATTTGAGGAGTCGACCACATTCGCGCCCCATACCGTACCGAGCGGCATGTAAAACATAAGATGTGCCATGTTGTGCCCACCCTTATCTGTTAGGTACGCATCCTTGGACATCATGTAGCTCATCGCGCCAGCTTCGAGTTCCGGCAGTTCCTTTTTCTCAATCGCGGCCTTGACACTCTCTTTGACTTCTTCCTTCGATTTTCCAGCCAATACCAGTTTTGTCCTCATCACAGTGAGCGGCAGCACCGTGCGAGCGGCGGGTGGATTTAAGCAAATCGGACTGCGATTTTTAGGGTTCCAAAACTCGGGACTATCGAATGGATTCATCCACGCGCGTTCTACCATACAGACAAAGTCGTTCTTGCCTGCGACGGCGGTTTCGTAGCCGTGCGGCCCCAGAACCATAACTGTCGCATCGCGGGAAATGGACAGCGGAGCTGCGGTCCGTGCCAGAGCAATCTCAGCATTTCGATCCGCTATCAGATACTGATCCAGCGGAGCCATGCTGGGATACGGCGTTTTGGCGTCTGCTGCGCGTACTGGCGCCGCGCACAATACGGCAACCGACGCAAAAGTCCCGAATGTGATTATCCCGAATATCTTTCGGTTCATTTGATTTCCTCTCTCGATACGGATTCCAATACACCTTCAAGCCTATGATGCGGCAGTCGCTGCGGATCGTTGTCCATCATAATACCTACCAGTACGTATGTTATGGCAAAAAGTGTAAACATCGGGGCGAACCGAACCATCCGTTCCTCGCGCCAGGCCATGATTGCACCACAGAAACGGCGAGCTAGCCCCGGCCTGCCGCTCGCGCCCGGCCGCGTGCCGGGCGTAGCGACTCGAGGTGGCCGCTCACCCTTCTTTGGCCGGATTGCAACGTCCGTGGATCCTGCGAATTCTTTCCCAAAACGACGTACCCCTCCCACGCCGCGATCAGGAACGTAGCCGTTTCATTCGGATTTATATCACTCCGCACTACCCTGCGTTTCTGTCCTTCGCGCAATGCCTCCGCCATGGCGACGCGCCAGTCCCTATAAACGCTTGCCGTCCTAGTGCGGAATCCCTCATCGAGACCTGACATCTCTTGAGACAAGTTAAGTAAGGGGCAGCCCCGCTGAACGTCCTCTCTTTTCAGCGATTCGGATTTAATAATGCGGACCAGAACATCGATGGGATCCTTGGCGTTCCGTAAAGGCTGCACCCACTTCTGGTGAAGGTTACTTGCGATGACCTCGTCCACGACCGCATACCCAAGGGCTTCTTTGTTATCGAAGTGGTAGTACAACGCGCCCTTAGTAACGCCTGCTCTGGCCAGAATGGCATCTAGATCAGCGCTTCGAAATCCTGAGCGGTGTATCTCCTGGAAGGCGGCTTGCAACAAGCGCCCTCGCGTGCGCTCTGCATCGCGCGCTGTGACCCGGCTGCGTCTCGGTCTGTTTCTACCAGCTAACATACCAACCAGTATGCATGGTCGAACAACCAAAATCAAGCTCGAATATAGAATCGCGAAGCCCTGTCTGCAGAGTCTATTGAATTGGGTAGAGAGTCGAGCGATTCGTGACAGGAATGCGCGGCGGATGCCGCGGGTGGTTTCGCGTCCTGCAGCTAACTGTTTCGCCCCGCACCAACAAACATTCGTCACAAAGAACACCGATTCCAGGTTTTCCGGATGACAGCGTGCTCACACTAACTGTCAGAGCGCCGAGTGGTACCTGACGCACATCTATCAGTCATCTCGGCACCACGACTTTACCGGAGGAAGATGAGATATGAGCACGTTTAGACATTTGCGGAATTTCTGGATACCGTGGGTTACGACGATTGTTCTGGCTTGCTTCAGCAATTTGGGCCATCTGTACAATTGGAATTTAGGTTGTGCCATGGGCCTTAATAATCGCGGGTGGACAGAGATCATGGAGGGAAACCTGGTACCGGGGCAGCAGAATAGCGGGTCGGGGAAACTTCTAAACGGACGCGCAGCGATAGACATCGACGGAATCAATTTTGACCTCGGCACGCTCGGAGGGAAGAACAGTTGGATGAAACTATGGCGGGCTCAACGAGAAAGGAGAGGCAGTGGGTGATGCCGAAACCTCTGTTCCGGACCCGAACGGCGAAGACGTTTGCGGCTTTGGCACAGGACTTACGTGTCGCCCGTTTCTTTGGAAAAACGGTAGCATGAGAGCTCTCCCGACGCTTGGCGGAAATAACGGGCAAGCCAGCGCTATCAACAACCACGGACAAATCGCAGGATATGCGGAAAACGGGATCGTGGACTCCACATGCCCGCCTAGCACGACTAATAATCGGATTGACCTGCCGGTGTTGTGGGAAAAAGGCAAAGCCCAACCTCTTCCTACGGTGGGTAGCGATCCAGACGGGGTCGCGTGGGGCATCAACAATCAAGGCCAAGCTGCAGGCTACTCGGGAACCTGCACGTCAGCGAATCACGCCGTACGGTGGGAAAACGGCACCGCCATCCCGCTTGATGACCTCGGAGTTGAGGGCGACAGTCAGGGCATCGGCATTAACGACCAGGGCCAAATAGTAGGGGTAACCTACGACGCTGCCGGTACAACCAACTATACCGCTGTTTGGCAGAACAAAGCAATCACAAGCCTCGGTACTCTGCCGGGAGATGTTAACTCCTTTGGCGAAGGCATCAACAACCAGGGCCAAGCTGTGGGAAGCACTCAGGACTCCGGCGGCAACTGGTCCCATGCTTTCATCTGGCAGAACCTCGTGATGACCGACCTAAATACGCTGTTTCCAGCAAGTTCCAACCTCTACGCAACCTTGGCTAACCAGATCAACGATAAAGGACAAATCTCGGGCATGGCAGTCGTGCTCAGCGGGCCGCAGGCGGGCGACGTCCACGCTTTCTGGCAACCCCTGTAAACGCAAGCGTAGGCACGTCGGTCGCAGACGTCGCACGTACGCTTCCGAAAATCACTTTGCCCGCGAATGTTGGCAACCAGCTTTTGTCGAGATTCGGACCCGGTCGATTCGAGCGATAAAGGGTATTTTCTAAGCTTCCGCACCATGCATTCCAGCCATATGCTGCGCGAAGCCGCAAGGCCGGAGGTTGTGCGCGCAGATATGGGTCACGTCGAATATCGACGTGACCCAGAATGTTTACGGCAAGAGCCCTGGACGTCTTGCGAAAATTAGGTGCGAGGATTGAGGGATGAGGCTGTCCGATGGATTACGAGCGCCTGCTCGCGGAGGCCGGTGTCGTTGAATAGTCGTATCGGCCGCCGGCCTACTAATAAGGTCTGGTCACGCCTGCTCTGGCCAGAATGACATCACGGTCAGCGCTTCGAAATCCTGAGCGGTGGATCTCCTGGAAGGCGGTCCGCAACAGCGCCGTAGCGTGCGCTCTGCATCGCGCGGTGCAGCCCAGTTGCGTCTCGGTCTGTTTCTACCCTGCTAACATACCAACCAGTATGCATGTTACGGACGGAAGTCGAGGCAAGTGTTCTTCCCGCCTCCCGAATCTCATAGTACCTCCGGCGATCTCTACTGATATCCGCACGAATTGATCAGTGAACTGGTTTTGCTTTGTTTCTAAAATTGGTCGATTCGTCACTCTCTAGTCCCCCAAACACGTACCTGAGCAGTGGAGCCTCGCGTATTTCCCTTCAAAGACGGCCATCGGCTTGCCTTGTTCAAATCAGCACTCTACGCGGGTGCACCTGCAACGTTTGTGAGCCAGTGACAGGCGGGCGCGGGGGCGGATGGGAATTCTGCCGGAAGTTAGTTTCCGGTCAAATCCAGTGTGATGGAGGAAGTAATGAGTTTTAAGCTGAAATCTCAGAACATGTTTGGTTTCCCTCGTCTCAGCGCACGATTTACGCTGCTGGCGCTGGTTGCTCTATCCCCGCTGTTGTTGTGTTCTGTGGTGTTCGCCCAGACCTCAGTATCCAACGGCAGCATTTCTGGCACGGTGACTGACGCCACCGGCGCAGTCGTGCCCAACGCCAAAGTCACCATCACCGGCCCCACCGGACAAACCATCCGTGCCACCACCAGCGACGCTGGAACGTATTCTTCTGGCGCACTGGTTCCGGGCACGTATTCCGTGCGCGCGGAAGCCAAGGGCTTTAAGACGACGCAACTGTCGGTGGACGTGCAGGTGAACAACACCGCCAACGGCAGCATTAAGCTTGAAATAGGCCAGGAAAGCACGGTAGTTGAAGTGCAGGCGAGTGAAGTTGGCGTGAACACGGAACAGGCCGAAGTGCAGGGCGTCCTTACTGCATCGCAAATTTCAAACCTGCCCGTAAACGGCCGAAACTTCCTTGATCTCGCGCAGCTTGAACCTGGCGTGCAGATTCAGGACGGCGCGAATTTCGATCCGACCAAAGTCGGCTACTCTTCAGTATCGTTCGGCGGCCGTTTTGGGCGCACCGCCCGCATCAGTGTTGACGGCGTGGACGTCAGCGACGAAACGGTGGGCACCACGACCGAAGACATCCCAGCGAGCTCGATTCAGGAATTCTCGCTGGCGCAGTCCAGCCTGGATCTCTCGAACGATCTGACTTCGTCCGGCGCGGTGAACGTGACCACCAAGTCAGGTACCAACGCCTACCACGGCGAGGCCTTCGGCTTCTTCCGCGACAGCGCTGTCGGCGCCGCAAACCTGCCCTCACCCATCGACCCAGCGACGGGCCAGAGAATCCCAACTCCCTGGCAGCGCAACCAGGAAGGCGCCGACATTGGCGGACCGATCATGAAGGATAAGTTGTTCTTCTTCCTGGACGGCGAGCGCACCCTGCAGCACCAGGCTGCGCCGGTTCTCCAGGCGGCTCCGTTCCAGGCTTATTCGGGGACGTTTCAATCTCCCTTCAAAGAAGTTGAGTTGACCGGCCGCTTGGACTACTCCCTGACCAAGACCGCGCGTCTCTTTGGCCGTTTCAACTACTTCCAGAATTCGGCCGACGCCACGTTCTTCTCG
>Ga0187867_10004610_pt1 | contig 10624 bp, 11 predicted proteins | sample June2016WEW_13_1_FD_132976 | JGI IMG/M metagenome (GOLD analysis project Ga0187867, IMG submission 132976) | Peatland microbial communities from SPRUCE experiment site at the Marcell Experimental Forest, Minnesota, USA - June2016WEW_13_10 | ecosystem: Environmental > Terrestrial > Soil >... | reverse complement strand
TGGGTCGACTGCGGCGGTTCCGACGATGCGAGCGTGGTTCATAATGGCAGCCCAAATTCGTCCCGATGCTGACGACGCAACTGCCCAGCCGCCCACAGCGGCGCTAACCGCTATCAGGCCGCCATCGCCCCCTTGATCCGCGACACGGTGCCGTTACTGACGCCATCCCTTGCTTCAAAGCCCGGTGACGAAACGTGCCATCACCAGGATGATCGCGACCTGCATCACACCCTGTGACGCGACAGCGTAGATGTAGCGCTGCATCAACCGGCCGATCCGGGCGCCGTCCGGTGCGGCTTTGCGCATCTCGAAATAGACAAGCAGGTTGGCAGGCAGCAGCACCGCGAAGCCCTGCACGGTCAGCACGGCGACGATCACCAAAGAGGCCAACACCCAAGCATATGCGGGCCAAGGGACTTCGAGCAGACCCAGGTCACGGGCGTGGAACCAGCCGGCTGTTGTGGTGATCGTGGCCAGCGTCGGCAGCAGAAAAAGTGTCTTTGGCATAAGACGCAGCACGATGGCACGCCTCGCCGCAAACGGGGCGCGGCGCAGGATCGGACCAATTACAAAGCCCATGAACAGATCGATGCCGGTCCACAGCACGCCGGCCATCACGTGGATGAAATTGAGCAGCCAGAGGTTGTCGATAGCCACGGCGGCGGCCAGGGCAGCGAGCGCCAGCGCCACCCAGATGAGGTTAAGGGGGTTGATCGGTGGCGCGTCATCGGAAGCGCCTGCGAGCACGGCTTGGGATAAACGATCCTCGGCCTCGCTATCTCTTGCTCCGGCCCAGGATCCGGCTTTTGCGGTCATCGATCAACGTTCCCTCTCTCACACGGTCCTGACCGACGGTGACCGCTTCGTCGGGGTCGTGCAAGATGTTCGCTGTGTTTTGAGACACGTTCAACCATCTGGCCCCTTCCCCCAGTGGAAGTTAACGAACCGGCTTCAAACCCAACAGTTGCCCGGTGATCGCGGCCGTGACCATCCCGGTATCATCCTCGTATCCGGGTGGTTGCCGATTTTAGGACCGCGGATGGGATTGGGGCTATGACACGCAACTTGACGACCCGGCAGGGACCCGCCCCCGCTCACAACGGCGGCATTCCGCACGTCGCACAGCACACCCTCGCCGTCACGTCCGGCCGGGCAAATCGACGCCGGAACTACGAGAGCGGATTCTGGATCAACTCTCAGAGGGCAGCCAATTCGCCGAATTTGCCGGGTGCCGAAGCTGCCTTCGTCGGAGACAATCGGTAGTGGCGGCGAGCCGATCCCGAGTTCGTCCAAGGGCCCCATGCGCAAGGGAGGCCGCTCCTCCGCCGTAACAGGTCACCTCAAAACTCATCTCGTCACCTGGGCCTAGGCGCCCAGGGCGGAGCGGACTCGCATGGACTGAAGGGTTCGACCTTGCCTTTGCCCTGCCCGGGTTTCTGTGCGCGGCCGAGACCTGGGCAGCTACCGGGGAAGCCTGTCAGGGTGGGAAATAACTGGGAAGTCCAACAATCAGGATCGGGAGCAGGGCAATGATGGTGGCGATCGCCGGTGCCGGCAAGGTTGGCCTCGTTTTGGGAGGTGCATTGAAGCGGGCGGGTAACGATGTGGTGTTTGGCGTCAGGACGCCAGATACGGACCGGCCGGAACAAATGTCCATCTTGGCGGCGGTTGGGCAGGCTGATGCGGTGATCCTCGCCGTGCCATTCGGCGCCGTGGCCGATGTCGCGGCCGCGGCGGGCGGGCTCGCGGGCAAGGTTTGATTCCGGATGGTCTGGGCCTGACGAAAGGGTTCGCGACCTCAGGCGCCGAGGAAATCGCCACCCTGATCCCTACGGCGCGGCTTTACAAAGCGTTCTACCAAACCGGTTTGGAGAACCTTGGCGACGCGCGCGGCTACGATAGACGGCCCGTCATGTTTGTCGCGGGCGACGCCCCCTCCGGCAAGCCGCTGGTGACGCGGTTTGTCGAGGACGCCGGATTCGAAGCCATCGACGTAGGCGGACTGCGGGCCGCCCGGTTGCTGGAACCGCTCGCGATGCTGTGGATTGAGCTGGCCCGCAAACGCGGTCTGGGCCCGAACTTGACCTTTACCCTGCAACGCAAGGCCTGAGCCAGGAGGCTGAAAGGCCCGAAGCGAGTAAACCCGACCCGTGTACCGCTCGCGGTTTGAGGAACACCGGATTGGACCCTACCAGGTGATGGACGCAGCGTGAAGCTGGTCTCATTGGTGCCATGGAACATGACCGATATCCCGCACCGGCCGGATAAGCGGGAGGCCGCCTGAGCGGACGCTTGCGATCTGCGACGCTTCCCAAATTGACCTGCGTCAATGCGATACGGCGTGCCCGTGATAAAATGACAACTTAATAAACCGACGGGAGGCTCCGATGCAGGCGGCAGACGTAATGACGACCAACGTGATTACCGTGACCTCTGACACTTCTGTTCAAGATCTGGCGGCACTTTTGGGCCGACACGGCATCAGTGGTGTGCCCGTCGTGGACGCAGCTAATGCGTTAATCGGTATCGTGAGCGAAGGTGACCTCCTACACCGCGCCGAGACCGGCACAGCGCGACGGACTGAACGTCGACGCGTGCGGTGGCTCGACTCTTTCGCGAAGGACCGGGATCTTGCACGCGACTATGTGAGGTCGCACGCCCATACGGTGGGTGATGTGATGACGCGCAACGTGATCACGGTCTCCGAGACGGCCGCGCTCGATGAGATCGCCAACCTGCTGGAGATCAACCGGATCAAGCGCGTGCCGGTGGTTCGTGACGGCAATGTCCTCGGTATTATCAGCCGGGCCAACCTGGTGCGGGCGCTGGCGGCGATGCAAAACCAGCCGGCGGCGACCGAGGCGGGTGCCGATGACCGGACGATCCGTCAAGCGGTGCTGGCGGAACTGCAGGGACAGGAGTGGGCCCGGGTTTGGGCCGCTGACGTCCTCGTGCGAGACGGTGTCGTGCATCTCTGGTGTTCCGACGACCGATCTGAAGAGCAACGGCAGGCAATGCGCGTCGCGGCGGAGAACGCGCTAGGAGTTCGAAGCGTAGAAATGCACATCGTGTCCGTTCCCATGAATCCGCCAATATAGTCGTCATTCCTCTGTGGTCACGGCGGCTTTGTTCCAAACCAGCGGTTCGCGCCGGGTGCCCGGTTACCGCTGCTATGTGTGTGGAAACCGGACCTTCCCCAAAAACGGTTCCAGGTTCCAATTGGGGCAGATAGGCCCGTCTCCATTATGATCATTTTGGTCGATCCGCTTCAATGGCCTGCGTTCTTGCTGGGGAATCCCATCGACCGAGGCTCGCTGGGTTGACACCGTCCGCCCCGGTGCGCACCGTCCCGCCTGCGGATTGCCGATGGAAGTACCCGGCCACAGGGGGCGCGAGCAAGCCGGCCAGACCGTGGGGAGCCAGCCCGAGCCAACAGCGAGGGAACGGACGGGAAAATGGCGGGAACAGCTTCAAACGGCGCGGTCATCCACGGTCATATCGCGGCGCGAATCGATCGTCTCCCGTTAACGCGGGTGCAATGGAGCCTCGCCATTCTGGTGGAAGTCACCTGGGGCTTCATCATCGTCGACACGGATGGTATCGGTGCGCGGCTTTACCCCTTTATCTGGCGCCCCGACAAGCTGATCAGCGTGACCGAATATGCCGTGATTCAGGCACTGCAGGTCGGACTGGGCGTGTTGGTGGGTGCCTATTTGATGAGTTGGGTCGCCGGCCGGTACGGGCGCCGGCCAGCGGTATTGATGGCAACGTTGCTTGGCGGAATCTTCTTGTGGCCGTTTGCGCATGTCACGAGTTTCTGGCCGCTGGTCGTGCTGTCGGTACTGAGCACACTCGGCGTTGGCGGGATCGTCGCGACGCACGCGGTCTATTTGTCCGAAATGATCGCGCCCAAAGTCCGAGGCAAAGTGCTGCTCGCCTCACAGGGCAGCACGGCCGTGGTCGGCGTCGCCATCAGCCTGCTCGCCTTTGCGTGGATCCCGACTCATTGGCAGTGGTTCGTCTGGGTCAGTGCGGCCATTGAGGTCGTCATTCTCTTGCCGCTGCTATACTGGCTGCTGCCCGAGTCGCCACGTTGGCTGGAAGCCACCGGCCGTCACGCGGAGGCCGAGCAGGCAATGACCGACCTGGAGGCCCGCGTGCGGCGCGCCACCGCGGCCCCCCTGCCGGAGCCGGATCAGGGCCAGCATCCGCTTCTGATGGCTGACAAGGCGGCCTGGCGCGAGTTGTTTTCAAGCCGCCAATATCGCGGCAGAAGCTTGTTGATCCTCGCGTGTTGGATGTGTTGCTATCCCGGCATCATTTATGGCGTTGGAGCGTTCACTGCGGTCTACATGGTCGACCATGGCGTGACGCCGCATTTCGTGTTCCTGACGTTCACCGCCGGTTATGTTGCGCAGTTCGCAGCCTTCCAGTTCAATTCCCTTCTGGGCGAGCGGGTCGAACGCCGCGATACGCTGTGCTTCCTGGGCTTTTTGTTCGCGATGGTCTGGACCGCGGCGTATTTCTGGCCGAGCCCGGAGGTCATGGCGGTCTGCGTCGTTATCGCCCGGATCTGCACCGGGTTGTTCCTGTTCAATCTGTATAATTACACTGCCGTCTCGTTCCCGACCCGCATCCGTTCCGTCGCCTTTGCCTGGACCGACGGTCTCGGCCATCTCGGCGCCTGGGCCGGGGTGACGCTGACCGGGCCGCTGTACGGCATGGGACCGAACCATCTGGGTTGGGTTCTGTTCATCGTTGTGCCAGGGGCGTTGCTGCCGGCAATGCTGATCCGGAGTTTCGGCATCAGACAAAGCCGCGCGGTGCTGGAACAGGTGTCGACATAGGGCGGGTAAGCGAATCGTTATACGGGCGCAACCGTCGCCTACAATTCTTAGCATATTACAAGAACAGGACACGTCAATCAGAATAGCCATGCTGCGGCTGATGTTAGGTAGCATCTTTGGCATCTGTGAATCGTGTGAGTGTCGGGGATAACTGGGATAACTAGGTCGTGTGGACGGATTTCACCAGGATCATAATGCATGCAAAACAGACGATTGCTTCGAAGCTGACTTTGGTCTTTTCACATCGAAGCGCGACCCCCTTGAAGCGCTTCAATTTGCCGACCGCCTGTTCGATGCGGGCACGGGTTTTGTATAGCAACCTCGGGAAGAATTTGGGCTTGTTCCTCGTATTTGAGCGGTACGGAATGATCGGTGCGATGCCACGCCGACGGCAGGCGGTACGGTTTGCCTTTGAATCATAACCTTTGTCAGTCAGCGCCGCGCGGGGTCGAATGTCCGGGCCGATCTCCAAAGAACAGACCAGTTGGGTACTGTCGCTGACCTCACCTCCGGTCAGGTGGAAAGCGATCGGCAGACCGTTGAAGTCGGTCTTCAGGTGGATCTTGCACGAAAATCCACCTCTCGACCGACCGAGCGCCTGATTTTGCTGCCCCCTTTTGCGCCCGCCGCCGAGACGTGAGCACGAACCACGGTACTGTCGAACATTTGCACGAGCCCCGCCGTCGGGCTGGTCTCCGCGAGGAGTTGGAAAAACACCTCGAACACCCCGGCGCGGCTCAGGCGCCAGAACCGTTTCCAGACGCTGTTCCAGTTGCCGAATTCAGCCGGAAGCGCCCGCCAGGTGACGTTGTGCACGGTGAAATAATGTAATGCTTCCAGAAACCTACGGTCGTTCCGGCCGGGCTGACCTCGCCCCGACCGAGCCGCGTCGAATACCTTGAGCGTGATTGACCAGTCCTCGTCCGTCATTCCTGTTAGCATGGCCGGCTCCCTGTTGCCGGCCACGCATCGATTCGAAGAAATGGTGATTCGGGAATACCCTACGCGATACTTGGCTCTATCCGTCCACAAGGCCTAGATTAAGCTATTTACTTTGTTCGCCTATTTCGTCCGCAACTGGATCCGGTTTTATCGTAGCGGCGATGTATTTGCTCATTGTCATCGCCAAATTCAATGACATCGTCCCCGCGCCTGGCCCGCCCATATCGCCGATCCTGGCATTGCGCCTCGATGAATGGCTCCCGTGACCGTGTTGCAGCGAGGATAGCAGGGTCGAGTGATGGTACTACCCCTATCAGTTGCTCATACGGTCCGTACATACTCGGGCGTCCGAACCCCAGCATTTGGTTCAGGACCTGGGCGGCGATGGCGACCTCGGTTGCCTCGGTCTCGTCAGTCCGCGACCGTAACGCGTCACCGATTACGCGTTTGTATTTGCCGATCGCTGCCTCGACTTTCGCACGAACATTATAGCCGCTGGATTTTTGCCAACCCATTCGGCCGCGTACGGCGATCTCCTGGATGTGTTGGTCCCGCCGCGTCGGAGTAGTAACCGTGGACGTGCTTAGAGCCGCGGTCGAGCGTGGCGGAACGACTACCGCCGCATTCGGATGAAGTTCAGCGACGGCCTGATACACTCTGTCCTGATCGTAGGCTCCATCAGCCGTGAACGCCGCGACGGGATCGGTGATCTGGTCGCGAAGCGTATCGGTCCGCGCCGCGTCATCGACGTCTTTTGCTTGTCCATGACCCACCTCCGATGCGGAAATCGTCCGCTTCAGAGATGGCCAAATCAACCGTGAGGCGGGAGACCCATATATTCGACGCATACCGGACGAACGGATGGGCTTTATCCGAAAGCGTAATTCACGAATATTTGTTCAGCCCGCTTGAACGCCTTGTCGACTGCGTCCGCCACTTTCATGTTGTTCTTGAGAACATCGGCGTGCGCCTGTCCCCAGATTTGTTCGGAATTGACCTGACCCCAGGCTGGCGTGAATCCCTCATAGAACGGGATGGTCAACTCTATCGCTTCCTTCACATAGGGAACAACATGCGGGTCCGAGTTCTGAAGCCAGAACGGATCATCCTTCACGACCTGGATATTCGCTGGTACCCATCGTCCAAGTGCAGCCTTCAAGTTTTCATTCATCACCTTCGGCTGCATCCAGTACTTCATTAAGTCCTTGGCAACGTCGACGTTTTTCGCTCCCTTTGCGATATAGCCGCCACCCGCATTGACCTGTGCCGGAACTGGCCTGCCGTCATTGCCAAACGGCAGGCCCATTGTCACCGCATTGTGATAGTCTTCCTTGTTGGCGATCATTGCCAATTCGGTGGACAGCGTGCCGTCGAAGTCCATCACGAACAGTTTCTCATGGAAGCCGTTGTTGTCGTCGGCATCGTTCCAGCTTAGCGCCTCCGGCGGCACGTAGCCGTCTTCGTACGCCGTCGTCATCCACTCGATCGACTTGATCGCCGCCTCACGAATCATTGGGTCGTTGGTGTGCAGCTTGCCGTCCGGTGTGACGATATCTTTGCCACCATTGGCGATCATGAACGCCTGTAACAGGTTGTTGCCATCGTTCGGCCCAACCGTGGTGATCTGCAAGCCGAGGGCATATACCTTGCGCATCCCCTGGGCGCGCAATGCTTTCTGCGTCGGCTTGAAGAAATCCCAGAAGGCATCCCAGGTCTTCGGAGCATCAGCCAGCTTGAGACCGGCTTTCTCGACCAGGTGACCCCATATATGGAACGGGATACAGCCCTGCTTGATCGGCGCCAGATAGTAGCTGCGTTGCCTGGTGGCCTTGTTGTAGAATGTCGAGCCGAGTTTGGCAGTGTCGGTGAGTTGCGACTCGTACGGCGCCACAACGTCGGTCATATCGATAATATTGTCGTCCCAGGCGTTCTGAGGCAGGATTTGTCCAGGAGCATCCGAGAAGATGAGATCAGGAACATCACCGCTGGTCAGCGCCGATATAGTCTTCTGGTTGAATGCCATAAACGGCATGATACTGTAGTCGATCTTGTTGCCGCTTTCCTTCATGTAGCCTTCGACCAACTTCTTGAAGGCTTCATCTTCCTGGGGAATGAAACCTTGACCCACCCACACGGTGGCTGTTTTCGCCTGGGCATTGGCGATATAAGGTCGCCCAAGCGTTCCCGCTGTCGCCAAACCCAGGCTCGAAGCCAACATCGAACGGCGGCTCATACGTGTCATGACCGTTTTTCCTTCCCTGTTTGCATAGGCGTTAAGCGCCAGCTAATTATTAGACAGTCATCCTAACGAGGACTCCCCGATGAACGACCAACTCGGCCAGCGCAAACCAGCAGCGATCTGGCGGTCATGGCCAAGACCGTTGGACGCCGTTTCAAAACAGGATTGAACGATTAGCGAGACATCCATAGGCTGGACCGGCTCATTCCGTCACCTGTATCATACGCCCTCAATGATGCCGCCAAATGGGATCCAGGTCTTGCCGTCCCAGCGAATCAATTGCATCGCCTTGATCGGGTGGAAATTGGTCGGACTGGTGTTGATTTTGATGCCGGGCAGCATCACCGCCGGGTCGAAATCCTTCAGATTTGCAGCTTGGCGCATGATGTTCTCACGCGAGAAGTCATCGCCGCATTGCTTCAACGTCTGGAGCATCGTCCTGCTGACACCAAAGGCGTAAACGTTAGCGCCATCAGTTTGATCGGCGCTCGGCAGATATTTGTTCATGAAGGTCCGCCACTCATTCATGCCGGGATCGTCCGTAAAGCGCGGATCCGTGGGATCTTTTATATAGTTCGTGCTGATCATGCCGACCGCCTTCTCGGGGCCGACGGGCCGCATCACCATGCCGACAGAAATCGCGACGTTGGTCATGAGGAACAACGGCTTCCAGGCCACGTCATACACTTTGCGGATCGACTGCGCGGCGAACTTGGCGATCGCGCCCACCAGCAGCACATCGGCGCCGGAGGCCTGCAAGGTGGTGATCTGGCTGTCGATCGTCGCGTCGGTCGACTCATAGGTCGCGAGCACCGTCCGCTGGTCGAACGTGTCGCCAAGTACGTCCTTGACACCCGCCGGGTAGTCCTTGCCGAAGTCATCGTTCTGGTAAAGGATGGCGATCTTCGCGTTCGGCCGCTCTTTAAGAGCGTATTTTGTGTAAATCTGCGCCTCGGTCCGGTAACTGGGCTGGAACCCCATGGTCCAAGGGAAATTCTTGTAGTCGCCCCATTTGTCCGCGCCGGTCCCAAGGAACAGGTGCGGCACGCCGTTCTGATTCACGTAGCGTTGGATCGCCGTATTGCACGGTGTGCCAAGTTGGTTGAACAGCAACGCAACCTGATCCTGCTCGACCAGGCGACGCACCTGTTCGACCGTTTTCGGGGGACTATATGCGTCGTCGAGCGAAATGAAGTTAATTTTGCGGCCGGCGACACCGCCCTGCTCGTTGACCATGGTCCAGAACGCGGTCTCTAACTTGGGGATCACATTGTAAGAGGAAGCGGGTCCGCTGTACGGGGCTGTGTTACCGATCTTGATTTCGGTCGCGCTGACACCGGGAGTGTTGGCGGCACGCGCGCCGGAAAACCGTCCCGCGAAGCTGGAACCCAGACCGATAGCCATGGCGGCGCGGCGAGTAATCATGGTTTGCTCTCCCGGTTGTTATGCTTGCTCCCCACGAAAGGCCTAGGACGAGTGGTGGGCCAAGTCTGTCGGGATTTGTGCCCGGATCAGTCGGGCAAATGCGTTGGTCGGATGCGGCAACATGGAAAACATCTGCGGATCGCGCCTAACTCGTGCCGTGATGCCGGGCACTCGTACCCCTGCACAGAGGCTGTGACAGTTTATCCGAGCGGCCTTCCTGACCACCCGACACACCACCATCCGGTTTCCGTCAGGGTCAGTCTTCGGATAGACCGCTTAGGATCGAATGCGGCGGTTCAGCACCACGACGCGCTACACCCGCCACTCCCACCAGCGGATGGTAAAGAAGGCGACGGTCGCCGCGCCTGCCTGGCAACTACCGCCTGGGCCGGAGGCGGTAGAGGATTGACGACTGCAAGGGGGCAAGATGTTTTCGGGTGCCAGTCCAGGCAAGAGCCGCCAGGCGGGTGAGCGGTCACGCTGGGCGGTACGTCTTTTGTGCTTTACGCTGTCCGCCCGGGCTTGCTGGCGCGTTGCCCCAACCGGGAGATGACGTGAAGATGCCGTTAGAAATCGAGCGGAAGTTCCTCGTCGCCAACGACAGCTGGCGTGCGCTTTCCGTTAGGAGCGAACGATTGCGGGACGGGCTGATTGCCGCCTCAGACGGTCGCAAGGTGCGTGTTCGGCTGTATGAAAACCACGCCACCCTCACAGTAAAAACCAAGAAGGAGGGACCGGCGCGCGCCGAATTCGAGTACGAAATTCCCGTCAAGGATGCAGAAGAACTCATCACCGTCCATTGTGCCGAAAACACACTCACGAAAACCCGATACTACGTCCCGCACCAGGGGTTCATCTGGGAAGTCGACGTTTACGAGGGCATTCTCAGCGGCGTGATCCTAGCGGAAATCGAACTCGAACGAGCCGATGTCGACGTGCCGTTGCCCGACTGGATCGGCCCAGAGGTGACCGGCGATCCCACATACAATAAAATTAACATGCAGAAAGCGCGCCTGGATCTTCTCGATCCACCACAGTAGCGCGGCCATATCCAACGCCACGGCGCCGGAAGTATCTGCATCCGCCGACGTCATAAGCGATCGACTATTATCGAGAAGTCAATTTTGATTCCTATGGCCAGTCTGTTTATCGCCGTTCTTTCTGTCATACT
>Ga0187867_10004608_pt1 | contig 10624 bp, 10 predicted proteins | sample June2016WEW_13_1_FD_132976 | JGI IMG/M metagenome (GOLD analysis project Ga0187867, IMG submission 132976) | Peatland microbial communities from SPRUCE experiment site at the Marcell Experimental Forest, Minnesota, USA - June2016WEW_13_10 | ecosystem: Environmental > Terrestrial > Soil >... | reverse complement strand
CCATCCCTGAAGTCCCCATCCCTGAAATTCAGGAGTTGAATTCGATCTCATGAGTGAAACCCGTAGCCCGATCGCCGAAGACCGCCTGGCCTCGGTCATGGACATCCCGGTCACGTTGAGCGTTGTCCTCGGCGCCCAGTCGATTTCGCTGGGGAAGTTGTATGGGCTGGGCCGCGGCTCGGTCATCGTGTTCGATAAACAGGTCGGCGAACCGGTCGACATCCTTGTCAACGACCGGCTGGTGGCGCGGGGCGAGGTGCAATTGACCGACGACGGCCGACTCGCGGTGGCGATGACCGAGATCGCCGGCTCGGGCCTGACCTGATGGTTTCCCTGACGCCAGCCAGGAGCACCGAGGCACCCTGCGCTTTTGCCGGGCGATGGGCCACGCGTGGAATTTGGCTGGTAGCCGGCCTTGCTGCACTGCTTGTGTTGCTGCCCATGTCGGTTGCGCTGGCGCAGAGCGTGTCGATCAATCTGGGCCCCGGCAATCTGGGCCCCGGCAATCTGGGCCCCGGCAATCTGGGTTCGGGCAATCTGGGTTCGGGTGCCGGCGATGTGGGCGGCCACAGCATGGCCTCCAACGTCATCAGCATCCTGGCGCTCACTTCGGTGCTGGCGCTGGCGCCGGGCATCCTGGTGATGGGCACGTCGTTCACCCGCCTCGTCGTGGTGCTGTCGATGCTGCGCACCGCATTGGGCCTGCAATCGTCGCCGCCCAATACCGTGATCGTGAGTCTGGCACTGTTCCTGACCGCCTTCATCATGGGGCCGACATTTGAAACGGCATACCGCGACGGGTTGCAGCCGCTGATGCAAGGCAGCATCACCGAGGAACAAGGGCTGGACCGCACCGTCAAACCGTTCCGCAGCTTCATGGAAGCCAATGTCAGCGATAAGGATCTGGCGCTGTTCGTCGACCTGTCCGGCTGGAAACCGCTGGCCTCTCCCGGGAACGACACCGCAACTACCACGCCGGACCCCGGCGCCAGCCTGAGTGCCAGCGGCGTACGCGATCAGTTGCCGTTGCGCGTGCTGTGCTCGTCGTTTCTGGTCAGTGAGTTGTCGAAAGCTTTTCAAATCGGCTTCCTGCTGTTCCTGCCGTTCCTGGTCATCGATATCGCGGTGTCGGCCATTCTGATGGGCATGGGCATGATGATGCTGCCGCCGATCGTGGTCAGCCTGCCCATCAAACTGGTGTTCTTCGTTCTGGTCTCCGGTTGGGAGCTGGTGGCCGGATCCCTGGTGCGGAGTTTTGTCACGTGAGCGCAACCCAGACCCAGCAACCGGCGGCAACCGCGCCGGCACTTCGTGCCTCGCCGGGTACCGATCTGGTCAAACGGTCGGAGGCTTTGGACAAAGCCGCGATCATTCTGATGACGATGGATCAGGCCCGCGTGCAACAGATCTTCTCTCGGCTCGACGATGAGGAGATCCGCCGGGTCAGCCGGGCCATGACGACGTTGGGCCGCACCGACGGCGAGCTGGTGGCCCAAACCGTGACCGAGTTCCAGTCAGCGCTGGGACGCGCGGGCAGTCTGGTTGGCTCCGCCCACAATACGGAACGTATGCTGCGCCAGGTGTTGCCGCCACAAAAGGCGGCCGAGATCATCCAGGACATCTCCGGCGGACGCGGCAGCATGGTGTGGGAGAAACTGACGCAAACCACTCCCGAGGTGCTGGCTGGCTATCTCGGCAATGAATCGCCGCAGACGGCTGCCGTGGTGCTGGCGAAATTGCCGGCGCATTATGCCGCGCGGGTGCTCGCCTTGCTGCCGGACGCCGCCGAGGTTGCGCTCCGCATCGTGCGCACCAAAGCCGTGCAAAACACCGTGTTGACGGACATCGAGGAAACCCTGCGGCGCGAATTCGTTGGCGACGGCGATGCACCGCGGGACAAGGACAGCTCCAGGACGTTGGCCGAACTGCTCAATCACTCCGACAAGGCGATCGTGCAGCAGGTGATGACCGCTATAACCGAGCGGGATGCCGAGGCAGCGGTGAAGGTCAGGCGCCTGATGTTTGGCTTCGAGGACCTGGTGCGGGTCGATCCCGCCACATTCGGCGCGCTGATTGCCGAGTGTCCGGCGGAAAAACTGCCGATTGCACTGGCCACTGCCGAGGCGCCGCTGCGCGATTTGTTTTTGTCCCGGATGTCGGAGCGCGCCGCCAACATGCTGCGCGAAGAAATGGAAAGCATGCCGACGCCCAGAAAGCGGCTGGTCGACGAGGCGCAGGCGGAAATCGTCGTGCTGGCCAAACGGCTCGCCGAAGCCGGCCGGATTTTCATCCTGGACGGGGACGACGCGGCGGAGGGTGCGTAACCTGACTGCAACGCCGATGTGCGAAAAATGACCGATAAAAGTTGGGCGAACTTTACGATGCGAAACTCAGAGCGTCGCTGATACGATGAGCGGATCCCCGAGACGCAGAGGCGGCAGACGCGGTGCGGCGCACGACGACGCGCACGGCGGCCAATGGAAGATCGCCTACGCCGACTTTGTCACCGCAATGATGGCGTTCTTTCTGCTGATGTGGCTGGTTTCCTCGGCCACCGAGTCGCAGCGCGCAATGATTGCGAAATACTTCACCACGACCTCGATCTTCGATTTGCCGAAGGGCAATGGCGTGCTCGATGGGGGCAAGGCGGTCATGGCCGGCGCCGAGGCGAAAACCGAACGCCTGACGCCAAGCGGCAAGGGCGGTCTGCAGCAGCAGCCGGTCGCCGCCAAAGCAGACACTGACGCTGCCTCCACCGCAGCAGCGACCATGGAACGCCAACGGTTCGAAGCCCTCAAGGCCGAGCTGGAGAAAATGGCGCACGACGGCGAATTGAAGGGGCTCGCCGACAATCTGTCGATCGATCTGACCCCGGAGGGCCTGCGGATCCAGATCTTCGACCGCGACGGCGAGCCGATGTTTGCCAGCGGGGATGCCGAACCCACGCCGCGCCTGGCCCGCATTCTCGACGTGATCGGGGAAGTGCTGCAAACCGTGAAGAATGGCGTGATCATCGCCGGTCACACCGACTCTCAGGTGCTGAAACGCGGCACTTACTCGAACTGGGAATTGTCATCCGACCGGGCAAACAGTGTGCGCCGTCGGTTGGAGAATGGCGGGCTGGCAACGAACCGGATCCTGCGGGTGGAAGGGCGCGCCGCGACCGATCCGCTGCTGCCGCTCGACCCGCTCGATCCGCGCAACCGTCGGATCGCTATCACCGTTCTGCGCAGCAAGGTCGAAACGCAACTGCGGCAGCAGGCGGCAGCGCCATCCGGGCCGCCGCCATGACCGGTACCTATCGCGCTTTCGGCGCCTGGCTTTCGGCCGCCTGGGCGACGTCCTCGCATGACCCCACAAGTCCAGACGCATTTCATTCCCTTCCAACGCAGGACCCACGCTCATGAGCATCAACACCGCCATCGATTCAGCGCTATCCGGGATGAACGCCGAAGCGAACAAGCTGTCGGCAATCTCCAGCAACGTCGCGAACAGCTCGACCGTCGGCTACAAGGCGAGCGAGACCGACTTCGAGAGCCTGGTACTCGGCAGCGGCAGCAATGGCACGACCGCCGGCGGTGTGGCCGCGACGAACTGGACCGATGTCTCCAGTGCCGGCCAGATCCAATCTACCGGTGTGAGCACCGACCTCGCCGTCAACGGCCAGGGGTTTTTCGTGGTCAGCAATAACGCGACCTCGGGCGCCGGAAACTATCTGCTGACGCAGGCCGGTTCGTTCCGCCCCGACGCGAGCGGCAACCTCGTCAACGCCGCCGGCTATTACCTGCAAGGCCAGCCGATCCCGGCCAGCGGCGTTGCCGGCGGGGTGCCGCAGAACATGGCTGACCTGTCCACGGTCAACGTCGCCAATCTCACCGCGTCCGCGACCCCGACCACGGCGATGACCTACGCGGTGAACCTGCCGTCGAACGACACCGCCTACAGCGCGACCCCGCCGGCTCCGTCCAGCAGCTCGGCGCAGTATTACGATGGCCTCGGCACTCAGCAGACGCTGACCTTCGACTTCACGCCGACGACAGCGGCCACGGCGAACGCTCCGCCGACCAACACCTGGACCATGAACATTTACGATTCGGCGTCTGCCACTCCGACGACGCCGGTCGGCACGGCTACCCTGGTCTTTGCCGGCACCGGCCCCACGGCGGGCGAATTGCAATCGGTGACCCCGACGGCAGGTACTTATAACCCCAACGCCGGAACATTCAGCATCACCACGGGTAGTGGCGCCACCCTGCCCATAAATATTGGCGCCATCGGCAGCCCGGAGGGGATGACGCAGCTGGATGGGCCGTTCAACACCACCAACGTCACGCAGAACGGCTCCAGCTTCGGCACGGCGCAAGGCGTCACCATCAGTACGGACGGCATTGTGACCGCCACGTTCAGCAACGGCGCCACGCGTCCGATCTACCAGCTCGACCTCGCCAACGTCTCCAACCCGGACGGCCTGATTCCGGCCGACGGCGGTGCCTTCCAACTATCCCCGGCCGCCGGGATACCGCGGCTGTATCAGGCTGGTACTGGGCCGGTGGGCACCACCGAAGGCGGCGCGCTCGAGGGCTCCAACGTCGATCTCAGTACCGAGCTGACCAATCTGATCGCGACCCAGAATGCCTATTCTTCGGCCGGCCAGGTGATCCAGGCCGCCAACCAGATGTTGCAGGTGGTCAGCCATCTGAATCTGTAACGGTCATCGCACCAAACGTCGCTGCTCTGAGCAGGTCTGCACAGGCAGCGCCTCGGACCAGAGGCTCGGAGTTCCGCGACTGCGAGTCTCCCTGGAATTGAGTTGTGAGGTTTGCTCAGGAGGCGTCGATGTCGATCCAGGGAGCTCTCATTACCGCGGCGTCGTCGCTGGACATGCAGCAGCAACAAGCGAACGTCATCGCCGGCAACATCGCCAACGCCAGCACGCCCGGCTATGTGACGGAATCAATGCAGCAACTCGAACTCCTGTACGGCGACCGTACCGGTGTCGAGGGCGGCACAATACAACGACTGGGCAACGAAACCCTGGAAGCCTCGGCAAATCAGACTGCCGGCCAGCAGTCATACAGCGAGGCGATGGTAAACGCGCTGACCACCTATACCCAGGTGCTCGGCCAGCCAACCGACAGCTCATCGCTGCCCGAGCAGTTTTCGGCGTTCAATCAGGCGCTGACCTCGCTTTCCGCAAACCCGGCTGACGCGTCGTTGCAAAGCGGCGCGGTGACCGCGGCGCAGAATCTCGTCAACACGTTCCACACGTTGTCCAGTGCGGTCGCCAGCGGCCGTGAACAGGCCGATCAGACCATCGGGTCGGACGTGACCACGGTGAACCAGACGCTCGATCAGTTGGCGCAGAACCAGACTGCGCTGCTCACAGCGTCGGCCAATGGCCAGTCCATTGCGACCTACCAGGACACCCAGGACCAATTGCTATCTACGCTGTCGCAATATGTGCCGGTCAAGGTTTACACCAACAGCAACAACAGCATCACGGTGACCACGGATCAGGGCACCACGTTGTATGACGGCAGTGTACACCAACTCGCTTTCACACCCACACCGAACATCCCGTCGCAACTGCAACAAACCGCCGATCCGGCGAACGGCTACAGCGGCGGCCTGTCCGCTGTCACCGTCAACGGCCAGCCCATTGCCATGTCGCAGAGCGGCGACATCGCGGCACAACTGCAACTGCGCGACGTCACGCTGGCGGGGTTCGGCCAACAGCTGGATCAGCTTGCCGCCAACACGATTACGGCGTTTCAGCAGGCCGATCCGACGGTCAGCAGCGGCCAGACCGGCATCTTCACCGACAACAGCGCCGCGGTCGATCCCGCCAATCCGGCGCAAATTCCCGGGCTGGCAGCCAACATCGCGCTCAACGCCTCGGTAGATCCGACGCAAGGCGGCAATGCTGCGAACATCGTGTACGGCGCACAGGCGACCGGTCAGACAACGGCGACGGGCAACAATGGTACGGTGCTGGCCTTCATCCAGGCCATGAACACGAACCAGAGTTATAACGCATCCGGCGTGGCCGGTTCGATGACACTGACCAACGCGGTATCGCAAATTGCCGGACAGCAACAGGAGGCACTGACCACGTGGACGGCGAACAACACGTCGCGCACCACGCAGGCACAGGCCGCGCAAACCGCCCTCAGCAACGCCACCGGCGTGAATGTCGATGACGAATTGCAGCGCCTGATCACGGTGCAGGCGACCTATGCCGCGACCACCCAGGTCATTCAGTCGATCACCAAGATGCTCGACGAGCTCAACGCGCTCACCACCACCTAACGGGAAGCCATCGATGTCCGGCCGCATTTCCACGATCGCCGCGCCGCTGCAACAGGAATACCTGATGCAGGCAATGAACTCGCAGCTCAACACGCTGACCGCCGAGGCATCGTCCGGTCTGAAGGTGAACCCCGCCGGTTCGATGGGCAACGACGCGGCCTTACTTTACAGTCTGCAAATGCAGGCCGATCAGCAAAACACCCTGCAAACCACAGCGACCAATGCCGGCAATCAGCTCGAGGCGGCGCAAGACGCGCTGAACAGCATTGCCTCGGCGGTGCAGACCATCGCCAACGCATCCATCAACACGGCAACGACAAGCGCCCAGGGCCAGGCTGCCGTCGCAACCCAGGCGTCGAGCACGATGTCACAGGTGCTCGACCTGTTGAACACGCAATATGACGGCAACGCCTTGTTCGCCGGCGACGCCACATCCACCCCGCCGATGCAAAGCGCCAACGCGCCGGGCGGGCCGTTAGCTGCGGTGAATGCTGTGCTGAGTGCGGCGGTGACCGCCAATGGCGGGCAGCCACTGACCGCGGCCAACGTGCAGAGTCTGCTGACCGGTCCGAATGGATTGTCCAGCATCTTCAACAACACCAACAGCAATCCGGCGCTGAATTACAATAGTGCGTTCTACACCGCGCCGGATGACGGCAAGCCAACCCAGGTGCTGATCGGGCAAAACCAGTCGCTGTCCTATAGCGTCAAGGGCAATCAACCAGCGTTCACCAACCTGATGCAAGGGTTGTCGATGCTGACCCTGTTGGCGGCCCCATCAACTCAGCTGGACAGCACGGCGAAGTCGGCGATCCTGACGCAGGCTACGTCAGTGATTGGTCAGGCGCAGAATGATCTTATTACGCAACAAGGTCAGCTCGGTGCAGTTCAGGAGCAGTTGCAGCAGGTTGCCACGGCGCAACAGACGGCGGCCAGCAACACCACGCAGCAAATTACGAAATTTGAAGCTGCCGACCAGACGGCGGTCGCCACCCAGCTCAGCGCACTGCAGACGCAATTGCAGGCGAGTTACCAGGTCACCGCTGACCTCTCGCAGCTCACGCTGTCGCACTATCTTCCCACCCTCATGTCGTAGCCCGCCGAGGAGTTTCGTTGATGACGCACGGCAGAATGCCGAGACTTGCGTTGCTGGTCGCCGCTCTGGCGTTATCGGTTGCCATGCCGGCGCGAGCACAGATCATGTTGCGCGACCTGGTGTCGATCGAGGGCGTCCGCAGCAACCAACTGGTCGGTTATGGCCTCGTCGTGGGCCTGCAATCGACCGGCGATACGTTGCGCAACTCGCAGTTCACCCAGCAGTCGCTGACCGCCATGCTGGAGCGGATGGGCGTCAACGTTGCGGGTCAGCAGCTGCAAACCCGCAACACCGCCGCAGTGGTAGTAACCGCGACGTTGCCGGCATTCGCGCGACAGGGCTCGCCGCTGGACGTCTCAGTATCGTCGCTGGGCGACGCCAAGTCGCTGCAAGGCGGCACCTTGATGGTCACGCCGCTGATCGGCGCGGACGGCGAGGTTTACGCCGTTGGTCAGGGACCGGTGGTGGTCGGCGGCTTCCAGGCGTCGGGCGCGGCGCAGGCGGTAAAACAGGGCGTGCAAACCAGCGGCCGGGTGCCGGGCGGCGCGACGGTGGAGCGGGAACTGCCAAATACCCTGGACAATCTGTCGACGGTTCGGCTGGCGCTGCATAACCCCGATTTCACCACAGCGACCCGCATCGAGCAGGCAATCAACGCCCGCATGGGCGGCGGCATCGCCGATGCCATCGACCTGGGTACCGTGGATGTGCGCGTGCCGCTAAGCTACCAACGCCGGGTCACCGAGATGCTGGCGCAAATCGAGCGCATCGAGGTGCGGCCGGATACGCCGGCCAAGGTGGTGATCGATGAAAAGAGCGGCACGATCGTGGTCGGTGCCGAGGTGAAGCTGGATTCAGTGGCGGTGGCGCACGGCAACCTCACCGTCCGGGTCACCGAGACCGCTCAGGTTTCACAGCCTCGCCCGTTCTCGCGCGGCCGCACCGCGGTAACACCAAAAACCGACATCGACGTGAACGAGCATGCCGAACGCAACCTGCACATCATGCCGCGTGCCGCCACGCTGAAGGATCTGGTGGATGGCCTGAACGCGCTGGGGCTTGGGCCACGCGATCTGATCCAGGTGCTGAACGCTTTGAAAGCGGCCGGCGCATTGCACGCCGAGCTGGATTTCATCTGAACGCGAACGCCCGCGGTCGGTAACGGGCGAGTCAGTGAGGCTGCGTCACGCAGCATTGCCGGCAGACGTGCCGCGTAGGGCGGACAGTAACCCTGCGGGCAAGGTGTTCTGCGAATTACCGTGATGTCGCACCGCAGATTGCCCCCGCCCGATCGCGGAGTCGATCTGGGTGAACACCCGGCTCAGGTTCGCGATCGCCTCACGTTCGATCGGCTGCCTTGCGTGGAGCGAGATGGCAGCGACCTTGGTTTGCGTCGCACTACCCGCCGCCGGACCGGTCTGCGCCAAATTGACCGGCCCTGTCGGCATTACCGAGCCCGTGGCAGCATAAGCGCGGGCAACACGGTCGCGCAGGTGCTGCATGAACTGGGCGACCGTGTACGGCGTGCCGTCAGGCGCGGCAAACAGGGGCGCATTTGCCCGCGCTGCGGCCGGCAGCAAATCGGCGGCGGCATGGTTGGGCGTGGTCCGCATGGCCTGTAGCAATTGTGACGCTCCGCCGCTGCCCAGCAGATGGCCCAGATAGATTTCCGTGGCATCGGCCGGCCGGCCGAGCGTCAGCCCGAGCTTGTCCGAAATGCCGCGCAGGTGATCGCCGGCAAGAGCAGACGCAATGTCGGGATTCTTGCGAAGATCCAGGATGCGCTGCCGCGTGCCCGGATCGTCAACGGTCAGGCGCCCGTCGCGCCGCACGACCAAAGCCGCGTCGGCCGCGAGGCCGTGTTGTGGTCCATATTGCCGCACCGCATCAAGCCAGGTCTGATCGATGAACTGGAACAATCCGGTGGCGGAGGAGGTAGTGGCCTGCGCCGACGGATCGAGCCCGCTTTCCAGTCGTGCGGATGCCAGCATCAGGTCGAAATTGATACCGCTGCGCGCACTGGCATCGCGAATGGCGGATACGACCCCGGTGGCGGCACCCGCCCCCGGAATACCGCTCACCGGGAGGGTCAGGGTGCCGGTGGCGGGCGGGTCGGTCAGTGGAACAGTGAACGGCACCCGGGTCTCCTGCGCGGAAGTTCGCGAAAATTAGTACTGGCAGGCGGTTTTGCGAGATGCTATAGGCTTGACTATGCCTTGCGAAATGCGAGGATGTCAACCCCGAAGCAGGCTCGCAGAACACAGTCATGTGGCAACTGATCGGTTTAGCGGGCGTTTTTGTCACGATTGGCGTCGGTTACACGATCGCGGGCGGACATTTCGGCGTCATTATCGAGGCGGTCGGGCCGGAATTGCTGGTCATCCTCGGTCCCGGCGCAATGACCCTGCTGATCTCCAATGAGATGAGCACCGTGAAGTCGGTGCTTGGCGGCTTCAAGAAGGTGGTGTCGGGGCCGTGCTGGCGGCGCAGCGACTATGCCGACGCTTTGTGCCTGCTGTTCCTGCTGTTCCGGATCACGCGGCAGGAGGGCAACCTCGCGCTGGAACGGCATATCGAAGATCCTGCCAATTCGCTGATTTTCACCCGGTACCCCAGGCTGGCGGCCGATCACCACTTTGTCTCGTTCGTAGCCGACGTATTTCGCGCCATCACGCTGAACTTTACCGATCCGTGGAAGGTCGGCGAAATGATGGATACCGAGATCGACAAGTGGCACGAAGAGGATTTGCGCGCGCCGAAGGCGCTGTCGACCATGGCGGACGCGCTGCCCGCTCTGGGGATCGTCGCGGCGGTGCTCGGGGTCATCAAGGCGATGGGCGCGATCAACGAAGCGCCGGACATTCTGGGCCACATGATCGGCTCGGCGCTGGTCGGGACGTTGCTTGGCGTGTTTCTGTCGTACGGGCTGTTTGGGCCGATCGCCACCCGCCTGAGGGGCGTGCTGGAGGAAGAGGGCGTCATGCTGGGCATCGTCCGGCAGATGATCACCTCACATCTCGAGGGTCTTGGCCCGCAACTCGCGGTCGAAGTCGGGCGCAAATCGGTGCCCACGCGGTTCCAGCCCAGCTTCGAGGAACTCGACAAGCTGCTAACCGAGACGGCACGTAGCACACGTGCGAAAGCGGACGGTTGATCGTGAGGCGATGCCTGATCCCTCCGGCGATTGCCGCGATCCTGGTTCTGGCTTGCATTGATCTG